>Ga0160423_10000884_pt1 | contig 24995 bp, 34 predicted proteins | sample CRUFie14St8metaG_FD_108191 | JGI IMG/M metagenome (GOLD analysis project Ga0160423, IMG submission 108191) | Marine microbial communities from the Costa Rica Dome - CRUD Field 142mm St8 metaG | ecosystem: Environmental > Aquatic > Marine > Oceanic > Photic zone | place: Costa Rica: the Eastern...
AGAGGAAAGGTAGATTTCCACCGGAAGGTCGTGCAGACATTAATTTGCTCCACCTTGAACAATATGATGACCTCTTTAACCGGGTTCAAAAGACAGCCAGAATTCTTGAAAAAAGATACAAAAAGGAGTAAATCAATGACTAACGATGAAGAGTCTACGCACAATTACTTAGCGACAGTACAAGCGCAAATAAATTTACGGAGGACACAAGATGAACTTGACCACAACAAAGCACAGCTAGAGTTCGCAATTGATTCGGTGGATGCACTATTGGAGAGTGCGTCTGAAAAATTACATGACACAGGCGACTATGAGTCTACGGAATTGGACGAAGCCTGCACCCTATTGGACAAAGTCAGAGTAAAAATTGACCTGTTCAAAACTAAACAGCTTGACAGTTAATTTTTTATCCGTATAATTGTAAGCACAATATTATCACTTTGCTAAAGGAGCAAATGTTATGAGCGTATATCAAGACTTTACTTCAATCCCTGCCCTTCCTGTTGAACTGGACTTTGATCCAGTGCGGGAACCCCTTGTGCATAATGGGCGAAAGGTCGATGGGCATCATGCTATCATCAATCCTCTGACCGATGGGGTCATGTGCGTGTCCAAGCGACAGCATAACCCCGTAAACTTCAGTCGTATGTGGGACGCCTTCCGCGAAGGCATCGAAGCATCTGGCATTGATACCTCACAAATACAAGTGAAGTTCAACAAAGCCAAAGGTAACTCAGCTTACTCAGTGGATATATTGTTCAAGAAGTATCAGTATGCACCTGCCGTGGGTGACCTACACTCGATGCGCTTTCGCCTGTATGACTCACATGACATGACGTTCAAGCATCACATACAGTGTGGCTTATTCCGTTACTGGTGTAGCAATGGGTGTGCGTCTATCGCTGAGAACTTGCAGGTGGATCGTAAGCACACACTACTGGCTGATCCAGAAAAGCTAGGCACTGTCGTGGCTGATTGGCCTCAACGTCTTGAGCAAGAGGCGGAGATGTACGCAACCATGATGGGCACAGAGGTGACCAAGGAGATAGCTATAGAATTTATTCGCAAGGAAGTAGCTACGTATCGTGTTGCGTCAGGCATCAAGATCAATGCCAAGATGGTTGAGGAAGGTGCTCGTATCTGGAATATGTACAAGAACCTCGGTGACACAGGTTACCGCCTGTTCAATGTCATGACTCACATCGGCACACACGTCACTGGCCGGGAGGGTACAGACATGGCACGTAAGCAAGCCCGTATCGAGCAACAGGTACAGGATGTGATTGCCCGTCCTGCCTTCAAGACATTGGTAGGGATTGCGGCTTAATGCTTTGCTTTGGGGTCTGGGATTTTCCTAGACCTCTTTTTTCTCAGGGTGGCAGAATGGTTATGCGGCTGACTGCAAATCAGTTCTATGCAGGTTCGACTCCTGTCCCTGAGTCCAATTTATGGAGAGCATTTATGTTTAAAATATATGCTTTTATTTTATTTGTGTTCGGTGCCACCGCAGGTGTCGGATATTTTATGTCGGATGAGAGTCGTAGCATCGGCTTCACTAACATTTGTGGTGAGCACAAGTATTTCTGTACGAGGAAAAAACAATGAGTGATCTACACGAGCAAGCTGAAGAGCTTCGCAAGAAACGTAGCGACACATCGCTGATGAACTTTTTACAGAACAACAGAGTTTCTGTAGTCTATTTAGGTGAGACCCGCAGTTGGGTTGCAAGGTCTCCCGATTCATTTCAGGAGGGTAGGGGCAATAGTTTGCGCTCTGCGATTGTAGATTTGGAAAGGAGAATGAATGATAGATAATGTAGGTTGGGAGGTTCACTGCCTAAAGTGTGATCACGTCTACCCTGAGACGTGGCCGTTGGCTCGGTCTTGTTCACATTGTGACAACAGGGATATGGATCAAACAGTTTATTTACAACAGGAGCATAGTGATGAAAGCTAGAGCTAACGTCTTACTACTTAACGCAGACGAAATTCGTGTCCTTCTTGCAGACCGCAAGCTATCAATGGTAGCTCGCAAAACTGGTATCCCATACGGGAATGTTCTTAATATCGCTAGGGGTATTATCAAAAAACCTAACTATCAGGACATGGATGCATTGCGAGAATATTTCTCATGACAGTAGACCGTAAACATTACAGTGTTTACGCCCGTGACGCCCGCCATGAGTGGGCGCATGGGGAAAAGCACTACAGGGCAAAGCTCACTGAAGATGATGTGCGTCTGATTCGTGAGTTATCAAAAACACTAACTAACCGTGAGATTGCAGGTAAGTTTGATGTATCTCATCATTGCATTCATCAGGTTAATACGTACAAAACATGGAGACATGTGAGATAACTATGTACCACACTAGACCAATTAAAACTTATGATCTTCTTACCGCATTGATTGATCGGGTCTCCGATGATCTTGTGGATGTGGATAAAGTTTATGATGAAGTGTTTAGTAATTCAAAGAGGGCTGACAAACGAAAATTGTTTGTGGCCCTTTCTGAGTTTAAAGATGCTTATCTGGAGAATCGCGATGGCTAAACGTATACATCAACCCTTTGAGGAGCTAGTGTCTTTGTACCTTGGCTCTAACGAATTCAATAACTTAGCGCAAACAACTAGAAACCAGTACAAGTATTGGCTACGCCTTGCGTCAGAAAATTTACCTGCGGATATTGACTACCAAAAAATTACTGGAGCTACTGCTAACTCTGCCTTTGACGCTATTGACAAAAGCATGGGGACCGTGTTGGCCAATCGTGTGCTTGCTGTGTGCCGCAGGCTGTACAGCTATGCTATACGCATGGATCTTATTGACACGAACCCTTGGCGTAAGGTGAAGTCTAAGAGGGAGGAGGCACGTAGAATTGTTTGGACACCAGAGCAAGTGTCTAGTTTTTTGAGCACTGCTTACTCTGAGTGGGAGACACGTTCAATTGGACTCATTGCACAGATGTGCTACGAGTGGTGTCAACGTGTAGGTGACATGCGTCTGTTGACGTGGGATGCTATCAACTTTGAAGAGCAGTATGTAAAACTGGTTCAGTCAAAGCGCAGGGCACAAGTCAAGATTCCTATCAGCAACAATCTATTTAACATGCTTCAACAGCAGAATGGTGCGTTCGACTTTCAGGATTACGTAGCACCCAGCATTACAGGTAGTATGAAACCGTATGACCTGTATCAGATATCACGTTGGGTGAACAAGGTGAAGAGCCGTGCAGGATTACCCGACGAACTACGCCTCGCAGACTTACGTAGAACAGGCACAACGGAAATGGTTGAGGCGGGAGTACCTATGCCCCAGATCATGGCAGTCACCGGACACAGCACTCCTGCTTCGGTCATGCCGTATATGAAAAATAGTTTGACAAGCGCGAGTGAGGCCTGTACGCTCCGCTCTGTCCACACCGGCAAATGAACCATTAAAGGGAGCACAGTATGTCAAGTCCTATTGTAGCCAAGCTTATTGATTCATTAAATCTTGATGAAGGACAAACGTACCGGGGCGACTGTCCTGTATGTTTAGGTAAAAATACTTTCACCGTGTCCCGCAATATGTACAGCATCTTATACAACTGCTACAAGAATACCTGCCGTCTTTCTGGCGTGGAGAATACAAGCATGGAAGTATCGACAATAGAAGACATTCTAGCTGACGACATTGCACATCAATCCGAGCAAGAGTTATTTACTTTTGCGATACCTCCTCACCTTGTGCATTACCCGGATGTACAAAACCCCATATACCCTGCCTTCTTGAGGCGGTACGACATAGACCCACAAGATGTGTTCTATGACATACGCCAAGATCGTTTGGTATTTCTTGTGGTGCATAAGAATGGGGAGTTAGTTGATGCAGTTGGCAGATCGTTGAATGGTAGAAAACCCAAGTGGTTACGCTACGCTTCGTCCCCTGTTCCGTACGTGCATGGGCATAACCCTGACACCGTTGTGATTGTTGAAGATGCAATAAGTGCCTACGTTATAGGCACATTGTACCCACACAAATGTGTATGCCTAGCTTTGTTAGGTACAAACCTCACACCCTTCCACAAACAGTACATAAAAAAGCATTACGACAATGTGATTGTTGCACTTGACCCCGATGCTTTGATTAAGGCTATTGACATCGCCAATGAGCTAAATGGTAAAGTTTTAGGCTTAATGGATGATTTAAAATATAAGTTATCAGAGGACTTACAAGCTCTAGAGGAGATGTTATAAATGAAAAGTACACGATGGCCCCAAGCTAGAATTGATAAGCTGGTCGCTCTGTATAGAGACGGTGTAATATTAGATGATATTGCAGAGGCGCTTGACACTCCCGTGACGACTATTAAATCTCGGATAAGAGTCATACGTGAAGAATATAATTTACCATACCGTGATCCGAAAGAAGTTCAGCGCAAGGCAAGACCCAGAAATACTGTTACCAGTTACGATAAAAGGTGGAGTGGGCCTATTCCACGTGGGCATTGGATAATTACCCGAAAGTGGGAGCTTACTGACGAACAGAGGGAGGCGCTAAATGCAGAAGATTAAATGTAATTACTGCGACAAACGTGCAGACGCAAAAGTAGGCGACACCCCGGAGTACTTGTGTGCGGAGTGCTGGTTAAAATTTTACAAGGAAAAAAGTCATGAGAAAGGTTTTAGAGTTTCTTAATCCGTCATACAATGCCTTACGTAATTCACCACCCGAATGGAAGTTTTTAGCTTCAATTATACTTGCAACTTTTTGGTGCTTAGCATTTGGCATACTAACCGGAGAATTGTTGTTTATAGGTCATAGTATCCTTGGACATTACGCTCTACTCTTATGTGTGTTTCTGACATGGGCTGTGTTTAGGATTACACACAAGGTCTATGACGTTACGCCATCGAACAAAGTTAAATGGGATTTAGAAAAGGAGGCTTAAATGAGTAAAGTTCCGTATGTCGAACGTGCCTATGGTAGCACGGGACTTACAGGTGAGTGCGCTTACCTGTGGTCATTGTTCCTAGCCAATGAGGCTGAGATGGCTAATGACATTGTCAATTACGATAAGTTCAAAGCTATGGCTGAACAGCTAGCACCTAAAATCGGCCTGCCTGTGCCTGCTAGTGTGCATTACCCGGCTCTTGAAGAAGAGATTCGTAAGTACCACACTCAGGAGTAGGGTTATATGATTTACCTTTATGATGTATACTATCATCAGAAGTTGGTCATTCGTAATGTTCGTGCGATAAGCGAGCAAGATGCGATTGATCAGGTTTACATGAGAGACCGTAACGCTTCAGCGTCTGCGTACACTGGAAGGGAAAGGTCAAACTATAGGGCAGTTAAGAAATGAAAGAAGAAGCATGGGAAATTGTAATAACGACAGAAGCTCCTCGCATCGGCTCTGGGTATCGACTTGTCAGAGCAAAGCACGGCAGAAAGTGGACATATATAACCACCTTGTGGGGTGACGGGCGCACAAAACTTTCTAAGAGTGAGTGGAATAAAATTAAAAAGCGGCAACAGCTTTGTATGAAAGAAGTGAATAAAGGTTTGCGCAAGGCAAATAAAAAGTTGTTTCCTCGATCATGGAGAAGTAAATGATAGAGGAATTGTCGCTAATAAAAAGTTTGTTAACCAAATCTTTTTACGATGATTACAAGGGCACAAAATGTCCGCCTAAATTATTTAGAACTAAAGAGCTTGGTCGTGTTAAAACAACTATCGATAAAGCAATGCAAGAGTACAAAAGAGATCTCTCTGCTGAAGAAGTTGCCGGGTTGTTTTTTGTTAATAATCCCACCATGACCACAGCAGAGAGAGACTCCTATGAAAAACTTTTTACACAAATTAAATCTCAACCCACCATTGGCTCCGATGTAGCTAATGGAATCTTAGCTAAACTATTTCAAAAATATCTTGGGCGAGAGATTGCAAATGTCGGTGTGCGATATGTCAACGGAGGTGCAAACTCCCTTGAACCTTTGCGCAGAATCATCGAGAACTATCGTGATGATTTCCTACCAGACTTAAATATTGAGTGGGATGATCTTTCTCTTGAAGGCTTACTAGAAAAGAGCGATTTAGAAGCGCGATGGCGTTTTAATTTATCCAGCCTTGCGGAGCGTGTTGAGGGCGTTAATGCGGGACATTTGATTATCGGAGGAGCCAGACCAAATACAGGCAAGACATCTTTCCATGCGTCTTTATTGGCGGGACCGGATGGCTTTGCAGTGCAGGGAGCTAACTGTATTGTGTTGTGTAATGAGGAAGCACCCCATCGTGTAGGCTCCCGTTACTTGACTGCGGCATCCGGCATGACAATGCGGGAGATTAAAAATAATCCACGCGAAGCTTTGTCGAGATGGAACAAGCTTAGAAAAAACATTAAATTAAAAGATGCAACCGGGCAAAACATGCACTGGGTTGAGTTGATATGTAAAACATACAGCCCCGATATTCTTGTGTTAGATATGGGAGATAAATTTGCCCCCGATCAATCACACGAAGGCCTGAAGTTATGTGCAATTCATGCTAGGCAAATAGCTAAAGAGTACAACTGCGCTGTGTTCTATATGTCTCAGCTTTCAGCAGAGGCGGAGGGTAGGGCTAACCTCAATCAATCAATGATGGAGGGCAGTAAAACAGGCAAGGCTTCTGAAGCAGACCTGATGTTGTTGATTGCGAAAGACACTCCGGCGGAGGGGTTGGAAGCTAATGAGTTTTTGCGTCATGTAAACGTGGCTAAAAATAAATTATCAGGATGGCATGGGCGTATTGATTGTATCTTAGACTACACGATTAGCAGGTACGACGTTTGAACTAAAATGATTGAGCTTCTCATAACAGATAAACAACTATTAGAAGCAAGGGACTCAGCCGTTCAGATGGGCAGGTTGAATAACAGTATTACTAGGGGCCAAGGAAACATAGCAGGATTTATTGGTGAAATTATTTCGGCACAGTTATTAAATGCCCTGCGTAAGAATACGTTTGATTACGATTTAGTTTTAGCTAATGGGCAAACCGTTGATGTAAAAACTAAAAGAACATCAGTGACACCGTTACCCCATTACGATTGTAGTGTAGCAGAGCTAAGCCTGCATCAGTGCTGTGATCATTATGCTTTTGTGCGTGTTAAAAACGATTATAGTGTTGCGTGGTTTCTTGGTTTGATTGCGCATAAAAAGTTTTTTGATTTAGCAAGGCACATGAAGAAGGGAGAAATTGATCCCGACAACGGATACGTTGTTAAATCAACTTGCTACAATTTGTCTATCGAAGATTTATGGGAGGTGTCTACGCATGAAAGTTGTTCTTGACGTTGAGAATACTGTGACCCGGCGCGATGGTAAATTGCATCTCGATCCTTTTGAGTCAACAAATACTTTAGTTATGGTTGGTGTGCAAATCGAAGGGGAAAAGCCTAAGCATTTTACTTTTGATCATGCGGAGTATGACTGCAAGTATGAGTACAGAAAACAAGATTGCGATACCCTGCAAAAAATATTAGATGAAACTACTGTTCTAATTGGGCAAAACATTAATCACGATTTACTATGGTTATGGGAGACGGGCTTTAAATATGATGGCATCGTCTGGGATACCATGCTAGCAGAGTATATATTTCAACGCGGGATTAAAGAACCCCTCTCTCTAGAAGCGATAGCTGAAAGAAGAGATCTGTCTGCAAAAAAACAGGACACCATGAAACAGTATTTGAAACAGGGTGTGCCGGTATCTGAAATTCCGTATGAAGAACTGAAGGAATATCTTTACGCTGACTTAGCCACTACATGGGCTTTATACGATGAGCAGTCTGCGGACATGCATGACAAAGCTAACCGCGAGTTGAGCACCGTGTTAGATCTGACAATGCATACCTGTATGCTACTGTCTAGAATTTATCGCACTGGTTTTAAAGTAGACACTAAAGCACTGGAACAAGTACGGATAGAATTTGAAAGTGAGAAAGCCGCGCTTCAAAAGGAATTACAACGGGAGGTAAGAGAGCTTATGGGTGATACCCCCATCAACCTTAATTCTCCTGAACAACTTTCTTGGGTGATTTATTCTAGAAAACCTATAAACAAAACGGATTGGGCTAATGAAGCTAATCCCTACATGAACACTGTGGACTTTAAAAGTTTTGTAAACAAACTATCAATTCCAGTTCGGCGCACCAAAGCTAAAAAGTGTAGCGAATGTAATGGCAATGGCTCCTATTTTAAAACTAAAAAGGATGGGTCAGATTATAAAAAACCCACGAAATGTTCTACTTGCATGGGTCGTGGGTACGTGCTAATTAATTTACCTAAACTAGCAGGACTAAAGTTTTCCGCTCCCAGTGCAAAGTGGCACAGTGCAAATGGATTCAGTACAAGCAAAACTAATTTGGAGTATTTAGAACATGTTGCAAAGACTCGATCAATGGAGAGCGCGGCGAACTTCTTATCTAAGCTTAGAAGACTTTCTGCGCTCGATACGTATCTATCTAGTTTCATTGACGGTATCAGGATTCACACTAAGCATGACGATAGGCTTCATGTTAGATTAACTCAGCACATGACAGCAACGGGGAGATTCTCCGGGCGAGACCCTAACATGCAGAACATGCCTCGCGGTGGAACATTCCCCGTAAAACGTGTGTTCATATCACGTTGGGAAGGCGGCAAGATTATGGAAGCAGATTTTGCACAGCTTGAGTTTCGCGTTGCGGCTTTTTTATCGCAAGATCCGGTAGCCATGCAAGAAATAAATGAGGGGTTTGATGTCCATGCATACACCGCAAAAGTTATTTCGGAAGCGGGCCAAAAAATTAGCAGGCAGGAGGCGAAAGCACACACTTTTGCGCCGTTATATGGAGCAACAGGATATGGAAGAACATCAGCAGAGGCCGCATACTACGAACAGTTTATCGATAAGTATAAAGGAATCGGACGATGGCACAGAGAGTTAGCCAAAGAAGTTCTTACCTATAAAAAAATAACCACTCCCAGTGGCAGACAGTTTTCTTTTCCTCATGTGAAGAGGCGTAGAGATGGAACGATTACAGACTTTACCGCAGTAAAAAACTATCCTGTTCAATCGCTTGCGACAGCGGACATAGTTCCTGCTGTGCTTCTTTGCATAGAACAGGAGTTGACAAAACTTAATTCGGTAATTGTAAATTCAGTACATGATTCCATTGTCATCGATGTGCATCCAGATGAGGAGCGATCTGTTGTTCGGGTAATTAATAAAGTTAACAATGCGCTATACGATATTATTAAAGATCGTTTCGGAATAGAGTTCAACGTTCCTCTTGTACTCGAAGCAAAATTAGGGCACAATTGGCTAGAACAAATGGAGGTCGCATAATGACTACTGAAGTATCAACAATCAATACAAGCAACTTTTCAGCTATGGCCCAAGCTATGGGCATGGGGGCCGACATGGCAAAGGCTCCTTCTAAATCTTCTACACTTCCCCGTCTTCGCATTTGGAATAAACCTGTCATGGGACAGGTTGAAGTCAAAGGCAAAATGAAAAACATGGAAGTTGTTTCTTCTGGTTCGTATCGACTGCAACTGCCTGATGATAAGTATGTCTATGCAGAGAGTATAGAGATACGTGTTTTCCTACAGCGTTTTATGTATAAGCGTTATGATTCATCTGATAACACTTATGTGAAAACAATTATGGGTGAGGATCTCAATGGAGACATGAAGGATAACATTGGAACATTTAACTGTGGTAAGCCTCCGGGTTATATTCAAGACTTTGCATCTCTTCCAGAAGAAAAGAAAAAGTTTTTCAAAACAATTAAACGTGTCCGTGTGTTACTCGGAGAAGTGCGACTAGTTAATGCAGTTGATGAATCGGGGGAAGCAATAACTTCTGACACGGTGCATTCGTTCATCTGGGAAATAGACAATGCTGAAGCATTCCGCACAATGGGCGAACCCTTTACAAAATTAGGGAAGAACAAACGTCTTCCGATTCAGCATTGGATACAGTGCAGTTCTACACGGGGAGGCGAAGGCAATACTGCCATTGAATATTATGTCCCTAGTTACAAACTTGATATCTCTTCTACCGTAGAAATAACAGATGCGGATCAAGAGAAGTTTCAAAACTTCATAGAGTGGATTGGTAATTACAACGAATACATTGTGGAGTCGCACAACGAAAAGTTAAGTAAACAAATTTCTGAGGAGGATGCCGCTCTAGTCGATGAGTTTATCGACATAGAAGAGGATCAAGGATGAATCATCCACAGGAACTCAAGATACATAAGTACCTTGAGGACGCGAGAAAAGGCAACCGTAGTATGGAAGAAGCTACAGTTGCCCGTATCGTAGCCGATATCAAGGAAGCTATCGGCAAACAATTCAGCCAAAGGAAACGCAAGTTTACTTTACGCATGTCAAATATTGGCAGGCCGTATTGTCAACTTTGGTTTGAAAAAAATAAACCAGAGGATGGTGTGGATCCCCCTGCTAACTTCCTAATGAACATGATGATTGGTGACATTGTGGAAGCTGTCTTCAAAGGAGTGATGACAGAAGCAGGTGTGGATTTTAAAGATGGATATTTATCTACGCTTTCTTTAGGTAATCATAAGATCTCAGGTACGCATGATCTAACTCTAGACAATCGTGTTGACGATATTAAATCCGCATCGCCTTGGTCTTATAAAAATAAGTTCAAAGATTACCACACTCTAAAAGAGCATGATGCTTTTGGTTATGTCGGTCAGCTTGCTGGCTATGCAAAAGCATTGGGTGTTGACGTAGGCGGGTGGTGGGTTATTAATAAAGCCACAGGTGAATTTAAGTATGTGTCTGCGTGGGACATGGAGGTTCACAAACAAGACATACTTGATGATATAAAAGAAAAAGCAGACAAGCTGAAAAAAAATAAGTTTGAGCGTTGCTTTGAACCTGTACCCGAAACATTCAGAAAGAAACCAACTGGTAATAAGATTCTTGGTGAAGAATGCAGTTGGTGCAAATATAGATACAAGTGTTGGCCCTCTCTGCAAGAGCTACCCTCGCTTTGCTCGCAAGCAAAGGAACCTCCTACGGTTGCGTATATAGAGATAGCCGATGAAACACAACAGGACAAGACAGTTAGCGATTAAGCATGGGTATAAGTCCGGCCTAGAAAAAAGTGTTCTGCAATCTTTAATGAGTCGTAAGTGCTCAGCTAAGTATGAGTGCATGAAAGTAGAGTGGGAAGATTTAGCATATCGCACTTATACACCGGACTTTCTATTGCCGAACGGGATCATAGTAGAAACTAAAGGCAGGTTCACCCCAGAAGATAGGCGCAAACATCTTTTAATTAAAAGACAACACCCTAATTTAGACATTCGTTTTGTATTTAGTAACAGCAAATCTAAATTACGGAAGGGAGCTAAAACAACCTACGCTTCTTGGTGCGAAAAGCATGGGTTCCTATACAATGATAAAGACGTACCACAAGAATGGATTGACGAAAAGAAAAAATCTGTTAAGCTGATGCCTAGCATATTTGTTAGTTTTCCGTGTAACAAAATACAAAGGTAGTTACAATGATTGATGATCAAGATGAGCGATACAATAAATCTTCTTTTGCTATTGCAGTAGAGCCTGTGTTTAATGACAAAGGCGAATGGGAAGGAGAAGTTAACTCATATGTTGAAGAACACTTAATGGGAGATTTAGCAGAGGATCAAATAGATTTAATACGTAATGTTTGTGGCATGCTTGCGTCTTGCTTACCGTTAATGGAAGAGGACGACGAGTTTCGCGAGCGGATTAAAGAATACTTTTTAAATACCTTTTCACATGTGTTAGAAGATTCCGAAGAAGAACAACCTGTCTTTACTAGAAGGGAAGATGGCAATGTGATTCACTTAACTTTTAATACAAAGACACATGGGAGTGCGTGATGGGCATGAAAGATATTCGGGAGTCACTAACTCCTGACGTGAACGCCGTCCTTGAAGACATGGTAGATGCGGACATGTGGGACGAGATTGAAAAACCAGAGCATTACAACAGTGGATCTATCGAAACGATTGACTATATTATTGATGTCCTTGGTCCTTATGACGCTATTCATTATTGTCATGGGAATGCTTTAAAGTATCTTGGCACTCGTCTTTGGCGCAAAGGAGATCCAATTAGTAACGTAGGTAAAGCCATTTGGTATCTGAAGAAAGCGAAAGAGCTAATGAAGCAGACTGAAGGAACAAACTGGTAATGAAATATTCAACTATTAATATTGATTTATCTAGAGATAATAACCTAAGTAAGCAAGGGATTGCTTTACTCAAAGATTATTACATGTTAGATAATGAAACATCTCCACAGCAAGCATTTGCACGAGCGGCTGTGGCTTATTGTGAGGGTGATTATGATTTTGCTCAACGCATTTATGATTACGCTAGCAACTGTTGGTTTATGTTTGCTAGCCCAGTTTTGTCTAATGCACCAGATTCCAACAATAGTCCGAAAGGGCTTCCTATTAGTTGCTTTCTTACATATGTTGACGATACTTTGGATTCTCTTATTGAGCACAACTCTGAAGTAGCGTGGCTGTCTGTAAAAGGTGGCGGTGTGGGAGGTCACTGGTCCTCTGTTCGCCCCGTAAGTGATAAGGCACCCGGTGTAATACCGTTCATGAAAGTTGTTGACTCGCAGATGACAGCTTATAAACAAGGCAAGACTCGCAAGGGATCTTACGCGGCATATCTCGATGTATCTCACCCGGAGATTATTGAGTTTATAAACTTTAAAGTTCCCACAGGTGGGGACGTTAATAGAAAGTGTTTGAATTTATTCAACGCAGTTAATATCACCGATGCTTTTATGGAGGCAGTACAAAATGGAGAACAATGGGAACTACGATGCCCTGATTCAGGAGCTATCAGATCTACAATCCAAGCTAGAGAGTTGTGGCAAAGAATACTTGAGGCTCGTTTCAGAACAGGCTCCCCTTACCTCAACTTTATCGACACAGCAAACAGAGGGCTACCAGATTCTCAAAAATCATTTGGACTTACAATTAAAGGCAGTAATCTCTGCAATGAAATTCATCTCGCAACATCTAAAAAACGCACAGCAGTTTGCTGTCTCTCCAGCGTCAACCTCGAAAAGTGGGACGAGTGGAGAACCAGTAGAATGGTTCAAGACTTGGTACGACTCTTGGACAACGTCCTTAAATTCTTTATCCGACATGCTTCGGAAGAATTAGAGAAGGCTAAGTATAGCGCGTATATGGAACGGTCCATTGGCTTAGGCGCAATGGGCTTTCACGGGTACCTACAAAACAAAGGTATCGCATGGGATTCTTGGCAAGCGGCTAGTGAAAACTATCAGATGTTTAAGAAGATCAAAGAAGACGCTGTGGAGTCTACGCATGAATTGGCTAAAGAGAGAGGTGAATCACCTGATATGGCGGGCACAGGGAGGCGTAATGCGCATTTACTTGCGATTGCTCCTAATGCTAACTCGTCAATTATCTGCGGGTGCTCAGCGTCTATCGAACCTATCAAGTCGAATGCATACACTCACAGAACACGTGCAGGTGCGCATTTGGTTAAGAACAAAGCGTTAGAAAAAGTGCTGGAGGAACACGGTGAAAATACGGAGAGAACGTGGAAGGGTATCATTGCTTCAGAAGGCTCTGTCCAGCATCTGGACTTCCTCTCAGACCACGAAAAGAGAGTTTTCAAAACGGCCTTTGAACTCGATCAGACGTGGGTTATTGAACATGCGGCGAAGAGACAGGAGTTTATTTGCCAAGGACAGTCCGTGAATGTATTTTTCCCGGCTGGTTCACCTAAGTCGTACGTAAACTCTGTTCATATAAAAGCTTGGAAAGATGGCTTGAAAGGGTTATACTACTTACGTACAAACGCAGGAGTGTCTGCTGACAAAGTAGGTGCATCTGTGGAGCGCAATGCGCTAAAGGATTTCTCTGGCGACGATGCAGAAGAATGCATCAGTTGTCAGGGATAATGAGTATGATAGATAGAAGTCATCATGAGTTAGTTTGTTCCATCTGTCATGGTGAATTTGATATAGATCTTGAAGGTGGCTTAAGTGGAGAGCTAGGTATTTTACCAGTGTCTCTGTGTGCAATGTGTTACTCTGGGTTGAGTACTTTGTTTGATGACCCAGAGCTATATGAACAGATGGAAAAGGCAGAAAAAGAAATTGTTTATCTGCGTCAAAGAGTTAATGAATTAACTAAAGAGTTGAATAAAAAAGATGTTGACTAATCTTTTTTGTTGAGTATAACTACCCTTGTTGCCGGTCTAGTACCGGCTTTTTTTACACGTAATAAACGGAGTGGTGTCATGCCCCTACTAGAAGAATCAAAGACATACAAGCCCTTTCAATATCCGTGGGCCGTGGAAAAAGCGGTTGCACATGAGAAGGTACACTGGGGTGAATGGGAATGCAGGTTACAAGATGATGTTTCTCAATGGAATAATGGAAAATTAACAGATGTCGAGAAGAACCATATCACGCAAATACTTCGATTGTTTACGCAGTCAGATGTCCAAGTTGGAACTAACTATCTGGAATCTTACATCCCAAAATTTAAGAATAATGAAATACGTGCGATGCTTACTAGCTTTGCTAACCGTGAGTTTGTTCATCAACGCTCTTACGCTTTACTTAATGATACACTAGGGTTGCCAGAAGAGGAGTTCTCCGCGTTCTTGGAGTATCAAGAAATGTCAGACAAGATAGAATTCATGGCAGATCTTGATACTAACAGTAGGGGGGGACTTGCAAAGGCAGTAGCTAGATCTGTGATCAATGAAGGCATGAGTTTGTTTAGTGCTTTTGTTATGTTACTTAACTATCAACGCTTCGGAAAAATGCGGGGCATGTGTGAAATAGTAGAATGGAGTGTACGCGATGAAACAATGCATTGTGACGGCATGGTCAAATTATTTAGAACCTTTTGTCAGGAACATCCGCGAATCGTTAATGACTATCTTAAATCAGATATCTATCAAATGGTTAGAGATGCAGTCGCACTTGAAGATAAAGTTATTGAACTTGCATATGAAATGGGAGATCTGGAAGGACTCAGTCAAGAAGAAGTAAAGCAATACATCAGGTATATTGCTGATCGAAGACTGATTCAGCTTGGATTGAAAGGTAACTATAAAGTAAAAGAAAATCCCTTACCATGGGTAGATTGGGTAATCGCGGGTGATTCACACAAGAATTTCTTTGAAGGTGTTGTTACCGACTACAATGCCGCAGGCATGGAAGGCGATGATTGGGGATGGCAAGCGGCGTAATAACTACTTGACATTTTAAATGTATTGTATATAACTATATATAATATATAAGAGAGAAGCTACTAAGGTAGCTTTCCCTCCGCTGTCAGCCCTCACACTAACAGCAAGCATACAGCCCCGTGCAATGCGGGGCTTTTTATGTGCGTCTACTTGCTAAGCCACCACGGTTCATTTTCTGGGTGATATCCATAATCCTTTCCTTTATGGGGGTAAGGATCTGACCGGCTTCTAGCGCAGTTACTGATTTATCTTGCATCAGGTCTGCGTGTTCTTCCATTGCTTCAGCAAGATCTCTCATCTGCTTACCTCTCTGCGTATCGCCTAGCATGTTAGCAGAACTTCTTAGTCCCTTGATGAAGTCGGGGTATATATCTTTGTTACCCAAATCATTTAGTATCTGATCATACTTACCTCTAGCACCGGCACCGGAAGTGTATTTAGCTAAACCAAGTGCCTGCTTCATTGTGCTCTTCACTGTGTTATAATGGACCATCGCATCTTTCTTGGATTTTAAAGTAGATCCGAGCTTCTCTACTTGATCTATATTACTGCGCACCTGTTTAAGTTCTCTTAAACCTTTGGTTACTTTTTCGTACAACTCCGGGTTATCTTTTAGTTTACTTACATCAATATCTTCTATGTTTTGAATTATAGTCTCAGCTTCTGTATGTGCTGTCTTAGGTATTTGTGTGGGTAACATCTCGCTCTCTTGCACAAACTCCCTACCTGCCGTCCTATTCTCTTTTGCTTGAGCACGAAGCAGATCATACTCCCGTGCAGACATGTCCGTCTTAGCCGCTGGTCCACGTTTAGGCTTAGCTACAAACATGTCACCTACATCGCCCGATTGAAATGTTTCAGCGGACATCAACGGATCACGGGATGTACTTAACGAGGCAGTACCTAATTCTTGATGTCCCTTAGTTCCACGTGCTTTCTTCTTGGGATCTATGAGTTGATCAACTGGTCTTCGCGCTCCGTGAAATAGCGGCATGTCTGGTCTAGCCGTATTCATACCGGCGACAATCTTTTCCTGTTTAGCCGCAGACTGCACCAAACCGTCTAGGTCAGCTTCATCTGATAGGTCAGGTAATCTACCCTCTTTACTTGTGAATTCAGCAAGCGCACGTTTCTTGATTACAGGATCACTGTTCTTGAACATATCGACTGTAACCTTCACGCCCTTGCTTAGTGCATTACCAATGAAGGGTACGAAACCAATAGCGTCTATTGCCGCATCTAAATACTTAGCCTGTCGAAGATTATCTGTTACGTTATAGGCATCATAAACATCACCTACAACAGGGATAAATCCTATGACAGTTTCCAGCGCGAGTTCTCCCGCGTTCTCCAACATTCTTCTTGTGTCAGGATCTAGATCGAAGGGGTCAATGATATCATCATCGGAACGGAATTCTGTAAGCCCTTCCATTTCATCTAACAGTGCGTCCTCATCTAGCTCTGATAAATAATCTGCATCTGTTACCGTGTCTAGATCATCAGCAACATCATCGGCTTGTTTCTTTGCGCCCCCGAAAAGATCTAATACTGCACCACCTTTGCTAAAACTCATTTGCTTTCTTGCCGCCTTATATGTCGGCATAAATTCCTTCATGAATTTTAGGTAATCATCAGATGGGGCTTCACCATACTGCTTCTTATACGCCGCTGTAGCACCCTTCTTTATTGCAGAGGGTAGAGTTTCATACATAAACTGGGCGTTATACTTAGCTTCTGTCTCTTTAATCTGTGTTGTATCAAGCAACTGTTCACGGACATTAGCTCGTATATCAGACATAATGCTTTGTGAAGCATTTATTAATATGTCGCGCTTGGTTTCTTCCGGGAGCGATTGATACTCTTCAGAGCGCATAAACGCAGTCATCTCTGGGGTCAATCTTCTAGCCGCTTCACGTCGAATCAAACGATCTTCATATCCAAATGGAGTGGGCTTATAGATGTCGTAAGATGTGATGCGTAGTCTTCCTAGTTCTTTTTGGAAGTCATTCTTCGGCGCTCTCTTTGATACACCAAAGAGTTGTCGTTCTAGTGGATCAATGTATCTAAGTTCTTCTTCCTGTGTAATATCAAATCTTGGTTCTGCTTCATCTGCCTCCCCAAAATCTGGTAGCGAACGACCTGCTCTAGCTAAAAGAATATCAAGGAAGTTCGTATAGGCGCTCTCGTCGAGCATTCTTTTATCTGCATCTTCTAAAGATACTAGATCACGAATCGTAGCGGCAGGCAGAGTAAAGGTGTTAGCCATGTCACCTGCAAATCGAGCCGCAATCTTTTGCGATTTAAGCCCCGGCTCACCCTCTTCTGACACAAGATCATTCCACATTTGATCTAAAGCGTATAAGCCTGTGCCTGCGCGGAACTGGGGACCGCCTAACATTTGTACTAAATCTTTTCCATTCTGAACTAAATTCTTTTGTATCAATCCCTTTGACTCACGAGCGTAAATGTCCGCCGCCCACATAAATGGAGCAATAGGACCAAGCGTTGCCCGCAAATCCATTGTCTTGCCACCATCTGTGGTGAACTCATACCATTCATTTTCTTCCGGCTGATTTGAGCGTAAAGCTAGAAAGCTACCAAACATCGCGCCCCCAGTAACTTGTTTAGCTAATGTTTCGGGCGTGACTGCTTTTTTGCCCATCATTTTATTAGCGGCCATAGCCAATAAAGGAGTATGTTGTGTAACAACGCTGAGTTGATTAATCACATAACGGGGGAAAGGAATAAATGAAGATATTAAAAATGGAAAATTGCGGTGGCCCCTTATAACAGCCTGTCCTATTCGAGATATTCCATCTTTACCTTTCGGATACTTTTGGTAAACGAAGTCTAAAGACATATCAATCGCTTCTTGCATCAATTCAGGATCAATATTCTTGAACTCTCCTTCAGCAATTGTTTCAGCAAGGCCACCTGCTTTGTTTTGCGCTCTACGTTGCTTACGCACAAGCTGATCCAGCTTTCCAGAAAATACAGCTTGCTTAAAGATATTGTCAGAAATGCGGTTAAGAGTGTTAAGCTTTGCGCCCATCGTAGTCAGTGGCCCGGTAGAGCCAAGAGTAGTCACCGTATCTAAGTTGTCAAAGAACTGTGAATAAAATCTTTCAGCCTCTACAGGCATGTGTTTTTCAAACAGTCCGCGTACAACCTTGGCTTCGTTCTGATTGAAAAGGAGGTTCTTGGATATAGCTAAGGGATCTTTAAATGCTTCTCTTGGCGACTGACCCCTAATTATGTTCAGTCCCGCATCAAATGCTATCTCAAAAGACTCATCTAAAATATCTAATGCTACACGCATAGAGCCACCCGCAGTGTTCCGCACTGTGGTAGCTACCTGTGCCGTCATAGAAGCTAATCGGAATCTATCTATCTCGCTAAAGAACTTATACAAGCGATCACTTTGCGCGGCACTTTTGGCAATCCGCTTTGCTTCGTCTTTAGACAGCCCTCCTACAGTGCTATCCAGTAGTCCCTCAACAGCGCCTTGTAAATTATTTAACTGGCGTTGCATGTTGTCTCGATCAGCAATTTTTGTAGGATCGTTCCTTGATTTCTTAGCTAGCCTAGATGCCTGCCCAAGTTTACGGCCCGCATCAGATAATTCAGCCATGTATATATACGAAAACTGATCTGTCGTCAGATTGTATTTCTTTAATATTTGTTGGACAGATTCGGATGTAATCTCTCCGTCTGCTAATCCCCGTGCGACAGCTTCTGTAACACGCTTACCGGGCTTTATTTTAAGCTCTGTGCCAAGTTCTAATGCGGCGGCTGTTATCTGATCTAGGGTTTCGTCATCGAGCCGGACTAGGAGTTGCTCTGTAGTTGACAGGTCTTTTAATAATTCCTTGCCTTCGGCAACCTTTGTCTTATCTAACGCATCTTTCTGTCCCTGCGATTGTCTGTACGCTTTGCGGACTTCATCAATCTTATCACCCAGAATTTCTTTTTTAGTTTTTTCGACTCGCGTCTTACTGCGTATTTTGTTGAACTGTTTTTTTACTTCAGCCTTCGCTGATTCTTGTGCGGCTGTCTCTGCCGCCTCTCCGGCTTCCTGTAAAGCTCTAGCTTTTCTAGCTCCGCCTCTGCCTGTGAAGCCTACTGTTTGTTGCAGGCCAGCTAAACCAGCAGGCAATGCCCCACCAATAGCAGACAATGCGCCTGTCGATGCAGTGCGCACACCTGTAAACTCATCTTGTACTCCAGTTTCTACACGAGCAGATTCTTGTGCGGCACCTTGGCCTGTTCCAATAACTCCCTCTACAGCCGCTCCTTTGAGGCCACTCTTTAATACCTGTTTAGTAACCTCTCCCTTGAGAACTTCTCCTGTAACCGCTCTCATGCCTATCTGTGCGGCTTGCTTTCCCGCTAAGGCACTTAGTTTACCTGCACCACCTGTAACGATTCCTAACCACGTAGACGGAGCCGTAACCCCTGCTTCTAGATAATCTCCAACCATATCTAGATTGATCTCACCTTCCATGCGATCAAATACATTCATCAGTCTGCCAAACTCAGCTTTAGAATCTTCGTCTGCTTCTTGTGCGTACATTAGATCCCTGACAGCAGTCACTTCATTTGTATCTTGAAAACGCATATGCTTCATAAATGCATCATAGATATCTTCGTTAGTTTCATACGTCTTATCAGTACGCTTAGCTAAAAAAGATTCTGCATCTGCGATGAAGTCAATGTCTTCTGTAAGCACCTCTCGATTGAGGCGTTCGTCTTCAAATTCAGTGTACATAGTAATCCTTATCGAAGAGCATCTTTAACAATTCTTCTGGCTTCATTCATAGCATCTTTCTTAGACATGCCACCCTGCATTAAACTTTGGGCTATGCTTTTTCTTTGTGATTTTTTAAAATTTTCTTTTTGTTTTCTTTGTGTAATCGCGTTGTATTCAGCTTTCAATCCAGCTACTTTAATCTCTGCATCGCCTGATGTCATCGGAACAACTGTTGATTCTAGCGGTGCTGATGTTTCAGTTTCTGGCAAAGCTACGTTTACGCCAAATTCGTTCGGCAAATATGTGTCCCCTAAATAATTTATTACGCGACCTATATTTGCGCGGTAATATGTTGCCATGTCACCGTTCAGCAAGTTAATTCCCTCTTCGGCAGATTTGTTAATAATTGCGCGAGCTTGCGCCGCTCTTTTATTATCTACATTTGTACCGAAAAATTCGCCTTTTTCTGCATCATACCTAACGCCCTCGCCAACAAAGTTAGCTAAAGCTGGACCTAATGATTGTGCGACTAGAGAGGTAGTAGCTCTTTGATCTGATGGTTTCAGGGGTTCTGTTTTACCCAAAGCATCTATGTCAGCTTGAATTTCTTCAGCTTGTTTTCTGTAAAGGGCTGTTTTAGCCTTATCCAATTCTGACGGAGGAGTCTTAAACAGCGAGTAATCGATTTGCGCACCTGTTGGCAATGCTTCTGTTGTGTAATCTCCTGCGGCCTCTGCACTAATTGTGTCAAAGTCTTCGCCATAAGCTTCACCCAATAACTCAAATTGCTTCCTTGCTGTTTTGCTTCGATCAATATCAAACAATCCTTTATCTTTCTGGGCAAACGCCGGAAGCTTAGATTGTTCTGGTTTCTTGAGTTCGCCCATTGTCTTGTTAATAGCATCGGTTATTGTCATGTTTGTTTTTTCAGCAACAGTAACAACCTTACTAACATCAAAATCTTTGTTAAGCTTTCTAGCTTCTCTGGCCTGCGCCAAGAAATCTTTAGCGCCCTCTTCTCCCATAGACATAACACCAATCGTTTGCTGTTCGTTTAATCCAAAGAGTTCCAAAGATGCGGCTAACTCCTGCAATCTTTTTTTCCTAGCATTTCTTTCTTTGCGAGTTTCTTGCGCCTCTTCTAGTGCTTGCAAAAAAGCATCGCTGGAGGCTTTTTCTACAACGCTTCTAGTTTCTTGTCTTCGATCTGTCGCGGCCTCAACAAAGCCACGCCCAAAAGCGCCACCTAAACTAAACATTTACTACTTCCTCCGATTTTTTGACGGGACGCGACATTAGTCCACCCTTTTCTTGTTGTTTGGGTTTGTCTTCACTCGTCGGTTCAGGCATAACTTCATTATCTTTTTTGCCGTTGAATACTTTTTTAACCACTGCATTCGCCAAGTTTTCATCAATTTCATCTTCGTTTTCTTCTATACCCAAAGTATAGGCAATACCTTCGTGATCGGCGGCGGCTTTCATAAACTCTATTAGCACTGGAGAAATTAAGATTCCTACATCCAAAGAATGTATCCCCTTTGTTACTCCTGCCGTTTGTAGTGTGTCAGCAATTAAAGTTAAAGGAGCACCTTCTTCTATTTTATCTAACATGTTTGCTAGCTTTTTAGGCTGAGAAAGATTTTCTAAATAAAAGAGAAGAGTGTCTTCGACAGTCGAATACATAGCGGGTTGTTCCCACGGACGAGCACCGGGTTCAGATGTGAGCGCTTGACCAGCAACAGGTCCGTCTAACATAGGGCTAGGTTTAGCCATCGGTCTTCCCTCCTTGCTTCCTTAAATTGTTCACAATGGATTGAATGAAATCCATATCTGAATTGTTTGAAGAATTTTCTGGCTTATTTATATTTCTACGAGCCAATAAACCAGTAGAAGAAGCAGTCAACTTATTCTTCATAGCAATTTTTCTTTTACCTTCTTGCCGTAAAAATTCTTTATAGGCACGGGTAATATCTTGAGAAGACATATTCTTTCCTATTAATTAAATCCAATCACTTACCATATCAAAAACAAATCTACCCCATGCCGCAGAGTTAGCGGCATCTTCTTTTGCATCTGCTGAATATTTGTCTGCATCCACATTAAGTTTTGCTATTGCCAATGCTGAATCTCTTTGTCTTTCATTTTCAGTTGAGGTCCATGCCCATTCCATTGTGTCTCTGTACTCTTGCCACAAATTGGAATACGCGATGTTAGAGATATTTAAAATAGCTTGAGCATTTGCTTGGTTGGCGGCGTTTACTGCCGCAGTATCTGCTGTTGCAATTTGTCTGCGCCACTGAGCGTTAGCTTGTTCTATGACTAATTGATTCTCTGCGTTAAATTGTTCACGTTGACTTTTTAGCTCTGCATTAAATCTACCTACAACATTAGATTGCTCTGCGTTAAACTGATTTTGTGCGTTTGCCTGACCCGCGTTAAACTGAGATACTTGCGCAGAAAGATTTGCAAAAAATTGATCTGTTTGATTCTGGGAACTGGCGTTAAATTGCTTTGCCGCATTGTCCGCCGCCTGATCTGAAAACAACGCCTGTATTCTACTCTGCGCTTTAAACATTTCAGTTTGTTGCCGGTTATTTAAATTAGCCATATCCATCTGTAAAAACGCTTGTGCGTTCTGCACTGCCGCCTGTTGACGATTATTTAAATTAGTAACTTCTAGATTGGCTATCTGCGCGGCTTCCGCCATAACCATTGCTTGACTGTTGGATAGGTTTTGTAGATCTACCGTCTGAGCCATTCTTGCATTTTCTAAAGCAATCGTTTGCTCGGCGTTAAAGTTCATGTTGGCAATTTCAGAGATCTTTGTTGCGTTCATTACGCGGGCTTGGAATTCTTGATCAAACTCCCGACCTATAAAATTAGCTCTTTGCTCAGCCGCTAACATTGCACGTGCTTGGCGATTGTCAAGATTTCGCATCTCAAAATTAGAAGTTGTCTGAGCATCGATTTGAGCAATGGGAAGAGCCGCTTCCATAGTTGCTTGCAAAATTGCTTGACCTGCCATTGATGAAGAAGACAATCCACGTGCCGCCATTGCGGCGTTGGCATTTCGGATAGCACCAGCCGCCCAAGAAGGTGTTTGCCCCCCAGCAAAATCATCCATTAGATTGTCTAGTTGTCCTTGAACTAGAGCGGCTGTCGATGGATCAGCTTGCGCCGCTTGTATAGACTCAGCAAAATCTGCGGCTTTCTGTGCGTCAAAGGTTGACTGAACCATTTCGCCATCTTGCAGAGTGCGAGACGCTGGTGCCTTTACTTTAGTAGCCTCAGTTATTTGAGCCGCAGGAATTGTTCCTACCTCAGTTTCTGTAGCGTTAGCCTCCGCCGCTTCCATCGAAGTAGTTACAGATCCAGTTTGTGCCTGTGTATTTTTTAATTCTTCTTTAGCTTTTTCTGTAACTTTGTCTGCGTCAAATGTAGCGGCAGTTCCCGCTGTAATATCCTGTGCCTTTTCTGTATCTGCTTGTGTGGCTGTTACAGAAACATCGCCTTCTACTTTTGCGTCTTGCCCTGTTACAAATTGACCCGGTTCAACCGCTGTAGATTGAGCTATTGTAGTTCCCCCAACGGGCAATCCCGGTGTGGACATTCTGGCGGCGGCAATTTCTGGCATTGTTGCATCGCCCGATGGCGTTGTTGTTTCATCGTACTGATATGTAGGTGTCATCTGAGCGGGTATAGGCTGTGTCGCCTGAGTAACAGCCTGATTAGCAGGAGGAACTGTTCCCCCCTCTTGCATTTTTAATTTTACTTTTTCATTTAACCCAGCAAATTTATTCATTGCTCCTTGGTTACTTTGTAAGAACTCACTGAACTTGCTCATTGGTCCGGTGTAACCCAGCTTTTCCGCAATGCGTTTCATTTGTTGTTCTGTAAAGCCTTTAAATTGCTTACTCATTGTCGATTAACTCCATTGCCTTGGCACGTGTCTCATCGATTCTACGTTCCCATCCCCTGCCAAATGTATCGTAGATAGATAAACCTCTAATAAATTGCTGACGAATACTAGTAACCTCATTCACTACGTATTCTTCACCTTCGTTTTTGACTGTAGTCCAGACTGCGGCAAGTGAGTGGGGGCCGATGATGCCGTCACCCTCCTTGATTCCACAGGCACGTTGTAATGCTTTGGACGCACGACTGATGCCTGAGTTGACACCATAGTCCATGACAACACAAGCAACACCCCTAGGCAAATCCTCACCTTTAATTTTGGACCAATAGTCCTTAAAATATATTTCTCCTGCATCTTCTTCCGTTAAATTAGCTATATCAATTTCTGGATAGGCACGTTTACTTATGCCATACTTAGTTTCACCACCCGGATCATTCGGATGATTGATATAGCCACCTTCGTGGTGAAGGACCATCTCGATTACAGAAGAGAAACTCATTTCTTATTCCTTAAATTCATAATTTTATCTGCTGACTTCAAGCCAAAAGAAGCAGAAACAGCAATAAACAAGAGATACTGATACCACTCCGGTAGTTGACTGAGTGCCGCAAAGCCCTCGTTAACTCTAGAGATAATTTGTGGATCATCGACGATAACACTATACGCTACACCTATTAGTGGCAAAGAAAGTAGTACAGAAAACCATTCATCTTTCCAGCTTTTTTCCGCACCTGATGCCATCTTTGCTTCCCAATCGGCATCGTTCTGAATTGTTGCAATCTTTCTTTCTTGGATTGCTTTCTTTTCGTCTGCTTTTCCCTTAATAAAATCTTTTGCAAGATCTATTGCAGGCCCGATAATTAAATTTAGCATTTACAGTTGCCTTTTTTCTTTGCTTGGTAGGCTGACGCGCCGAAGAAACTGGCGACTAAAGCAGACACTGAAATAAAGTAAGTGCCAGAAATATTACCTAAAATAGTAGCGGCATTAGTAAGGTTAAAAAGATCGCAAAGAAATATTCCAGACGGGTATAATAACATCCC
>Ga0160423_10000885_pt1 | contig 24983 bp, 12 predicted proteins | sample CRUFie14St8metaG_FD_108191 | JGI IMG/M metagenome (GOLD analysis project Ga0160423, IMG submission 108191) | Marine microbial communities from the Costa Rica Dome - CRUD Field 142mm St8 metaG | ecosystem: Environmental > Aquatic > Marine > Oceanic > Photic zone | place: Costa Rica: the Eastern...
CAAGGTGAACAATCCAAAGAATCTCATTGGATTCAGGGGGTAAAAGAACAGATGAACCAGGTAGGGAAGGACATGCAATGTTGACTCTAGAATCAGAAGGAAGTAGAACCAACGTTTCCTGGAATGCATTCATCTGATTCGTTGTTGAATTTTCCGAACACCATCCATCCTCTATTTCTGGTTGTAATAATTCACTCCACTGTGCGGCATTCTCCAAGCTCCTTCCAGAATCATTGAATGCATCAGACCATGAAGAATATGGTGTTTTAAGTTCAACAATCCATGACTCTGTGCTATTCCATGAAATGGATGAATTACCATTCATTAGTTCATTTTCAATGGACAATAATTCCTGAACTCTAGTGAGATTGCTAGAAAGTTGACCTTCATCATCATGAGTAATTCGAATAACTAAATCCGAATAATGCCAACTTGCTCGTTCGGCTTTCACTCGCTGAACGGCTTCATCTTCAAACATCAAATCTGTAGATAAAGCTGGATCCACCGGATCTAAAATCGCTACTGCACTGAGAATCAGTAGAATGGCAATGAAGCCGAAACGAAAGCGGGCCGGGTCTGAACTCATTCTGTCCATTCATTCCAGTTTCCAGTATTTGGGTCTCTCCACCACCAATTGCCACTTCCGTCCGGATACTCAACAACTTCGTATCCATCACGCATTTGTCCTGTTACAGTTGGAGATGGCTTTCCACCACCTGGTGCAGACACGGGAGGTTCGCTCCAACCGCCTGCTGCAGCTGCGTAATCAACTGCCTTTGGCATGTCATCGTTTCCTGAGCGTGAAAGGAACATAATCGCTCCAGCAACGCCAATAATCACAAACACTAGAATTCCGATTGCAGCGCCAGCTACCATTGCACTTATTCCTTCAGAATCTGCATTATCACCGATTCCGTCACCATCAGAATCTGCAGATTCATTTGGATCGTTCGGGAATACATCGGCATTATCTCCAACTCCATCACCATCAGAATCTACTGATTCTTGTGAGTCGTTAGGGAAGGCGTCCTCTGAATCAAGTACTCCATCACCGTCACTATCCACGGGTAAATCTTCATCACCATCTACCTCAATTCCAGAAGAAGATACGATTAGTATCAATGAAGTAGGAACATACAATCCACCAGAAACACGAAACTGCAGTGTTCCTTCAATGATAGTGAAATCAGCAGTTCCATCAGAACCTGTTATTTCACTTGCAGCAATATTTGGACCATTCATCAAGGTAACAGACATTCCTTCAATCGGGCTTCCTGAATCCTTGTCGACCACTAGAACTTGTACAGTATCGCCAGGTCTTGGATCGGCAGGACTGAATGAGACTGTCATTGTCTTGGCTTGTGGAGGTTCTGGATTCGGTACTGCTTCTTCGATGTGTAAAGCAGATGTAATGTAAGCATTATCTCCAGTGCCAACCTGAGCGACACTCAAGATTGTATATTCATCGATAGGACTGGAAAGAACTGGAAGGCGTAAGTCTGCACTACTTCCCTCACCCCATGCGATGGAGTTCATATCAGCAAGTAAATCCTGAATCAAGGACATAGGATCTAAATCTTCATCACTGTATTTTGTGTTGCCTTCAGTACATTCGAGGCCATATTCTGAATTGTCGCAAGCAACTCCATTTTCAAAGGCATGCCAACTCATTACTTCAGATTTAATCACGTCATACAATTGGTCAGAAACTGTTGGAACATCAATTAGAGCAGGATCAATCCCCATCTCAGGTGCTGCAATCGCTAGAATTCGCTCAGCAGTGTTATCTCCAAGTGCGATGTTTGTGGTTTGTCCGGGACCTAAATCACCGTTGAGAACTAAGGTTTCAGGTGACGCTAGAATAAATCCAGCATGCATTCCCCGTGGCCAAACCTCTCCGTCCTTAACAACAATCATTCCAAATGCTCCCATAGCAGCAACTCGAATTTCTGAAGTTCTGGAAGTATCACCATCTTGGAACTCAACACAATCACTGTCGTCATCTCCCCAATCATCCCCGGAAATATCAGGGAAGAATGGATCGAATCTCAATGGAGTATAGCCCCAGCAAACACTGAATTCTCCATCTTCACCGTATACATTGTCAAGCATGGATGGAGTGATTGTGATTGCATGTACCCCATCGGGTTCTGTGTCCACAGAGTAAACTGGGAATCCTGAAAAGTCAGCTACATGATCCATGCCACCAACAGAAAGGCTTCCATTTGTGACCACAGATATCGAACCCCCTAACCCCGTCAATGTATTCTGTGTGGGATGAGGAGCCTTCGCCTGAACAATCGAGACATATGTGCCGGGTTTACTCGGGTTAATTGTCAATACAGCTTCACCATTCTCATCTGTGTTTAGTTCTAAAGTTGTGAACACTTCAAACGGACCATCTGTGAAGATAGAATCTATCAATTCAGGTGAGAGTTCAAGATTAGACTCTTCATCTTCATCCTCTTCTTCTTCTTCGATTGTAAAGCAATTTTCATCAGTTGAAGTTGAGATTGCATCAACAACTGTGTCAGTCATATCTCTCAAATCTATATGAATGCAATAGTACCCTGGGTCAAGTTCTTCCGTATCGAGTTCCCATTCTGTGGACCAGTAACTATTGGCGGGGACGTCGTAATCGTCCTGTTCGAAGGAGGTGTAGGATGGGCCAGTTTCGTACCCGTCAACAATCATGACAAGCAGATTGTAACTCTCATCATCGTTATATCCGGCCTCATAATGTACGTTACCTCGGATTTCATATCCAGGAGGATCATCTTCCCAATCAGGCCAAACTGAGATGTCTAAATGACTGATAAGTCGCTTCAATGCTCCTGCAAAGGATCTCTCAACACTCTCCTCAGTGACATCATCTGTATCGAAAACTGTATCATCACATGAACCATCCATCTCTGCGGGATATTGCAGAAGAGTTCCTACAACGCTCCATTCTCTAACAGTCCCATCATATGCACCTAGGTCAACAGATCCTGACCCCCAATAAGATTCCATCGCCACATAATCGTTGAAGAGTTCGTTTCCAATTCCGTCAAAGACATCTACATCGAACATGTAACAGTGATCGTTTGTTCCATCATCATCCTCATCATAGACTCCCTCTCCATCGAACGAAACAGTCAAATTTTCAGTTTTGTCAAGATTATTCTCAGCATCTGGATCCTCATCAGAGCCATCATCACAATCTTCCCAACCGTTATTCAAGGAGTATTGACCAACGTAACCACTATCGTCATCGCATTCATATTGAATGTTAATATTAACACTAGCAGAATCAAACCATGTGACACCTTCATCTGATTCATCATCACAGTCATTATTACCATCATTCAATTGGTCAAATTCTACGCCATAATTTCCATCCTCACAAGGATAGTATGTCTCATATGGAGTTTCGTCAGACCAATCTCCACAATCGTTCTCTCCGTTATTGATTTTGTATTCTTCATAATCAGGAATTTCGATTCCATTGTCACAATAGAACGTATAGTCTTCATCATCTTCGTCGTCATAATCATCGTCGTCATAATCATCGTCGTCATAATCATCGTCATTATCTTCTGAGCCAATAAGACCGTTGTCGTTGAGCAAATCAAAACCAGCTTGTGGAGATATTCGAAGTACTGCTACCTCAACTTCTGCTCCCTCAACTGGTCCAATACCATTGTAGACTTGAGATCTGATTGTGATATCTTCGCCCATCAGACTCTGCTGAGGAGATTCAACAAGAACACCGAGTGCTGAAACTGTGAAGATTTCATCATTGCCCTCAAGTCCCATCTGTACAATCATCGGCATTGATAGTAGTTCCATATCAATCTCGAAGCGATCTTCACTTTCTGAATCTCGAATTAGACCTGAATCTTTCAGTTCATCAAGAATGTCATCAAACTCCCACATTTGATCTTCAAAGACTGGAATCTCAAGAATGCCGACATAACGCTCACAATCACCATCTTCGCATTCTTCATCAGAATCATCTGAGACTTTCTCGAGGTTCACTGAATAACGTTGCTGACCATTCGATTGAGTTACACCGAAATTAATTGAGTTAGGATGATTATTATCGCTATTCCATACATCCAACTTGATTCCAATCATAGGAGTGTAAATGTTATGTTCAAAGGTCATGAAATTAGGGATTGATTCCATATCATCCTCTAAATTCATCAAATGAGTAGAATTTTCCTCGTCATAAGTAGAAGAGAAATCGTCCATTGCTAGACCACCAGCAAAATGGCCCAACCATTCACCGAAATCAGCTAAAACTTCTCCAGTTACATTCCAAGCAGGGTCTTGTGTAGAATCAACAACAATATTTAGGATATTCTCAGGTAAACTGTTGAACGCTGAGAATGCAGTATTAACATGGGGGTGATCGTTCTGCATTTTTGCTGTCCAGGCTTGCCCTTCTGGTGTGTCTAGAACTTTCTCATATTCCCAGATAATTCGATCTGGAATCTCATCACCATCAGTGTCCTGAATATCTGTTTCCTCAAGACGATCTGCCATCTCAACAAAGCGAATCAAAAATCTCTGGAATGGAGTCATGTTCTCAAAGTCTTCTTCAAGAAGTGGACCAATGAAAGCACCAAGACCGTCTGCGATAGCTTCAGGATGATCGGAGATAGACAAGACTGCAATGTTTCGCATCAAGGTTTGAATAGATTCAAACTGACGCTGATTATTTGCAAGATTATCTAGAGCAGTGGTGATGTTATCCCATTCGCCTGTCGCTGTCATTGCGTCATATGCTGCCTCAAAGTCGCCAGTTCCTTCGAATCGAGTGAAATTCTCTATCAAATTGAAGTCACCTAGGTACGGAGGAATATCTTGGAAATCATTCATCACACGTGGAATTGGGAACTGATCTAAGTAAGTCAATACAGCTACAACAAAACCAACAGAAGCCGCTGAATCATCGGACTCCAGGAATAGCATCAACTCTTCAAGGAAATCAGCACCTGCAGACATATTGTACTGGTTCTCATCCCTTGAAGCATCAATCATATCGTTCCAAAGTGCCTGACTGCCTAAAGTGCCAGAACCTCGACAAGCATCTTCGACAAACTGGTCCCATCCACCGTTATTCATCACTATATCTTGAAGATCGGTGAACTCCTCAGCAATATCTGCGGTAGGGTTAGCAATATCCCATGTATCGTCGATGCTTTGTAGCGCTTTTGAAACCTCAGCGCCAAATATTTCACGAATTTGTGAAGGGTTATCAGTTGCCAATAGATTTCCACTTTGGGCAGTTACACTAGCCCCGTAAACCCCACCACTAGCAGTTACAGGAATTGTGTATGTGCCCATCCAAACAGTTGTGGAAGAGTCAAACTCATCGACACCTTGGCTAGTTAGAGCAATAGTGTCAACAACAACGGGGGGACTTGAAGGAGAGACTCCATTAAATCGATCTAATGAGTCGAGGTCCCTGTAATGAAGAATATCGGCAGTCACCAAAGTATTGGATGAATCTGCACCTCGAACGTTTGCATGAACGGATACTTCGGTACCAACTGTTGCGAATTTGGTTGTAACATATCCATCAACCTGCAGAGTTTCCGAACCATCGGAGGAAGTATCATTCGGTGCAACAACTAATCCAGAAACTGGTGCTGCAATCAACAAAAGAACTAGTAAAATCGGTATTCGGTGACCTGCTCTCATAGACTTAGCCATCATGAGTAAGTATTTGGAGGTACTGCCTTATCCTGAAATTTTAATCCTTCAGAAATCAATCCTCATACATCAATATCTGAGCAATTGAATCATCCGCGATGTACTGAGAACATGTTCCAGAATCTCCTTCCAAAACAGTAAGGACTCCAAGACCAATTTGAATTTGCAGAACTGGAATTCCAGCCGATGAAAGAACAGAGGAAAGTGGAGAGATTATGCCTAATCCAGAACCATCAATTTCCCATGATCCTGCAGAATTGATGTTACCAGGATTTACAAGACAATTCGACGTAGCGGGTACATCAGTTTCAGATAGATTAACCCACGAGCCAAGAAATCCAGAATCAGAAAATTCAAGATTATTGGGAATAGATATTTCCGAATAACCAGAAGGAGATTGAACAACTAAAGATTCGCCAATGTTTCCCCGATTGACATTCATTTCTATATCCCAATTTGATATTCCGTTACAAGTAAAACTATCAGGTAGACACGCTCTTACCAATTCTTGGTTTTCTGAAATTTCTTGTTTAATCAAATTAGGTCCTGTTCTTGATTCTGAACCAGTTGTGGTGTCAATGAGAAACGAGCTACTCGCTTGTTCATCAGACCATGGAGTCGAAGAATGAATTACATGAATCATCTGATTGAATGAGGAAGCACCAGCATCCCAATCAAAAACAAACCATTCCTGTAAGAGAAATCCATCTGAATCACGCTCCTCGATGTGACTGATATTCAAGTCCGCTTCAATACGTCCAGAACGTCCTTGTTCGTCAATCAATTCCGTAATAACCACAGTACCAGTAATTCTCTTTCCCTCCAATTCGTACAGGCAGTTTTCACATTTCTCAGGTTCAAGATAGGTCATTTCAAGTTCAAATGATGCTTTTGCTCCAACATCGAATTGTTTCAAGTTCAAAGAGTCCATAGAGGAACGAGTAGAGAGTTGTACATAACCATCTAGAGATATTACTGGATCGATTATTTCTTCTGAGTCACTGAAAGAAAATTCAACCCAAGTCGTAGCCATAATTACACTGGCCAAACATAAGGCTTCAATCCATCGAAATTGAGTGCCCATGAATCAAGCGAATGAGTCACACATCATCTTATTACCGCTGCAATCAGTACAAAATGTGTGAGTTTTAGAGCGGAAGGGGCCAAATATCAGCACTTCTCGGACAGGCCAAGGGGAACACCATGGCGGACGCAATGACTGAGATTAGTGATGCTTGGAATCAGTTCAATGAACTATTAGATTCAGGTACTCAGATGTCGATTTTAACCAAGATTATTCTGTCAATAATTGGAATTGCAATAATGATTCTCATCGAGAAAAATTACATTCTTCGTAGGTGGGAAGGAATCGTTGCAGCAACTGATGCTTCATGGGATGACCGAATTTTTGGGCCACTCAGAACTAGAATCTACATTTTCACAATCGTGGGGGGGGCCAATATTGGCGTATTATGGATTGATTCTGCAAATCCTGGTTGGGCCGAAACCGGTGCTCCACTATTCAATGCTATATTCATTATACTAGCAGCAACACTAGCTAGCGTTACTGTCAAATTCATCTTACCTGAAATTCTCAATAGATTCCAACGACAATCTGCAGTAACAGTATCTGGTGGAAATCCACTTCTTGTATTTCTTCTTAGGGCAGTGATTTGGTTCGGTGGGTTGTACCTAGCTCTCTCTGAACTAGGAATCGAGTTATTCGGTGTACTAGCTTCATTGGCAGTATTCTCACTAATTATCGGATTGGCAATACAACAAACATTGGGTAACATCGTTAACTCGTTCATGTTAGCACTTGATCGTCCGTTTGAAGTCGGCGATAGGATCGAAGTTGATGGAGTAATGGGCACCGTAATGTCGATTGGAATTCTATCGACCAAACTGCTTACTCTAAAAGAAGAGTTGGTTGTGATTCCAAACAACAGCCTAGTGGATTCAACAGTAACCAATTATGCCCGTGGTGGTGGAGATGGAGTTGCGCGTAGAATATCTGTCCAGATGGATTATGGTGTTGCCTATGATGAAGATCCAGCCCACGTAAAACAAGTTATGTTGAGGGTTGCTCGTTCCTGCCAATATGTTCTTTCAGAGCCTCGTCCAAGAGTAATGATGACTGAATTAGGTGATTTCGCAAAGGTGTTCCGACTCTTCATATGGATTGGCGATTATAATGATGAAATTGTTACTAGAGACTATCTAATTGAGAGAATGGATCGTGCGTTTGAGAGAGAAGGGATTGTCATCCCATATCCAACAGCAATCGAAATGGCAACTCAAGAAGTACACCCTGACCCTGAAGTTGCAGCCAAGAAATTGCAAGACAAGGAAGTTCGACGCCAACGTGCTGTGGCTTCTTACAGACTTGAAGAAGCAAGGTTACGCAAGGAACATTCCAAGATTACTGCCGAACTGGAAGATTTGTACAGCAAAGTCAAGAGTGGGAAAATTACTGGCAAAGATTTGGCGGATATGCAAGATCGTATCCGAGAACTGGAACAATCCCTTGCACTTGATATGGATTTAGATGATTGATTTCATTCTAATTCAGTTGCCAAATTTACTTCACGTTCACCTGGTCTTAGTGAAAACAATACCGGCAATAATACTAGACTTGAGATTAAAGCTAGAAGAATTGCTACAAGGAAAACTTGTCCAAAGAGACGTAGAGGGGCTAATCCTGACAGATTCAGCACTGCAAATCCTCCTGCAGTAGTGATGGCAGCACCTGCCATTGCACGACCTGTAGTAACAGTTGTTCTAGCCACCCATACATCAGGAGTACTAGTAGGGCTGGCTAGACGTTCTTCCTCATATCTATGGGCATAATGAACAGCATAATCAACTCCTAATCCTAATGTTAGAGCTCCAATTGTAACTGTTTGAGCGTTCAATTGATATCCTAAAATTCCCATTAATCCGTAGACCCAAACTACGACCATTCCCAGAGGAATCCACATGAATAGTCCTGTGACAAATGCTCTCTTCTTGTCCCTCTTTTCCACAGATTGTAATCCAATTAACATAAACAAAATGACAGATGCAACAACCAAGGTCGATAACACCGCAGCAGAAGCGACTCCTTCCGTTACCTGTGCGAGAATCAATGGTCTTCCTGCAACTCCCATCTCTCCTTCAGCATCTAATTCATCGAGAGCTCTTGTCAGGCGTTCTTCGAAATCAACAGTATCGCTCCAATCAACAGTAGCAGCAGAAAACTGAATTACAGTTTGACCACCTTCATCTGGAACATATCTAGAAGTAATCTCTCTACCAGTTTCATTGTTCATAACCCATGAAGATAATGTATCCCAATTACTTTGATTGGTTGGATCATCACTAATCGATTGGAGTATGTCATCAAGAACTGAATCTGTGTTCGCAGACGATTCAAGAGTAGATCGTAAAGATGAAACTTCAGAAGATCCTTCTGTAGACCGAACTGTTTCCTCAATATCTCCTATCATTGTCCAACTTTCAGAAGAAAATAATTCTGATATTGGAATATACTGAACATAGATAGGAGCAGGTGATGCATCGTAGCGATCAGCCAGAATCAAGAAATTTTCAACGGCTGGAATACTGTCATCCAATTGATCTCTAGTATCAAATCCAACCTCTAGTGAAGTAATACCATAGCCAACTGGAACAGATAGAATTAGAGCCACTACAAGAACTTGGAATGGACTCGAAGTTAAACTACCGAAACGGTTGCTAATCGGACCAGGTTCAATCCTTGCAGCTTTCTTTATTCGTAATTTTGCGGGAGGCATTAGTGTAAGCATAGCAGGAAGAAGAGTAACTGAAAGAAGATAAATCATGAACAAACCTACTGCAATCACCGTTCCAAAATCAACTAAAAATTTCTGACTTGAAAATCTGAACGATAGGAAACCAACCATATCTGTGAAAATTGCGATTAATAACGCCCCAGAAGTAAGGATTGCGCCTCTTCGAATTGCATGAATACGAATTTCTTTCGGAAAGTCACGAAGTGTTTCATATTCGTCATCTGTCTTTTCATCTTCTTCTCTGAGTGTTTCTCGATAACGAGCAACTACGTGTATTCCATAATCTACCCCAATCGCAATGAGGAGAATCGGAATAGAATTCATAGCAGCATTGAACGTTAAGTTGAGGATCCCACTGATTCCATATGTCCCTAAAATACCCAAAATTGTAGATGCAAGAACCAATGCAGTATCACGTCCAGTTCTAAATTGAGAAAACAAAATGATTGTCAAAAGTAGTATTGACATCCCAAGCAACTGACCTATCTCCGCACCTACTTGAGCAGTTTGTGCGTTGGAAAAATGAGCAAATGAGATTCCCGAAACTGTTGCATTTGTCCCTGCAATAATTTGTGTATCCGAAGTAAGTTGAAGGGTCCAATTTTCAACTTCTGCATCAATTTCCTTGGTTGCTGCTAATTCGTCTTCAGTTACCTTAGTTGAATCCCATCCAACAGACTCCCCCCAAGTATTCAAATCAGTATCAATAAACATAGAAATGGAAACTAAGTCTGTTCGGTTCCATCTTTCATTATCGGGAATGGTAACAAAATTTTCGCCATCTGATTCTTTAGACGGCAAAGATGCAATGATTAAATCACGATATGGGATATCTTGCATGGCAGAATGGAAGCCCATGATACCCCCAAATACTCCTTGAACGGCAGCAATTTTTCCTGCCAGTTCAGGATCGTCTTCAGCAAACTCACTTCCAATTGTAATTCTATTCATTCCGATAATACTGCCCATCGTTGCTTCAAATCTATCTGTTCGATTTTCACCCGAATCTAAACGATTTAACCAATCATCGGCAGGAGACCAGTTACGTAAATTGGTTGCATTAACAGTAGGCATTGTCATTGGTGCAGAAAGAGTGCTATTCAAAGCCAAATCAAGATTCGAGGAAATATTGTCCCCAGTAGATTGGAAGACATCGAAGATTGCAGCATCAATGGCATCAAGCCATGCTGCATCATTAGGATCTACCATCATCGACCAACTATATGCAGCAGATGCGGGACCCAGAACCGACCCCGCGCCAGTATCCAAGCGATGAGCATACGAGAGAGAATGTTCATGCATTTCTGCTTCTAGATTAGCTAGCATTACCCAAGTTGATTCATCATTCAAATCACCTTTTTCAAATTCTACCAATAGGCGAACAATATCTATTGAAGATGTATACGTCTCCTCAATTTCATAAAGAAGGTCAACATCTTCATTCGTCCTACGATCTGGATAGAATGCATCTTCAGAATTATCAAATTCAATTCCTACTCCTAATGATTCAGGAATCGGACCTGCTACAAACATTGACAGGACCAAAACTAGGGTCAAAAACGCTGCAATAGACGACTTAGGTCTATCGATACTCCAATGTGTGAGAGTGTCAAATGGATTACGCATTGACATCTTTCTGGAGGGTCATGCCGTAAATGATGCGGTAAATCTACATCAAAAAATGGAAATCAAGATGATGGAACCATCGGGCGAGTAGCACCACATGTTGGACACTCTTCCTCTGGAGAGTTACCATAGTCATAACCACAGGCAGGACAAGCAGGCGCCAATATCATCTTGGTTCCTTCATCTATCTGTAATTTTTCTTCATCAACTCGCTCCATTCTAATGGAGTCGCGCTCGATGTCTATTATCTCAAATCGTCCAGGTCCCCCTAGTGTTGCGAGCATATCTGGAGGCATAGAAAGAGTACCTGTATCATCAATCAATAACTCTCTGGTTGCAGCGAGATCTAAGTCATCGACATCGTTTCCGTGTTGAGCTACAAAGCGCCCATCACGTAGTTCTAATGCCCGATTAGCGAATGAGGAAATCTCTCTACTATGTGTTACAATCAAAAATGCAACACCAGATTCTTCATTTAATTCACGAAATAATTCGATAATCCTCCTTCCCGTAATTGGATCTAAAGCTCCTGTAGGTTCATCAGCAAGAATGACTTTTGGATTAGTGATTAAGGCTCTACCTATCGCCACTCTCTGGGCTTCTCCTCCAGACAAAGTAGGAGGTAATGAGTATGCTCTGTCTGCAATTCCTAGAGATTCCAACATCTCCATGGCTCTTTTCCTAGCTTCTTTTCCACGGACTCCAGAATGCCTCAATGGTTGAGCAATATTATCCAGTGCATTTAGATCTGGCAATAAATTCCCTTCTTGGAAGATGAAAGAAACTGTTTCCTGTCTAAGACGAACTAAATCTGACCCTGTGATTCGAGTCATATTTTGTCCGTTAAGATAAACTGAACCTGCACTAGGCTTCATCAATCCACCTAATGCCTTCAACAAAGTTGACTTCCCACTTCCTGATGGACCTACAACTGCAACCGCTTCTCCAGATTTAATCGAAACTGAAAGACCTCGAAGAGCAACAACGTTCCCATCTTCTTCGTTTGAAGTATAGACGTGGTACAGATTTCTTGCCTCCAAAACTGGAGTAGCATCAGTTGGTTCTCTCTCTTTCATATTCACTCCCCCTTCAAAACAATCGCTAGATCCGATCTCAACGCCCTCGCAGTGGTCAAAGTCAAGGCTAGTATTACTGCAACTAAGACTGCAATACTAACCATTACCAAATCAATCCAAGGCCAAATTAATTCCCGTTCGATAACTGTTGATGCGCCACCGAATATCTGGAAAATAAAGCCAAATATCGAGAAGAATCCATTGAATGACTGAGCCACACCTGCTCCTAATACTAGACCTAACAACATACTAGCAATTACAATTGCAAGTATCTCAAATAAAACCAGACGCATGACTTGTCTCGGACTTGCACCTATGGCTTGTAATATTGCCATCTCTTTCTTTCTCTGAGAAAGGACAAGAGATAGGAATACGAATGCAGATGCAACTGATCCAATCGCTGCAACGACGAATTGAAGGCTGAGTAATCCTGGTGTTCCAAATATCAATCCACCATTTCTTTCTACGGCTTCTCGAGCACTAGTCAAATCAGATACACCAGTTACTGAATCATTTGATTCGATTTGAACTCTTAGATTTGTCAGAGCATCTTCATCAGAATCAGCAAGATGTTCATTTCCAGACCCCACCCAGAAATACCATTGAGTTGAGGTGATTGTTGCATTTGATTCCATATCTGTGAGAGTTCTGTATGTTGATTCTCCAATAATTAGCTTATCTTCTGCCTCTGCAGATGGTAATCCTGGAAGATATCGATGACGGCCAAGGTGATTGAGTTGAACATTAAATTCTGACTGTTCAATAGAGATAGTGGTTTGTTCTGATAGAATATCCATTACCTGTTCAGGAGGCATCATTAGAAGTCCCGATTCACAACCAGTTACATTTGCTAGTGAACCATCTGGGCAGATGGCGTCTCCAAGTTCCATTCCAGAAAGGTTAGCAATTCCAAACATTCCAGTCAGGTCTGCACCACTGAAATTAACTCCAGTCAGAGGATTTCCGAATCCAAAATCTGGAGCAATCATGATTGTTTCAGTTAGATCAGTTTGGCTTAAATTCGCTCCATTGAATCCTGTATAAAAGAAAACTGACCTCTGCAAGTCAGAACCACTAAAATCGGCACCTGAGAGAATTGATTGCGAAAAATTGGTCCTACGAAGATCTCGCTCAGAAAGATCCGCTCCAGTCAAGTCAAGAAGACTCATGTCTCCTCTCCAAGGATATTCTTCGAAGATGGGTGCTAATGCTTCTTCAGACATGAAATCATCAATATCTGGAGAAGAAATATTCAATCTTGCACTGGTAGAGATAAACCCAACTTGTTCTGAAGTATTCTTGTCTTCAAAACTCGGTTCAAATGTATCTCCTAAGCCGTTTCTAACAGTATCAGGTAGGCGGAGTTTGAAACTTGCAGATTCGCCAGCGGTAAATCCTCCGTTTTTCCAACCGTCTATGACCTGTTGAATATCATCTCCAGGGATAGATTGTCCTGTCCATAGAAGAACGTCTTCGTTTCCATCGAGAACTACCCATGCTTCAATCGTTGATGATCCATCTGTTGTAGATACAGTTACTGAAGGCACAGAAGTACTTCGAACATTAATGTCTAAATCGATGTTATCAGAAGCAGAATTCACAATAAATTCAGCTTGAGTTGAATTAATTGGGTTATCAAATTGTACACTGAGCACAGAACCCGTATTGGCATCCGCAGTTCTTTCGTCTACTAAAGTTCCAGTCGCACCTTGGACCGCGGCGAGGGTAACGATTGAGAGGGTTAATACCATGATAGTTGCTAAACGTCCAATTGCTTCTCCTCCACCGGTCTTTAAACCTCTACGAATATCCTTCAATAGAGGAGTCCATCCAAAGACTAATGCAAAGAATCTAGGGCCAAATGACGCGATTCTGCCAAAAATTAACGCTCCTCCTATCCATAACAAAAATGGGCCAAAGAGGCCGACTAATCCGTCAATAAAGAAATTCTCGATGAATCCAGATTCTCCTGTTGAATCCTCTACCCACGCTTCAAGAACTGCTACTAATCCCACTAGGAACATAATTACATGAATCGCAGTTTTAGGCTTCTTTCTTGTAGGTACTTTTCTCACTCCTTCATCAATTTCCAACTCGAGGAAATCCTTAGTTCTATTATTCCCGAATAGCAGAGCCGCACCGATAGTACACACTGCTGTAAATAAGATAGATGTTAATCCAAGTTTCACACTAATGTCAAATTCTAATTCTTCGAATTCCATGAAACCAACAGCTGCTAGAACCAATCTGACTGCTTGTAGAGCGAAAATAAATCCAAGGAACCAAGCAACAGAACTCATTACTAGTACTTCACGAAGTACCATACTCTGTAATTGTCCTGCTGAGCCTCCAATGGTTCTATGAATAGCAATTTCTCGACGTCTCTGCTCTAGAGATAGAACCAATCCATAAACAAGAATAGCGAGAGAGAGAATAATGATTGGAATCATAAGGATATAATCAAACGTCTGAATTAACCCAAGGAATATCTCAAGGAAAGTGATTGTTCCTGAAATCGTATCATACCAAAATAATTGGATCCCGCCAGAGTAATTCATCGGTTCACTGCTAACAGAACCTTCACCATACATGATGGTCTGACTAAGACGGGTTAACCAATCTTCAGCGTCAGAAGTGGAAGACGTCGGTAAAAGACTTCGGTCAATCGCAATTCCGAGATAACCGTGGTCAGAATCCAACAAAGTTGTTATTGATTCGTTATCTAGTATCGACCAAGTCATAAAAACAGGATTGAAACCAAATGTAGGATTTCCAAATTGCCAATCCTCGTAAATTCCTGAGACATTTAGATTCTCAACTGTTATCGTTAACCTACAATGTTGCAACCCTCCGCCTGTTCGTTCAACAAATCCAGGACATTCACTTCGATCTATCTTTTCAGGATCGACTGCTGTTTGCAAGACATAACCAAATTCAAGAGAATCGATTGTGTCGTTGACCTGAATCCCTAAAGGTCCTGCAATACTAGCGGGCAGGATTATACTTCGATTATCAATCATATCTTGATGGGATGGCCAAGGAATATCATTCAACATCTGTTTGTTATGTCGCTCTGCTAATTCTCCATCAAAGGCTCCCGGACCGAGAAGACGGAGCATTCTCTTGGTGAAAACTGGCGGACCATTAGCATCTGCTTCAGGGAAATCAAATGTCTCATTTTCCAACAACGAATTATTCGAAGTGGCTGACTCAATTGAAAGATATCCTGCATCAAAAGCTTCGATATTGAAGAAAGAACCTGACTGTCTGATGGCTTGTCTTCCAAAGGTCAGAGTACAATCTGCGATTTCCTCTTTCAAAGAAAGTTCTGCACACACTTCAACAAGCAACGACGTATCATTGGTGAATGTGCTATTTGCAAAATCTCCTTCTGGACCTGGAGGGGGAGATAGCTGCTCTACCTTCGCATCATATACATCATTTTCAATTGAAACCTGTAGGAATGTTTGAGATAACCCGTTCCCGTATGCAAGTACTGTTGTAATTACTAACGACGCAAGGAAAACACCTGCAATAATTGCAAGTCCACGTTCCCTACCTCTCCAAGCAGATTCAGCAGCCATTCTGGTATTGGAAGGAATATCCAGAATCCCATGTTTGAGTCTCTGTAATCGAGTTTTCTCATTCATTCTTCTTCCCCTCCTTCATCACCCTCAATTGAGTCGATAATTTCGTCACCCCAAGCAGATCGAATATCTGATGCCGCAGTTACTCCATCGTTTAGAAGTAACATTCTATCTGCCTTAGAAGCTAGAACTGGATCGTGAGTTACCATAAGAATGGATATTGGATTCTCTGAATCATGACATAAGTCATGAAACAATTCTAGAATGCCTTCTCCAGAACGTGAGTCTAAATTTCCGGTGGGCTCATCAGCCAGTAAAAGGGGGCGGCTGCCTGCAACTGCTCTTGCTATCGCCACTCTCTGTCTTTGGCCCCCTGACAGTTGATCAGGAATATGATCAAGTCTATCTCCGAGACCAACTCGAGTCAATGCATCTGCTGCCCTTTCATTTGATTCAGAATCGCTAGCACCTGACAAGCCAAGAGCTAACGCAACATTATCCAATGCAGAGAGATGTTCGACGAGATGAAAATCTTGGAAAATCCAGCCAACTGCATGTCTTCGAATCTTCACGTTTCCTGCAGGATTTTTAGTACCATATTTGAATTCATTAAGTTGAACTGAACCTGAATCTCCAGCAAGCAGACCTCCTATAATATTGAGAAGAGTAGATTTTCCACAACCTGAGGGGCCCATGAGAGCTACTAGTTCTCCTTGCTCTATCTGGAGGTCAATTCCTTTCAGAACCTCAATTCGACGCCGACCAGACCCAAACCCTTTGCGAAGATCGTCTACTTGTAGCAGCATATATCTCAGCGGGCTCCCAATGGGAATATAACCATATGTTATAGAGTGTGACAGAAAAAAAAATGTTTTATTTCTTCAATTCTAATGCTTTTGAATACGCCTGACCGTGAAGATTTGAGACTTGTTTAGCAGAATAAGCAGATGCTGTAAGAATCAAGTCTTCTCTCGGAGGTCTATGATCGGAACTTTGAGAAATTCTCTCACTGTTTATTTTCATAATTGCATTTTTCCATGATGAAATATCAAACGGTGGTAAAATACATGAATTGGGTGGATGTTCATTTTGAGCACCTAAATCATTCACAAGAACTGGACAACCTGAGGCCATTGCTTCAACAACCGGAAAACCAAAACCTTCCGCAGCAGATGGAAAAAGAAGTGCGTCGACATGTTGTTCCAGTGCTATCAATTTCTCTTCGTCTACCTTGCCATGCCATTTCAAACGAATTCTCAATTTTTCTGCCTTTTCCTTCAATCGTGATTCTGCCTGAGGATTGGATTCTCCTCCAACTTTATGGATGACGATATTTTGACGAATTTCAGGATCTAATTCACTAATTACATCGAAAATAAATCCAAGCGCTTTCCTACGATCTTCACTTCCAACAACCAAGAAATGTGTTGAATCGGAATCCAATTCCGGTCTTTTTCTCAGATTTAATCTAGGATCCCTTGCTTCTACATCAACACTATTCGGGACAATGTGTACAGGGATTTTAGGCATTAGTTGAGTAAGATGTGTGGCAGTTTTTTTACTAATACAAATAGCTAAATCTGCTCGATATAAACCCCTTTTTAGACGACTGATGTCCATTGAGCGTACTATTCCTGGATTTTTATTTCCTACTTCGATTGGCCCCCAATCTGTTTGCATAACTTTTGGATCAAGCAAAAAGAGGTCGTGGACTGTTACTACAACCGGACATGAAATGTTCTTTGGGACTAAATGTGCCTGTTCTTGATCTGTAATGTGAATTAAATCGGGATTGGTTTGTATGGCAGTATTTCTGACAGTTCTAGGATGTGTAAACCAACGTCTTCTGAGACGTTTCAATGCACCAGCATCATCCATTGCGTGATTCACTTCCTGTAATATTTGCCAACCAGAAACTAAGCCAGATTCCAATCTTTCTACTGTAGCATTATGCGCTCTTCCGAAACCGGAAGTAAGAGGTAATTCGCCCCCTCTGACCAGAAGCACCCGGTTGCCCATACCCACTCCAACCTGAATCCGCACTACAAGCCTGACGCTTTGCGCCACCTTGATTCGCGATGATTGAGAAGAAACACCATGGAGCCAGCCAGCCAGCGCCCCTCACTCCTAGTAATCAAGGGGTCTTTCTCTCAATTTGGAGGAGCTGAAAGGGATGTTGTCCGTCAATTAGGGGCATGGAAAAAATTCTTTGATTTACGAATAGCCACACTAAATTCACATTTTGAACTTGAACAAGAAGCAAGTCGTCTAGATATTCCATTGTTTGTCCCCGATTCTACTTGGTCTGAATCTTCTTCTGCATTCTCAAGAATTGCAGCAACATCGAGTAAAACTGCAACTAAAGCATGGAAAAGTTTCCTTCAAAAAAAGCCAGAAATTATGCAAAATATTGATGCAATTCATCTTGTTACTGGTGCAGGATCGATAGAATCAATCTCAATCATTCCAGAAAATATACCCATTCATGTTCACATGTTAGAACCGAATAGAGGATTACATGGAGAAACCGTTCTATGGGCCAAAATCGATGGAAAGCAACCTAGGCCAGTTGCATTGACTCGTATTCTTCTTACAATTCCTCGGAACAGAGATCTAAAGCTGGTAAATAAAATTGCAACACGTCCAAATTCTAGTTTCAGCGGAAACTCAGAATACATCAAAAGTAGAATTCTAGAAGTTCATAATATAGAAGCTGGAGTGCTTCTTCCTTGTGTTGATTTATCAAAATGGACTATACAGGAAAATAATGTAATCAGCGACTATGTTGTCACAATTGGTCGAGCCAGTTGGGTGAAAGGAACGTGGGAGTGTATCCAAATGCTTACTGGAACAGAAATCGGATTGGTACACGTAGGAGGAGGAGATCAAAATGATATCAAACAATTGAAAGAGTTTGCAAAGAAAAGTAATGTCAAACTTGAGGTCTCTGAAAGGTTAGAACATGACGATTTAGTAAAGTTGCTTAGTTCTTCACTAGGAGTTGTTTCATTGGCACACAAAGAACCGTTTGGACTAACGCCAGTTGAAGCTCATGCAGTTGGAGTTCCTTCTCTGATGGTAAACGAAGGCGGATTTTCTTCAACTATTATTGATGGAGAATCCGGAAGACTATTGCCCCGTGATGATTACGCTGCTTGGCATTCTGCTTTGAAAGAAGCAGCAATCCCAGAAAATAGGAAAAAATGGTCAGCCAAGGGTAGAGAGATTGTAAATCATCTAGCATTAGATCCCGAAAGTAGGGCGATAGAGCTTAAAAAAATAATTCATCAACTTATTCAATGACTGGACGAGGTTGGGAAAATAAAACAAAACCAAGAGTTAGTGCTGAGAATACAAACAAAACTAGTGAAGGTACAATTCCGATGGCAGGAGGAGTATAGATACCCAATTCAAATGGCAGTAGATCAAGAACGGTCTCTCCTCTTCCTAATTGACCACCTATTGAGCCGAGTATAATTGTCATGAGAAAACCTAGGGATGCAGATATCGCCTGAAGAATAGAAAGGCCCCTATGTTCCCAAAGTCGATACCCACAAAGACGTCGCCCAGAAATTACGCCACTCCAGAAACCAATACAAAGACCACTAAATACCATTTTATTGAGAGACATACTGCTTTGTCCCCCCATAGATTCTGTAGCCAGGTACCCAGTTACTATTGCAGCAGGAATCATAAAAACTCCAAAAATAGATGCAATGTATGCTGCTGAATCAAGATGAGAATGGACTTTGGATGGAAGTCGTTTACCCAATGCTGGGAATAATGATGAAATTGAACAAATAATGGTACCTAAAGTAGCAATAGCAAATGCTCCAACCACCATCTCTGTTGAAATCACATGAAAAACGGACATGGAGACCATCAGAAATCATCTCCTGTTGACGAAATAAAGTCAGGGCCATAATGTGTCCATTGTTCGTCACTCCATCCTTCAGGTCGACGAGGATCATTGAGATTTATTTCTGGAGATAAATTTTGAATTACTCTTTCTTTGGATGAATTATTATTGATATCTTGTGAGACTAAATCATTGGCCATAAATCTTTGAAGGGATATTAGTACCGATCCTGTTATCATGGCTAAAGCCAACATCAACAATCTAGATGGATTTTCATCAACTAACGAGGAGCTATCTGTTGACAATGTAGTCCATGCAGTAGTAGTTTCAAACTCGGAATTAGAAATTCTCCAGCGATATTCCGTCGAACCGTCTGCTAAAGCTGTTGGAAAATCTACTTTCCATCCATTTACATTACTTTCAGCTTCAATCGAGGAAATAGTCTCAGTACCCGAAATTCTCCACTCAACAAAGGCAGATGTGACATTCATCATTTTTGCCTCAAGGACGGTTTCTTCACCTATATTTCTCTGAGTGATTGGAGTCCAATCCAATAATTGAGGGAAATTTTCCGGAATAGGGCCTACAGAAACGGATATACCGCCTTGTTCACTAGTATCTCCTAATCTGGCAATTCCGTCACCACCGTGTTGAATTCCAACATGGAATGTAGTCATTCCCTCAATGGAAGGAGCAGATAAGGACCAAGAAACAGATATTCCCTCATCAGAATCAAGAACATAAATTTCTACATAATTCGAAGATCCTCCGTTATCATCTGAGATTATTGTCCATCCAGAGTTGTCCGGAGAGTCATCAACACCGAAGGTTCCGGTTGTAAGAAAAACACCAACTATTTTTCTCTCTGAAAGCTCCATTCCAAAAATATCCGCAGTGATCGTCAAAGGACCACCAACAAAAGTTGACTCTCTATCCATGTCCAATGAAATTACAGCTGAAGATGGCCCAGAAACATCAGGATCAGCATGACAAGAACCTCCACAAGCAAAGTCTCTAGTTCCATCTCCATTCCCCCCAGGATTAGCTTCCATCACAGGAGAGGAGAGTAAACATGCTAAAATTCCCAAAATCATTACTCTGTATAAGATTCTCATGAGAATCTCCTCCGGATTCCGATTCCAAATGAAATCAATATTGAGAGTATTATCCAAGCGAAAATAAGAATTGATGCAACAGTACTTTCTTCAATTTCTGGTGTAACAATATCATCAATTGTCAGTTCTATTGAACCCAAGTTTTCGTTTGACAAAAGTTGATTTTCGACTTCTCCAACGTCCACAGTAACTGTATAAAAATAAGTACCTGCTAAGAAGATTGGATCTTGTAATTCAGTCTTATTGGTCGTAGCAATCAAATTTGCAGAATCTAAATCACTTCTATCTTCAAACGAAGACGATGAGCGCCAAACATAAAATTGAGTTTCAGGACCCGCCCAATTCCATGAAAGATCAATGAAGGATTCTTCCTTGGTGACTGTAAAATCTGAAATTGTAGAACCTTGGACTGCTTCTAGATTAATTTCTAGATAATCGATTCCTCCATGTTCGTCAAGAACAGTGAGATTGACTTCAGTAGTTCCCAAATCAAATTCATGAGAAACAACTGGACCACTATATGTTGACTCTCCGATTGTCCAGAACCATGCTACAATGCTACCATCCACATCAGAGGAGGCCTGGGCGTCAAGAACTGTGTCAGACTCAATCATGACTAATTCAGGAATAACGAAATCTGCTGATGGTGCTAAATTTTCGATAGTAATCTGGGAACTAGGTTCCGTAGTAATACCTCCAAATCCATCGTCTGCAGTGACGGAAACTGACCAAGTTTGTCCTACACCTAACCAATCAGTTGGCACTAAACTTTGGTTATCTAGAGAAGATATTCTAAAACCATCCCTGTACCAAATGGATGTTAGTTCCGGAATATCTGAATCTTGATCATATACACTGACATCAATTTCTAATGGTTCAGTGACGTAAATCCCGCTCTGAAGATCAATAAATTCAATTTGGATAGATGGTTTTGAGTTTCCTATCGTCGCAGATTCAGTTATATGATTAGATTCAGGATTTTCATGATTTGTACTTTCTCCACCATCTATATCCTGCAAAATAATCTCAGCATGCCACACTTGGCCTCGAATAAGCTGGCCTGACTCAATAATCATAAGATCATCATAATTGGGGTTATGTACCCCGTTAATGTGCCAATGAACATGAACTAATGATAATGCATCCCCGTCAGGATCAGACCATTGATATTCTATTCCTAAGTCATCTGAACTTGATGGATTTTCAGGGGTTAAATTCAGAGATTCAAGAACTGGAGGAGCATTGTTGATCGTTCTTGGAGCCGATTCTGTCCAAGGAGAAAATTCTATGCCATCACTTGCTCGAACACTCACTTCCCAAATTTCCCCTTTGGACGTATGCGATGAAGGTATGGTTGATTCTCCATCGAACTCTGAAATATGGGTACCATCTTTCTTCCAATGAATTTCCACAGTTGAAGAAAGATCGCCATCCTCATCAAAAAACGTGTAATCCATGTGGATATCATCAGTGGTTACGGGGTTTGTAGGAGTAATACTGAGTGATTGGATTGAGGGTGGGTTATTCGAACTGCCAATTTGAATAGTCGCAGTTACAACATCACCAGAATCTTCTCCATCTGACGGAGTAACACGAACTTCCCAAACATCTCCGCTCCTGGTTGAAACATTTGGTATACTAGATGCTCCATCATATGTGGAAACTCTGGAACCATCAAGATACCATTGTATTAATGTTCCAGATTCAGAATCTAAATCTGCATCGGAAAAGGAATAGGATACTGATAGATTATCTAGTTCGGTAGGATCGGTTGGAGAGATACTGAGATTATCCACCACAGGCGGAGTATTCTGTATGAAAATTGGTTCTGACTGAACGATTGTGCCCGTATCTGTACCATCGCGAGGTTCGATTTCAACCGTCCATGTTTCGTTCTTGGTAGTCAAGGAAGAAAGTACAAAGGGGGAACCAATGAGGTTAGTTTGTATTGCACCGTTTCGGCGCCATGCCCAATATGATTCATCTGGATCACCATCAGGATCTGAGTATGTGTAGGAAAAAGTAAGCATATCAGTTGTTGTAGGAAACGAAGGAGAAATTATCACATTAGACACCGATGGTGCTTGATTTTGTGGAGGTTGTTCGGGTATATTGTAACTGGCTGTGTTCCAAGAGTCTCCACTGTTTCCACTGAAGCCATTGGCTGCTAAACCAACCACATCTACAGTTACAGTTCCTGTACCCGAGCTAGGGGCTGTCCAATCCACTGTCCAAGATCTCGCATTCTTGTTTGAGTGGGTGACTTTTCCACTATCCAACTTAGCATTAGATCCTGGATTCGACCAAGTTCCAGAAGAGGCATCCAGAGAAAATCCGCCCAGACTACCGCCAATCTGTGAATTAGAAACAGTAACTGTAAAAGTATAGGACTGTCCAGGTAGATAAGACGATGGATGACCACTGAGACTGACAGTTGTGGAACTACTAGAACCCCCATGGCAGTTACATGATGGACCTGTTCTTCCGTTAGAATTCGCTTCTGAAAGTGGCGCATACAATGCTAGACAAAAAACACTGACCAAGAACACTGCTCGGCGCGCCAACATGGAATATGATAACTATTCGTAGTTATGATATTTCGTTTTTTTTCGATTATTGAAGATAAGAAATTATCCGTTGCATTGATGGACGGCATATGATTCCGTTATGTCATGACACAGCCAATAGAGTCAGTTGCCATAGTAGGTGCCGGAAATATGGGGAGTGGAATTGCGCAGAAAACTGCCCAAGAAATGTTCCAAGTGCAGATGGTAGATAGAGAAGAACAATGGGTTAACAGAGGTCAAAAAATCATCTCAGATTTTCTTGAAGAAGCTATCGAAAGACGAATTTTTTCTCAATCTCAGGTTGAGGATATAAAAGCACGAATTTCGGGTGTAATCGGAGTAGACAACGTCGACCCGGAAACAGATCTTGTTATCGAAGCAGTTTTTGAAGATTTTAATGTCAAATCAGATGTTTTCCAAATATTGGATGAAAATTGTGGCGATCAAACTATTTTAGCCTCCAATACATCCTCCCTTAGCGTCAATGAATTATCAAAAGCAACGACAAGGCCTGATCGATTTGTCGGACTTCATTTCTTTTATCATCCTGCAAAAAACCGACTTGTCGAAGTAATACCGGCTGATGCTTCCTCAGAAGATACAATTTCAAGAGTTGTACAATATTGTAAACAACTTGGAAAGGTAGTTATTGTTTGTAAAGATAAACCTGGTTTTGTCGTTAATCGATTCTTTGTTCCATGGCTAAATGAAGCATGCCTCTTGATGCAAGAAGGTCATGGAACTCCTGCACAAATTGATGCAGTGGCTCGAAAATCATTCAATATTGGAATGGGACCTTTTGCGCTAATGAACTTAACTGGCCCGCCAATTGCCCTCCATTCGACAGATTATCTTGCTCAACAACTCAACACTCCTAGGTACAAAGGTGCCCAAAATCTTCGTGATCTTGTTGATAAAAATGCTATGTGGGAGATTGGTGATGAGGAAGAATGTGAAGAAGATTTGGCATGTATCATTCGAGAGCGACTTTTGGGATCTGTGTTCTCTATTTCTTCACAAATCGTAGAAGAAGAAATTTGTTCGATGGAAGATGTTGATCGAGGCGCTAAAGTAGGATTGCGGTGGGCACTAGGACCGTTTGAACTGATGAATGAATTTGGAATTGATGAAGCATACAGAATGGCTAAATCATATTCTGAATTACATAGTGATGATTCTGGATTTAAACTTCCTCAATTCCTTCAAATTAAAGCTGAAACAGGAAATCCTTGGATGTTTGAATTCGTAGATGCTGAAATCAAAAATGGAATTGCAACTGTAAATATCAATCGTCCAGAAGCGATGAATGCCCTTAACGGAACAGTGGTAGAACAATTAGGTGCACTTGTTGATAATTTGAACAAGGATTCAACAATACATACAATTGTTCTGGAAGGAGCAGGTAAGGCATTTGTTGCAGGAGCAGATGTCAAATTCTTTGTAGATAGGTTGGATGAAAATGCGTTTCCAAAGATCTATGAATTTACTGCAGAAGGACATAATGTTCTGGCAAAAATCGAGAACAGTCCAAAGACCACAATCGCTCTTACCACTGGACTTGCATTGGGTGGAGGGCTAGAACTTGCATTATCCTGTGATTATCGAATTGGAACTAGAAGAACACAATTCAGATTCCCA
>Ga0160423_10000886_pt1 | contig 24981 bp, 21 predicted proteins | sample CRUFie14St8metaG_FD_108191 | JGI IMG/M metagenome (GOLD analysis project Ga0160423, IMG submission 108191) | Marine microbial communities from the Costa Rica Dome - CRUD Field 142mm St8 metaG | ecosystem: Environmental > Aquatic > Marine > Oceanic > Photic zone | place: Costa Rica: the Eastern...
ATCCAAGAGGCGTTGACAAGTCGAAGAGAGGATATCGAAGCGCGAACGTTATCATCCCTTCAAAAGTTGATGTCAGAATACGAGGCAGGTATACAAGTAAGACAAGTCCAACTACTCGCTGTTCTACCGCCAAAAAATGTGATCGACGCCTTTGATGAGGTCTCGCGAGCGCGGCAAGACATGGACAGGTTGAAAAATGAGGCGGAAGCCTTCAGGAATGACATCGTGCCGCGAGCTAGAGGAGAGGCGCAGCAGCTGCTACAGGGCGCGGAAGCATACAGACAAGAAGTTGTTAATAGAGCGCAGGGTGACGCAAATAGGTTTAACTCAGTGTACCAAGCTTACAGACAATCGAAGGACGTGACGACCACGCGTATATATCTTGAAACGCTAGAAAGCATTTTTTCCAACGTCAATAAAGTAATAATTGACAGTGAGGTCGGCAATGCTGGAGGAGGGGTCGTTCCATATTTGCCTCTTCCGGAAATTAAAAAGAAACAACAAAACAATTCATTGTCACAGGGAGCTAACAACTAATGAATAAGTTATTAATTGGTTTGGGCGCAGTGATAGCTGTACTGGTAATAATCGCAAGCAGCTCCCTCTTTATTGTTGAGCAGACGCAGCAGGCTATAGTCCTCTTCTTCGGCAAGCCACAGGAAACTATTAGGGAACCAGGGCTCTACGTGAAAGTTCCCTTCGCAGAAGAAGTTGTTTACTACGAAAAAAGAGTGCTAGACCTTGACCCCCCAAAGGAGCGGATGATTTTGGCGGATCAGAAAAGATTAGATGTGGACTCGTACGCGAGATATAGAATTACCGACCCACTTCTATTTTACCAGACCACACGCCGTGTTAGTGAGGTTTCTGGTAAGTTAACGCCGATAATCAACTCCTCACTTCGCCGAGTGTTGGGTAATGAAACACTTCTAGACATTTTATCAGGTAAGCGAGCCACAATTATGGTTGATATTCAAAAGGCTGTTAACGACGCCGTAAAAAGATTCGGCATGGAGATAGTAGAAGTTCGGGTTCGCAGAGCCGATTATCCTGATGAGACAAGAAGTAACATCGAAAACAGAATGAAATCTGAACGGGAAAGAGAGGCTAAAGAATTCCGGGCTCGCGGTTTTGAAATGGCAGAGGGTATTAGAGCAGACGCAGGGAAACAAAAGATCGTTATCCTAGCCGAGGCGAATAAAAAGGCTGAGACATTGCGTGGTGAGGGCGATAGCCAAGCTATCAAAATCTACGCAGATGCTTTCAATCAAGACGCGGAATTTTTCGCTTTTTATAGATCTATGCAGGCCTATAGAAAGTCTATCGGGTCAGAAGACACAACGCTAGTAATTTCACCTAATAGTGACTTCTTTAGATTTTTTGGCGATATTACGGGTAAGCAAATCGCGAAATAAGAATGAACGGTTGCTAGCAGACGAGCCGAGAGAAAACTTTGCACGACCTTTTTGTCGCGCTGGCGCTGGTCTTGGTTATTGAGGGACTTCTTTACGCTGCGTTTCCGAGGCAGATGCGGAGTTTGGTGGATAGAATGACACAGTTTACAGATATGGCACTCAGGCAGACAGGCTTATTTACAGCCGCACTTGGAGTGGTGCTCATTTGGATTATCAAGGAATTCTTTTGAGTTCTCAGCCATCGAAACTCAAAACCAGCAAAAAAACAACTTTTCGTCATAATCTACAGTTAAAAATGAAGCGTAATTTTCTTCAAAAGGACACACTTTCATGAGAAAAATTTCCCCGCCAGCGAAGTCTGTAGGATTTGTAGCTAACAAACCTCGTATTCTTTTACCTATCGCTAAGATGCTTTTTTTTGTGCTCGTGCTATCGCTTCATCCACGTTCAGAGGCAAACGCTTTGCCCGAAAGTTTCGCCGACTTAGCGGCAGAGTTACTGCCGTCAGTCGTTAATATCTCTACAACTCAGATTGTAGAGCAGGGCGGTAATCCACGTCATAACTTCCCACAATTCCCACCAGGTTCGCCTTTCGAGGAATTCTTCAAGGATTTCATGGAGCGAAACGGGCGAAAAGGCGAGGTTCCAAACAATGGAAAGCCCCGCCGGCGCGCGCGCTCTCTTGGATCGGGTTTCATAATCGACTCATCTGGTATAATCATTACTAATAATCATGTCATCGCTGATGCAGATGAGGTAAAGGTAAGGTTGCAAGATGAAACTGAATTCAAAGCAACGATTCTTGGCCGCGATCCTAAAACAGATTTAGCCGTTTTAAGTATAGATCCTGGTAAAAGAAAACTCTCGGCTGTGGCTTTTGGTGACTCAGATAAGCTTCGAGTTGGGGACTGGGTTGTGGCGATAGGTAACCCTTTTGGCTTGGGTGGTACCGTTACGGCAGGGATCGTCTCTGCGAGAGGTCGAGATATAAATCAAGGACCATATGACGATTTCATTCAAACCGACGCGTCCATCAACAAAGGTAATTCTGGAGGTCCTCTATTTAATCTGAAAGGGGAAGTTATCGGTATCAATACTGCTATCTTTTCTCAAAGTGGTGGGTCCGTGGGAATAGGGTTCGCAGTAGCTTCGCGACTTGCTAAACCAGTCATTGTCCAATTGAGAGACTTTGGCCGTACTAGGAGGGGTTGGCTTGGGGTCAGAATTCAGATGGTAACGGATGAAATTGCAGACAGCTTCGGCCTCAAAGATACATCTGGTGCGTTAGTAGCTGAAGTTTCGCAAAACGGTCCTGCAAAAAAAGCTGGTATTAAAGCAGGAGACGTCATTCTGACCTTTAACGGTAAAAAGGTTGAAGCGATGAGGCGGTTACCTCGGATTGTAGCCGAAACACCTATCGGTATAGATGTGCCCGTCGAGCTATGGCGAAGCGGCAAGAAAATGAAAATAATAGTCCGAATAGGTGAACTTGAAGAAGATGCAGTAAAAAAGGCATCGGACTCGCCTAACAACGAAGACGAAAAAAAACCCAAGTCAGTCAAGTTAGATCGACTGGGCCTATCGTTGGAGGATATGAACTCGAAGTTAAGAAAGAAATTTTCGATCGAGGCCAACACTAAGGGTGTGGTTGTTACACAATTGGATCCAAACGGTTTAGCTGCAGAGAAGGGCGTTCGCTTAGGTGATGTGCTAGTTGAAGTTGATCAAACCAAGGTACGGACAGCCGTAGCAGTTAAAATGCTAATAACGAAAATTATCAAGTCAAAGAATAAAAAATCGGTTCTTTTCACAATTAATCGGCAGGGGTCTATAAGATTTCTTGGATTGCGTGTCACTGAATAATCTGTCTTATGGTAACCGGATTGTCTCGATGCATTATAGCTTTATGTGAGAAACTCGTTCTCCGCGAACCCCTGTAGGAACAAAATGCCCCTGAGGTCGCAGTGTTCAATTATATTGGAAGCGTAGTTTTTCACTACTGGCTTGGGCCTGAACCCGACGCCTAAACCGGCCTCTGCAAGCATGGGAATATCGTTTGCTCCGTCTCCAACAGCTAAAGTTTCGCACTTTGGTATTTCTAATCTTTTGCATTCTTTGTCAAGTATTGCTGCCTTTGCATCTCCATCGATTATGGGTGGTTTTAAATTACCTGTAACAATGGAAGAATCGACAACCAAAGTGTTCCCATAACAAAGATCAAAATTAAGTTTTTCCCTAATGATTTCCGTGATTACTGTGAAGCCCCCTGATACCAAAGCTGTGGTAGCTCCATTGGCTCTCATTGTTTTCACTAATGTGCTGGCGCCTTGAGTTATTAAAAGTTTCTCAAGTGCAAATTCGATCAATTGATTTATATTAAGGCCTGCTAATAATTTAACTCTATTTCTTAAGGCAGTTTCAAAGTCAATGTCTCCGTTCATGGCTTTTTCCGTTATGTCAGCTATTTCGCTTGCTTTGCCAATGGCATGGCCAATTTCATCAAGTGTTTCTATTTGTAAAATTGTGGAGTCCATATCAGCTAAGAGCATCTTTTTGCGTCTATTTACGTTCTTTTGGATGTTTTTATCAACAGGAACTTGCTCTAAAAATAATTCCACTGATTCAAGTGCGACGTCGCTGGGTATACCATCAAAATTTATTTCCGCTGCCATCCCTTGAGCCAACCAACAATTGGAATAATTGGTTGCGCCTTTTGAAGATAACAATTGCTCCACCTGATGAACTAATTCAGGATGTAATTGGTATATTAAGCGATCTGAAGTAAGTGTAAGGACAAGTGTCATGGTTCATTTATGCCTCAATATGATAATAAATGTCTATATTTCTTGATAGGTAACTAATACATGAAAGCAGTAATAATTTGCGGCCCGACTGGTTCTGGAAAGTCGAGCCTCGCGTTGAACCTGGCTGAAAAATTTAAAGGTGTGATTATCAATGCTGACTCGGTTCAAATATACCGCGAGATAAAGGTTTTGTCAGGTAGACCAACGTCAGATGATTATCGACAGGCTCCGCACCGCCTATATGGGGTAATGTCGATTTTTAAGCCTTGTACCCTTGGTATTTGGAGGAAAATGGCACTCGAAACGATTAAGGAATGCGATCTCTCCGGGCATCTTCCTATCATATGTGGCGGAACAGGGCTTTACATAAAGTTTTTGCTAAATGAATTATCGCCTATTCCAGATATACCCCCTTCTATAAAATTAGAGGCAAGAGAAAAATTAGAGGAACTGGGGAACGAGAATTTTAGAGAGTTACTGTTAAAAAATGATCCTGTTTCCGCTTGTCGGATTAAATTAGGTGATACAAATCGCTTGTTAAGAGCATGGGAAGTATTTACAGCAACAACTAAACCCCTTTCCTATTGGCATGAACAGTCGAGGGAGACAGGATCTCAGGATAAGTTTTTCAAAGTTTGCTTAATGCCAAAAAGAGAGGTCCTATATTCCAAATGCGATAAAAGGTTTCTGGACTTTGTTGAACTGGGGGCCATAGAAGAAGCAGAAGCACTTAACTTTATAACTGCTAGCCCTGAGCTACCCGCATCGAAAACACTTGGCTTACTTGAGTTAATTAAATATACCAAGGGCGAACTCAAACTCAGTGAGGCTATAGAGCAAGCCCAGCGGACAACTCGTCGGTATGCAAAAAGGCAGTTAACTTGGTTTCGTCATCAATTCGACGAAGATTTTTTAATTCAAGATCTGTGCTGTAGAAAAACAGTGTCGGATTGTTTTGAAAAAATAGTCAATTTTCTTGGGTAATATCTATTTGCGAAAGATATAGATAATTTTCCAGCTAAATCTTTCCTGCAAAATTCTTTTAGAGGCTATCTGCGCAATAATTGGAAAGATTGACCATTAAAAACCTCTGTGCAACTCGATATTTCATTGACGCTATTACTGGATTAAGGTAATGCTTTTGGCCACGAATCGTTCGGATGATTCGGGCAATAAATACCTAATGCGAAACCCTTAAAGAAAAAACGGTAAATGACAGGCGAATCAAATATTGTTAGAAAACCATCAGAACATCTCTCGGGTGCTGGGGTAATTGTTAAAGCTCTGCAGGATCAAGGAGTTGAAGTAATTTTTGGTTATCCTGGAGGTGCTGTACTTCCCCTCTATGATGAACTTTTTAAAACTAATAACCTCCGACATATTTTAGTTCGCCACGAGCAAGCGGCGGTGCACGCTGCAGAAGGATACGCGCGATCAACTGGAAAAATAGGTGTAGTGCTCGTAACATCTGGCCCCGGCGCTACCAATGCTGTAACAGGATTGACGGATGCTCTCATGGATAGCATCCCTATAGTCTGCTTAACAGGCCAGGTTCCAACGCACTTAATTGGAACAGATGCTTTCCAAGAGGCCGATACGACAGGAATTACTAGAGCATGTACAAAGCACAATTATCTGGTAAAAAAATCTGATGAATTATCGGACGTTATGCACGAAGCATTTTATGTGGCTGCCAACGGTCGGCCAGGACCAGTGGTAGTGGATTTGCCGAAAGATATATTATTTGCCGACGCTCCGTACTTTGCTCCAAAAGATGTTAGGCCATGTGCGTATCAACCTAAAAAAGATGGTGATACAACGAAAATTGAACAAGCTGCGGAACTGCTTGCTAAAGCCCAACGCCCAATTATCTACGGGGGCGGTGGCCTGATAAACTCAGGACCAGAAGCCTGTAAGCTTCTTCAAGAATTTGCAGAAATAACTGGGTTTCCCGTCACTTTAACACTAATGGGTTTGGGAGCTTTCCCTGCGTCCAATCCAAATTTTCTTGGAATGCTGGGGATGCACGGTACATACGAAGCAAATTTAGCAATGCATAATTGCGATGTAATGTTAAATATCGGTGCTCGATTTGATGACCGAGTAACCGGAAGGATCGATGCATTTTCTCCGCACGCAACAAAAATACACATAGATATAGACAAATCGTCAATTAACAAAAATGTCTTGGCAGATATACCTATTCTTGGTGACGCAGGGCGTGTTTTAGCAATAATGATTGATTATTGGAAAAAGAAAAAATTATCTCCGAGAGCAGATAGTCTTAAATTGTGGTGGAGTGAAATCAACTCTTGGAGAGTTAAGGAATGCTTAAAATTTGAACAAGATGGGAAAATTATAAAACCTCAGTTTGCTATAAAAAGGCTTTTTGAAAAGACGCAAAATAGAGACGTGTTTATTAGTACTGAGGTTGGCCAGCACCAAATGTGGGCTGCCCAATATTTTGGCTTTGATAAACCAAATAGATGGATGACGTCTGGAGGACTAGGAACAATGGGCTATGGCCTGCCGGCGGCTATGGGAACTCAGGTCGCTCATCCTGATGCGCTTGTAATAGATATAGCCGGAGATGCATCGATATTAATGAATATGCAGGAGTTTTCCACGATTATTCAATATCGATTGCCAGTAAAAGTTTTCATTATTAACAATCAATGGATGGGTATGGTAAGGCAGTGGCAGGAATTAAATCACGGTAGCAGGTACTCCCAAAGCTATACTGAGTCATTGCCCGATTTTATCCAATTAGCGCAGTCTTTTGGGGGAACTGGTATGGTTGCGGAGACGGTCGATGATTTAGATGAGGTAATTGACCGAATGATTAGTTCAGAGACATTTTTTATTGCCGATATCCGCGTTCAAAAAGAAGAAAGTTGCTTCCCGATGATACCGTCTGGTGCCGCACATAATGAGATGATCCTGAGTGCTAAAGATACGGAAAACTCTAAAACGTCTGCTGAAGGAATGGCATTAGTTTGATCATTAATAACTAGTAGTTAGAACATTGGGTTAAACTTCCTAATCGGTTAAAAGGAGGAGACTGTTGAGTTCACAAAAGCCCAACTCAGACAGAAGGCATACGATCGCAGTTTTAGTCGACAACGAGCCTGGTGTGCTAGCAAGAGTCATAGGCCTTTTTGCGGGTAGGGGGTACAACATTGAAAGCTTAACTGTGTCTGAAATAGACTCTGTTAAAAGGTACTCTCGTATTACGATCGTTACTTCCGGTACCGATATGGTTATCGAACAGATTAAAGCTCTTTTGGATCGTTTAGTTCCGGTGCACATGGTTGAAGACCTTACGGTTCAAGGCCCTTGTCTGGAGCGGGAGTTGGCTCTTGTTAAAGTTGTAAACGCCGGGGAAAGTCGTATTGAAGCGCTTCGTATTGCCGACATGTTTCGGGCGCGTGCTATCGACAGTACATTAAATAGCTTTGTGTTTGAACTTACGGGAAGCCCGAAGAAATTAAACGCTTTCATAGAGTTAATGTCCGGATTAGGAAAAACGGAAATCACTCGCGGAGGTGTAGTCGCAATAGCGCGCGGGAGTGGGATTGGTTTACAGAATAATAAAACTTAAATAGCAGTGGTGTTTTGTTTTTTGTGAGCTTATTTTAGGCACTTTCGATTTTGGTTTATTACCGTTTCGTGATAACATACTAGGCTGAGATGTAAAACTATCCCTTTGGTTTTAAATGCGTCTAAACGTTTGAGACCTAGTTGGAATATTTCATCAATGGACTGAGTTAAATGTTTACAGATCTCTTTGGACTTTTATCGGCTGACATGGCGATAGATTTGGGTACCGCAAACACCCTTGTTTACGTTCGTGGTCGCGGCGTAGTTGTAAATGAACCATCAGTAGTTGCAATTGCTACAGTGCGTGGCAGAACCCAAGTTTTGGCAGTTGGAGATGAAGCAAAACGTATGCTTGGTCGGACTCCTGGTAATATCCAAGCGATAAGACCTCTGAGAGACGGTGTGATCGCCGATTTCGAAGTGGCGGAGGAGATGATTAAACACTTTATTCGTACAGTTCATAATCGTAGAACATTTGCTAATCCACAAGTCATAATTTGTGTTCCGTCGGGTTCTACAGCTGTCGAGAGGAGAGCAATACAAGAATCAGCTGAAAGTGCCGGTGCCAGAAGAGTCTTTCTCATCGAAGAACCAATGGCTGCGGCAATTGGTGCAAATCTACCGGTAACTGAACCAACTGGTTCAATGGTGGTAGATATAGGCGGAGGTACTACGGAGGTAGCAGTCCTCTCGCTGGGCGGCATCGTTTACTCAAGGTCCGTAAGGGTTGGTGGTGACCAAATGGATGATGCAATAATAGCTTATATAAGGCGCAATCATAACTTACTTGTGGGGGAGAGTAGTGCTGAAAGGATAAAGAAAGAAGTGGGTTCTGCCTGTCCGGTAAATAAAGCCGAACCCAGCACTTTCGAGATAAAGGGTAGAGATCTCAGGGACGGCGTTCCCAAGGAGATCATTATTGATCAGAATCAAATAGCAGAGAGTTTAGCAGAACCAGTTAGTCAAATAGTTGAAGCAGTTAAAGTCGCATTAGAGCAAACACCACCTGAGCTGGCCGCGGATATTGTTGATAAGGGTATCGTTTTGACGGGCGGAGGCGCACTTTTAGAAAACATGGATGTAGTTTTGAGGGAGTCGACTGGGCTCCCTGTATCAATTGCAGATGAACCATTGTCGTGCGTAGCACTAGGGACAGGAAGATGTCTTGAAGAAATGAAAGTGCTTAGGAACGTTTTAATTGGCGCGTATTAGACGAACCCACTAGGTGGGTAGTAAAGGTTATTCAATGGCTAGGAAACCAGTCTTATTTTCAAGCATTGTCAAGCCACTAAAAGCCTGGTGGCAAAAACTTTTCTTTTCTGTAGGTATAGTAGCATGCATCCTTTTTATAATGCTGGATCGTGGAGGAGTAGGGTACGTTAAGGAAATTCGACTAGGCTTAACAGATGCTGTTCTGCCAATAACTCAAACTATCTTTCATCCAATTAAATCAATCTCTAATTTCGTCGATGACTTCACAAAGTTGAGCCAAGCTCATGAAGCGGCGAGGGCTCTAGAGATTAAGGTGAGGGACTTGCAAGCAGAACTTATCATGACCCAAGGTCTCTTAGCCCAAAACAAAAGGTTGAGAGAGCAAACGAATTTTGTGAATTTTCCTGATACAAAAATTATTACTGGGCGTGTGGTTACGCATTCGGGAGGGCCCTTTGTAAAAAGTATGCTGATTAATGTTGGCCAAGATAACGGTGCCCGTTTAGGGCAGGCAGTTATGTCCGAATTTGGGCTGGTAGGTATCATTGTTGAGGTGGCAGGCAGCTTCTCACGCGTGCTCCAGATTACGGATATTAATTCTCAAATACCAGTTGTAACTGAGAATACGCGTGATCCAGCCATCATGGCGGGTGATAATACCAGTCTTCTTAAACTTAAATTTATGCCGAGTGACTCCCTTGTAGCGGTTGGGGACAGGATAGTAACATCCGGGCATGGTGGGCTTCTGCCACCAGATATCCCGATAGGCTATATAGAAGAAATAGATGGTCCAAGGGTGATAGTTAGCTCGTTAGTGGATTGGAGCAGACTCGATTATATTAGAATATTGGATTATCGTTTTGCGGATGACCTATCTCAGTACTTAAACAATCAATCAGACTAACTCAATGCGTGTGGTCGTTTCCCAAAGGCTTTTTGAGAGTTTTAAAAAGATTATTCCTGAGCTTTCGATCTTGTTTCTAGTAATTTTAAGCGTACAACCTCAAAATCTTTTTGGAAATTCTGTAATTTCACCATTTCTTTGTTTATCAGCTGTTTTCTATTGGTCGTTGCATCGTCAAGGTCGTTTCTATGTTGTAACACTGATTATTTTAGGCGTCATTTCTGACATACTTATTGGCGCAAGTTTAGGGTTTACTCCAATTTTATTTCTTATAGTTTTTGCTATTTCATCTTGGCAGAAAAAAAACGTTTTATTGAAACCTTTTCATCTAATTTGGGGGATCTTTAGTTTAGTTTCTGGACTCACGTTTTTAGTTGCTTGGGCAATAACCTCTTTTGTTTCTTTGCAATATGCAGGCGTAGGACCGTTTGCCATACAGTATATTATGACAGTAATAAGCTTTCCTATATTGGATTGGTTGCTATCTCATATCCAAAGAACAGCGGCAGTGTAAACCAGGCATCCAAAATGAAGCAACGAAAACGTCAGGAATTTCAAAAACTAATAAGTAGAAGAACAGCTATTTTGGGAGGTGTAAAGTTTTCCCTTTTTGCTGCGCTTGCGGGGCGGCTGTATTTTCTTCAAATTGAAGAGGCAGATAAGTATCGAACCTTATCAGAAAACAACCAATTTAATTTTGAGCTTTTACCTCCAGTAAGAGGACGAATTCTTGATCGCAATGGTATCCCACTTGCTACTAATAAAGATAATTTTAGGCTTGAAATAGTGTCAGAGCAGACAAAAGATGTCGCTGAAACTATTAGAATGCTGCAGGAGATTATCAAGATTAGTCCACAAACCGTCGAGAGGATATTAACTGAAACAAAGAAAAAACGCAGCTTTGTTCCAGTGCTAGTATCTGAAAATTTGTCACGTAAAGAGGTAGCGGCGGTAGCAATCCAAACACCCTATTTGCCGGGTATAAAGATAGATAGCGGCCAAACGCGTCATTATCCTTTTAGAGATTTGACGGTTCACCTTACTGGTTATGTTGCGACTATTTCACAGTCGGAAAAAACGGGTGATCCATTGCTTGAATTACCTGGTTTCAAAATTGGTAAGAGTGGTATAGAGAAATCATTTGACTCGAAAATGCGCGGAAGGGCTGCACAAAGGCAAGTTGAGGTAAATGCGCTCGGTAGGATAATACGAAAGCTTCCTGGTGAAGAGATCCAAATGGGTCGTGACGTAGAACTTACGATTGATGTCAGTCTACAAAGTTTTTCAACGAAGAGGTTGGCTCAAGGTAATTCAGTTTATATTCCTGTGGATGATCCCAGAATTCAACGAGCGTTGAGCGAGGGACGCAATTTACCGCTAGGGACCGATCCGGTGAATGGTTATGTTAACATCGATTACAAAGGTAATGTGTTGGCACCAGAAAGTGGTGCTGCTGTCGTTATGGACGCATTTAATGGAGATGTGTTGGCATTAGCATCCACTCCTGGTTTTGACCCAAACTCATTTTCGAGCGGATTGAATGCGGCTGACTGGGAAAACCTACTTTCTAATCCACGGTCACCTATGACAAACAAGGCAGTTTCTGGGCAATATTCACCTGGGTCTACTTTTAAAATGATTGTGTGTCTTGCAGCATTAGAAGCAGGTATCGCTCATCGAGAGACAAAAGTACAATGCTCGGGAATGATTGAGTTTGGTGATAGTCGTTTTCATTGCTGGAAGAAGGATGGCCATGGTTGGTTAAATATGGTACAGGCTATCGAACAAAGCTGTGATGTCTACCTTTATGAATTAGCAAAACGTGTTGGTATTAAGCGGATAGGAGAGATGGCTGCGCGATTTGGCTTTGGGGAAACCTTTAATTTTGGTCTACCTGGAGAAAATCGAGGTCTTATACCTACACCTGCTTGGAAAAGGAAAACATTCGGCCAGGCTTGGCATGCAGGTGAAACACTGATTACGAGTATTGGGCAAGGTTTTATTCTTTGTACACCATTGCAGTTGGCGGTAATGACTTGCCGCTTAGTAAATGGAGGGCGCTCTGTTTCGCCTAGATTGCTGCGAAATGAAAATGCAAAAACCCTTAAAGCGAAATCCCTTCAATTAAATCCGCAACATCTTCGAACCATACTAAAAGGTATGGATAAGGTAGTAAATGGACCCTACGGAACAGCGCGAAAAGTTGTTAATCAAGATACGAAGTTTCAGTTTGGTGGTAAGAGCGGCTCTGTGCAAGTTAAGAGAATATCTCTGGATGAACGTGAAAGTGGTAAACTTAAAAATAAGGATAGGCCATGGCATGAGAGAGATCACGCCATGTTCGTTGCATTTGCGCCTTTAAAAGCCCCAAGGTATGTGGCTTCAGTAGTAGTCGAACATGGTGGAGGAGGTAGCACCATGGCGGCTCCTATAGCTCGAGATATATTAGCCGAGACACTCAGGTTAAATCCAAGCAAATTATAAAATATTGGTAAGTTCACAGAAAAGTTAATTGGTTTTAGATTTAATGAAAATACCATATTCTGATACGACTAAACTTACGCTTACGCATAAACTGAGGCGCATCAACTATGGTTTAATCATTTTAGTTAGCGCATGCTGTACAATTGGTTTTGCTATGCTTTACTCAGCGGCCGGGGGTGACATTGAGCCATGGGCAGAACGTCACCTTGTAAGGTACTTTGTTGGTCTTTTAGGAATTATAATCCTTGCGATAACCAATTTAAGGTTGTTTTTCAAGGGAGCATATATTTTTTATGGTATTTCAGTAATGCTACTGGTTTTTGTTGAGGTGGCAGGGGAAACTGGCATGGGAGCTCAAAGATGGATTGACCTTGGGCTCATAAGATTTCAACCCTCGGAGCTAATGAAAATTTCGGTAATAATTGTGTTAGCACGCTACTTCCATATCCGCTCCTACCATCAAATTGGAAACCCACTGCATCTTGCGATCCCTTCATTTTTAATTTTGTTACCAGTTGCATTAGTCATTAAACAACCAGACTTGGGCACAGCTGTTATGATCGCGCTAAGTGGTCTCGTTATATTCTTCATCGCTGGGGTGCGGATATGGAAGTTTATATTGTTGTTTTTGGGAGGGATTGCTCTGGTACCTATCATCTGGCAATCTCTTTTGGATTATCAAAAAAAACGTATTCTCACATTCCTCTCCCCTGAAACTGATCCTTTAGGGGCGGGATATCATTTAATGCAGTCAAAAATTGCTCTAGGTTCAGGGGGACTTTATGGTAAAGGATTTATCCAAGGCTCTCAGAGTCACCTAAGCTTTCTGCCTGAAATACAGACGGATTTCATATTCACTATGTTGGCTGAAGAGTTTGGACTCTTAGGTGGTCTCGTGGTTCTTTTTTTATTTTTTCTAATAAGTGGCTACGGACTTATACTAAGTTTTTTCATGGTAAACAAGTTTGCCAGATTACTTACGATTGGGATGACAACTACCTTATTCTTTTACGTTTTCATCAATACTGGGATGGTTATGGGTTTATTGCCAATTGTTGGGGTGCCTCTTCCCTTTATCTCTTATGGAGGTTCTGCTCTTTTGACATCGATGACTGCGATTGGCTTAATTATATCATGCCATGTCCACCGAGACGTTATTATCGGTCGTTTTTCGGATGAAGAGACCTAATGCGTTTTGTTAGGAAAGCTTCGTTGCAAAATGCCGTTATATTTCTTGTATTCTGACGCAAGAAATAGAGCTCATAGCTCAGGTGGTAGAGCAATTGCCTTTTATCAGCGGGTCCGAGGTGCGAATCCTTGTGCGCCCAACACTTTTACTTAACATTATCAAAATATTTGCATGGCCAAGAAAAGTCGCTGTGAGTTTTTTATTGAGTTGAGTAACACCTTGGATAACAAACGCGAGGAGCCTGTTTATTTCCAGATGGTAGCACCCGAGCGTAAATGTCGATAAAACTTACATCCCGTAGAAGCTATTCGCACCCGAAACCCGCCCTAATCCCGTATTTCCGACATTATAATAGGTTTAGCTACTATATCAAAGCCGCTCGTGTTTGACGTAATAACAAAATCGACTCCAAACTAGTGCTATAAGATATCTGCGTTTCATATTCGCTATCTATACTTTGTCGATGATGATGGCAACGACTGTTTTGAGTGAGGCCCTTGCACAGTCATTTTTTTAACAAGCATAATTAACGACTTTGCTATGTCAGTAATTTTTAAAAAAATAAAAGTAATTAAAAGTGCACGGGCGAATAACCTGTTTGGCTCATGAATAGTATTCTTAACTTGATATTATCTTGGTTTTACCGTTTTCATATTTAGATTTTCCCATTCTGGATTCTTGCCATCCTCTAAATCTTCTAAAGGTCCATCAAAAAACTCCTGCTCAAACCAGGTAACAAATTCAGGATCTCTTGCCTGCCGCCATATTCGCCACGTAGGCTCTCCCATTTTACTTTTCATCAAACCTGTCTTCAATAAAGTCACCCTCATTTGGAGATGTGTGCTGTCCACCAATTTTTGTCTGTGCTGATCATAGGTATCAAATAAATCAACCAGGATAGTGTTGATCCAAAGGGTGATCCGCCAATATTCGTAGTCTTCTAGATCAGTACCAGACCAATCTTTAGAGAGAAATTTTGAGAATTCTTTATCCTTTGCAGATAAAAAATACCTTTCATAAAGTCTTGATATCAGACCATGACCAAATTGAGCACGGACGACCTTTGTTGTCTGCGATAATTCTCTTGCAAGGTAAATAACCGATGCAATGACCGCGATTCCACTTATAATTTGAACCACTCCCAAAATACTATCTAAAACCATTTTCTTAACCCTTATTGAATCCCACTTCTGAATTTTAGAGGAGCAAATATTGTTCAGTAAAGGAGCTATTTTAAGCTGGTCACTTTAACGTTGGAAATCCAGCTTAGATAGAGGCGTGAGCCGGAAGCATAGTAGGAACAATGTTGCAATAAAACATGCTACCCCAGCCAGCTGAAAAACCGATTCGTACGTAATAAAAATATCTTGTGTCCCCTCCGCACCATAACCAGCGCTAGCAGCACCGATTTGATGAATGGAAAATATCCAAGCAAAGGCAATAAGGCCATCGATACTGCCAAAAAATTACTACAAAAGAGCTTGGTAGGTGGAATAGTCGCTATAAAGTCCAAGCCAAAGAAAATTGCCCAAAAAGTAAGATAAAAGACATCAAGGCTGGTAAACGGGACATACAAGGGACATTCCCAGTACGCTTGCAAAAGATGCCGTTTGCAGAAAGAATGTGGTCGTACGTTGTTACGTCTTCTTTTAAGGCGGACGCGAACATTTGAATTTTGATATAATGGCTGACGAACTGGCCGGCCGTAATTTAGGAGTTTATTAAGTTATGAACAATGCTGTTGTAGAGTGGTTGAATGAACAACAAACGGGCATGTTAGAGCTGCTGTCAGATATCGTAAATATCGACAGTAATAGCTTTGATAAGGCTGGAGTTGACAAAGTAGCTGATCGACTGCGTTTGTTTTTTGATGATCATGGCATCCAGCATGATACTATTACGGTGGAAAAACACGGCGATGCGCTGCGCGCTGTGGTAGCAGGAGGAAATGGTAACCGACCAATACTTCTGTGCGGACACCGTGACACTGTTTTTGCCGACGGAGAAGCCGTTAAGCGTCCTTTTGAAGTCCGTGATGGCCGAGCGTATGGTCCAGGGGTGGCTGACATGAAACCTGGACTTGTAATTAATGCTTTTATCTTAGCAGCCTTTGGTAAATTTGGGGGGCACCCAAATCCAATCGTGGGATTATTCACTGGAGATGAGGAAATAGGATCACCAAGTTCTCAAGAGATTATTATCTCAGAGGCGAAAAAAGCGCGTTTGGCTTTTAACAGTGAACCGGGCAGGCCAAGTGGAAATATTGTTACCAGACGCAAAGGTGGTATTTTTTGTCACTGCGATGTAAAGGGGGTTGCTGCTCATTCAGGTGGTTTTTATGAAGATGGGCGAAGTGCCATTGAGGAGTTAGCGCGTAAAATACAAAGTTTGCACGCCCTGACAGATCTGGATCGAGGAATAACAATTAATGTTGGTTTAATTTCTGGTGGTCAATCTGTGAATACGGTTGCTGCTGACGCAAGCTGTGACATTGATATCAGGTACAGAGCTGATGCGGATAGAGCTTACATATTTGAAGAAGTTGAAAGAATTTGCAGCAACACCAGCGTTGAGGGAACAAGTTCAGAAATGTCGGTGCGAGGTGAATTTCATCCATTAAACCCTTCGTCACAATCTGCTGAATTGTTTGACATTTACCGTCATGTAGCCGAATCAGAGGATGTAAATATTGAAGGGGAGCATTCAGGAGGCTGCGCTGATAGTGGTTTTATAGCTGCGGCTGGGACGCCGGTTATTTGCGGTGTTGGGCCAATAGGTGGTAATTATCATCGGCCAGATGAGTGGATGCAAGTGGACAGCCTCTCCGAACGTGCTCGCTTCATAGCAAAAACCATCCAGAAATTAGCAGAAAAAACAACCAGTACCGGTCTGTAAAATCATCAAATTGATACAGCCACTCGCCGTGAATCATATTTGTTATAAAAATAAGAAAAACGTTATTTGGAAACTTTGCCTTTTATAGCGTTTGCAAAGGCTGTGTAAGTTATTGATCCATCTGCATTCGACGGTAATTCGTTCTGAACTGCCTCCCGTAAATCAGCTAAAAGATTGGTAGGTAAGTTTGACAATGCTACCTTGATACTAACTATTAGTGAATTTTTATGGGTAATCGGACCAACTCAGCGACCAGCTAAAAGTATTCTGCGTCCACCTGCCATCTCTTTTGGTTTGAGTTCCGCGTAATCAAATCCGTTCATATTTGAGGTTAGGTATGTAACATAATTTTTTCTTCTCTGTTTCCCCGTCTGTAATAATATCCAACCCGGCCTTTTCTTGTAGATTGATTGCAATAATAGTTGCATCGTCTTGCGCCCCAGACAAAAATTCTTCTGGAAGCATCCAGGTTCCGCCTTTCCCATAATGGTCGTGCTTTCCATCCAAGCCAGCCTGATTGCTAAACAACCAAGATCGTCTCGGCATGCTGCCAATACCGGTAGTGAGAAAGGCTGTCATATGCTACCTATCAGAATTAATATAAAAATTTTGTACTTTTGTATCGTTACCCAAAAGGATTCTTTGATAATGCAGTTGGAAGCCATGTCGATAATTCAGGAAATAGCACAACTAGTCCAGTTACTATTAAATCGGATATGAAAAATATCATCGCCCCCCTAAGAACTGTTTGTATTGGTATCTTTGCGATACCGCTTACAGCATAGAGGTTAAACCCTACTGGCGGCGTTATAACGCTGAGTTCTACGCCCATAGTAACAACAATACCTAAATGGATCGGATCGATGCCGAGTGCATTAGAAACAGGAAAGATTACAGGTACAGTCAGAAGGATCATTGCAATCCCATCCAAAAACATTCCTAAGATTATCAGAAGAGCGAGATAACTGAAGAGAAACGGTAGTGGTTTCAGGTTCATTTCAATGACCATTTCGGCCAGGTCTTGAGGCCACGCCATATTTGCTGCGACGAATTGAAATACTCCTACACTGCCGACTAGAAAAAAGACAACAGCTGTTAAATTCATCGACCGTGCTGCTACAGGCAGTAATTCTTTAAGAAATTCACGGCGCTTCGATATGAAGCCATATGCCAATGCATAACCACATGCGGCGGCGGCGGCCTCTGTTGGTGTAAAAAGTCCTCCATAAAGTCCGCCCAAAACTAATACTGGCATTCCTAGGCCAGGGATAGCCGCCACAGTGCTGGTTACCAATATACTGACGTCAAACTTCCCTCTGACTAACGAGGGTACGCGTGATGCTGCGATAATGATTATTATATACATCCCGAGCGCAAGTAGCAGTCCGGGAATAACGCCCGCCATAAAAAGTCGAACTATAGATGTCTCTGTTGCAACACCATAAATGATCAAGGAAAGGCTAGGCGGAATGAGAAGACCAATGCCTCCTCCCGATGCCACAATGCCTGCTGACATCCAATCTGGATATTTCCGTTTTCGCATTTCGGGTATTGCTATTAAGCTCATGGCGGACGCAACAGCAACACTCGAGCCGGATATCGCACTGAACATTACACAAGTAGTAACCGTCGCTAATCCAAAACCACCCCGTATCCAGCTTACTAAAGACTCAGCAAATTGAAAGAGTTGCCTGACCATGCCGGTTCGTTCCATCAGGAACCCTGCAAATATAAAAAGTGGCACTGCCATAAGGCTGTAGCTTTGGAGAAAATTGAAGAAACTGAGCCCAACTGTTTCAACATTTAACATCGGATCTAGCATAATAAAGATCATGCTGCCCGCGCATAGTGCGATGCCGATGGTAACGCCGGAACCTAATAAACCAAGTAGACTAAATAGAAATGTACCCATCTTGTACTCGAATCTGATTTATTAATTAAAATGTCATTTAAAGAATTGGACCGGAGTCCTCCTCTTCTTTTTGCATGCTAGGTAAACCAGGCAATCCAGCTAGTATTTTAACCTCATTCCACAATTGAAAAAGAAAGCTAATACCAAGAAAGCCTATGCTTGTTAAGAAAGTGAGAAAAAAAGGCCACATAAGAAAATAAAGGCTCTCAGTTTTTCGCTCTTCTTTTATCAAGTAAATTAAATGTTCGCTGCTTGTCCATACAATATAAGCACATATCCAAACGGCGAGAATCTGTCCGAATATTTCAGCAAGGCGCGCAATCAATCTTCCAGTTTTTCCACCTTTTTGTCTCAGTAATAAAAGTAATGCGCTTACTCTAAGATGGGCTCTGCGAGCCTGAGTAATCCCAAAAAAAAGAAAAATGCCTGATAGTATACCAAAGGTGACGAGATCTTGTTGCCATTCAAAAGAGACACCCAAAACATACCGCCTTACTACCTCTAGAATAGCAAGTAATGTGAGGCATAGAAGAAGTATAGCTGATAGGTACTGTAAAAAATTGTCCTGAAAGAGGCGCCATAAGTCGTATAATTTGTTCATAAAACAACCTAAAAGTAATAGCTGGGCCTAGATGGCCCAGCTTGAATTTTCACTTTTGTTATTATTTTTTCTTCTTACTCAATAGGTCCTTATACTTCGAACAGTCCAGTTTGTGGACAGCATCTGTGCCGGGACCAAATTTTACCGACGCGGCTTTTCCATCTTTTAGAAAACGGTCTACCCAAGCGTCTGCATCGTCTGGCAGTTTCTCTTTCAAAAAGTCGGCTACGTTAGTTCCAATTGCTTTCTGGAGAGGAGCGGCCTCGGCAGCGGTTGCTTGATAAATACCGGGTTTAGATGGATCAGTAGTCTTGTATTTATTTATGGCAAATTGATCATTACACCAATTGAGATCATTTTGATATACAATGGTTTCATCGATGAGAGAACGTATTTTGTCTTGCGTTGTTTTGTTCAGTTTACTCATCCATTTTGAACTTGCTCCAACCCAATAAGTATCAAAGGCTACTGTAGATATTCCAGCTATGGTGTAGAACGGAGTTTGTTCTGTAATAGCACGCCAACCACCGATGGATGTAATGACGCCATCGATAACACCGGACTCAAGCGCACTAGGCACATCACCAAATGACATCACTACAGGAGATGCACCCCAAGAGGATACTGTAGGATTAACACCAGCCGCAAAAGTGCGGATTTTTCTATTTTTCATTGTATCGAGAGTTAAGAGGCGCTTTTTACCTGCCATGCCTAAAGCAAAGGAAATGTCTGCAAATCCGAACATTTCAATGTTGTGCTTGTCTTTTAGGCGTTTTTGCAGCATCTTACCAGTTGGTTGGTTGATAAGGTCGTGGACTGCACCTGCTGTGGTTAGTACTCCAGGTTGTCCAACTATACTTAACCAAATATCAGTTGCAGCTGTTTTACCCGCTACTAGCCAACCCATTTCCAAATTACCTTGGCTCATAGCAGTCATAGCATCAGGGTCTTTATAAAGTGCGCCAGCGTAGTAAATTCGCACTTTACTACCACTTGGAAATTCCGACTCTACCTTCTTCCTAAACCATTCCATGGCCACTGCGGTAGGCATCGGTGGTGGTGGAATGTCTGCTGATATTCGGATAGTAACCTTCTGAAGGCTCTCTGCTTTGGCAATATTTTTCTCAAACCCGAGGCTTATCGCAAATAAACTAATTAGGCCAAGCACACTAAGTTTTCGCATTATAGACTTCATGAAATCATTCCTTCCCTGTAAACTTTAGGGAGTTATTTAATCAGCGAATGAGTGAAAAGAACAAGCCAAGAGTAAATTTCACCCGATACGTGCTAAGAATATTGGTTTAGAGCTAAATATGGGAATAAATTTGTCAAATTTAACAAAAATTAGTGGGTTGACTAAGCCAACTGGTTACAGCGCTTCTGAAATAAAGTTGGCTTTGTCCTCAAGACAAATGAAGCCGAGTGAAGTTTTGGAACAGTGCATTGCAAATATAGATTTGTACGAAAAACATGTGGGGGCTTGGGCATCTATTAATACTGATAGCGCGCGCGAACTCGCGCGAGAGTTAGATGATAAAAATCCCAGCGGGGCTCTTTTTGGGATGCCGTTTGGAATAAAAGATAATATTGATGCGTTTGATATGCCGACAGAATATGGCACTGATATGTATTTGGGATATCGACCTAGCCGTGATGCTGCATGTGTTGCAGGGATGCGTGCATCAAACGGCATCGCTCTAGGGAAAACGATATGTACGGAATTTGCACACCGTCATCCTGGCAAAACAGCTAACCCATGGAATATTGAGCACACTCCAGGAGGTTCCTCTAGCGGATCGGCTGCGGCAGTTGCAAGTGGAATGGTTCCTATAGCTATTGGAACTCAAACGACGGGCTCGGTTATAAGGCCGGCGGCCTATTGCGGAGTGATAGGGTATAAACCTTCTTATGGAGATTTTAACATATCTGGTGTTTTAGCGAATACGCCAAGCTTTGATACGTTGGGTTTCTTCGCGAATTGCGTTGATGATTTGGTGCTTGTCCGAAAAGCCTTGCTTGATGAGAGCATACCAGAATTAAAAAAACTTTCCCTTAAAGGCGCAAGAGTTGCAATTGCTACGAAGCCTTTTTGGGAGGAGGCATGCACTTCAAGTCAGCAGATGATAGAAGAGGCAGCTAGCGTCTTAAAAGATGCTGGTGCTAAAGTTTTTGCTTTGGACGACCAAGGAGTATTTGAAAATTTAAGTGAGTGGAATATTGAAATTTCCGGCTATGAATTTGCAAGAACGCTAGCTCATGAGCGTCGGCTAGCTTTTCACAAACTTAGCGAGATACTAAGGAATGGCCGAATGGCGGATGGTTTTCGTGTTGCGTTTTCTTCATATCAAGCAGCAAAGAAAAACTTAGAACTGCTTAGAATTAAATTTGATGAGGTACTGAAAGGGGTTGATTTTGTGATTTGTCCTTCTGCTCAAAGTGCTGCCCCAAAAGGGTTAGAAAGTACTGGAAGTGCAGACTTTAATATGGCGTGGACATCTCTTCATTGTCCCGTAATAAGTTTGCCGGTTGCCCAAGAAAAGGATACAGCGCTTCCTTTAGGACTTCAAGTTGTTGGCACGCGGTATAGCGACGATCGCTTGATTAAATTTGCGGAAGCCGTTTTTAAGTGCTTAACGAATTAAAATGTAAATCACAAAATATAATATAGAGGGTAATTATGAGCGGAATAACATCAGAATTTGTTAAAACAATAGCAAGTATATGGCATCGATTCTCTCTGGAAAATGAAGAGGCGGATACATTGACCAACATGCTGGCTCCAATGGATGATGCAGGCGAAGAAGTATCTTCGAGTATTATGTTCGATCTAGAGCCATCAGACTATAACCGTGCACTTGAAGAACTTGGTGATGAGGAGGGGCTTGGATAATGATGGACTACCTAAATCTTGACATTTGTAAAACCTCCGACCTAGTTTTATCAGGTGAATTATCCGCGACCGAGTTAACAAAGGCCTCAATAGATCGCGCCGAGGCGCTTCAACAAAAACTCAATTCATTTATAAGCTTGGAAAAAGACGAAGCACTGGAGGCAGCAGAAAAAATCGATAAGAGGCTTCGAAAAGGCGAGGGTGTTGGTTCTTTGGCAGGTATACCTCTGGCTCATAAAGACATGTTTTATCGGCTTGGAAAAATAACAACGTGCGGGTCGAAAATCAGATCAAAATTCAAAGGCGATAGAACTTCAACAGTACTCAGCCGACTCGAAAAAGCAGGAGCTCTATACCTTGGTGGATTAAACATGTCTGAGTTCGCGGTAGGTCCAATAGGGAATAATGTTCACTACGGCGATTGTTTTAATCCTTGGAACCAAGAACACACTCCGGGTGGCTCCTCTAGTGGATCGGGAGTCGCTGTGGCTTCGCGCACGGTTTATGGAGCGCTAGGCTCCGATACCGGTGGCTCAATAAGAATACCCTCAGCAATGTGCGGCGTAGTTGGGATCAAACCTACCCAGACACGGGTCAGTCGTTTTGGTCTAATGCCGCTTTCATTTTCCTTTGACTGCAGTGGACCGCTAACACGTACAGTTCGAGATGCAGCAAGAATCCTGCACGTAATTGCCGGGCATGATCCAGAAGATTCGACCTCGAGCCGACGTAAAGTTCCAGATTACGAGGCTGAGTGCGATAAAAAGGTTGCCTTTATGCGGCTGGGAATTCCTTCTAATTATTTTTATGATGATCTGGAAACTGATGTTGACCGTTTGCTGAAAGATACAAGGAAAATATTTAAGGGTTTAAAGGTCGAAATTGTTTCCGTTGACGTTCCAAGTCATGATCACATAAATTTAATATGGGCAGCAGCTCTCGCTGCTGAAGCATCAACCATTCATAGAAAGTGGTTGCGAGACAGACCCGACGATTATGGCCCTATGGTCAAGAGGCGTATAGAATTTGGACTGTATCAACCGGCTACACGTTATCTGGAGGCGTTAACTCTTAGAGAAAAGTACTTAAGAGCCTACTGTGACACCGTTTTTTCCAAGTGTGACGCGTTACTTACGCCAACTATGCCTGTTGTGGCGCCCCGTTATAAGGACTTAGATGTTGGCGGAGGCGAGAGTATGCCTGAACTTGTTTTGATGTTATCCCGTAATACACGGCCCATCAGCTACCTCGGTTTGCCGGCTCTCAGCGTCCCTTGTGGTTTTGGGGCAAAAGGCTTACCCGCTGCTTTTCAGTTGATTGGGCGCCCTTTTTCGGAAGGAAAACTTTTTAGATTAGGAAACGCGTACCAAGAAGTAACAGATTGGCACAACACGATCCCGAAAATTGTTGAGTAGTTTAGGGCCATTTTTTTTTAGATCATATAATACGGGTGCCAAACTTTTTTAATGCTGCTTCGGAGAGCTTGAGGCCCAATCCAGGCGTATTATTCAGAGTTAGATATCCGTCCTCAATTTTTGGTGGGTTTTCGTAAAGTTCGGCTTGCAATGGATCTCGTTCAGGGTCTGTAAAGGACTCGACTATTCTGCCAGCTGGGCTACCTGCAACCAGCGGTGCATGGATAAAGCAGTCGTGGTGTGGCGCCACGTCTACGTGGTTCAATTCGCACAATGCAGCTAGTTTTCTACCTTCGGTAAATCCACCGAACATCGTGCAATCAAATTGAAGAATTTGAATCGCCTGTTCTTCTATCATCGAACGACAGCCGTAGCTCGTAATTTCACTCTCTCCGCCGGATAAAGGTATATTAGTCCTCTGCGACAGTAACTTTAACTCTCGCCGATCGTCGGTCCATCTAACAGGTTCCTCCAACCAAGTTGGTTGAAGCGCCTCAAGTGCTTTGGCGCCTTCGGTGGCGGTTTTTAAGTCCCAGGCCCTATTAACGTCGACCATCAAATTATTCTCTTCGCCTATTACGTCACGAACTATTTCCATTCTGGCAATATCTTCGCTCAAGGAGAGGCCACCAACTTTTCCCTTAAAACCTTTGTGTCCTTGTTCAACAAGCATTTGGATTTCTTCACGTAGTTCCGAGTTATCTTTTCCTTCGCGGTAATAAGCACAGGTAACGTAACAGGGGACTTTATTATTGTAGCCGCCAAATATCTTATGCAGCGGAAGGTTTCCGACATGACCTAGAACATCCCAACAAGCAATGTCAACGGCTGAGGATATCCGGATTAAAGCCTCTTTACCCCAACCGTTTTCCGACGCAATTCTGCTGGATGTAAATCCAAATAATTTCTCGTAAACAAGCTCAGGTGCAAGCGCGTCCATTCCGATGATTTCATTGAGTAACCCCGACTTAACAACATTAACAATAGGTGAAATGTCCGTATAGCTGGTTGCTAAACCAAAACCCTCGGCCCCTGATTTGGTTTTTATGCGGATAAGTAGCTCATTGGCACTAGGAACTTTGAAAAGGCTTACCCAATGGGGGCGCTTCTCATTGGGAACACTTAATATATATGCCTCTACATTATCGATGATATCATTCATGAGGTTACTCCAAATTAAAACCGAATAGTTTTTTGGTTTCGTTTACTGATGGCGGGGTAGATTTAGTTGATCATTGCTCTTTAGGAAAGATATATTATCAAACGTAGTATTTTTTGAAGATTAAATTTAGGTTATTACTTCTAGGCTAGTAGGTTTCGCTTTATATAACCGGAAGTAAGACGACATTTTAAGAGTTGGTATGGTGTCTGAGAATAATTCACAGTATGATGTGATCGTGATAGGAGCTGGTGTTGCGGGCCTCTATCAACTTTTCAAGTTACGACAACTTAAGCTAAAAGCGCTAGTAATCGAAGCAGGCGATAATGTTGGCGGTACATGGTATTGGAATCGCTACCCAGGTGCCCGATTTGACTCAGAAAGTTGGTCTTACGGATATTCTTTCTCCAAGGAACTTTTTGAGGAGTGGGATTGGCCAGAACATTTTGCGGCACAACCTGATACGTTAAGGTATCTTAATTATGTAGCCGACAAGTTTGA
>Ga0160423_10000887_pt1 | contig 24926 bp, 21 predicted proteins | sample CRUFie14St8metaG_FD_108191 | JGI IMG/M metagenome (GOLD analysis project Ga0160423, IMG submission 108191) | Marine microbial communities from the Costa Rica Dome - CRUD Field 142mm St8 metaG | ecosystem: Environmental > Aquatic > Marine > Oceanic > Photic zone | place: Costa Rica: the Eastern...
AGTGTCAATAGATCCTGTTCCTTGTGATGATGTATCTATAAAATGAATAGGCTGGTCATCAAAACATTCTCCAGAATTGATAGTAAAAATTTCTGCATCTGGATTACAATAAACCATTACAGGTTTAGAAATTTCAGAACTACATCCGTTAATGTCAGTTATGTCTAGCGAAATAAGGTTTATATCACATGTGTCTAATACATAATTTATTGTATCGTTGTTAGGTGCATTTAAAAGATTCCACTGCCAGTTTATAATTGGACCTGACAAGGTATCGCCTTCAGATGAATTGTCTATCAATATAGTAGTATCACCAAAGCATGTTGAGTTTGATGTAAAATCAGCGTTTGGTTTACAGTTTACTATTATGTTTTTTGTGATGCTGTCGCTACAATTTGAGCCTATCATTTTAAGTGTTACACTAAATTCTCCACATGTATCAAAAACAAATCTTGTATTACGATCAAATTCATCCCATCCTGGTAAGTAACTTCCAAGAGTAGTGTCAATTGTCCATTCCCAACTCATACCACTTAAAGGCTGAGATAGATTGTTGAAATTTTTAATATCACCTTCACATACTTTAGAGCTATCAAAATCAGCATCTGGAGAGCAAATAATTGTTGTAATATTCAAATAGCTATTTGAACATAAATTACTATCAATAATATTTAAGGTTATTTCATAACTATACCCTGAAATGGTGGAGTCACATCCAGTTGTAAATAAATAACATGAGTCTGCGTCACTGTCACTCAAATCATATTTAAGAGTATCAATATAAGTTTGCTGGGTAACATCAAATAAGAGGTACTCCCAGTTTGTAATTGGTGCACCATAGCAAGTGTCAATAGTATTATATGAAGATGCATCATTTATACATGTTCTAGTTTCTTCACAAACAGAAGGTGCAGAAAACAAAGCATTTGGTAGTTGCCAAATAGTTATTATAGTATCAAAAGTAGTAATACAGTTATTGCCATCAGTTATGGTTAGAGATACATTATGATCTCCACAACTATTGAATACAAAATATGGATTGGGACTGTTGGGATTTGTTCCATCAACATAATTACCATCTGTACCTTCAGCCATGCTCCACTGATAAGAAAAAGTAGTATCTCCTGAAGGAACATCTATAACTAAGCCACAGCTTAATGTATCTGTTGTTGAAGCTGATGCAAAAACATCTGTTGTGAAACTTGTAGTATCATATAAACAAACTGCAGAATTAGCATAAAAACTTACATTAGGAGAAGGAAAAATTATTACGGTATCTTCAAAAATATTTTCATTACAAAAATTAACCGCATTTAACTGAACATAATATATTCCTGGAGAATTATAAGTATGAGTAGTGTCGTTATAGTCTTCTTGGTTATAGTTATTTGTGTTGGGTTGAGATTCGTAGAAAGTACAATCTCCAAAATCATAACTAAAACTAGGTTCATTAACAGCAAAAGAAGGGAATAAAGCTCCTGTTACTGTGTCATTGCACTGAAAAGTACTGTTGTTTTCAATAATTAATTCTGCTCCCACGCATGCACTGTCAGGAACAGTAAAATTAGCATAAGGGTCTGGAAATACTTGTGTTTGGGTTATTCCAATAGGTTCCGCGTCACATCCATTGTAATAAAATGCCTGAATAAAAAAAGAGTTTTGCGCAATTATTCCTCCATTATCTAAAAATGTATAGCAGTTACATGATGAAAAATTAAAGGGATACTCCAATACTGAATTCCATTCATCTGGTGTTAATGGATCATTATCCGTATCAATCCATTGAAAATTATTCATATATTCATTATAGTCCCATGAAATACTGTCAAATTGTTCATTGCATTTAAAAAGAAACCATAATAAACCGTTTTCATTCATTTCAAATACATCAGGATCGATAACATATAGACCTGTATCGCTTTCGCAATAAGCATCGTTACCGACATCTCCAAATGGATCCGCTTGATTAAAAATTATTTCATTAAACAAAATATTATAGGAATTTGTAAATGGTGTACAGCTTCCAGAAAAAGTTGTAAAAGATATTGATGATGATGATGATGATAAATTTCCATAAATAGTATCAAATGATGATATCGTATCATTTTGAGTTATCATTTGTGTAATTCCATTTCCAAAGTCAACAAAAATAGAATCTATACCTAAAGAACTATTTTCGTTTATAAATATCTGATTAGATGATGAATCGGACTGGTCACACAAAATCAATGCATCAAGTAATGGGTCGTAGTCTAAGTCAATATTATCCCATGAAAATGGAGCGCTACTAGTAACAGTTATAATTTCATTGTCATATGCAGGACAACTAATACTGTCTGTAGCTTCAAGTTCAATAATAACAGAGTTATTATTGATGAAATTACTAAGATTTGGATTTATATTTTGACCATTACCAATGAAATTATTATCAATAAACCAACTATAATTTAATGTTGAATCATAAGGAGAAGCAGTGAAATTTAAACTATCATCAGCACAAACAAGAGTAGTAGAAGATGCAATAATATCAACATTTAAATTAGAATTAAGAAAAGAAATTGCTACAGATTTAGTTTCATAACATCCTGTAGAATCGTCAGTAATGGTTAATGTAATATTTGTTTCATTATTTGGTATTGGATCAAGCCAGTTATATCCATTTGGAAGAGTTGTTCCCTCAACTGAAACATTTCCATAATTTCCAAAGTAACTTAGTCCAATGTCAGTTACGTCAATTGTTTCATCTTGACATATTTGAATACTATCATTTAACTGCACAGAAAAAGAAGAATCAATAACATAAATATATTCAAACCATGGATCTATATCAGCATTTAATGGTCCTCCTGGACAACATTGATTAGCGTTTCCTCCGTTGGGAATTGGTACAAGATAAACAAGAAATTCACCAGAGTATGGAAAGTTAAATATAAGATTGTTTGAATTGCTTGTAAAAATTGGATTATTTAAAGTTGAGTCATAAACCTCCCAATAATAGTCAAGGCTACAACTAATATTACTCCATCCAGCAGAAGAAATAATATTTGTTTCATCTGTATTGTTAATGAATGTTACTGTGTTGTTTGCCACAATACAATTAGGCATTGTTACTTCAGCAACAACACATTGGGCATTTAAAAAGCTATAATTACTAAATAAAAATAAAATAGCCCATAAAAAACTATTTTTAATAAATTTCTCCACTTGTCGTAATAACGATCGCAAGATACACTATTCAATTAATACAATAAGAGTTTTATATTAAATTAATTTTTGTTTATAATTATTTTTTTTGTTTGATCAGCTAGATTAATAAAATACATTCCATTTTGAAGTCGTATGTTTTTTATTTTTTTTTCAAAACTGTATTTTTTTTCATTGTAAACTACTTCACCAAACAAATCATAAATATAAACTTCTCCATTATATTTTGATGTAATAGTTATTTGATTCTTTACAGGATTAGGAAAAACTATAAGGTCATTTTTATTTTGAATAGTTAAATTCATTGAATTTGTAAGTAAACTATCACTACTAAAATATGATATACCACCAGCTAAATTGCCTACTATCATATCTATATCACCATCGCTATTGATATCAGATATGGCAATCGCTGATTTCCCACCATCCCAAATATTATTAGAGTTTAACTCTGTAAACTGCCCATCTAAGTTACCATCAATATTATTATATTGATAAATTTTACCAGAGTAAGAGCCAACAAAGAGTTGATAAGTTCCGCTGCTGTCAATCAATTTTGGACTGCTAAATCCACTACTAATAATTGACTGATCTATATCTATGCCACCCCAATTTTCAATGATGGTATCATATATTGCATTTGTATTTGTTCCAGAGTTTGGGCAATAGTTTATAGTTCCATCTTGTTCTCCTATAATAATATCAAGTAGTCCATCTCTATTAACATCTACAATTTGAGGTTGCGCAATATTGCCAACATCAATATTTTGATAGTTGGGTGAAGAGATTGTAAAATTACCTGATTGATTAGTGAAATAGTGAATAAGTCCTGCTTCGTCGCCGAGAATCATATCTTTATCACCATCACCATCTAAATCACCAAATGTAGGGCTTAGGCTATATGCTGGTATATTTTGAGAAATATTTAGATTAATAGATGAGATATTTTGCCAATTCCTGTCCTTTAGATCAAATTCTGGAATATTATTTGTGCCAATATTTTCAAATAGCGCTAGACTAGATATTGGATCTGGATTGCTAATATCATTATATCCATAATTACCAACAATTAAATCCAATAATCCATCGTTATTATAATCAAAAAATGTAGGAAATGCAGATGTTCCTAAATCAATCATTTCAGCCTGTAAGAAGTTCTTTGTAATAAAATTAAAGTCAGGATTATTATTTTGGCCTAAATTTTCATAAAGCCAGCAACTCTCAAAATTTTCTGCATATTCACTATTTGTTGATACAATTAAATCTTTTTTTCCATCATTAGTAACATCCAAATAAAAACATGATGGAAAAACATCAATATTAACTTCTAAAGTATTATTAAAATTCTTTGGAAAAACAGTATCCACACTAACCATTACTGCATTTTGATTATCACCACCATTTATGAGTAGATTTAAATTTCTATAAGTATCATCTCCCAAAATAAGATCTTTATCGTTATCATTATCAATATCTAATGCAAGTAATGTAGATGCACCATGCTTTTGTTTGTGATTGATATTATTTATTATTGAGGGACATTGGCAATTAGGACAGTTTAAAATATATGAATTAAGACCTTCATAGAAAAGACCCCAGCACTCTTCAGCTCTTTCAAAAGCGATTGTATCACAATTTCCATTTAATTCTATTGCCATATTTTTATGGTACTCTATAAAGCCTCCAGTAATTCCGAAAGTAAGGATATCTAAATCTCCGTCGTAGTCTATGTCTGATATGGCGGGAATATCTCCGCCAGAAATAAATATATTTTGAGTATTTGGACCTAAATTTGTCATGACAAGCGTATCAATTAGTGTGAATTCTAATACCGCACTTGATATGTTTTTGTATATGGCAATCCCTCCTGTTGAATATGTATATATGTCATTTTTACCATCACAATTATAATCTGCAAGAAGCATCCAATCTTTAACTTTTGGGAAATTTAATCGATATTTTGGAGCATAAACGTATTCTCCATTTATATTCAAAAAAGGATTAATTCTATCACCTGACTTATCAAATATTAATAGATCTTTTAATCCGTCTAGGTTTAAATCTATTTCGGAAAACTGTCCAGAATTTATTCCACCAGCAAACGCAGAGTGATATTGGATACCATTCTCATAAACTTTTATACTTGTGTCCCTCTTTAAATTAATTTGAGAGTATCCGTTCAAAGATAATAAAAGTGTTAAAAAAACTATATAAATTCTTGATTTCATTAATAATCTTTGTTATTACAAATTAAGTAATTATATTATTAAATTGTTGCAATGATTAAAATTTTTAACTTTAAATAAGATCTTATAATAAGATAAATTTTATAGTAATGTAAAATTGTATTATTTGCTTTGAAAGTTTATATTTGCCGTCTCTAAAAAAAAAGATTATGCAGAATAGAAATGTTATTAAAATTTTTGCAGTTGTTTTCGCAATAGTTTGTTTATACCAACTATCCTTTACTTGGATAGCAGATAGAGTTGAAAAAGATGCAATAGAATATGCTAGTAGTTTTGATGAAAATGAAAGAGAAATAAAAGAGAGATTTTATTTAGACTCAATCAATGGTGAAGAGGTTTATAACATATTTCTTACATCATATACTTTCAGTGAATGTAAACAAAGGGAAATTAATTTAGGATTAGACCTAAAGGGTGGAATGAATGTGACCCTTGAGGTAATGGTGGTAGATGTTGTGAAGGCATTATCAAATAATAGTAAGGATACTTTATTTAATATTGCTATTTCTAATGCATTAAAAGCACAAGAAAATAGTCAAGATGATTTCGTTACATTATTTGGTCAAGAATATGAAAAAATAGCACTTGCTCCAAATACAGGACTTTCAGCTGTTTTTTCTACCCCAGACCTAAGAGATAAAATTCAATTTTCTTCTTCAAACCAAGATGTAATAGGTATTCTTAGAGTTGAAGTTGAAGAAGCTATTGCAAGATCTTTCAATATTTTAAGAAGTAGAATTGATCGTTTTGGTGTTACTCAACCAAATATTCAAAGACTTGAAACAGCAGGAAGAATATTGGTGGAGTTGCCGGGTATTAAAGATCCATCTAGAGCTAGAAAATTACTACAGTCTACAGCTCAGTTAGAATTTTGGGAGACTTATGAATATAGAGAGTTATTCGAAGGATTGGAATCTGCAAATATATTTTTAAGAGATTTAAATGTAGTTAAAGATGAACTTAATACTTCTGAGATGGATACAACTTCAGAAATAGCTGTGGTTTCAGAAAATTCTACAGAAGAAAAAGAAGCAGAAAACAGCCTATTTTCTGATTTAGAATCTGACAGTTTATCTAACGATACATCTTCAAACAACTTAAGCTTTGAGGAGTTTGCAAGTGAAAATCCTCTTTATGCTGTACTTTATCCTAATGTTAATCAGCAAACAGGACAATTAAACGAAGGACCTGTTGTTGGTATCTGTGCAATTAAAGATACTGCTGAATTAAATAATTACTTAAAGGATGATGCAATTAGAAAGTTTTTTCCACTTGATGTGAGGTTTTCATATACTGTAAAACCTTATGATCCAGATGGAAAATTTGTCCAGCTAGTAGCATTAAGATCTGATAGAAATGGAAAATCTGCTATGGAAGGTGATGTTGTTACAGATGCTGTACAGTCATTTGGGCAATTTGCCTCATCAGCTGAAGTTTCTATGGAAATGAATGCAGAAGGAGCAAAACAATGGAAGCGTTTAACTGCAGAAAATATTGGTAAATCTGTTGCAATTGTTTTAGACGGATATGTTTATTCATACCCAACAGTGCAATCTGAAATTTCAGGTGGAAGATCTTCAATTACAGGAAATTTTACTGTTAATGAAGCTAAGGATTTAGCAAATATTTTAAAGTCTGGTAAATTACCAGCTCCTGCTCGCATTATTGAGGAGGCAATTGTTGGTCCTTCACTTGGAGAAGAGGCAATTAGTTCAGGTTTAACATCATTTGTTTTTGCATTGATATTAGTATTGATTTATATGATATTCTACTATAGTAGAGCAGGATTAGCTTCTAATTTAGCTTTATTAGCAAATATCTTCTTTATTTTCGGTGTTTTGTCATCTTTATCCGCTGTTCTTACTTTGCCAGGAATTGCAGGAATTATTCTAACAATAGGAATGTCTGTTGATGCTAATGTACTTATCTATGAAAGAATACGTGAGGAATTGCGAAATGGAAAAGGTATTCGTCTAGCAATATCTGACGGTTACAATAGTGCTTACAGTTCAATTATTGACGCAAATGTTACAACTCTACTAACAGGTATAATATTATATACTTTTGGAACTGGGCCAATAAAAGGTTTTGCTACAACACTTATTATTGGTATTCTTACTTCTTTATTTGCTGCAATATTTATTACTCGTTTAGTGATATCGGCACGATTGAATAAAGGAAAGAGTATGACGTTTGCAACTAAATTAACTGAAGGTGCATTTAAAAATATAAATATTAATTTTATTGGTCTACGTAAGAAATTTTATGTTTTTTCTTCAATAATTGTATTGTTAGGTTTAGGCTCTTTATTTACTAAAGGTTTAAATTATGGAGTAGATTTTGTAGGAGGTAGAACATATGTTGTTCGATTTGCTGAAACAGTAGATAATGAAAAAATTAGAGCTTCATTATCTCAGGTATTTGTTGATGAAGATGGTCTTAATTATACTCCTCAAGTTAAAACTTTTGGTAATGATAATCAAGTAAAGATTACTACATCATTCATGATAGGAAATAATGATGTAAATACTGATAATATTGTTGAAGAAAAATTAGCCGAAGGGTTAGAATTTTCTGAAATGGAGTATGAAATAATGAGCTCACAAAAGGTTGGTCCAACTATTGCAGATGATATTAAAGATGCTGCCGTATGGTCTGTCATATTTTCTTTATTAGTTATTTTCTTGTATATCTTATTAAGATTTAGGAAATGGCAATTTAGTTTGGGTGCTGTTTCTGCTGTTTTTCATGATGTTTTAATTGTACTTTCAATATTCTCTATATTTTATGGTATTTTACCATTTTCTTTAGAAATTGATCAGGCGTTTATTGCAGCAATTTTAACAATTATTGGATACTCTTTAAATGATACTGTTGTAGTATTTGACAGAGTTAGAGAATATATGGACAATAACAGAAAGAAGCAAGTCGCTGAGGTAATGAATGGAGCTTTAAATAGTACATTAAGTAGAACAATTAATACCTCTTTAACAACTTTTGTTGTATTATTAATCATATTTATTTTTGGTGGAGAAGTAATTAGAGGTTTTATGTTTGCACTGATGGTTGGTGTTATCATTGGAACTTATTCTTCATTGTTTGTTGCTTCACCTATTATGTTAGATACAATAACTGCTAAAAGAACTAAAAGTAAGAAGTAGTTTTTCTTAATTTATAATTTTATTTTTGTTTTATGTTATTTATATCAGGAGCTGAAATTATAATTGTATTATTATTTATTGTGATATTTTTTGGTGCAAAAAAAATACCTCAAATTGCAAGGGGATTAGGTAGGGCAATAAGAGAAGTTAGAGATGCCTCAAATGATATAAAGCATGAAATCAGACAAAGTGTTCAGAATGATGAACATATTGATAAAGAAAAAGAGACTGGTAATTAATGATTTTAGCATTAACTTTTTTATTGGGTCTTTCTTTACTTTACTTTGGAGGAGAGTTTTTAGTTAAGGGTTCAGTTGCTTTGTCTTTACGAATACGTATCTCTACTCTAGTTGTTGGAATGACAGTAGTTTCTTTTGCAACTTCTGCACCAGAACTATTTGTGAGTTTGCAGGCAGTATTTGCTGGAAGTAATGATATAGCTTTTGGAAATGTAGTAGGTTCTAATATTGCAAATATAGCATTGGTGCTTGGTGTAACAGCAGCTATTTTTAGAGTTAAAATATCCAATCAAACTTTTAGTATTAATTATCCTTTTCTTTTATTTATTTCTTTATTTTTTGGATTAGTATTGTATTTTTTTGATGGTATTCCAAGAACTTTAGGTTTGTTATTCGTTATTTTTTTGATATTTTTTATTATTTATATTATTAAAAAATCAAGAGAACAAAATTTAAAACATTCTATTGAAGAAAATTTATTGAATGAAATTAATAAAAGCTCGATTATTAGAGAGTTAGGCTTTCTTTTCTTTGGCATAATGTTATTAAAATATGGTGCTGATTTACTTGTAAATAGTAGTATTTCTATTGCAAAAATATTTGATGTTTCTGAGAGAGTTATCGCTGTTACTGTTGTTGCTATAGGTACTAGTATACCAGAATTAGCGACTTCAATAATAGCTGCCATTAAGAAAGAAGATAATCTAGCTGTTGGTAATTTAATAGGTTCTAATATTTTCAATATACTAGCTGTTTTAGGTGTTGTAGCTAGCATACAAGAAATTAGAATTATTGACTCAGCTATTCTTACATTTGATTATGTATGGATGATTGGAATTACATTTGTTTTAGGTTTTTTTATTTATCTATTCACTAAAAGTAATATTTCAAGGCTTGAAGGATTGATCTTAGTTATATTATATTGTGTTTATATGTATTCTTCTATTTAGGATTATTCTTAATAATTTGTTAATAAATAGCTATTCCAAATGAATTATTGAGTTGTTTTTTTTGTTGTATCAATTATATTTGTCTCAAACTAAAAAATCTTTATTAAAATTAAACTATGAAATCTAAATTAGAATACATTTGGTTAGACGGTTATTCTCCAACTCAAAACATGAGAAGTAAAACTAAAGTGATTGAAAATTTTAAAGGTACACTAGAAGAGTGTCCTATTTGGGCGTTTGATGGTTCCTCAACTAAACAAGCTGAAGGAAATTCTTCAGATTGTTTATTAAAGCCAGTAGCAATTTTTCCTGATCCAACTAGAGCAAATGGGTGGTTGGTTATGACGGAGGTATTGAATGCTGATGGTTCACCGCATGAATCAAATGCTAGAGCTAAAATTGACGATGATGACAATGATTTTTGGTTTGGTTTTGAGCAGGAGTATTTTATTATGGATGTTGAAACACAACTACCACTGGGTTTCCCTTTAGGTGGTTATCCTGGACCACAAGGACTATATTACTGTTCAGTTGGAGGTAAAAACACGCATGGTAGAAATTTTGTTGAGGAACATGCTGATTTATGTATTGAAGCAGGTATTAATTTTGAAGGTATTAATCAAGAAGTAGCATGTGGTCAGTGGGAATTTCAATTATTTGCTAAAGGTGCAAAAAGAGCGGGAGATGAGCTATGGGTTGCTAGATATTTATTGGACAGATTAACAGAAGATTATGGTTACTATATAGAATATCATCCAAAGCCTGTCAAAGGAGATTGGAACGGTTCCGGGATGCATGCGAACTTTTCTAATTCACTTTTGAGAGAGTGCGGCTCTAAAGAAACTTATGAGAAGATCTGCGAAGCTTTTCGTCCAGTAGCAAAAGAACATATTAATGTTTATGGAGCGTTTAATGATGAAAGATTAACAGGATTACATGAAACGGCATCTATTAATGATTTCAGTTATGGTATCTCTGATAGAGGAGCATCTATCCGTATTCCAATTATTACAGTTGAAAAAGGATGGAAAGGTTGGTTAGAAGATAGAAGGCCAGCTTCTAATGGTGATCCTTATAAAATTGCTGGAATTATTGTTCAGACAGTTAAGTCTGCAAAGATTTAATCATGTTAACAATAGAATGCTAATAAATCTAGTATTCTAACATTCAGCTCTTAATTAATAATTCTTTATTTTAGCGGTAATTTTAAAAACAATGAAATGAAAAGATTTTTAAGTTTATTATTTCTCACAGTATTTATTTTATCTTCAATAAATAATGACATATACGCTCAGAAAAAGAGTAGAAAGTTAAAGAAAGCTGATCAGGCTTTTGAATCAGAGCAGTATGATAAAGCAGCTGAATTATATAAGAAAGCCTATAAAAGATTAGGTAAAAAACATAAAGCTCTAAAAGCTGAAGTTATTTTTAAGCAAGCTGAATGTTTTAGAATGTCTGATAATGTTAAACGTGCAGAAAGTTTTTATAAACGTGCAATTAAAGCAAAATATCCAGATGTTATAGTTTATTTGCGTTATGCTGATATGCTTAGGATGCAAGGTGATTTAAAAGATGCTGCTATACAGTATAAGAAATATTTAGAGTTAAATCCATCAGATCCCAATGAAAGAGGTAAAATAGGTTTAAGATCATGTGAATTTACTCTAAAATGGAAAGATGTGCCAACAAGATATCAACTACAGTTAATGCCAGGAATTAATAGTAGATATAGTGATTTTTCTCCTGCTTTTGGAAATTCAGATTATTCTGAACTATATTTCACTTCATCTAGGGAAGGTGGACAAACTAATAAAATTGATGATCGAACTGGTGAACCTTTTACTGATGTTTGGTATACAAGAGTTAATAAAAAAGGTGAATGGAATCCACCAACTGTTCTTCCAGAACCAATCAATACAGTTGCAAATGAAGGATCTGTTTTTCTAAACAAAAGAGGACAGTCAATGTATATAACTCAATGTAAGGTTGAGAAGAAAAAGGATTTAGGTTGCGGTATTTATGTGTCAAAAAGAAGAGGTAAGTTGTGGGGTGCATCACAACTAATTCAAATTAAGGTAGATGATAATACTACTATTGGTCATCCTACTTTAAATGAAGATGAATCGGTTATGATATTCTCCTCTGATCTTGAAGGAGGTTATGGAGGTAAAGATCTTTGGCTATCAGTCAAGGAGAAAAGAAATAGATGGAGTTCTCCAATAAATCTTGGTCCTTTGGTTAATACTACTGGTGATGAAATGTTTCCATTTTTAGCATCTGATGGTACTATTTATTTTGCATCTGATGGTCACATAGGAATGGGTGGTTTTGATATATATAAAACATCTGCTGATGAAAATGGCGCATATGTTCTTCCTGTAAATCTCAAATCTCCTATAAATTCATCATATAATGATTTTGGTATGATTGTTGAAGATGGTGGTGAAAGAGGTTACCTTACTTCAAATAGAAAAGGAGGTAAGGGAGGAGATGATATATATGAATTTGTTTTAACTAAATTGGAACTTTTTTTACAAGGAATTGTAACTGATGCAAGAACAGGCTCAATAATGACTAATGTAAAAGTTCAGTTAATAGGTTCTGATGGAACTTATCAAGAGAAGATGACTGATAATACAGGTTTATATAAATTTGAATTAGAAGCATTAAATTCTTATGAAATTATAGTTGAAAATGAAGGTTATTTAAAGAAAATTGCTAGAGAAACTACTGAGGGGATAGATATGAGTAAAACATTTCTTGCAGACTTAGCATTGGATCCGGTTAAGAAAGAGGTTATTTTACCTTTAATTCAGTATGATTTTAATAAATATGAGTTAAGACCTGAATCGATTATAGATTTAGACGACTTAGCTGAAGCCCTTTTAGACAATCCTAATGTTGTTATTGAGTTAAAGTCACATACAGATTTTATTGGTTCTGATAAGCAGAATAATAAATTATCACAACAGAGAGCAGATATTTGTATTCAATATTTAATAGATAAAGGCATTGAAAAAGAAAGATTAATAGCCAAGGGAATGGGAGAGAAGGAGCCATTCATAATTAAAGAAAAAGATGGAAGATTTGATGTAGGAGATGTTCTGACGGAGTCTTATATTAAAAATATTAAATTTAAAAAGAATAAAGAAAAAGCACATCAATATAATAGAAGAACATCGTTTAAGGTTTTAAGTGAAGACTATATGCCCACTTCAAACGAAGATGAAAAGTAGTTAATTAATAGATAATAGAAAAACGTCCTAATTAATTAGGATGTTTTTTTTTATAATTATGATTAAAGAAAGATATAATCAAAGAGGAGTTTCAGCATCTAAAGATGATGTTCATAACGCTATTAAGAATTTGGATAAAGGCTTATTTCCTAATGCATTTTGTAAAATTGTTCCAGATTACCTTACTGGTGATGATAAATATTGTTTAATAATGCATGCTGATGGTGCCGGTACAAAATCTTCACTAGCTTATATGTACTGGAAAGAAACTGGTGATACATCTGTTTGGAAGGGTATTGCTCAGGATGCTTTAATTATGAATATTGATGATTTACTGTGTGTAGGTGCTGTAGATAATATTCTTTTATCATCAACAATTGGTCGTAATAAATCATTAATTGATGGTAGTGTTTTGTCAGAAATAATAAATGGTACAGAAGAACTTTTAAAAAATTACAGAGAGTTAGGAATTAATATTATTTCTACAGGAGGAGAGACAGCTGATGTTGGTGATTTGGTTAGAACTATTATTATTGATTCTACAGTTGTTTCAAGAATGAAAAGAGAAGATGTTATTGATAATTCAAAAATTTGTCCTGGTAATGTTATTATTGGATTATCCTCATTTGGAAAAGCTACTTATGAAAACGAATATAATGGAGGAATGGGAAGTAATGGCTTGACATCTGCCCGTCATGATGTTTTTTCAAAAACTTTAGCAGAAAAGTATCCTGAAAGTTTTGATCCTAAAATTCCATTAGAATTAATTTATTCTGGTAAAATGAACTTAACAGATTCTGTTGAAGGATCCCCTTTAGATGCTGGTAAGCTCGTGCTCTCTCCAACAAGAACTTATGCGCCAATTATAAAAGATATATTAGCTAAATATAGATCGCAGATTAATGGGATAATTCATTGTTCTGGTGGTGCACAAACTAAAATTTTGAATTTTATTGATAATCTTCATATTATTAAAGATAATATGTTTGATCTTCCTCCTCTTTTTAAATTGATTCAGTCAGAGTCTGCAACACCATGGCAAGAAATGTATAAAGTATTTAATATGGGGCATAGAATGGAGTTATATGTTCCAGAAAATATTGCAAATGATATTGTCTCTATCTCCAAATCTTATCATGTTGATGCTAAGATTATTGGTAGAGTTAAAGAATTCAAGGGGAAAAAACTAACTATTAATTCTAAACAAGGAACTTTTATATATTGACATGTTAGACAAATTAGCAGCAATTAATGATAGATATTTAGAAGTTGAAAAATTAATTTCGTCTTCTGATGCTATGAACGACATGAAGCAATATGTTCAGTTGAGTAAGGAATACAAGGATTTAGAGCCAATTGTTAAAGCATATAAAAAATATAAAGATTTAGTTTCTAATATAGCCGAGGCTAAAGAAATCATTTCTACTACTGATGATCCAGAAATGAAGGAAATGGCAAAAATTGATTTAGAAGAAAGTATTCCTAAAAAGGAAGAGATGGATGATGAAATTAAAGTTCTACTTATCCCAAAGGATCCTGCAGATGAAAAAAATGCAGTTATGGAAATTAGAGCTGGTACTGGTGGTGATGAAGCAAGTCTATTTGCTGGCGATTTATACAGGATGTATATTTCATTTGCACAATCTAGAGGTTGGAAAACTGAACTTGTAGATGTCGCTGATGGTACATCAGGTGGATATAAAGAAATTATAGTTAATATTTCTGGAGATGAAGTTTATGGTCAATTAAAATTTGAGTCAGGTGTACACAGAGTACAAAGAGTTCCACAGACAGAAACTCAAGGAAGAGTACATACATCTGCTGCAACAGTAATTGTTCTGCCTGAAGCGGAAGAATTTGATATAGAACTAAAACCTGCTGATATTAGAAAAGATACTTACTGTTCATCAGGTCCAGGTGGTCAGTCTGTTAATACAACATATTCTGCTGTTCGTCTAACTCATATACCAACTGGAGTTGTTGCGCAGTGTCAAGATCAGAAATCTCAACATAAAAATTATGATAAAGCTTTAAAAGTTTTAAGATCACGTATTTATGAAATGGAGTTGCAAAAGAAACTAGAGGAGGACGCAAAGAACAGAAAAACTATGGTTTCTTCTGGAGATAGATCAGCAAAGATTAGAACATATAATTATCCGCAAGGACGGGTAACAGAACACAGGATAGGCTTAACGAAATACAATTTACAAAATGTCATGAATGGTGATATTCAAGAGTTTATTGATGAATTACATCTAGCTGAGAATGCTGAAAAACTTAAATTAGGAAGTTCTAATGAATAGGAAACAATTAGTTTCAAAAATAAAAGAAAAAAAATCTTTTTTATGTATTGGATTGGATACAGATTTAAGTAAGATCCCCTCACATTTATTAAACTTAGATGATCCTGTTTTTGAGTTTAACAAACAAATTATTGATCACACTAAAGATTTATGTGTTGCTTATAAACCAAATATTGCTTTTTATGAAAGTATGGGAGTCAAAGGTTGGGAAAGTTTAAGGAAAACCTTGAATTATATATCAAATGATATTTTTACTATTGCAGATGCAAAAAGAGGAGATATTGGTAATACATCAAAGATGTATGCCAGTGCTTTTTTTGAAAAAATGAATTTTGATTCTATTACAGTAAATCCCTACATGGGTAAGGATTCAGTAACTCCTTTTCTTGATTTTGAAAATAAATGGGCTATTGTTTTAGCTCTTACATCAAATAATGGAGCATTAGATTTTCAAGAGCTAAAGGATGAAGGTGATGTTGCAATTTTTGAAAAAGTACTTAGTGTATCTAAAGGTTGGGGTACAGATAATAATTTAATGTATGTAATTGGAGCAACTAGATCAGAGTATTTTACTAAAGTTAGACAAATAATACCTAATCATTTTTTATTAGTTCCTGGTGTTGGTTTTCAGGGAGGAAGTTTAGAGGATATAGCTAAATATGCTATGAATGATGATTGCGGTCTCTTAGTTAATTCATCTAGAAGTATAATATATGCAGGTAATGATATTGATTATGCTCACAAGGCAAGGGAACAAGCTAAAAAGTTGCAGATTGAAATGAGAAGTATCTTAGAAGAGAAAGGATTTTAAAAAGCAATTTTATACACTACATAACCAATCCACTCATGTATTAGTCTTTGCCACTGTTCAAGGGCTTCTATTCTTGGAATAAGTATATATTCCCAACTAGTACTTCTGTAGGGTTTAGTGCAATCAGTAGGAAAAGCAGTTACTTCAATATTTGCTTTATCAAAGCAAAGTTGAGATCTTCTCATATGAACAGCTGAAGTTATTAATAGAAAATCACCATTTCGATACTTTTTATTTAGAATTTCAGCAGCGTTAAATGCATTTTCTTTTGTATTTCTAGATCTATTTTCAGCAATTATATCTTTTTCAGGAATTTTTTTTGTCATCAAATATTGCTTGATTGCATCAGCTTCAATATATCCACCGCTAAAAATTTCTGCATTTCCACCACAAATCATGATTTTTTTAATTTTTCCCTTATGGTATAGTCGCTCTGCATCAAGTAATCTGTCAGCTCGATTATTGAAATTAGTGGTTTTTGTTATTGTGTCATAATCAGCTAGTCCTCCTAATACGATTCCTACATCATAAACCTCGGTTATATTTGCTCTAGGAATCTCCCAAAATCTAGAAAATTCATCAACGATAAATCCATTACAAAAAAAATAGAAGCTTGTTATTCCTAAAATTAAAAACTTTTTTCTTTTTTCTTTTTTCATTAAAGATAAAAGTAAAAAAATAAAAATCCAGACAATAGGTCTAAATAAAAAGGATATCGTTTTGGATACTATAAAAAACATAAATCAAAAGTAAAAATATTTAATTACATGTAATAATTTGCTAGTCCTATATTTATTATTTATAAAAATTTCTTAATTTGCAGCTATCATTAATATGGATAAGATTTTTAATATTTTCAAGAAACAATTTTTTGGTGTTAGTGCTTGGTGGGCTAATCGTCTTGGCATTCAACCATCATACGTGCGTTTATTTTTTATATATGCTGCATTTACAAATGCCATTACTATCTTGATATATTTATGTATGATCTTTTTACTTAAAATTAGAAATCATTATAAATATAGAAAAAGAAAGAGTGTTTTTGATTTATAAATATGGATAATTTACAGATAATTCTTACCATAATATTGTTAGTTATTGAAGTAATAGCTTTTGCATGGTTAATTATGGATGTGCAAAAGTCTAAAAAGAAGCAAGATAAAATTATTGAATTAGAGCATCAAATTTTAAATGTTGAGGATTCTATAATGGAGCTTGAAAAAACAATTGTTAAAAAAATAGATTTATTACTAGAATTACAATCAAAAAATAAAGTTAAATGAATCAAAGAAAAATACTTGGAGTATGTGCATGGCTAGCAGATAAGTTTGATTTAGATGTTGGTGGATTGAGAATAATATTTGTAGCAGCTGCTATTTTTGGTTTAGGTTCACCTATTATCATTTATCTTATTCTCTATTTATTAAGGCCAAGTGGTTATTAAATGAAAATTCTTATCACAGGAAGCAATGGATTACTTGGTCAAAAGCTTTTGCATAAGTTAAGAGTTGATAAGGATATAAACTTAATTGCAACTTCAAAAGGACATAATAGAGTTTCTATTACAAATGGTTATAAGTACTATCCTTTAGATATTACAAATGAGTATACTATACATTCTCTGATTTCTAAAGAGAATCCAGATGTTGTTATTAATACTGCAGCTTTGACAAATGTTGACTTATGTGAGGAAGAAAAAGAACTATGCGATTTAATTAATGTTGCCGCAGTAGGCTATTTAGCTGATGCATGTCAAAAGAATAAAACACATCTTATTCAAATCTCTACTGATTTTATTTTTGATGGAGAGAATGGTCCTTACACAGAGCTTGATGAGCCTAATCCTCTTTCTTATTATGGTCTATCAAAATTACGTTCTGAACAAATTTTAGAAAGTCATGATGTAGAGTGTACAGTATTAAGAACTATTATTGTTTTTGGAGTAGGTGAGAACTTAAGTAAGAGTAATATTGTGCTTTGGGCTAAAGAGATGTTAAAGAATGGTAACGAGATAAATGTTATTGATGATCAGTTCAGATCTCCAACTCTTGCGGAAGATTTAGCAGATGCATGTATATTAGCAGCAAAGAAAAAAGCATATGGTATTTTTAATGCTTCAGGAAAGGATATTATGAGTATATTTGAAATGGTCGAGAGGATTGGAAAGTTTTATGGTTATAGCACTGATAATTTAAATCGTATTAGTACTGATACTTTAAATCAAAAAGCTGTAAGACCACCAAGGACAGGCTTTATCTTAGATAAAGCAATTAATAATTTAGGTTATAGTCCGCATTCTTTTGAACAGTGTTTAGCGATTATTAAAAAACAAATACAATGAGAAAAATAATACTTATATGCTTTTGCTTTCAAATATTTATGTTTGGTCAGCAAACTTATGTGCCAGATGATAATTTTGAAGCATGGATTGAGACTACATATCCTGCTGCAGACAATGGTGCTGTTAATGATAATTATGTTTTAACAGCTGGACTGGTTAGTTCTTTACAAAATATTATTAGTGTTGATATAAATTCAGCCAATACACCTGGTCCTATTTTTGATCTTACAGGAATTGAAGATTTTAGAGCTATATACTATAATATAAATGATTTAAATATCACTCATTTAGATTTAACAGATTTAAATAGTTATAATGTTAATAATTTTTATAATACTAATTTAATCATTTCTGATAATCAGTTCCTTGAAGAAATAATTTTTCCTAGTAATGATTCAGTAAAAACTTTAAGAGTTCAAAACAATGATTCATTGCAAAATATTGTTTTTCACCCAGGGTTATCTTTTTCTCAGTTCAATCTTACTAGTTGTCGAAATTTTTGTAAGCTAAATCTTATGGGAAATATTATTGATTTTGGAGTCTCTAATTCTACTCAAATTGCTTTAATTGATTTATATAAATTAACAGAAATTGATTTTTCAGCAATCTCTTCTGCTCCTTATCAAACTCCGGTATATATTAATCAATTATGGTATATTGATGCCTCATTTAATATTGTGCCTGCAAATATTCAGCGACTAAATTTTAATGGTCCCGTTTCTGTATACAATTGGGATTTAACTAATACAGATTTTTCTAATCTACCTGCTCCACTATCTTTACGTTACAATTATATACCTTGTATTGAGTTTGCTAGTTCAGCCGATGCAAGTTACTGTGCAGGAAGTAATGAATGGCCAGATAGTGCTACATATTCTACTAATTGTTATACCCCTGTTAGTTGTCAGGTTTCAACATCTATTTCAGAAGCATCATCTCAAAACAGAGAGTTGTATAAAGTAATTGATATTTTAGGAAGAAACTCAAAGGAAAAAACTAATCTACCGCTTTTCTATATTTATACTGACGGTACTGTGGAAAAGAAAATGGTAATTGAATAAAATTATAAATATTAAAAAAATAAAAATGAAAGAAAAAATAGCCTTATTGTTCATTATGTTTTTTGCATTTACATCTGCAAAGGCATCTACATTAAGTGAAAAGATTGATAGCTTTTTCAAGCCAATAGTTGAGGATTATTTAATACCTATAATTTTTTGGGATCCAATAAAATTTTTAGGTTTTGATGTTGGTGCTGATGTACCAATTGTAGTTATCTGGCTAGTTTTTGGAGCGATATATTTTACTTTTAGAATGCGGTTTATAAATGTTCGTGGTTTTAAGCATGCTATTGGGCTTGTTAAAGGAGATTATGATGACCCAAGTGATAAGGGTGAGGTGTCTCATTTCCAGGCGCTCACCACTGCTCTCTCAGCTACAGTAGGTTTAGGTAATATAGCAGGGGTTGCTATAGCTATATCTGTAGGTGGTCCTGGAGCTACATTTTGGATGATAGTAGCTGGACTGCTTGGTATGTCAACTAAATTTGTTGAGTGTACATTGGGTGTTAAGTATCGTAAATTAGATGAAAATGGGGAAGTTTCTGGAGGACCAATGTACTATTTAAGAGATGGTTTGGCTAAATATAATATGGCTAGATTTGGTAAGTTCTTAGCAATTTTATTTGCTATTCTTTGCGTTGGAGGTTCATTTGGAGGAGGTAATATGTTTCAGGCAAATCAGGCCTATGCTCAGCTTGCGGGTCAATTTCCAGCACTTGCAGGAAATGGACCAATGTTTGGTTTGATATTAGCTATTCTAGTTGGTACTGTTATTATTGGTGGTATTAAGTCAATAGCTAATGTAACTGAGAAGATAGTTCCTTTTATGGCTCTACTTTATGTTGGGACAGCATTAATAATTATTTTGATGAATATCACTGAAGTTGGTAGTGTATTTGCTTTAATAATCAAAGGTGCATTTGCTCCAGATGCAGCATTAGGTGGAGTAATAGGAGTTTTAATTCAGGGATTTAGAAGGGCGGCTTTTTCTAACGAAGCGGGTATTGGATCAGCTTCAATTGCACATTCAGCAGCTAAAACAAATGAACCGGTGTCAGAAGGAATTGTTGCTCTTTTAGAGCCATTTATTGATACTGTTGTTATATGTACCATGACGGCATTGGTGATTATTTTTACCGGTATGTATAATGTACCTAGTTTAGAGGGTGCGCAAATGACCTCAAATGCATTTGGTTCTGTATTTTCATGGTTTCCTTATTTATTAGTTATAGCGATTTTCTTGTTTGCATTCTCAACAATGATATCTTGGTCTTACTATGGATTAAAAGCTTGGGAATTTCTTTTTGGTAAAAATAAAGTATCAGAATACGCATATAAAATCATATTCTTGTTATTTATAATTGTTGGTTCTTCTGTGAAACTTGGATCAGTACTAGATTTTTCTGATATGATGATACTTGCTATGGCATTACCTAATATCATTGGTTTATTAATTCTTTCTAAAGAGGTGAGAACAGATTTAGAAGTTTATTTTGATAAATTAAAAACAGGTGTTATAAAGAAATTTAAATAATCATTATTTTTGCATTAATGTAAATTATGATTACTCAAAAAATAGATCAAATAGTAAGAGAAGTTCCTGATTTTCCAAAATCTGGTATTAATTTTAAGGATATTACATCTTTATTGTTAGATGCTGAACTATCCACTGAGATAGTAGATTCATTTATTGAAAGATTGGAAGGTAATATTATTGATGCTGTTGTTGGTATTGAGAGTAGAGGTTTCTTGTATGGTTTTTTATTAGCAAATAAGTTAGGGGTGCCTTTTATTCCTGTAAGAAAAGTAGGCAAGTTACCTGGTGATACACTTAAATATAAATATGATTTAGAGTATGGTTCATCTGAAGTTGAAATACATAAATCAGATATAAAAAAGGGATGGAATGTTGTTGTTCATGATGATCTCTTAGCAACAGGAGGTACAGCATGCGCTGCATCAGAGTTAATATGTCAATTAGGAGCAAACGTTACAGCATTTACATTTGTTATTAGTTTAGATTTTTTAAATGGAAATGAAAAATTGAAAAAATATTCAAAAAGTATAATTAGTTTAAAAAAATATTGAAATGGATTTTAAGTTAAATGAAAATCAAAAAATGATTGCTGATATGATTCAGCAGTTTGGTAAAAAAAATATTACTCCATTTGTAAGAGAGTGGGATGATAACCAATTATTTCCAGTCGATGTTTTTAAGAAGCTTGGTGAGTTAGGTTTAATGGGAGTTTTAGTACCTGAGCAGTATGGTGGTTCAGGTTTTTCTTATAATGAGTATGTTACTGCGATTGAGCAGTTAGCTATACTTGACCCATCAATTGGTTTGTCTATGGCTGCTCATAATTCTTTGTGTACAGGCCATATTTTACAATTTGGTAATGAAGAACAAAAGAAAAAATGGCTTCCAAAGTTAGCATCTGCTGAATGGATAGGAGCTTGGGGATTAACAGAACATAACACTGGTTCTGATGCTGGAGGCATGTCTACGAAAGCATTCAAGGACGGAAATGAGTGGGTAATCAATGGAGCTAAAAATTTTATTACACATGCTATTTCTGGTGATATAGCGGTAATTATAGCTAGAACAGGAGAAAAGGGTGATTCTCATGGAATGACAGCTTTCGTTATTGAAAAAGGTACGCCTGGAATGTCATCTGGAAAGAAAGAAGATAAATTAGGAATGCGAGCATCAGAGACTGCTGAGTTGATTTTTGATAATTGTCGTATTTCTGAAAATAATATTTTAGGTAAAGTTGGTGAAGGCTTTATTCAAGCAATGAAGGTGTTGGATGGTGGAAGAATCTCTATTGCGGCATTGAGTATAGGTATTGCCAAAGGAGCATTTCAAGCGTCAGTCAAATATTCTAAAGAGCGAGAACAGTTTGGGAAACCTATCTCAAATTTTCAAGCAATTGCCTTTAAACTAGCTGATATGGAAACAGAAATTGAGGCAGCAGAGTTATTAACATATAATGCTGTTAACAAGAAAAACAATGGGGAAACTATGACTAAAGAAGGAGCAATGGCAAAATATTATGCTTCAGAAATTTCTGTAAAAATAGCAAGCGAAGCTGTTCAGATTTTCGGCGGTTATGGGTATACAAAGGATTTTCCTGTTGAACGTTATTATAGAGATGCTAAGTTATGTACTATTGGTGAAGGTACATCAGAAATCCAGAAATTAGTAATTGCAAAACAAATTACCAGATAATTTTGTTAGTTGTTAAAGATATTTGTACTTTCGCAGCCCAAATTTAAAAACATATGTTAGTAATACCAGTTAAAGAAGGAGAAAATATTGATAGAGCACTCAAACGTTTTAAAAGAAAATTTTTAAAAACAGGTACTCTCAAACAATTAAGAGCAAAAAAACAATATATAAAGCCCTCTGAAAGATTACGTGTAAAAAAACAAAAAGCTATATATTCAGAATCTATTTTAAGAGATATTGAATAATTAGCATTATTTATCTTAAAAACACAACCTTTTTATTTGTAGTTTCGTAATAAGTTTAAAGGTTTTCTTATGCTCAAAAATTTTATTAACTATTTAGTTACTGAAAAACGCTTTTCAGATCATACAGTAAAGTCTTATGTTACTGATTTGAAGCAATTTTTTAATTTTTTAAAAAATGAGTTTGAAATTAAAAATCATATTGAAGAAGTACAATTTCAATTAGTAAGAGCATGGATTGCTTCCATGCTTAAGCAAGGATTAAGTCCAAGATCTGTTAATAGAAAAATTTCAACACTAAGAACATATTATAAATTTCTTATTAGAGAGGGTAAAATGTCTAAGAATCCAATGTTAAGAGTTGTGGCACCTAAGTTAAGTAAGAGATTACCTGCTTTTATTGAGGAAGATCAAATAGAGCATTTATTAGATAATGTTCAGTTTGAAGAAGGTTTTATTGGGGATAGAAATAAGTTAATTATAGAATTATTTTATGTCACTGGAATTAGACTTTCAGAACTTATAAATCTTAAAAAGAATGATATTGATTTTTACAATCAATCAATCAAAATATTAGGGAAGAGAAATAAGGAACGTCTTATACCATTATCGCCTAACATAATTAAAGACTTAAAAAAATTTATTTCAAATAATATGGTTACTAATTTTCTTTTTACAAATATTGATGGTAATAAGCTTTATCCAAGATTAGTATATCGTATAGTTCACCGATACATAGGTAAGATTAGTAGCGTAAGTAAAAAAAGTCCTCATATTTTAAGACATACTTTTGCTACTCATATGTTAAACAATGGAGCAGATATTAATGCGATTAAGGATTTGTTAGGGCATACCAACCTTAGTGCTACACAAGTATATACTCATAATAGTATAGAAAAACTTAAAAAAGTTTATAAACAGGCTCATCCAAGAGCATAAAAATTACGTTAAATGAATATTCAGATACAATCACTTCACTTTAGTGCAACAAGCAAACTAAAATCTTTTTTACAAAAGAAAATACAAAAATTACTTATAGTTGATGATTCCATAATTAATGCTAATGTATACTTAAAACTAGAGAAGCCGGAGTCATATGATAACAAGATAGTTGATGTAAAGGTTCATTCCAAAATGGGTGAGTATTTTGCTAGTAAACAATCAAACTCCTTTGAAGAGTCTACTGATTTAGTTATACAAGCGTTGCGAAAACAAATCTTAAAAAGTAAAGGTAAATAATCTTCGCATTTTTAATACATAAAAAAAACTACCTGATTTTATTGGTTGTGTTAAAAACTTTAATAAATTTGCAGCCCCTTGGTGAAGGGAGGTAGTTCATTAACAATATATTTTTAAAATATAAGCCGATATAGCTCAGCTGGCTAGAGCAGCTGATTTGTAATCAGCAGGTCGTGGGTTCGAGTCCCTCTATCGGCTCGCTTATTTTGGGGGGATACTCAAGCGGTCAACGAGGGCAGACTGTAAATCTGCTGGCTATGCCTTCACAGGTTCGAATCCTGTTCCCCCCACGGTTGTTTGAGGAATTGCGAGAGTAGCTCAGTTGGTAGAGCGTCAGCCTTCCAAGCTGAGGGTCGCGGGTTCGAATCCCGTCTCTCGCTCAACTTACTAGCCGGTGTAGCTCAGGGGTAGAGCGTTTCCTTGGTAAGGAAGAGGTCACGGGTTCAATTCCCGTCATTGGCTCTACCAAAGACAAATCAACACTAATATAATTTGATAATCATCATTATTTTTTAACGTAACTGTCCCTTATTAGGGATTTAAATTTACATTAAACCGATGGCTAAGGAAACTTTCAACAGAGATAAGCCGCACGTGAATATTGGAACAATTGGTCACGTTGATCATGGTAAAACGACTTTAACAGCGGCAATTACTTATGTAT
>Ga0160423_10000889_pt1 | contig 24903 bp, 5 predicted proteins | sample CRUFie14St8metaG_FD_108191 | JGI IMG/M metagenome (GOLD analysis project Ga0160423, IMG submission 108191) | Marine microbial communities from the Costa Rica Dome - CRUD Field 142mm St8 metaG | ecosystem: Environmental > Aquatic > Marine > Oceanic > Photic zone | place: Costa Rica: the Eastern...
CCCGGGGGGGGTTTTGGGGACAAGGCGCGAAAAAGTCCAGGCTTCGGGCCGGGGGGGGGGGGGGAGGTCCAGAAAAGCTTGTTCATTCCGGAAAAAAACAAGTTTACATCTTGGGCTTGGGGTTTCAGGCTGGGTTTTACAATGATCATTGGGTTGTGGGGCCTCTCTCGAAGACAATGAGGGCGAGGCGGTCGTCACTTGAGGGGGTTATCGGGCGCGGACGCTGACATACGCTCTCCGTTTTCTCCCGGTCATTCATTTTCTTTCTTTCCTTTGCTTTTCGAAACGGCATTAGGCGCAACCAAAAGAGAGTCGCCCGCGGAGGGACCGCGCTAAGGACAACTATGGCGTCTGGCAACATGCATTTGCGCGCCACGGCGGGTTTCTTCTCGCTGGCCGCAATCTTGCTTGTGCTTTCCAGCGCGACTGCCGCATTTGCATCCTCCGCTAGTGGGGTGTACGTCTATGACGTCTCCCCGCAGTCCGGTCCCACGACCGGGGGCACAAAGGTTACCCTGACCGTCAAGGGAGGGGCCCTGCCGGAGGTTGAGCAGTACTACTTTTGCAAGTTCGGCGACCAGCCGGTTATTGCGGAGCACTACACGATAGGAGAGGACGGCGTCGGCACCTTCGTTTGCCTCACTCCTGAGACCATGGAGGCCAAGCAGGTGAACGTCACCTTCTCGGCGGACGGCGTGGAGTACACCAAGCCGGCGAAGAAGCAGTTTGCCTTCCACAAGCCGCTGGTGATGGAGAACGTGTCTCCGAGCGTCGGCAGCATTGGGGGGGGAACTTCCGTGCTTGTCAGCCTGGACGGCGAGGTCGTGTCCAGGAAGACTGACGCTGGCATCCTGAAGCCCCAGTGTGACTTTGGCGGGCTCAGGAGCAGGGGAACGCTCGTGAGCGGCCCTGCGGGTTCCAGCATCTCGTGCACAGTGCCCCATATTTACACCTTGGGACACACTGACCTTTCCGTGTCTCTGAACGGCGTGGATTACTCGGTGAACACCGGGAACTTCACCATCGTGATGACGGAGGAGTACAACGAGGTCGTCACCAAGGTCACCACTCACGCTATGGCGGGTGACCCGGAGTTCCACGTCACGGGAAAGTCGGACAAGGGGGAGTTCTACGGCTTCTTTGACATGAAGTTTTACGACTTCTACGGGTTCTACGGACCAAGCAAGGATGTGGCGTACCAGGAGAAGACCAGCGAGGTCTGTATGGTCGCCGTGTCGCCTAGCGTTGGGCCATCGAGCGGTGGAACTGTAGTGACGGTGAAACTCGCCGGGGTCATCCCGGAGGGTCAGGAGACCTTTTTCTGCAAGTTCGGCGAGAAGGTCTTGCTTGCCGACTCGTTCTACTACACCGAGGAGCTCTCCCCCGCCGTTGTGTGCACCGCCCCAGACTTTGGGTCGGGTGCCGGCGCGGTCGAGCTGAAGATCTCCTTTGATGGAATCACCTACACTAAGTCTGGTAGCGCCTTTTACTACCACGACGACGTGAAGATCGACAACATGCTGCCTTCTATGGGAACCCACATGGGAGGGACTACCGTGGGTGTCAGGCTCTCCAAGAGCCCCATGCCTTCCTCTTTTGAGGTCGGCCTCACCACTGTCCCTGCCCTGTGCAAGTTCCACGAGACCGAGGTCAACGGCCAGTACGTCATCACCAATGACGGCCCCGCCGTGGTTTGCAAGACTCCAGGCCTCGACCTGGGAGTCGTGAACGTCAAGATCTCTCTGGACGGCCAGCACTACTCCAAGGACAGCGTGGCTTTCACCTTCACCTTGGACCCCGAGGAGATCAACCCTGACCACAGAATGGCGGTCAGCCGCTACCTGGTGGAGGCTGAGCCTGAGAGCGAGATGAGCTCGTTCAAGAACGAGTCTTTCTACTTCTACAACGGCGCGGACTCTGCGGTGCAGGATGCCATGCAGGAGATCTCGTTCTACGAGTTTTACGCCTTCTACGACCTTGGCCCTGTGCCTTTTGAGGGAGCCAAGTACAAGTCCGGGGAGATCCAGAAGGTCTTTGACTACCTTCCATTCTCGCCAGACTACTGTCTGTTCTTCAACGTTGGCCCTGACACCTCGCTGGAGAAGCTGGAGATTGACGGCGGTGCCATCTACCCCGCCTTTGACCCCCAGACCTATGTGTACGTCACCTCCCTTGTCAAGGAGGTTGACTGCCTCAATGTTACCGCCTTCCCGACCGACAAGAACGTCAGGTCCGTTGTCGTCAACGGACCGACCGTGTCTCACAAGGTGGGGATCGATGAGACCAGCGAGTGCATTCCTCTGGCCGTTGGTGAGAACTTGGTGGACGTCGTGGTGACTGGCCAGGACGGCCAGACGGCTAGGACCTACTCGATCGTCGCTGTCAGGCTGCAGGGAACTAAGAGCAGTCTGGAGGGTGTCAGCATCTTCGACGTTGCCGGAAACGCTGCGCTGAACACCACCTTCTTCAACTCTTCTGTCCTGGACTATGTCGTCAACATTGACATTGATGTTAGCGAGGTCATCCTTACCCCCATCGCGGAGGACGAGGATGCCCTTGTGACCGTCGTGGTCAACGGTGCGACCACCTACTTTGGAAACCAGGCCGTGAAGACCCAGCTCAGCGCGGGAAGCAACCTCTTTGAGGTCACGGTGGAGGCTGAGGATGGCGTGAAGAAGACTGTGTACACCTTTGACTTGCAGAGGGAGGGAACGGATCTTGTGGGACTGGAGCTCTTTGCGGACTCTGCCCTCACCACCCCTATCCCTCTCACCCCTGGCTTCGCTCCGCTTACCACCGTCTACACGGCGGAGGCCGGGTCTATCGACGTCAGGTTTTTCGTCAAGGTGGGCATCTCGCCGAGCGCGACTGCCGAGATTGCCTATGACATCGGCGCCGCGAGCTTTACTTGTGCTGGTGGAAACCAGGAGGGTGTCACCAAGAACTTGCAGAACGGTGACGTGGTGGAGTTTTGCAACCCTCCCGGTACCAACACTATGACCATCACCGTCAAGTTCCAGTCTTTGTCCACGACCTACACTGTGGCCGTGAAGAGGACGAGTGCCGCTGCTGTGCTGACCACCTTGGCCAACTCTGCCGGTAACTTTTACCCTCCTTTCGACCCTGCCGTGTACACTTACGAGCTGTTGGTCATGCACACCACCAGCGGGTTCACCCTGACGCCCACAGTTGGAGTCGGTGCCAAGACCACCATGCAGGTGGCTTACGGGGGAAGCAGCTTTGCGCTCTCTTCGGGATCTGCGACCTCAACTATTGCAACGGACACGTGTGGTGACAACGATGTGATCACGATCACTGTGACCGCTGAGGATGGAGTCAGCACTGTGACGTACACCATCCAGACTGTCAAGCTCGCGGAGAGCATCCACTCTCAGCTTGCTGGTCTTGTCTTGGTCAACGGTACTGCGGGTGACATTGTCCCTGCCTTCGTGCCAGCCAACGACAAGTACGAGGTCGAGATTATCAGGGCCCACAAGTTTGGCTCTGACGTGGCTGTGGGAACTGACCCAGTTGACCTGACCTTCAGCTGGAACGCCCCTAAGACCTACACGAGCTATGGAAACTTTTTGGGAAGCACCAGCAAGATCACCATGAGGCAGAGGACTGTGGACATTCTGGACGACACCAAGATTATTTCTGCGGAGACCGAGACCGTGATCTACAACTCGGGTGACACGGCCACCTCTTTGACCAAGACGATCTCCGCGCTCTCTGGAGAGCTCACTGAGATCGAGCTCCTCATCGAGTCGTGTGACGGCAGGACTAACACCACCTACGAGATCGATGTGGCCAGGGGACAGGGAACGAACGCGGACATGTGCAACTTGGTCCCATCTGCGGGAGCCTTTGACACCGCCTTCTCCACCTCGGATACCCTCTACAAGATCGTTGTCGCTGGTGATGCCACCTCCATCGGGTTCACCCCAACCACCTGTGATTCTTTTGCCAAGATCGAGGTTGGGGCTTGCTCGTCTACGACCAAGACCCCTTGGACTAGCGGTGATTTGTACACCAAGACTCTGAGCGACGACTTCAGTGTCGAGCAGATTTCCACTGCCGAGTTCTGTGTCACTTCGGAGGACTCTCAGACCAAGAAGACGTACTCTGTGACCATCACGAGGCCGCTGTCTTCGGAGGCCGTGCTCAAGACGCTGGGCGTTACCCTCGTCAAGTGGGACGGAAGTGAGACCACCACCGCCTACTCGAACACGCCGACTGAAATTGCTGCCACTGCTGCGATTGCTGGTACCTATGAGGACGCCTACTTCCAGGTGAAGGCCGAGGCCACCATCAACACCGCGGTGATGACCATGGCCTACGCCGGTTCCACCTACACGCTCACCTCGGGCGCTAGGTCCGCTGTGGTGCCAGGAGTCGCCAACTGTGTTGCCCCCTCGCTCTACTACTGTGACGATGGGGTTGCCGTTGAGTGCCCTGAGATGACCGCTGGGGACAACATTGTCACGATTACGGTCACCTCCCAGGACGGCGTGAACTCCAAGTCCTACACAGTGACCATCAACAGGCCGGCGATCACGTACACAAATGCCGTCAACGACATCTTCCTGATTGGACACCCCATCATGGGACTCCCAGAGCTTGCTGCCGCCAGCGGCCTGACGGAGAACACCCTGACGGCCAACTTCGCTGGAGTTGGAGTGGATACCTCCACCGTGTCTAAGTATGGGTCCATTGTCGCCCAGGAGCAGATCTTGACTGCGTTGGCTGCCAAGACGCAGCTGCCTGCTGCCCCTGTGAACACCGACTCGAGGTTCAGGGCCGTTGTCTCGCCCCGCGTGGCTTTCATCAACGACATTGCTGACAAGATGGTCGTGGCCAAGACTCTGGTCGACAGGGTCTCCTCCGGGTACACCTTTGGTGTCGTGTCTACGGCAACCCTTGGGGACACGGAGGCGGATTCCTCCCCTCGTGTGTACTTGGAGCCTCTGTTCCAGAACCCTTACCAGTCCATCAAGGTTGAGGGAGTCACTGTGGAGCCTGGATGCGGTCTTTCGCTTGAGGCTGACTTTGGTGACAACCTGTACAAGGTCGAGGTCTTCGACGGAACCCTGACTGAGCTTGCCCAGTACAACGTCACGGTGACCAGGCCATACCTTCCTGAGGCTCTCCTCAGTGGGTACGTGTCCACCATCGCCCTTGACCAGGCCTTTGTCGACACTACGTTTGATTATTCCACCACTGTCGATGACACGGAAGATGAGATCATCATGTCCTTCACCAAGTTCGTGTCCACCTCTTCCGTCAAGGCTATGCTGTACTACGACGACGTCCTGCAGTCCACCGTGACGGTCAGTGGAACCACTGCTGTGAAGTTTGACCTCTCTCCTTTTGGAAAGACCACCGTGAAGGCCCTCGTGCAGACTGCCGATGGAACTGACGGAGGTCTGTACAACTTCGTCTTCAACAAGTTCCCTACTGTGCTGACGGCCCTCTCCGTGGAGGGAGTTGGTGGAGCTGCCATCACCGCTTCGCTCACCCCCGCCTTCGTTGATCCAACGACCAACGTGGTGACCGCAATTCAGACCTCTTTCGCTGTGACCGAGGTCAACGTGGACGCTGTCGTGGTCTCTGCGACTGCTCTGAGCCAGGTGGCCACTCTTGCCGTCAAGCAGGGCACGACCGCTGTCACAGCTGTCGCTGGAAAGTACACCATTGACACGACTGCTGACACTTCGGTGACCATCACTGTCACCAACGGGGCGGCCACGAGGGTCTACACACTGACGTTCACCAAGGACCTCAAGAACGCTGCCGCTTTGACCTCCTTCGTGAACATTGCTGCTGGAACCACCCCAAGCTTTGCCGCTGGAACCGCGATCATTCCCATCAAGGGAAAGACTGCGGCAGGGGAGGACGCCCTGGCTGGCAACTTCACTTGCCAGGTCACTGGTGACGCCACCACCTTTGACGTCACCTTCCCGTCCACCTTTGTTTCCACTGGTAACTTCAACGTCTTGCTCCATACCGCTACCATTGCCGGGTTCTACTCTTACTCTTGTAAGCTGGACGGCGTGGCCATTGGAAGCTCCACGGGCAAGATCGAGATCGTTGGAGGTGCCGTTGGTTCTAAGTCCATTCTGACCTTGATCTCCACAGAGGCCGTCAGGGGAAGCCCAGTCGTCTTCCAGGTCAGGACCAAGGACAACTATGGTAACGAGGTCAACACTGTGACGCAGTCGACTGATATCTCTGTCACTGTCACTCAGAGCACCGGTGGTCTTGCCATGACCACTGCCTTTGCGTCTGCGCAAACTGCCAATGGAGTCGTGGACTGGTCCTTCACGCCCGCTCTCGACTACTCGGGGCTCTACCTGATCACCGTGACGGTGAATGTCGGCGGCTTGGACACTGAGATCATCGGATCCGGAATGCTCTTGGGAACCACCATCCCGGTCACTGCAGCAAGCGGTTGGCAGGTGGTGTACGCCCAGAACTACCTCGCGGGGGGTTCCCAGAACGTCGTTGTCCAGCCTAAGGCTGGGGTCACTGCATTCAAGGAGCAGACCATCCAGGCCACCATGACGGGTGTCACCAGGACCAATGCTGCCTTTACCAAGACCTTCTCCTGCGACGGAACGAGCACTGTGCAGTGCACCATTCCTCTCGGGCTGACGATCACTGGAAACTACACCCTGACTGTCAAGATTGGCGAAGCTCTTGTTGGAGACCAGACCTATGACATCAAGGTCACCGGTAACGCTCCTGACCTGGCTTCTACCTTGCTAGTCTTCCCAGAGACAGCCAGCGCTGCAGTTCCCTTTGACGTCAAGTTCAGCCTTACTGATGCCTTTGGCAACCCTGCGGCCTCCAGCCTGATTGATGTGACGCAGGTCGCCGTCACCTTCACTCAGGGTGCGCTTACTGCCGTGCCGACCGCCGTGAAGGCCGAATGCTACTTCTACAACTGTGAGTACGTGGTCACGAGCTCCCTGTTTTCGGTGGGAGACTGGACTGCTGTCGCCTCATTCACTGGAACCCCTATTGGCGCTGCAAAGACCATCACTGTCACCGCCGGAGCCGCAGACCCAGCATCCACCTCGGTCACTGTGCTCAAGCCCTCGATCGCTGCCGGTGTGGCGCTCCCTCTGACCATTGTGCCAAAGGATGCTTACGGAAACATCGTCAAGGTCTCTGCCATGCCAGCGGAGGACAGGACCTTTGAGGCCGTCATCTTGTCTGAGAGCCTGAGCAAGACCACCAACTTCCCTGTGGCTGGAGATATTTTTGCCGGGGACCTCGTCCTCAACGTTGCGGGAGTGTACAACGTCATCTTCAAGCTCGGAGGCACTGTCGCGTTCCAGCACTCTCTGACCGTGTTTGCTGGAGCTGCGGATCCAACCAAGACTTCGTATGAGACCGTGCCCGCCTCGGCTGGCGTGCCAACTGGTTTCACTGTGGTCTTCAAGGATGCCTTCTCGAACGTCATCCCTGCCGACTTGACCACCATGAACTTTGCCAACACTTTCATTGTCGAGGATCCAGTCACCGTGACGGTGGGAACCTTCACTCCGATGGTCAGCATCGTCAACCAAGGTGTGTACTTCGAGTTCACCCCCACTATTGCGGGAACGTACAACCTCGTCATGGATGCCATGATTGGATCCGTTCTGGTCAAGTCTAGCGGGTACTCGGACCTGCTGACTGTTGACCCTGCTGCGCCAAACGTGCTGACGTCCTCTGTGACCGGCAACGTCCTTGGAGCCACTGCTGGTGTTGCGGAGACCCTGGAGGTCACTGTCAGGGACGCGTATGGAAATGTTGACAAGTCTGGAGTTGTCACTGTGACTGCCCAGATCCTGTCCGGAACCACCATCGTGGACCCCACCATGGTGGCCTGGAACAGTTTCACCAATGTGTATGAGGTCACCTACACCGCCACGGTCGCCGGACCCCTGGCTGTGTCTGTTTCCATCAACGGTCTCTTCTTGACGCAGAGCTTGAAGACTGTCGTGTCCGCCGGACCACTTAGTGCCGCAACCTCTACTGTTGCTGGTGATGTCACCATTGTCAAGGGGCAGACCGGAACCCTCCTGGTCACTGCCAAGGACGCCTTCGGAAACGCCCTGACCAGTGGCGGAGCCCCTCTGATTGCCCAGAAGGTCCAGGCTGCTGGGGATCCAGCGGATCACCTCGCCAGCCTTTTCATCACCGACAACAGGGACGGTACCTACACCATCCCTTACACCTTTGCGACTGCGGGAACTGCCGAGGTCAGCATCTCGCTCTTCGACATTGCCACTGGCGTGGAGACCAAGCTCACCGCTTCTCCTGCCATTGAGATCAAGGCCAGCTCCGGAGTCTTCTCCCTCACCGGGTCGACCATTCTTGCCATCAAGCCGGACGTGAGCGCCGACCTTGCTGGATCCATTGAGGTCACCGCGAGGGACGACCAGGGCGTGGCCATGGGGGCCGGAGGGCTCCACTGGACCATGAAGGCCGCCGACGCCGTCTCTGGTGCCGCCGTGCCGGTGACCTACTCTTACACTGACCTGGAAACGGGTGTGTACGACTTCACCTTTTCTATCACCAAGGCGGGCACCTACACAGTGACTGTGGCCAACACTGCTACCTTTAACGAGGAGACCTTTACTGCGGAGCAGACCCTGGGAACCTTCACCAGTGTCATCACTGCTGGGGCGGCCGCCAGCCAGGAGACCACTTACACCGGGGCTGCCGGAAGGACCTTTGAGGTCGGCACTACCCAGGAGTTCACCATCGCGCTTTTCGATCAGTTCAAGAACCCGCTGAGCCTTACTGCCACTCAGCAGGCCATGGCTGACGTTGGTGCCTACTTCATGCAGGGCACTGCCAAGAGCGTCCAGACGGTCAGCTTTGTCACTGGAGTTGGCGCCAAGGTCTCTGGCTCGACCACCTTTGCTGCCCAGGGAGATGTCTTCGTTGAGGTTGGGGGTGTGGCCAAGTCTGTCACAACCTTCCTCGCGAAGAATGGAATGATCACCTCGTTCATGATGGAGGACACCAACGCCGTCAAGTACGCTGGTTCCACGTACACCTACGACTTGACCTTGTTTGATGCCTTTGACAACATTGTGAGTGCTGGAGCTGCGGGAGATTTGGAGACCTGCACGGTCACCGCCACCCACCAGACCGACACTACCGTTGTCCAGACCCTTCCCTGCGTCGGGGCTACGGCGGGAGACGTTGCCACGGTGACGTTGGCCCTGACCAAGGCCGGAACCTACGATGTTGCGTACAGCTTCAAGCAGGTTTCTCAGGCCACGGCCTCTGCGACCATCACAAAGACCGTGGAGATCCTTCCGGGAAGCGCTTCCTCGGACAAGTCTGTCCTGGAAGGAATTGCCGACAAGAAGATCACCGCTGGCCAGGAGTCCTTCTATGTCCTCACCCTGAGCGATGCCTTTGGAAACTTCCTTAACGAGACCGCTGCTGTGGGCGAGGCCGTCACCGTCGACTCGACCATCACTGTCGGACTGAGTGTTGGCGCTGTGACCACCATCCTCACCCCTGTCTTGGTCTCCCAGGGAGTCTACCAGATTCCTTTTGGAAACGCCGAGTCCCTGATCAAGGAGCCAACCGAGGTCACTCTCACTGTCGCGCTGAACACTGTGCCCCTCGTCGGGTCCCCGTTCACCGTGCCACTCGAGAACATCCTGCCTGCGGCCACTGACCCAGCGCTCACTGTTGTCAGGAAGGGAACCCAGATTCTGGCTCCTTGCGCCACCGCCATCACTGCGGAGACCTCCTGCGCGGCTCACATGACTGTGGTCGCCGGGGAAGCCGGATCCTTCTCTGTGTACGCCTACAACACGCTTGGAATTCCGCAGGTCTTCCAGAAGGAGGTTGTCGGAGCCAGCGCCAGAATTGCAGCCAAGGCCGGGCAGACCGTGGATGCTGGTGACACTGGGCTCACCGCCGAGCCGACGGTGACCTACTAGGCTGGAAAGGGAATCTACGACATATCCTTCTCCGCCCAGCTCTTCAAGGACGCCGACACGGAGATCCTGTACGCTGTGGACGTCATCATGGACGCCGGCAATGGCTTCACAACTGTGGCCACGACTTACTTCACGGTCCAGCCCACGCAGGCGTTGCCTTCCGCGTCGAAGATTGTTGCCACCCTGTCCAAGATCAGCAACTATGCCGCACTGAGCCAGAGGTACCTCTTTGCTCACAACCAGGTCAACACCAATGATAAGTATGGAAACCAGGCCATCTACGACCCCACCAACCCAATTTTGATTACCGCTACCGCCATCGGACCCACCCAGGCTGTTATTTACATTGAGCCTGTGTTGACTGCCGCGGGGGACATCAGTGGGCAGTACATTATGGGCGTGGGAACCACTGTGGCTGGAACCTACTTTATCACCATCAACATCAATGGGGTCGACTTGGAAGCGTACTCTGTGACCATTGCTGCGGGAAGCTTGGACGCTGCGTCCATCACCCTTACCAGCACGGACAGCGTTGCGGGAGTTGCCAACACTGGTAAGCTCACCGGAACGGATGCCTTTGGAAACCAGCTCGACACGGCGGCCTTGACCACAGCTTTGGAGGGGTCTACCACTGTGATCGAGATGGCCTTGCTGGCGGCAGATGGAAAGATCTACACCAGCGCCCAGATGGTGGACTTCATGGTTGGAGTTGTGACCTACCCGACCGTCATTGACTTTGGCTACACCGTCAAGACTGCGGGAAGCTTGGAGATCACCGCCAAGGTGACCCCAAGCGGAGCCTTTGCCGCGACTACCTCGTTCAAGAAGTTCGATGTCGCTGCCGGAGCTGTGGACGTTGCCTCGAGCACGGTCACCGGACCTGCCCTTGCTGGTTTCGTCGAGGACAAGGCCACCTACTTCACGGTGACCCTCAGCGATGCCAATGGCAATGTTAAGCCTGAGGACTGTTCCAAGGTCACTGTGACCATCCAGGAGGCCACCACCCTGGCCACCTTCACCAATGCCGTGGTCACCGCCGGCCCTGCCGCCTGCAACGTCGCCTTCACCCTGCCAAGCGGAACCTACAACATTGCCGCACTGTACGACGGCACCACCGTCAGCAGCTTCACGTCTGCTGCCGTGGTCGTCGTGGGTGAGCCCCACCTTCCATCCACCCTTGTGGCTGGACTTGGGTACGGTGACATTGTCGCGGAGGCTGGAGTCGACCAGGCCTTCACCGTCTCTCTCGTCGCTGCGAACGGCCTGCTTGTGCCAGAGTCCCAGGGCGCTACCTACGTCCAGGTGACCATTGTGGACTCCCTCGGAGCCGCTGCTGGCGTCGCCGTCGTGACTGACAAGCTCAACGGAGAGTACGGGGTTGTGTATGACGTGGAGCAGACGGGAACCTTCACCTTGTCCCTGCTTGTGGGAGGTGCGCTCTTCGGAACTACCAAGAGCGTTGTCATCAAGCCAACACAGACGCTCGCTGCCAACGTGTTCGCTGGCGACGACGGCACGATGACGACGGAGATTGCCGGTGAGGATATTGTCATCCCAGTCCTCGTGCAGGACAAGTTTGGAAACAACCAGACCTACGAGCTGTACGAGCTTGATGCCATGCAGATCAACATTGTGGAGACTTTTGCGAGCTTTCCTGTGGGATTCGACCCAACCGGAACCCAGTTCGGAGCCCAGGTCGACCTGACCGTCGCTGGAATCTACACAGTCGAGTTCTACTTTGGAGCCACCCTCGTGTCTACGTACAAGATACAGGTGACTGCCGACGAGGTCTCCGTGCCCAACTCTGTGGTCTACGGAGATGACCTGAGCTCTGCCCAGGCTGGAGTCGCTGCCACCTTCTTCATTGAGCTTGCTGACGAGTTTGGCAACCTGGTTAGCGACGCCGTCACTGCCCAGGACTTTGTTAACGACGCCACGGCCACCATGGTCAAGGTTGGGGATGCCACCAAGACCGTGGACGTCACCCTGGAGACTTCTGTGATTGCCTCGTCTGTGATTGTCAAGGCCACCTACACCATCACCGAGACTGGAGACTACTACCTTAGCATTGCGGTCACGGACGAGGAGACCACTCCTCCTACCGTCACTACCTACACTTCCTTTGCTGGGTATGTCTCCACCACTGTGTCGGCCGGTAAGGCGACTGCACAGACCACCACTGTTGCACAGCTTGCGTCGTCCACTTTTGCTGGCGACGTCACCTTCCAGATCCTCTTGCAGGATCAGTACGGAAATGACATTGCTGAGGACCAGCTGCTGTCCTTCTTCATTGTGGCTGAGGGATACGGAGCTTCCCTTGGACAGTACACGCTCGCGCTTCCCGAGGCTGTGGTGTGGGCCGGAGACAAGTATGTCGTCACCATGCCCATCACCGAGTCGGGTACGTACAACCTTAAGGTCAGCAGGGGAGTCGAGGAGATCTTTGGATCGCCCTTCGCCCTCGAGGTCAAGGCCGCTCCAATCGAGCCGGCCTTCACCGTGGTCTCTGGAACTGGAACCGCCAATTTCGAGGCTGGAACTGCTGTCCCAATCTCTGCCGTCGCCAATGACAATTTCAACAACTCTCTTGTTCTCGGAGCGGGAGAGAAGTTCTATGCCGAATACTTGTACTCCACTGGAGAGGTTGTCACAGCCGACGGTGTCTACAACGCTATCACCGGTGCGTACGACATGAGCTTTGCTACCATCACCAAGGCGGACACCGGCATTACTGTTGTCGTTCTTTACGACGATGGCTTGGAGATTGTGGATGTCGCCAGTTACACGATTGCGGTCCTGCCTGGCTCTCTGGATGCCGCCGCGACCACCGTGCAGCTCTCGGGAACCACTGGGGCGAACTTGACCACGGCCGGCGCCTCTGTCGGTGTGGTTGTCTCCCCTATGGACAAGTATGGCAATGCTGTGCCGGTCACTGACGCCACCCAGTACGAGATGTACCTGTACAACCCGGCTGTTACCGCTGAGGCCCCTGCGGCGACCGCTAGCTTTGCCCTGGCTGCCGGAGTTCTCTCCATGGATGTCTCGTACACTGTGGCGGGAGACTACATTGGCGACGTCCTGTTCAACGACGTTGGGCCCTTCGACGAGGTTGTCGCCGCGCCTGTTAGCCTGATTGCTGGCGGGCTCAAGCTTACTGTCGACACTGCCGAGGTGGACGTCTCGGCCACCAAGGTGACTGGCCCCGCAGCCTTCACCGCTGGTGTGCCATCATCCATCAACGTTGAGTTCTTTGACATCTACGGCAACGCCTTGACTGCTGCCAAGCCCTTCATGGACACTGCTACCATTGCCCTGCCCATCAAGGTTGGAGTGGATACCTTTGCGGCCTCCCTCCTTTCCAGGTCTTTCAACCTTGCCACGCAGAAGTACGTGATCACCGCGGAGACCACCAAGGCCGGAGTGATGACCTTGCAGTTCTCTGTGGGCGGAGTTTCGGTGTACAGTTCGGGAACCACGGCGTACACCTTTGTCGTCAACCCAACTGCGTTTGATGCCACCACCACCACAGTGTTCGGCCTGGACGCCCTGAGCCCCGGCCAGTCGGAGGTCTTCTTCATCGAGCCCAGGGACGCCCTGTCGAATGTGTTGTCCACCGTGCCGGGCACTTTCACGGTCACCACCATCGACTCGATCACCCCTGTTGTCACCCAGAACCCAACCAGCGGCTTGTACGAGGTCAGGTTCACCACGGGCGCAGCGGAGACCCTCGGGCTCAGCTCGACTGTGCTTGAGAGCACCCTGGCGATCGAGGTGGCCTACGACGGAACCGTCTTCAAGTCCCTCTCGACCAAGACCTTCTTTGCTGCGGGAACAATCTCTGCGGAGAACTCGCTGATGGTGAATGCGGAGACTGGCGTCACCCTTGCCGTGTCCCCCAACACCGAGAAGGGCTTCTCCACGGCCGAGAATGTCGCTTTCGAGGTCGTCATGAAGGACACCAACAACATTGTCAAGCCCCTGACTACCGCGGAGCTCGCCAACGTCAGGGTCTCTGTTGTGCCATCGGCTGTTGTTACCACCGCGCTCACTCCTGATGGAACCGTCGCGGTGGAGTTCACCGCCCAGTCGGCTGCGGACTACTCTGTCCAGGTCTTCTACAACGATGTGGCCATCCAGGGCGGAGCCAGAAGCGGATTCACCGTGAGCGCCGGCCCTGCCGCCGGAGTGAACACCATCGTCTCCCTCGACGCCGTCAGCGTGATTGACTCTGCCGGCGTCGCGCAGATCAGCACCGCCCTGGCGGGACAGGTCAACACCCTCAAGGTTGTGGCCAAGGACGCCTTTGGAAACATCCAGGACGCTAGCTCGGCCAGGGCCAACATCGTGGCCACCTTGACGAACAAGGCGACTGGCTCCACTGTTGGGGTCACCGTCAACGTCAAGGACCTGAGCCTGGATGGGGAGGGAGTGTACCACGTCTATGATGTTGAGTACACTGCCAAGACGGCTTGAACATACACCCTTACTATCAGCCTTGGAGAGGGAGTTGCGCTTACGCAGCTCGGACTTTACGACATCGATATCACTGCGGGTATCTTTGTGGCCGCCAAGACCACCTTGGTCCCTATTTCTACCGCCGCCACCATTGGCTCCCCGGTCACCTTTGCCTTCGCGGCCTTTGACAACTATGAGAACTTTGTGGCGAGGAGTGATGTCATCTTTGACCTCACCTTCACCAAGGGGACCACCTCAATCGCTGCCAAGGCTAGCCTCAAGCCAACTGCCGGAGTCTCCACCCACGAGGTGGACGTCACTTTCACCGAGTCTGGGGCGTACACCCTCCAGGTTGAGGCTGGTGGCCTAGTCGTGTTTTCTGGCGTCAACGTGGTGATCAAGGCCGGGCCTGTGGTCCAGGCCAAGTCCACCATCACTGGGCTCGAGGGAGTCGAGGCTGGAGCCAAGGCGACCATTACCATTGTTCCAAGGGACGCCGCGGGTAACATCAACCTTGCCACCCCCGTTGTCACCTTCTCCCCTAACACACAGTCCTTTGGAGAGACCGTGACCGTGGGAACCAACGCTGTGACGATCGACTTCACCTCCCCAATCTTCGGGGACGTGACCTTGAACGCCAACTTCGACGGGGCCATCATCAGCTCTGCAATGACTGTGTCGCCGAGCGCGCCTCCAGTGCTGACCTCGGTCAAGATGGCCTCCTTGACGACCATCACCGTCACCTTTGACATGGACACCAACAATGGAAACATGGGAGCCTCCCAGGACTGTGGCTTGGTCCTCTCTGCTGCGACTGTCGCCAAGCTTGGAGTCGGGCCGCTGTGCGGATTCACCAAGCCGTCGGAGCTCCAGGTGATCCTGGGAGCGGATGCCACCATCCTTCCTGTCGGGTCTACCGCCCCTGATACCGTCATCGTCAAGGATGGAACCATTCTCAACGCTGCCGGCAACTCTTATGCTGTGACTGGAGGAGCCCTCCTGCAAGCCCCTGACACCACTGTGGTGCCAAGTGTTGTGGTCAAGGCCCCTGCCACTGTGGGTATCTGCGAGGACCTCACCGTGGACGCCTCTGGATCCTTTGGATCCGGAGGACGTAACTTGGCCTTCTCCTACTCTGTGGAGGGACTTGGATCCAAGATTGTTACGCTCTCTGACGCCTTGAAGGCGCTTACCTCCGACCAGTCCATCGCTGACATTGACAAGAACGCGATGAACTACGGAATCAACTACAACTTCATCGTCACGGCGACCAACTTTTTGGGACAGACCACCTCGGTGAAGACCCCAGTGTACAGGGGAGACACCCAGGTGCCGACCATCTTCATCGCCGGTAAGAGCGCCATCACCACCGAGTCCTCCAGCAAGGTCACCATCCCTTGCAGGGCAGAGATGCCTGGAGACTTTGTGTTCGACTCTGCGCTGCAGACTTGTGTCAAGAACGAGGGTGGCGATCTTTTCCCTGTGGACTTCACCTGGACCGGAGACAAGACCAAGGCCACCTTTGATGCCACGTCCTTGCCTGCCTCCTTTGCCTCCACCATGACCACTCGTGACTTTACCATCCCAAGCAACTACTTGGAGGCCGGTAAGACGTACGGTTTCGTGTGCACTGGAGCGGATGCCGCGGCCCCAGACAGGAAGCAGAGCGCCAATGTCGAGATCACCGTCGAGTACAGCGCCTATGACGTCACCATCGTCGGAGGAAGCAGAGACATCTCCGCATCCTCCGTCTTGACCCTTGAGGCCGCCGTCTTCGACCCTAACGACGCCCCGTTCCCAACGAGGTACGCGTGGGATGTCGCTTCTGATGTGACGTACAAGAAGGGAGCCGAGTTTTACAGCGACGCCGCTCTCAGTGGCGGAGTGTTGACCCTGCCTGCCAACGAGCTCCCACCGGGAACTCATGTGTTTACCGTGACGGCCAGTAAGGAGCCCCTGACCTCCAAGAGGCAGGCGGTGAGCTCCTCTGTCACCATCACTGTCAAGGAGCAGGAGGTACTGGGAGTTAGCATTGGCGCCAACACTGACGCCAAGGTTCTCAAGCCGTCGAAGACCCTGGAGCTCTTCTGCGACCCTGAGAATGCCGCGGAGACTGTGGCCAACGGGGGAAGCTTCACCTTCGCCTGGTCGATGACCTCGAGCATCGGGGATGCTGACCTGGCCTCCAAGGCCAACGGAGTCGACGGCTTCTCCCTCGTCATCCCAGGAGGAACCCTCCTTCCAGGTGTGGACTACACCTTCAAGTGTGATGCCACCAAGATCACTGCTGATTCTAGCGTTGCTGGTAGCGCTGCCAGGACCGTCACCACCGAGACGAACCCGTCCTCCGGTAAGGTGCTCCTTGTGAAGCTGCCCAACGGAAAGACCTTCACGGACGCCACGATCGACCTCGCCTCTGGCCTGGGAGACATCGAGCTCATCGCCAAGGATTGGGTCAGCAACGCCGACCAGATCTTCTACGAGTTCCATGCCATCAACACGGTCACTGGGGACGACAATTTGTTGGGAGAGCCATCCGCGCAGAACAGCGTGGTGTCCTCCCTCCCCGTGGGAACCTACAAGATCGTGGTTTACATCAAGAATGACCTTGAGCCGCAGTCCGCGTTGGACGTTGCGGCGGGAGCCAAGTACGAGGTCGCCGGCACGGTCGTCTTCGGAGACTTGACCTTGGCCCAGGACGCCGCCAGGAGGAGGCTCCTGCAGACCCCAAGCAATGAGATGGAGCAGCTGCACTACAGGTTCCAGGTCGGAGTCGCCGAGGGTGATGTGCCAAAGGCGCTGTCCTTTGCCAGAATCTTCGGTGACAGCTTTGGAGGTGCCTCGGCCCCCCAGACCTGCACCGGTGATGCCGCTGTCGCTCAGATCAAGAACGCCATGATCGTCGACCTGGTCGACATGGACAAGAAGGTTGTGCCAACCAACGAGTACATCGGCCTGCAGGCCTGCGCCTACTCTGGGCTCTTGTACGTCCCTGGAGACCAGCAGCAGGCCAACGTGGACAACATCTTGGCCACCTACGTCACCGTTATGGGAAGGGTCGCCGACACGGACGACATTCTTTCCATCGCTCCTAGTGAGGGTGACCCATACGTCTGCTTCTTGACTTCTTTGGACTCGCTCTTGACGTACACCAAGGCGGACTGCGCGGGTGCTAGCATCGCCACCACGATGCTGAAGCCAACCTCGGACGCCATCTCCAACCTCGCGGAGGCCATCAGTGACAACACTTTTGCCTCCACCGTGGTCAGGAAGAACACCGATAGGATCGACATCCACGCCTCTGGGTCGAGCCTCTCCGCTGAGCTGGGAGCCGCCTACCCCGTGACCGTCGAGACCAACGGCACCTCTTCGCCTTTCATCGCTGCCATCGATGCTGATGAGCTGCTGAACGACAACCTTGTCCTCAGTGAGATCATCTCGCTCAGCGCTGAGGACGACTCTGTGGCAAAGTTTGCCGTCCCTGGCAGCAGCCTTGCCACCGTGCCCGCCGGGTTCGAGCCCGCTGTCAAGTTCTGGCTCGGATCGTTCACCGACGGTGTCGCTGACTTTGCCGACATCTCGGAGCTCGAGGACGGCATCGACATGGTTGCGTCCACGGGAATCTACAACTTTGACGTTTCCCTGAACGCCAGCCAGCAAGTCTACGTCGTGTTCTACGCTGTGGAGATCAAGATCGGTCTCAGCATGCTCGAATTTTACGCTCATGAGTATGCGTACACGACCGCGACCGGCCAGCTTACCGGAGCGATCGAGATGACGCCGCCTTTCTCCATGAAGCAGTTCGAGTACACCGTCAGCGTGACCAACCTGCAGCCTATTGCTGAGTTCAGGGCCCAGGTGGCCGTTGATGGAATTCAGCTTGCGGTGAGCAAGGACGGAAGCACTCCAGTCGACGTCACCTCGTTGGCTCTGGTCAACGGAACGCCAACCAAGTTTGTTGGCGGAGACATCGACGTCCATGCCGTGGACGAGTGCCTCCCTGAGGGCTTGACCACGGTTGGAGATACCACCGCCACCACTTGCGTCGGCACCAACAACACCTTCACCTTCACCCTCACCAAGGGTGATGACACCAAGAACTACATCATCAAGATTGTTAGGAGCCCATCCACCCAGGGCGACCTGCAGGACCTCAAGCTCGCGGGCATAGGATACGAGCAGCTGTACGACGCCAGCAAGAACGCAGTCTCTTACAGCGACAGCCTTCTCTCGTACTCTGCGTACGTGTACTCTTCGGTCACCGCCGCCACGGTGGAGGCCAAGGCCCAGGCTAACGCCCCCTACCCCTTCGGACCGGGAGGAGCCCACATCATGGTCACCGGACCCGGATACGTCGAGGACGACAGCATCATCTCTTGGGGCAACTCGTCTGCCACTGTGGGATCCTCGGAGCCCAACAGTGCCAGCAAGCACATCCTCATCGGAAAGAACCCTGTCACCGTCGAGGTCACGTCGCAGGACGGAAGTACCGCGGTGGGATACTCGATCGACATTTACAGGATGGGTAAGCCAGTCTCGGTGACCGAGAGGTTTGCCGGGCTGAATGCCAACGACTTCATCAACAACGACGCCGCCCAGAATGCCTTTGTGAACGCCAAGGCCGCCCAGCTCGGAATCGAGCCCTACCAGATCGAGATCTTGCTGGTCAAGTCTGGGTCGGTTATTGTCGAGTACGTCATCTACCCCGTGGTGGAGATCCTCCGTGACCCCACCGCCACCGACGCCGAGAAGGCTGCCGTGGAAAGCGAGGTGACCACCCAGAACATCCTGGGAGCCGATGCCCTTGCCACCACCGTGCTCAGCAAGGCCGGCGAGACCCTGGACTTCGGGGACTTTGGATCCGGAGTCAGCGAGATCACCAAGTCCGCGACGCCTCCAATCCCAAGGCCGGACGACCTTCCTTGCCCAGTTTGCCCAGCCGGGTTCATCACCACCACCGAGACCAACAGCGATGGACTGAGCTACTGCTCGTGCAGGCTGCCACCCTCGGACGGAGGAGACGATCTGGGAGACGGGGAGATTGCCGGAATCGTGATCGGTTGCATCGTCTTTGTGGGCGGTGTGGCCGTCGTCTCCATCGTGATCTACAGGAGGAGGCGCCAGGCGCAGCAGGTGCTCTCTGGCTCCTCGGACGAGGAGGACGGAAGCGACGAGGAGGGAGGAAACGAGGGAGAGACCGAGGCCGAGGAGGCCGAGTAAGGTGTACTCTCTCGTGGTGTGTACTAACAATGGGGGAAAACAACAAACATTTTTTACTACCAAACAACAACTAAAACACTCAAGGATGATTGCTAATGTTTTTTATTGTGGTTGTCGTCATGGAAGGCTGGCTCGCTCGCCGTGAGTTCCATGATGGACACTACTTTAACTCAATCAATCATAATAATAGAATATCTTCATCTTATTTTTTCAACTCCTCCATCCAACTCTCACTTCATCACATCTCATGTTTTTGATTTGAGATTTGAATCTTCCTTCCTTCATGATGAACGAACACAACAGCTGGCTGGCTGGCGAAGCGGCCACCCACGGCAGTCGGACAGCGCTCCGACGACAAGGGAGAGCGCGGTGAGCGACCCGGCGCGGCGCTGGCCCCTCCCCATCCTCGCTTTGACCTGCGGGCGGCGAACCCAGAACCCGGGACCTGCCAAAGATCCCGCCTTTGGCCAAGCTTTCATCAGAAGATGACCGCCCATATATGCGTATGGAGGACCCAGGTCGCGGGCTCCAACTGGAGCGCGGACGTGGTTCGGGAGCCAGGGCGAGCGAAGCCGGCGGTCAAAGCTTTCACGACCACGTCGTCCTCGTCGTTCTCGGTGGGCGAGCCGCGCCTGTCCAGGAAAGGGGTTTCCTCCTTTCGCAGCGAGGGGCTGGAGAACCTGACGCCCGCGGTGCCAGCGGCGACAAAGGAGGAGGTGAGGGGCAGCAGCAGCGAGGATGAGCGGGACCAAACCCACCATTCCGGTGGCCGTGGCGGTGGAACCATGGCCTCGCTCATCAAGCGCTTCAGGGAGTCCCCGCCGCTCTCCAAGGCGGACAGGAGCTCCGAGGAAGGCCGCGGAGACAAGAGCCTCCCCGGGTTCTGGTGGCGCGAAGAGAGCAGGCGACACATCGAGGGCGGCCTGGACGCCATCGTCGCGAAGGAGGAGGAGCCTGCTGCCCAAGACGTCCGCGGTGAGGAGAACGAGGACAACCAGGGACCAGCGAGCGACGACGACGACGACGAGGGAGGCAGCGGGAGGGACGCTTTGCTTCGGGACCTGGAAGCCGTGCTCGACGTGGGGGAGGGCGAGGACATCCTGCAGGCGTGGAGGGAGAGGAACCGGCACCTTTTGCTGAGGCGGGGCCTGCTTCAGCAGGAGCAGCTCGAGGAGGAAATGGCGGCGGAGGAGGCGGTGGTCGGAGAGGAGGCGGAGCCACCTGAGGAGTGGGACGGGGGAGTGGGACGAATTCCTGTGGCGGTGACGAGGGAGGGGGGATACAGAACCTTCATCGACAAGCTGAGGAGGCGCCTCGGAATGTTCGAGGACTATGGAGCAGCAGCAAATTGGGGCGGTCAAGCCGAGGGAGAGGAGGGAGAGATGCTCGAGGGAGAGATGCTCGAGGGAGAGGAGCTCGAGGGAGAGGAGCTCGAGGTCGACGCTGCCTCCGACTCGGAGGAGACGCTGGAGGTTGGGGAGGACGAGGGTGGGTTGGAGTGCGCCCCCCCCACCGTCGTGCCTTCGACTCCAGTCGAGGTCGAGCCGCTGATCGACCAGGTCGTCTTGGAGCGCCTCTTCTGCGGCGGGCCTGCCGAGGAGGGAGGGGGATCCCAGGAAAAGGCGCTCAGCCCCACGGCGCTGCTCAAGGACCAGCGGTACGACTCGGACAAGGTCGTGCTGATGCTGAAGGAGAGGATCCTCTCGCTGCAGAGGTCCATGGACGAGGACGTCCTCGGCAGGGGCTGATTGCGTCTTCCCAACAAGTTTTAAAGGTGTATTAAAATCGTTTACTGAGGTGGGAACTGCGCGGGGTACCCCGCCGTGCCCCCGTGGCCGCCGTGCATCATGTGCCCGTAGGCGGCCATGGCCATCTGTGGCGGCTTTTGCTGCGGCTGCTGCTGCCCTCCCGGCGTCCCCGGCTGGGGCTGTGCCGGCGGCTGATTCACTAGCTCGCACAGGGTGCCCGGGTCCGGGAGCATCTGCCCCCTCGACGCGAGCGCCACGGCCGTCTTGTGCGACGGGTGGCCCTCCACGATGTTCTCCGGCGCCGGGGCGGAGATGTGAGCCCTCTGGAAGACCCTCTTCTGAGCTCCTCCGAGGATGACGTCCAGGTGCCTCTTGATCTCCTCCTCCGAGGACGGGTTCACCGCCTGAAGCAGAAGCTTGGCGTTCCCCCTGTTCACCTTGAGCAGCGACACGTAGGGCTCCTTTTTGGGGACTCCGACCTGGGCGGCCTGCGCCGCCACAGCCTGTGCCGCCGCTGCCGCCGCCGGGTTGTTCGCGTCCTCTGGCTTGGCCCCGTCCTCTGGCTTGACGGCAACGGCCTGCTGCCCCGAGGTTCCTGGGGCGCTGGGGTCCGCACCCGCCTGCGCCTGCCCCTGCTGCTGCTGCTGCTGCTGCTCCCCTTGCTTGCTCTTGTCCGCCTTTTTGCCCTTCACCCCGCTCTCCTTCATCAGGATATACTTCCAGCGAGACCGGCAGTCCGTTGGCCTCCTGAAGGACTCCCTGAGGGCGTAGGTCACCGAAAGAATGTCCGACACGAGGCCCCAGTTGGTGCCAAACTCGTAGACGATCGCCAGCAGCACCTGGTCCTCCGCGGTGGACCAGGGCACGGGCTCGTACCCGTGCATTCCCCTCGCGCCGGCGGCGTCGGCAGACTTCTTCGACTTTTTGGACGCCGCCGAGGACTTCTTCTTGCCGTCCTTGGCCTGCACCTTGAGGAGCGCCGCGAGGTCCTGCTTGATCTTGGCGTCCTGCTTGGAGCCCTTGGCGCCCGTGGCCCCCGCCTTTGCGAGGAGGGACTGCTGAGGGTGGTGCTTCTGCAGCAAGGAGGTCGGCATGCTGAGCAGGTGGGAGATCTCCAGCTTGGTGTCCCCAAAGGGGAGCGCCATCCTCGAGTCCTTGCGGTACCCCTGGGGCTTCCCCTTCTGCCCCTTCTTCTGATCCTTGCCCTGCCTGCCCTTCTTTCCCTTGGAGGCCTTGGCGCTTGGCGCCCCCGGCACCATGCCCATCATCTGCATGTTGTACCCCGGCTCCAGGCCGTGGTGCAGGCCGCCCATTCCGACCATGCCGCCCATCCCGTGCAGCTTCTTCTTCTTGCCGCTCCCCTTCTTCTTCCTGCCGAGCAGCGGCATCCCGTCCTCGCCGAGCATCACCGCGCCGTCCAGCAGCAGGCCCTTGTGCGCGCCCTTCTTCAGCTTCTTCTTGGACTTGACGGCGGGAACCTGGACCAGGTTGCCGTTCTCGTCGTACACGGTCATCATGTGCTTGTGCAGCTTCCTCTTCTTCTTCGAGGGCTTGCCCAGCAGGCCGTCCACGTCCATCGAGTCCAGGTCCAAGAAGTCCTCCTCCTCCTGCATGGAGAGCTGCACCGCCCGGCGAGTCCTCTCGACCTCCTTTTTGAGCTTCATCATCCTCACGCGCTCCCTGTGCTGCTGTTTTTGAACTTCGGCCTCCGCCGCGACCTTGCGGTGGTGCTCCAAAGCGACATCGTACTCGGAGAGCGCGAGGGCGTACCTGCTCAGGGAGCGAAGGGGGAGGGGAGGGGGTCAGAAAGGGACATGAGGAAGAAAAAGATGAAACTTCTCTTCCTACGACGTACCTGCTCAGCTCGCTCTCTTGTTCTTGTTCCACTTGGGCGTAAAACGCGGCCACGGCGTCTTCCGCGGGGTACCCGAAAAAGAACGACGTGGAGGAGAGGTCCGGGGACGGTGGGGGGGAGACAACCAACGCGGCAGCAGCGGCCTCGGCGGCAGCAGCAGCCTCGGCAGCGGCCTTTTCCCTCTCCGCCTTGGTAGGCTTCTTCTTCTTGTTGTTGGCTGGAGTCTTGGCCGCCGCCTTGGGGTGAAGAACCCTGAGGTGTTCCTTGGCCTTGGGCTGGTTTGCACACTCCGCCGCCACCGCCCTCGCCGTCTGCAGCTTGAACCTCCTCTCCTGGGCGAAATCGTACGCCATCCACTCCATCTCCTTCATCACGTAGTCCCAATGCGTCTGGTTCCGTTGCGGAACTTGAAGCTTTGGAAGGCTCGAGAGCTTTTCTTGGGCCTCAATCGCAGCCCTCGCCACGGCGGCCTTCTGCAAGCACGCGTCCTCGCTCGCCTTCCTCTTCCTCTTCATCGCCTCCATGGCCTCCATGGCCTCCCGGGAGGAATCCTCCTCCTTGCCCCCCTCACCGCCCCCCGTCCCGTCCGGGTTCTTCTTGTTCTCCCCGGTGGTGGTGCCAACCTTGGCCACCTCTTTGTCTTTGTCGTCGAGAGAGACTTTCGAGGAACCAAGAGGCGCGGCCTCGTCGGAGGGAGCGGCGGGCGCCACCGTCGCCATGACGCACGCACGCACCGCAGCGCTCTCCCTCTCTCTCCCCTCCTGCGCCCCGCCCCCCGTGTTCTTTTGAAAACCACTGCCACCCACCGCCGGGGTCGCCTTCGCTGCGATCGTGCGCGGGAAAGAAAAGACTTGGGGTCTTGTCATCTGTATATGTACGATCAAATTGCCTCGAAACGGTATCCCGCGACTAAACAACAACGGTCGTGCTACTCTTGAAAAAGAGGGGAAGTGGCGCAACGGTAGCGCATCGGATTCCAGTTTTCACTTCGTTTGGAAACACCCGAAGGTTGCGTGTTCGAATCACGTAAGAACACAGTTTAGACAAGTTTTACCTATCTGGGCCATTCTCTGACATGCTTTTCTCAATACTCAGGTCTTCCTCATTAAAACTGTTGGACCTATAGCGAGTCACATCGCCCACAGACGCAACCATTATTTTTTTTTTTGGAATAACGGACAGACCTTGGATGAAGGATGGTGCTTGTGGATCTCAAATCTCTCTCCTCTCGGCTCATTGCGAATTGGCTGCCCCCTGGATCAAGGAGACGAATGGCGTGGCGTGTGTGTGTGCCCCCTTTACAATGTGCAAGATTAGGCTTGTCACCCTCCAGAGGCTAATTGCGAATTGGCTGCCCCTGCAACTGCTAATGTACTACCCAACAAACCAAGCTTACGAGTTTACTACGAGCTCACCACCACCAGCGCGAGGCGGACGACCCTGCCGCCCTCCTCTCCCCCACCCTCCCCATCCGACGCGATGTGCACGCCAACGCGCCAACCCTCCCCATCCTCCTCCTCCTCCTCCTCCTCCGCCTCCGCCTCGGCGTCGTTCACGATGACCCTGAGCTGGTCGTGGGTCCAAGTGTAGCACTTGGTCTGCAGGTACGACATGATCTCTTCGGTGTCGGAGCAGAGCACGAGCTCGGCGCGGCAGGCGCGTAAGA
>Ga0160423_10000891_pt1 | contig 24875 bp, 32 predicted proteins | sample CRUFie14St8metaG_FD_108191 | JGI IMG/M metagenome (GOLD analysis project Ga0160423, IMG submission 108191) | Marine microbial communities from the Costa Rica Dome - CRUD Field 142mm St8 metaG | ecosystem: Environmental > Aquatic > Marine > Oceanic > Photic zone | place: Costa Rica: the Eastern...
CGGATTTACCGAGTTTACCGGATTTACCGAGTTTACCGGATTTACCGAGTTTACCGGATTTACCGAGTTTACCGGATTTACCGAGTTTACCGGATTTACCGAGTTTACGTTTACCGGTAGCACCTACACCGACACCTACACTGACACAGTCATATGCATGGAAACAAGTAAACCAACGGTCGGAGGCGAGGCAACGCGTAAGAGGTGCTATCGCTGCCTTGGGGTAATTGACGAACCCGTGATAAAAGTCCGCATCGAAGGTCGCCCAAGCTTCGATCTCGCCCCGGGGAGATTTGGCGAAGATTCCCGGAATTGACACTGAATTTTCTGCTATCACGTCTTTATGAGTAATCCGTTCATGTTTGAATACAATTCTCTTTTTTAAAAAAAACATGAATGAGGAATTGATAGCGAGTATAGGTAAGTTGCACTCTTTGTCGGATTCAGAATTGAAGAAGTATGATTCATCTAAATTTGTACTACAATTTTCGAATTCTACAATGCAAGTTGAAGAGAAATCTCTTCGGGAACTATCTACCTACATAAATGAAATAAACGAGTGTATAAATTTGATGAATAACAGGTTATCTAACGAATATATTCTTGTAGCATATTACGAAGGACATATAATAGGATGTAAACGAAAAATAAAAGAAACTAAATAAATTTCATTCTTGTATTCTTGTTTTTTACATAGGACCACTGTTTTCGCTGAACATTCTTTTTGCAGATGTGTCTCTTTATATCAAATATAGAATATAATTTTTGATTGCAGTGTTCACAAATTTTTTTTGCAGATGGTTGTTCAAATTTCAGATTCAATAAATTATCTGTCGTTATATCTGTAAGCTTGTCCTTTATAAATTTAAAAATGAAAGCTGATACCACTCTGCATTCGTTTGATGCTCTTTTTTCCATCCATGACGATATTTCTTTAACTTCTTCCAAATCGTCTTTGTTCATATTAACATAAATATTCCAATGTTCCACATGTTGACTTAGTACGATTTTGTTCCATATTTCTCCATATTCATTTTCTGCTCGTACCCATTGCGGAATATCTTGATCACCGCCGTTTTCCAACTGTCTTAATTCTTCTTCTGTTATAGCCATGTGTATATTTTCACCGTACACTTTAGATTGTACAGATCCACAATTATTGCATATGTAAAAGCCATCTCTATGAGCACATATGAGATTAGGTTTTTTGCATTTGGCATTATTGCATACCTTTTTATTCGTTTCTTTTATGTCATTCTTTTTCTCTGTATCTTTTACGGTCTTTCTTGATTTATATTTGCTTAACATATGCGTTAAGCATTTATGCACTTCTTTTTTCGATACTTTCATCATATCTGGTAAAGGATGACTGTTTAGAATGTGTTCTATGCTGTAATATGGTAGAAATTCTACCTCAGAATCTGCAACTTTGCTTTTATCTTGGAATAATCTATCTCTCAAACCATTACTGTCAAATAAACTCATGATTGCATTTGTTTTTTTTTTTGAATAAATTGATTTTACTGAGAAAAAAAATAATTGTTAAAAAAAAATGGACTCACTTCTTGTATCTTTGACTTCTCAAGAAAGCAACACGAGTATTCATGAGGATGTTAGTATTTTAAATAATGTAGCTGATACTTTCATAAATTTAGATTCTGATGATTTATTGCTTCGGCATCTTGGTCTAGAACTCAAAAATTTTAATGAGAGATTCCAGGATAAGTTGACAAGTATGCGAGACACCATAGAAAGTATGAAAAGAAAATATCCGAATGATTCTGAATTGAATGATATTCTTTCCAATCTTAACAGCGAAATAGACCAAAGTAGATCCGAAAGTAAATTGTATGACAGTCCTCACGGATTTGTTCAAATATCTTCGAAAGATTTATACGACCGAATTCGTATTTCGAGTCAAGATATGTCCCCTGTAATATTATTGTGGGAACAGTGTCTCAACAAAAACAATGGAAAAGTGAAGAGTGCACTTACAGAATTTGTATCAACATTAGAAGAAACTGGTTCTAAAGAACTGTCTTTCCACATAACTGACATTAGTTCTAAATTGAAAAATATAGATTTGACACATTCTAAGAAAATATTACAGACATTGGGACAGTACAGCAATGATTTGAGGGAATACGATAAGGATATTTTGAAGAATGCAGAGATATCGATTGCTTTAGCATCTTATGTGATTGGTGATCAACACACATATACATCACCATTAATTACAAATCAAATTCAAAAGAAACACAAGCAATTTTTATTATCGTTATCTTGAACAGTCGGCACATAAAATAAAAGGCGTACAATGTATTTTGCAAAATGAATTTGTACTTCGTGCTACTATTCGCATGCATTCTGGACATGTGGCATAAGACTGTGTATGATGTAGTATTATGTTTTGAATTTCTGTTGGTAAATATGGCAAATGAAAATCAGATAAAGATTTCAGAAATTCTGCGGGAGTTGTGCAGCTGCACATTTATGTTCAAATGTTTTTTTGGTCAATTATATGTTGGATTACTCAACTATGATTTGAATTTTTTTTCCTCCATGATATTCGTATCCATGTCCATTTTCAATCATGATATCTTGAAGTGATTTTCCTTTTTTTTTGTAATCTACGAGCAATCTACCGTATTTGTCGGAACCGTAAGTTTGTATGCGGAATACAGTTTTGGGTAAGTACGCTTCAAGAAAGAGTTTTGCAGATATTGCACGTTTCTTTTCTTCATCACTACTTCCTTTTATCTCAGGAGAATCGTATCCCCTACATCTGCATCTTCTTCGGACAATATGTCCATTATGAACCATGGCAATCGTGAATGTGTCACCATCGTAAACAGAAATTACTTTTGCATATATGCTTTTATGTAAATTTTCGAATCGCGGTTTGTCTGATAGTTTAGTGGCAAAATATAACCTTATCCAATCCATTTTCCCCAAACGATAAAAATTATTTTACATGGTACAACCTCTTGTATGCGCATCTTTAAAATCATACTGATGGACCCAAAAGTTTGCGGCATATTTTTCCCCTTTCAAAACAGGTTTGGCTTCATGATGTGTCCGAGTATCTTGTCTGTGTGGAAATTCGTTTAATACACTCGGCCATAAAACTGCTCTTCCTTTTTTCGGTTGGACGGAAATACCAGAATCAAATACTGTAAATCCTCCTTCTTTTACATCGTTCAAGTATATGAAGCATGTATATATTCGAACTCCCTGATTCTTATGTAAGTCTTGTGGTATATAATCGTGATGTCTCTTGTAAAAGCTGCAATTTTTCGAGTCTTCGTGATCGCATGCATGATAATGTAAAAGCTGTGCGTATTCAAAATTATTTTCAGGAACCTTGGTAACAAGTGAGACTCTGTTTGTCACATTTTTCACATGTTCGTTTTCCAAACATTTTGGATCTTGACACCATGTGTTTGCTGAAGTTCGAATCGACGTTTCTACAGAACCGTATGTACCATCTTTCTTCGTTTCCAGTCCAGTTGATCTCAAGTATTTACCTTGTCCATACTGTATGAAAGCATCTGCTTCTTCGTGACTGGTAAACGAATCAAATACTATAATTGGTGGATCATTTGATACCATTTCGGGTTCAAGTTCTGCGAATTCTTCAAGTATGTCTTCAAATCTTGTTTTTAATTCAAACGGTTTCAGTATTCCTGCATCCTTTATTCGACTGCATCTCTCATCATATGATTTTCGTATGATTCCTATGCGAGTGCATTCTGCACTGCATTCTGACCACATGAAATTGGGATTTTTTGTGCATTCTTCATTCTGCGCCCAAAATTTACATTCGTGTTCAGTAAATGATGCAATGAGAAACATCATCCACATTTATTATGTAGAGACATTATTATTCCTTAAAAAAAATTTACAAAACATGTAGGACATTGTTCAGGCTCTAAACCATTTGATAATTTCCTGAAGAATTTTTTTTCGAAAGAAATTTTGAAGAGCAACATGCCAAATCACAAAAAAAAGAAGCAAGCTAGTGCAAAAGAGAATGAGGACTGTACTCTGCGTAGCATCTTGAGTCATGTTGATGATCTCAAGTCTTTTGCTTCTTTCGATATTACACTAAGCAGAGACAGATGTATTTTTCTGATTGCTTGGATTCAGGAAGGATACGATTGTCATTTGTTCAAGCACCCTGTTGATTGGCAAAACCTTCAGTTGTACGATTATCCAACAAAGATACAAGAACCTATGGATTTATCTACGCTACTGACATATACAAAGGCAGATGAGTTTATCTTTTCTGAATGGTTACGGAAATCGCGTCTTATTTGGACAAATGCAATGTCATACAATCCTGCTTCGAATATGGTTCATTTGATTGCAAAGAGATTGTACTCTCTGTTTGAAGAAAAGATTATTCATGAGCAACATCATGTCGAAGATGATGATCCTGAACGATTACGGGATGTTTATTTAGTTTTGCTCATGTCGATTGCAAGCGAAGAATTTAACAATGATTTTTATTATGACATAAGCATGAAGAATTATACTGACTATGCTACATACATTGGTATGCCGATGAGTTTTGATGTGATCATTGGAAGTTTGAAGCATTGCGAGTATAACAATCGGTTTCAGATTGAAGATGATGTACATAGACTCTACGACAATATCACTCTATATCCTATGTTTGATCGACAGATTAAAATTATGGCGAGTCACATGCAGAATATGTCGATACGTTTATTAAAAGATCGACACGAGGATGTGGATATCATGGGTATTCTTCCCAATTATCTGCGAGAGTCTTTGATTGATCAGATTGCGAGTTTGACCAACGACGAACGATTGTCTGTCTCAAAGTATATTCAAAAACTGTGTCCGGATGCGATTTGTGATGAATGTGGTGTAACTTCTATTACTGTTGATTATTTCAACATTCGACAGTTTTACAAGGTGAGATATCAACTTGATTCTTGTAACAAGTCAGTTTAAATTGTTTCAAGGATAACAAAAAATAATTAATTTTTCCACAAAGACTTTGTTTTTGGGTCCGGAAGAGACACATATTCACGATTTGCAAATAATTGCTGTTTTGTAAACCACCAGGTGTCACTTTCAGTCGTGATAAGTCGATTCTTAAAAAATGTTGTAGGATCAATTATTTTTTGGGATGAAAGACACACAGGAAAAATATGAAAAACATTTTGATTTTTAGTATACCAAAGATATGGTTTGTGTTGACAATCTGCGGAAGTCGTCATGTGTTTGTTCAAAACTTTCGTCGGACAGTAAGTGCAATGTCCCAAACCTGACCATCCTCCGCAAATCTTAACACCTGTTGTACCTCCACGAAAGATACATGACTTCAGATTCGTTCCACAATATGGATTTCGATGCAAAGCATATTTGAGAGTGGTTGCGGACTTCACAGTCGCATAATTAGTCACGGACTTTACATAACCCGATGTCGCATTAATCTGTACATTATATACTATCTTGTTCTGAATATCCAAAAATACCATGCTTTTTTCATGTAAACTTATTGGCATCACATTTTTTCCAATAAAAGGAAGTATCCATATAGATGATATAGACATGCCGTTCAATTGAAGCAATTTCATGTTATTTAAATAATTTGTTACGAGAAACGACTGTCCCATGCTTTCGAAAACTCGAGGATCTTCACCAGTGATCCACTTCGAGACTTCAGTTCCGTTTGGTGCGATCATATCTATAAAGTTGTTTGAAAAATGATTACGATGAAAACAGACATTACTTTTGGTGCAAGTGGAGAATACACCATAATCATAAGGACGTATGTTTGAAGAAAATTTCCAAGAGAGTGGAAGACAATTATGTAAATGTGACTTCATTCGATTTTTTGGGCAAAAGAGTCAATTATTTTTTGGGGAAAAATATTTTTTTTTGAAAAAGATTCTTGTAGAGATATGTACTTTACCGTGTTGCAAACATAAAACATTTCAAGGCGATGATAAAGCTTTAGCATGGATTGCTCATCTAAAATGGGTCCATGCATACGAACAAGCAATAAATTTGTATATATAGTATAAATGTATAAATTGTTGTCTTCAGTTATAACTCCACTTGACAGTGTTCATAATTGTACAGTGCACCACTGTGTGCTCAATAATACAGTAGATTCTAAAAATGTACACCCCGGTCATTTACAACCGATGGGTGAGCAGCTTCCTAAAATTAACATTACTAAAACTCCATATATAGATTCACTAACATTTTATGAATATTATTACAAACCCAAAAAACCATATTTCTCAATAAATTCTTTAAAAATACCCAAAGTATATTCTGATGACAAGTTATTGGAGGAAGCAGCTGGTGGCTGGAAAGTTATTATTGAACCTCAAAATAGAATTGTACATAGTCATCGTGAACCGTTTTATGTTGCGAATTTTTCATCATTCTTAAATGGGTATAAAAAAAGTGAAATGTATCATATCAGCCCTAATATTCCCAATGCACTTAGATTACGACCACCCGATTTACTCAATTGCGAATTGTTATCAAAATCCATTGGAGAACACAGAATGTGGATGAGTAATGGCAATACATCATCATCTCTTCATTTCGATACACACGATGTTATAGTCCAGCAAGTTTATGGATTCAAAGAAGTATTCTTATGGCCACCAGAAGTAGGGAGGAACGTGTATATGGATTTTCACGACCGGTATGGAATATCTCCAGTGAATGTCGATAAAGTTGATTATCTTAGATTTCCTGAATTTTTTAAGGTATCCCCGAGTATGGTTACCTTAAATCCCGGAGATTTATTGTACATACCAACATTGTGGTGGCATCAATTGAGATCTCCTGTGGTTGGAAAGAATATAATGTATACAATTGAATTTGAACATAAATTAAATATAATCCCGATTCGTGTAACAACTTCATCTGAATCGTACATGAATGCATGGGAACAGACATTAAAACGTGTTCCATTTTCGTGCGATGGCATTAAATATCAACGAGTCAGTATGCGTAATAAAAAAGACGAGGATAATAAAAATATAAGTAATGAGAACATAAAAGGCGATGTGAACACCTTAGATAATTGTTTTGATTTTTGTATAGATTCTTATTGTCACGAATTGAATGGAGATTATACATATGAATGCGGTGCTTGTGATTTATCTGCAAAGTGTAATCCTTCCGTTTTTGATCATACAACGGTGGCTGAGACAAGTAATTTAGAGATTTAAAGTAGAAACAATTGTGAAGACAGATATGAAAGTTGTAGAGACAATACATTCGCATGCTAACTGGTCAACTTGCGCGCGATGCGCGCACACCAGACGACCGTCCAGATTGCGCGGTTCAGCTTATAGAATAGCCACTTTTTGCGCCACTCTGAGTCGCAAGCTTTTTGAATCTCGAATCCCCTGTCAGCGTGGGTCTTGAAGTCCTCGTTGTTTTCGTACATGTAGTCGTACGCCGCGCCCTTGTGTGGGACGGTGCCGTCGTTGACGAGCTTTTCGATCTCCTCGTCCCACTCCTCGAGACTGTCGGGCCAGTGGTTGGTTGGGACGGGCCTGAAGCTTGGGTTGTTCGCCTCGTACCTGAGCCAGTTCTGGAGGCGGGGGTCGCGCTCGCGGTAGTACATCAACTCGTCAGCTGTACGCGGCAGTCGCTTCGGTGGTTTGTCGACGCCCTTGAGCACGACGTAAGGCGGCTTATTGAGCAGCTCGTCGGTGAAACCGGCGCACGCGGCTTTCCAGTCAACTGACATCCTTGGTGAAATTTTTGGCGAAATTTTTTTTCGAATCAGTAATGGAGCTTGAAGCAGCTGCTGTGCTACTTCAGCTAAAGCATCCAAGACATTTCAGATTCAAATACGTCAAATGTGGAGAGTGTATCAAGTGTCGAAGTGCTGATTGTGATCAATGCATCAACTGCTTAGATAAAATTTCAAATGGTGGAAGGAATGTAAGGAAGCAATCTTGTCTACATACTCAATGTTTGCATCGCAAAAAAAAGATGGTCAATATAAGAATAATTTCTTGTATAAAGGATAAAATAAAATGTTAGTTTATCTACTTGTATTTGCAACATGCAAGTATTCGGATATCCAAAGATGGAACGGTTACTTAAACTACATAGAGCACAAACAAAATATGCAAACTCTTTACAGTGTTCATGCTACATTTCAAAACAATGTCAAATATGCAGTTGATGTATTCAAGCTCCAAAATATTAAGAATAGCATAGATCCATCGGGTATTGTAGAAACAACTATACAACCTGGTAATAGAACAAAGATTACATGTGAAATTGGTGATACATTTACCGCGAAAATAAATGCACCTGGAACAAAAGAGCACGGCAAAATGTTGCTCGCTCATGATGTGGCAAGAATTTATATAAAAGAAAATGAATGCGAGGAAAAACTATCACAAATTTGCCAGAGAAGAGAATTTACGGCAGATCGAAGATGGACTCCGCCTGATTCATTCATGTTTTCAAACACATTGAACAGAAAACTGAATGTATTTTATGTAGATGAACATAGCAACTGTGAAGAAAAAGTTGCGCTTATACACGAAAATGAAGATCATCATTTACAATCAACGATTGGTCATTCATTCAGGATACGAACAGACAAAGGAAAACTTGTTCAAGAATACAGACTTGATGAAGTACATATAAATGATCTTGAAACATATGACGATTATTCGTACTCGGAAAAAGCGTCTCAATTATTTGATACAATTCATTTAAATATTTTGAAGAAGAGTCTTGAAAAGCACAAGAAACTCATCAAAGACTTGGAGTTACACATGAACGATTATAATTTGGGGAACCAATCTTGCATGTAGTGAATGTAGCAATCAAAAGTAGATCGAATTGCGCAGAATAAAGTTTAATTTTATTTAAATGTCGAGTTGCTTAGAACTTGAATACTGAGTTGCTTTGAAATCATCCATTCGTACAATTCAGGGTTCAAAAATGTTTTTTTTCCGATATTATGTCCACTCCAATTATACAATGTGATTCTACAAGATTGATTACCGTTTTTTTGAAGAACGCGAATGTTTCGAGTACTTTCATAGTACGGAACCACGATATCCAATACTCCATGAAATGCCCATACAGCGGTATGCTTATTATTTTTGAAGGTAATTTGATTAAACTGATTCCATCTGAATGGTAAAGTAAGGAATCTATTGAATGGGTTTGTACCACCACATATTGGTATCACAGCTGCGAAAGAATTTGGAAACTGAGACATCAATGACCATGCAGCGTATCCTCCCATACTTATACCGCACAAATATATTCGACTTATATCAATATGTTCTTTTTTAATGATTTCTTTTATGAATTGTTTCAATTCATTACAATCCCACCATATACCATCTGGAGAAAATGGTGTCACTACGACACATGTTTGTAATATTGGAAAATGTTTTACATTACCAGGAAGACTGTCTCTATTTTTCAATTTATGTCTTCTTACATTTTCACCATATCCATGCAAATATATTAACAAAGGATAAAAACGTCGTGTGACAGATGGACGATCAATGTAATATTCAAAACTCATTTTTTTTAATTTGTATTTTAAAAAAAAATTTGTAATGATTTCAACTACACAAACAGCACAAGCACTCATAGACAAGTTTTCTTTGACAAATGTTCCTTTGTTGAACGAGTCCTTTGTGGATACTCCAACAGTACTGAACTTTTTGAAAAACACACCATGTTTGATTCAAAAAAATACGAATGCACAAAGAATTGAAACAAAATCTATCATAAGCATAAGTCCTAAAACAATCTGTAGAATTCGTCCATATCAAAGAGAAGTTGTGGATTATACAGTTGGATTGAATCATGTCAAACCGTCAAAAGTTGTTATGCCATGTGGTTCTGGAAAAACATTTACTGGATTGTGTTGTGTTGCTACTTTACGACGAAAAACTTTGATTATTACCAACTATAAAATTGTCGCAAATCAATGGAAACATGAATTGTTCAAATACTTTGATGTACAAAAGGACAATATTCAATGTATTGGTGATGAAGGTTTTGAATTCAACGAAAAGGCAGATATTACCATCATAACATATGATACTATGAGCTCCATATCTACTATGAAATCATGTAGTATTGTTAGAAAAATCCTGATGACTGATTTCGCACTAGTCATATTGGATGAAGCTCATAAAGCCGTCGCCTCATCGTATTTTAACATGCTATCATATATTTCTGGCTGTTTTTTGGCATTCACTGCAACACCAGTGCGAGAAGATTCTGAAATGAAACGATTAAAATACTTTGTGAACGATGAAATCGAAGTTGAAGCAAAAGAACTGATTGAAAATGGTTACTTGTCGAAAATATTTTGCCAAACTGTTATAGTGCCTACGCATCCTGTCTTGCACAAAAATGCATCGCTTACATATACCGAAAAATTGATTGCTGCGGTCATCAATCCAAACAAAATTGAATATCTGAGAAGTATTCTGCAAACAATGTTTGATGAGAAACACAAAATTTTGGTATTCTGTGACGACATTTGGAGCATAAAATATGTGGCAAACCAGATAAAAAAACATTTCAAAATCATAGGGCCTGTGTGTATGCAAACAACCTTACCGGAACGAGAAAAAAGTGTAAAGAAATTTTTGGAAGAAGATCATGAAGGAAAAATTATGTTCATTTCGCGAACTGGTGATGAAGGCATAGATGTACCGTCTGCTACCAAATTGATACAGATATGCACATCATGGGGATCTAGACGTCAACATGCACAAAGAGTAGGAAGAGTGCAACGACCAGCAAATAATAACCTTGTTTGCGAAGCCATCACACTCGTAAGTGACAAAACAATGGAAATTGTATTTTCAGAAAAAAGGGACAACTATTTGCGAGAAATGGGCTATGATGTGACAACAGAAAAAATAGATGTGAAATCAAATCAAAAAAATATGAAATCAATTGTAGACTTGATCAAAAAAAGAAAAACATTTGGAAAAACTTTGAAGAAAGACATAGAAAAGAAAAAGGGATCCAAGAGTGACAGTAGGAAAAAAGTTATCAAATTATTAAAATGATCTATTTAAATAATGTCAACCAAAGGAGCAAATTATGGAGCAAACAGCGGAGTTTCTAATTTAGATGGAAAGCATTGTCCAAACAGTGCACCTATTACAGAACAGACCGCAAGTTGTATACACAATTGGATAAAAGAAGCCCATTTAGATAAAATTATATTCTTTTGCGAAAATTGTGGTGTCTTTCGCAAGACACAACCGGAAGATTATGTGGAAGAAGACTTGGAGAATGTTGATGAGGAAGAAGAGTTTAGCAAATGCAAGCATGAGTGGATTTGTTTAGGAGATAGATGCCATCATGCAAAAGGAAAAGCGGGAGGTAAGAAATATAAGGCATATAAATGTCAATTATGTGGAAAGTTTCAACGCAGATCTTCGTAAAAACACAACTTTATATTTTCGCAGCATTCTTCGACTCGTTCATAATTTTTAAACAAAAATATTCATATAAGCACAAGTTATGGATTCTCTTACTGTCACTAATGTTGTATCGCTTTTTCACGAGTTTTCGAATGAATTGATGAACGAGAATGTAGATGAAACATTTAACAAAAAAACAAAAAAAAAGTCTGCATATAAATCTACAGCATTGTTGCTCGCGACAAATAATAGTGTGCGTAATGATTTGCAAAAAAAAATTGGGATGAATGATGAGGACAGAATGCTCGACATTTATGAAGACATAATTCGTAAGAAAATATCAAGAAGAAATGATGAGCTGTATTCTATTGATATAGAACATGGCGGTAAAAGTGTGACTATTCACGGAAAAATTGATGGATACATCGAAAATGATTTTATAGTGATTGAACACAAACGTAGAACGCGAGGGTTGTTAAATCGTGTTCCTTTTCATGAGAAAGTTCAATGTCATTTTTATATGAAAATGAAAAATTGTAGAGAATGTCATTTAGTAGAAAGTTTTGGTGACCATATCAAAGCGCATATTATACATTTTGATGAGAATACTTGGGAAGAAATTTGTGTTCGGTTATTTTTGTTATCAGATTTTATTTTAAAAAAGTAAATTTTAGAAATGGACGAATGTCTACCAAGACCAAATAATCAACCACCAGTGTCTATCAGAAAATCTGCATTTGGAAGAACAAACTTATTTTTAAATTCGTCAAGCACAACATTCAAAGAAGTAAAATGTATGGCTTCTACGATTGCAAGACAAGCAACTGCGAGTATTTATCATATGCATGAGACTAATAATGTGGATGAATCGAAAGATAAAGGAAATATAGTATGTTGGCATTGTTGTCACGGTTTTGAAGGCAAAGGATTTAGACTTCCACGATCATATGATCCGTCTGAAAAGGTGTATCATGTATATGGGTGTTTTTGTTCAGCAAACTGTTGCAAAGCCTATATTTTAGAACACGCTACTTTTGATCGTGGATATCAGATGAATGTTTTTGTAAGAATGTTACGTGAAGTTTATGGAATTTCGAGCGGTATCATCGAAGCACCACCTCGTATTTCATTAAAAATGTTTGGAGGACCTTTCGATATAGAGACATTCAGAAAGCAGAAAAATATATGTTATATTGTGCATCCTCCTTTTGTCTCATATTGTATGCTTATTGAAGAAAGACAACCTATACAATCTATAGGAGAGTCTTCGTATAATAACGGCAAAGTTCGCGGTACTGTGAAAGGCCTTCGACGACCAGAACCCGGATCTGTGAAAATGTCGGAAGATGATTTCGCTTCTCCAGAAAATGATGGATTATATTCAAATTTTTTAAAATCAAAAGACGTGGAGTTCGAATCTTCAGAAGAAGAAGAAGAAGAAGAGAAAAAAGCGAAGAAACAAAAAGTAGAGAAGCCGAAAAAAATAGCTGGAAATACATCTGGTTTAGCTAGATTTGCATCGAAAAATTAGTTGCATATTATAATTTCACTTGAATCCTTTACATCCAAATATTTTTTAGCCAAATCAATTTTTTTCCCTTGAACATTCAATCCTTTACTTTTACATAGATCTCTTAATTCTTTAATAGTATTTTCACTAACAAGCTTTTGAATGCGAGATTCTTGATCTTCATTATTTTTCTCTAAATCAATTTCGATTTCTTTCTCTTCCTTCACGACGTTTGCTTGGTTTTCTATATCTTGTTCTGAAGTGTCAGATTGTATATCTGCTTCTTCTTTCTCTTCGTTTTCCCCTGCTTTTTCTTTCTCTTCTTCTTCTGATTCTTCTTCCTCTTCTTTCTCTTCTTCCTCTGCTTCTTCTTTCTCTTCTTCTTCTGATTCTTCATCATCATTGTCTTCTGATTCATCATCATCATTTTCTTCTGCTTCTTCATCTTCACTTTCTGTGTGCATATTTTGTTCTATCACATCATCTTCTTTGCATATCGCATTCTCTGCATCTGTGACATCGTCTTTAAGACATTCAATTTTCAATTCCGCATTAATACATTTTGGAATGAAAGATTTTGGAATGACAAAATCAGTCATTTTATTAGTCCAAGTCATATTTTTTTTTTAAATTAACGCGCGCTCTGTCAAAAAAAAAATTAAGTTGTAAGTAAATGTCATATACCTTGAATCAATTACAAAATTGGAGTAATTTTACGAACGAGACCGCCTGTTTTTACGTTGATGAAGCTATACAATCCATGTTTGATATGAAGAATGTCACATTGCATGCTGTAAATAATTCAACAGGTTTTATATTTTCATCGATTGTATTAGTGTTTGGCTTGTTTGCATCGTTTTTTGGTGGCAGATTTTTTAAGCCCTTGGCATCTATAACGGCAGCTATTTTTGGTTTTTGTTTTGTTTATGAGTTAAGTGAATACAGTTCTGGTCTTTCATGTGATTTTCGCATATTAATATCATCGATATCAGGCTTAATATTATTATTTGCTACAAGTTGCTTAATAAAGCTTGCATTATTCATGATAGGCGCTGCTGCTTTTGGAGGTTTTATTCATTTCGTGTTTGCAGCGTTTCCCGAGCTTAATACCGCATACGATGTGCCTATCATACAAAAAAAGTCTTTATTATATTGGGGCTCTTTGCTTTTAGCGGGAGTTTTAGGAGGTTTTATGTTCAAATGGAAGGAGAAACTAAGTTTGGATATTATGACTTCGATTATAGGCGGGGCTGCTTTTAGTTATGGTCTTCATGGCTTGACAGAAAATGCAGGCACTACCATTGATCACTGGGTATTTTTTGGGATTGCGGTTGGGTGTAGTAGTCTTGGTTTTGTGATACAAAGGAAACTGAGAAGAAACAAGAAAAAGAAACAAGAGAGAAGAAAAGAAAGCAAAGAATCCAATGTCCGGGTTTAGTGCGCCCAACTTTTTATCATTTTCTGTGCTAAAATTAAAATGGAACAGTTTCATGTATTTTCATTAGGATGTTTGATTGGACTTACTCTATCTTACACAGGTTTATCAACTTTCATATTGGGTGTCTTTTTAGGCGTAATTGTACAATCGTCGTATCCAAACATGGGAACTACTATTCTGGATATAACTTATTCATGTTCGAAAATGATTACTGCTATACTGATTACAGATAAATTCAAGTGTGATGCACAGCATAAATATGAGCACGACAGAAAAGAATGTGAGAAGGAATCGTGTAGAGAAAAGGTTAACAATGTTATGGAGGATGAAGAAGGTTCTAATTTCGCAATCTCTAATTTGACACGACGAAAAATCGATGATAAAATGCTTGACGCCTTTACAAAACTTCACAAGAATAGTAAAGGAGTGGAGTAATTAAATAATATCAATATTAATGACGGAGATGGGGTATGTGTTTGATTGTGTGTTTTATTTCATGTGGATTCCATGTAACATGTTGCATGAACAATATCCAGAAGCACATAAAATATCGTTTTCTGATATGAGAAAATTGTTTAAAGACGATTTGAATTACTATATTGTAAAATCATTGTGCATAAATTAACAATTGCAATTTTTTTTAGTACAAATATTAATGGTTTTGACGAGGTACAAAAAAAAGTGTTGTTTAGAATGTCTTATAAAATGGAAAAAGTTAAGGGCATTATCTGTCATCAAGTTTTATACAAATCAGTATGTGTCTTGCATTGACCCAATAAGTTTAGAAAGAATACGCAAAAAAATTGATATTATTCGGAACAAGTGTTTGATTAGATATGATGTAGTGCATCTTTATAATTATATAATGAATAGTGGTGACCTGAAAGATCCGATTTCACGAACAATGTACGATTCGTGTGAACTTATGCGAATAAGTAATTTGATGAATTTCACACCACGCTATTTGATAAATATGCAAAATGAATTGATTAAAAAAAGAAGAGATGAAATGGAATTAAGAAGTTTATGTTCAGCGTTTGAGTCAGAAATCAATGAAAACATTTCAAGGTTGTGTGAAGATGAACACATTTCGTTTTCGTACGATTTCGTGCCAATCACCATTCAGGCATTTGAGAATTACAAATCTTTGGATCCTAATAATTGCAAGTTATTTTTGCAGTGTACATTAGATCGTCTTCATTTGTATCCTATACCAAACATACGTTTGAGATTGAATATTTACAATTTTCTGCGAGTGCTTATAGGTTATTTGAGTTAAAAATGCATCCAATAAAAAAGAATGTGTTCTGTAAAAAGTTTTTACACTTGAACACTGCGGGTCATATCAAGCCATACTTACCAAACAATGTACGCAGAATGATATGGACTTTTAGCGAAGAATGTTGAATTTTTTTAAGATAAACGATGCAATTTTATTTCTTTTGACGTATACATTGTCATCGTATGTTACACTTTTGTACATTTTTTTATTTTTTTTCCAGTGAAAAAAAAATGGAGTAAACGCGCTTTTGTCCTACTTTTGTCCTACCCCCTTTTTTGCGCGCGCGTGCCCTTTTTTTTCCTTTTTTTTGCGTCTTCTTTTTTTTGCGCGCGCGTGCCCTTTTTTTCTTTCTTTCTTTTGAGTACCAAGGATGTCAGCAAATGACGCAAGGCGTCCCTTCAACCCTGACTACAACGAGTCTATATCCAATTGATAGGAGTTTGCGAAGTGATGATGGGCGGTTTTGGAAGAAGTAGTACAGTAAATATTGTCCCATGCGTTGATTTTTTCGTTTTGAGAGGATTTTTTTTGGTACTCCGCGATTCACTCCCGCTGTGACTGCCAGTCTTCCGGCAGTGAAGCGGACCACTCGGTGAGCAGTGCGTACGCATCATCCGTCTCAACTCGACGTATCTGGAAAGCTTCAGCCGATGCGACCATGACCAGCACATCCTCGCCCTGCATCTTCGTGGTGCGACCCTTTTTGGTGCGTACGTGAAACGTGGGACGGATACGTAAGTGTTGTCGAATCATACGTTTGTGTTGGTAAATCTTGTCCCACGCTGCATTGTTCATGCTGTAGATGATCATCGCACCACCACTCTTTAGCATTGAAAGCAGGGTATTGTGAGCTCGTATTGCTGTGCCCAAATTCGGTACTGTGCCTCGTGTCAGTTGCATGAAAACATCCGTCACGCTGGAATCGATGACGTAATCAAAGCGACCTTTCAAGTCTTGAGGTACAGGGTCCAAAAGGTTGAAGTATCTGGGGGACAGCGCACGATTCTCTGGACTCACTTGTTCATTGTCGAGATCGGTAACCGTCACATTTGTGTGACCCTCATTTTTGAGATCGTAGCCAAGGGTCGAGTGGCCGATGCCTGCAACGAGTATGTTTGCCGACATATCCTTTGTCAACACCGCTCTCAACACATCCATTTTCACAGATGGGTCACAGAGCCAGTCGGTGCGTCCTGCACTTGCCTGACTAAATGTATCGTATGTCCGTTTGCGCGACGAATAAAAAAACATCTCGACTTCTGAAATGAGCGTGCCCTTTTTTTTCTTTTTTTTTGCGCGCGTGCCCTTTTTTCTTTCTTTTTTTCTTTCTTTTTTTTGCGCGCGTGCTGTTTCCCCCCCTCATTTTGCTGTTTTTGCGCGCGTGCCTGTCGTCAAATTTAAAAAAAACTTATAAATACAATATACATCTCACGACTTTAACTTTATGAAATTGTGTTCCGCAATCGCTTCTATGAAACATAATTTATGAGCAATGATTTTTGCATACATTTTTATTCCATCATAACATTTGAACAACATGCTTTCTTTTTTGTCAATAGATCCAATTTGTTCCAATATATTTGCCATGTTTATATATGAAATACCTGGAATCAGATTTTATATTGTTTCATAGATGAAACGAAATGAATATGAAACTTCGTTTCACATCGAAATAAAACGCCGGTTGCACGAACACTTATGAGATACTCAACACTGACGAAACCGGAAAGTGATCTGATCCCTGTGTTTTGTTTGGTGCTTTATCACCAGCAGATTGGGTTTGCATGCTGTGTAATGTAAGATGTTTACTAAGAAGTATATAATCGAACACTGATTTGTGCCAATAGTAGTACGTTGGTGTGTTCACACCTATGCCATCTGCATCAGCTGCCGCATTTCTTAACATCGGAAACTTTTCTGGTAGCATTTTTTTGATCAACACGGAAAAACTTTCAGTATAATCACTATTCAGATCACCAGCAACTACAAGGGGAGCATCAATCGACTCGGGAAACTTTTCAAATACAAGTTGCATGGCCTTCTCGAACTCCTCACATCTTCGCTTCTCCATGTCGGCATAACCAGATTTGAGGTGCAAGGATACTAAATACAATTCTTTTTTACTCTCTATGTGTTGCAAATGAACGGCGACGACAACTTGAGTATTTTGTTCAAATATAACACTTTGAAAACTATCCAACACGTTCCATTTAGTTTTATTTACCAATATTGCACTACCGTCATATTCGCCCTTTTTTAATGCTCGTGATACCGTGCTGATTCCAAGTTCTTTCTGAATGTATGACAGCTGTGCGTCTGTTGTTTCGTTCAACATTACTATTTCGCTGTCGCGTAATGCTTCAACCACGAGATGCTTTCGATTTTCCCAAATCGCATATGGTTTTCCGGTTGTTTCGGTTTCATACGGCGAAATACCTTTCCACGGCGCACCTCCAGTGAGAATATTATAGGTTGTCAATTTGAGTGTTGTTGTCAAATATTTTGTACGTACCCAGCCTCTCTGGTCACCGTAGGAAATGAGTGTAAATTCTCCGCTCGAATCATGTTCTGAGACATGCACATTATTAGGTACCGGTATGTTACTCACCCAGTCTGAAGATGTATTTGGCCCCTCGCGGAGCAAAGATCCTGTCGGATTAGGTTGCTTGTGGATGATTCCTCTGTATGACTGGCTAAAATTCAGCCGCGTCACCATATCCATTGCCTTCCACATGCTTTGTAAGATCGGAATAAATAAAAACAGGACGTGTAATTCGAATTGCGAAGGATGGTAATTGTGGGAAATGAAAAAAAAGTTCAGAACCTGTGTAATCATTACCAAATATATTTTGAGAACTCATATGCTTCCTGTCGTATGTTTTTGTAAAATCACTCAGGATATAAAAGGATGCACAACATGTAGTACAATAATTCCTATAATTATACCGTAAAGAAATATGTTAGCCCTTTGTTTTGAAGATTTTTTCTTAATTTGTTTTTGTTCTTCTGTCAAACTATCGAGAAATGGCGTTCCTATGCACCGAGTTACAACTAAATAGAAAACACACGAGATTAGATAAATCATTGATACATATGCAAACGCCATAATGTGACTAGGACATGAATACATATTGCTCGAACATTGCGTTTGCATTTTCTTTATCAATTTTTTTTTATTGCGGTTTTTGTTGCGGTTCTTGGTTGCGGAAAAAAACAAAATATTTAAATACATTTTTAAAAGAAAATGGAAAACTTTGAAAAGGAAATGGTAGAAAAAATAATACAAACAGGATTGCAGGGTGAATTCATCAGAGGAGACAATGGTGCTGTTTTAGTGGATCAAGATTCTGGTGATATTGTTTATCTATTGTCTCATGAATTTAAACCCCAAGATTTTTGTTCAAAACTAGAGGAATTATTATCAGACGATAACAGGAAGCACATATTTGTTGTTGTAAAGACAAACGACGCTTTACATATATCTAAAATTCCGCGTGGAGTATGAGTATCTTCAAGATTTAAAAAAATTAGGCCCTATTAATGCTAGAGGCTTGTAGAAAATCTCAAGTATTATATCCGAGTCTTCAACATTAGTTTTGAGAAAGGAAATCATTTTTTGGGGTCCAATAATATCCAGAATATGTCCCTTCAATATATTGCTTGCATTTTTGAATACATTTCCTTGCATTTCCACATAACAATTTGTATTTTGTAATGTATGAAAAATATAATCGTAAACTTGCAAATATTTATCTGTGTTTTTTACGAATTCCACACAATCATGTAGGAACATGGATTGATTATTTTTAAAAGTTTCAGAAAGATGATTAGGGTTTGGAATTTCGAAACGAGTCGGAATATTGAGGCCTGAATTATTATATATCTCATCATACAAATAATCTATTTCATTTATCAATAGTGAAAAGCGCGTAGACCATATAATGATATATCCGTGAAAGGTATGGGCGCCGTCCAAAGTGTGCTTGTTCATATTATGTTTAAAAAATGCTATAACTTTATGCAAGAGGTGTGTCAGCATTTTTCGTATGCTAGCATTTGCTAATCCCAGCAACATTTCATTTTTTTTTTCCAAAAAAATCCGATGGAAGACCAACTCGTTCATGTTCAAGAAATTTAATGTCGCATGACTCAAAATGTATGATACTGTTTTATCAAGCTTGTTGTTGTTCAATGTCACCGAAATAAATTTTAATTTTTTTACTTCTCGCTTCAGGAATGTATCAACATGTAATGTCACGAAAGTACAAGGAAATAGCTTTGATTTTTTTGTAGTCGACAAAGTACTGAGTGTACATTATAGCAACATTGTTTTTATGATAAAGAATGATCATAAACATTCTGCTGTAGTAAAATGTTACAAGAATGAAAAGAGATATCAAAACGAAATACGTGCGCTACAATCATTGAAATTGGAAGATATTGCTCCACAGTTGTTGTACATCTCAAATCATTGTCAGTGTATCATGATGAGTTATATTGGAAAAGATTTGAGTCAGTGGAATGAAAATATACCTACACGTATCAAGTATATAATGAGTATCACGAAAAAGTATGATATTTATAATGTAGACATACACAGAAAACAATTCATGACGGATGAACAGAATATCATACGTATGCTAGATTTCGAACGACAAGGAAACAGAAATATATTTAATGCTAATTCATCCGAATCAATTGATGGATTTCTATCTTTTTTGAAACATAGACTAGCAACCTTCTAGAAAAACGATCAAGGTTAAGAGAATATCAACACTTTCGAATTATAACGATGAATCATTTTTTTTATACTTCATAAACCATTTTCTGGTATGGAAAAATAGTAAAGAAAAAAAGACATACACTTTCAAAATGTGGCCAAATCTGATGTTAATTGGTTCTCCGAAAGCAGGTACAAGTGCATTATCGGATTTATTAATAAAATATTGGGGATGTTCGGCTAGGACGAATTCGAAATCTCATTTTATTCCAGTTCTTTCAAAAGAACCGTGTTTCTTTTCCATTGTGAATAATACTATCTACAATAGCATGCGAGCTTCAGACTATAAGCTATTGTTTCATAGTTGTCATAAAAAAAAATACTTTGATGCAAGCACACAATATTTGCCTTTTGCTGATGCACCCAAACGCTCGTACGAAATGATTCCAGAACCATATCGAACCGAAATCAAGATTCTTGTCATTTTGAGAGAACCAATCTCACGCGATTTAAGTAGATATAACAATCAAGTTGAAAATGTTGTACGAGGGAAGCAGAGAAATTTAGGGGGGTGTTTTTTGAGCATTGTCCATGCGATACAGCCATCGATACCAACTTACAGTGATGTTGCGGATTGCGAAATAAAAATTTGGAATAAATGCACGAATATATCTTCATGTACGAGTAAACTTGTGATTGGCATGTATTCGTTTCACTTGAGAAATTGGATGCGTCAATGGGAAAAAAATTCTTTCAAAGTCATCAATTACAATTATTTACAATCTAGCCTTCAAGATATTTTCAACTTTGTAAATTTGACTAGCGTAAAAGCACAACTTATAAAACTTGAAAGAGTAAACGAAAATCCATATTCAAATAAAGTGTACCTTCCTGAATGCAGAATTTCAAATTCTTTACAAAAAATATATTATCCTTATAATATTTTATTGTATAAAATGTTTCCACAGTTTCCAAAATTTGAAAATATATCATGTAATACGAAAGATCAAATACGCATGTCCGCAAAGTTTAGATATGTCAAAAACATTTCTAATATTGAGTATTTGTAGTAAAATTTTGGACTGAACTTGCACGATTGTTTTGATTGATAAAAAAAATGCAAAATCAAATGACTGATACTAAAAATTTCGAATATGTTTATATGCTGCGGTGCCATTATTTTTTGAGTTTATTTCTAAGGAAAGAGTGTACGGTTGAGGAACTCATTTTCATAGACTTTCGTCCGTATTGGTTAGTGCCTCAAAAAAAAGTATACGAAAGTGGTTACATACATACATGCAGCATATGTATGAATGATTACTTTAGAGAACAAATCGAAATGCAACACAATTTAAATCATCCTCCCATATGTATTCATTGTTTTCCTAAGCTTCTAACCTGTCCGTTTTGTCGTATACCTTTGTTTCACAATATTTTGTCATTAATAACTTAATTCCGTGAGAACACTGATAATTATTAGAGATTTCGGTAATTACAAACACTGCGGGTTCGAGGGATGCGCCAGACATAAATTTTGCAGTCTGGTTGCCGCAGTACAATCGAATCCGCCAATACTAACTTGTACACTACTGGGAATACTGTTATATGATGTCAAATCAACGGTATTTCCTTGCCAATGACCAGTGTTGAAGCCACAAACATGCGGTTGCTCAATTATAAGGGGTTCTCCGAATTGAACAATACATTCGTTGTTTACGACTGTAGTACCTGGTCCGCAGCTTAGTGCAGGGACAGGTGTATCGGCAGCAGGGACAGGTGGTATCGGCACACAGTAAACTCCATCTGGACGGCTTTCACGAACCGTCCCCTGATCGCATGTGACAATTTCCGTAGGAACACAAATATTTCCATTCAAACGAGTTCCTTGGCCGCATGAAGTATTGTTTCCCATTTTTACAAAGGCAATTTTTTTTTTTGTCCTGGAATTTTCCAAAACAAAAGGATCACCATTCGCAAAAAATATTTCAAATGAAAATATCATCAATGCCTTTTTCGTCTACTTTTAATATATCATCATCCAAACATGAGAGTCCAGACACATCGCTACACAACACTTCATAAATAGTATTTGCAAATTGTGTTGCTGGAAGACCTTTTGAAAATGCAGGAATTTTCATTTTATTTTCCAACATTTTCGTAGAAGCAGTGGCAATCAATTTTTTGGGCCAGATTGTATTTGCACGTAAAACATCGGAATACCCCAAGGTCAACATTGTCATTGCATACTTGCTTGTAGAGTATACAGGATGAGGACATAACCATTTCGATGACAATGTAGATATTGGTGGAGATATTGTAACAATATGTCCAAGATTGCTTTTTTGTAGATATTCATAAGTGGATGTTATCATATGTGCTGTACCTTTCACATTAACATCCATCATTAAATTATATTTTTGTTCACTAGGTGTTTTATCAACATTTATTGCAGATGCATTATTTACTACAGCATCCACAGTTCCGAATTCGTTTATTGTATTTTTAATTGCGTCTTGTATTTCAAAAGTATTTCGTAAGTCAACTTCTATAGGGTATGCTATTCCTCCAAAATTGCGGATTTCTTTTGCAACATCTTCTAAAGTACCTTCAAGTTTTTCATGTGATGGTTTGCTTTTGCTTCTTGCTAACATGACAACATTTGCACCCTCTTGTGCACACTTTATTGAAATATACTTTCCGATACCTCTGGATGCGCCAGTGACCAATACGGTTTGGTTTTTCAAATTCTTTACGATTTTGTTCATTTTTTTTTGTGAAAATATTTTTTTATTGATTGATAGTTTGAAAGGAGACAAAATTTTTTAAAACACTTAGGAAATGTTCACTGTGTTTTTATTTATTGGTATTGCTTCTGCACAATATCATCCTCCATATCCTCCATATCATTCTCCATATCATCCTCCATATGCGTCGCCTAATTGGTATGACTATACAGCTCCTTCACCACCACCCAGTATAAGTAATCAAAGAGTATTTTATTCTCTATATTATCTTGATATATTAAGTGTATATGCATGTCCTGACAATCATGATTTTAGAAATGCTTATATGAATATTTCTATGAATATTTCGGCAAATTATGGAAGATTAGATTCATTTCATGACGATATTTCGAATGGAATTTATTTCCGATGGTGGCAAGCACATCCATTATATACAGTAAACAGTACGAAAATCATTCCTTTGAATTATACAATTAAAGAATTAAGGTATGAAAATATTATAGATTCTTGTATGAGTTGTTGTAATCAAAACTCCGTATGTAGTACAATAACCATTGTAAGGTTTTTAGAAGAAATTCATATTCAACTTATGCAACAAATTGTGATACGACTACATTCTTTAAATTTTCAACCATTCATTCATTATTATTTACACGGATATTATTGTAATATTTTGAGTTACAATATATCTACTCAATCAATAATTAATATATATCAAAATGTTACGAATAATCAGTTTCAAGTGTCTTCTGATATCGGTAATGCACCCATATCAACAATACCTTCTATTATATTGCAGCCCGGAATTGGATCTCGAGATAATTTTATTCCTCTTTCTGTTATAAGTGTTATTACTAGATGTGATTGTGATTGTGATTATGATAGTGGTCATTGGGGTGCATGGTGTCATTCTGCAGATTGGTGTACCAATTCGTGGTCGACTTACGGGAGTGTAACTGTTACATGCACTCAGTGTGCTTCTCCACCATCTTCCTCAACCCAAACTGCTTGGCTTAATGCTAACTGTGGTTCGTCTTCTCCTCCACCTTTACTTCCACCACCGGGTACTTTACCACTTGTGTATGTAAGTGACCTTGATGAATATCTTGCACTTATTCCACGAACATCTGCGAGCATGAGTTCACAATACTCTGCTACATGGGATCAGTATTGGAATAATCCACCTGGAAACTTTGCTGCAAGCGCATGTATAGATGGTCAAATTTCTCCCAGTCATGCTATTTGCCATACCTATCAGTCATGTCAGACTGATATATGGCTTGAAATTGATTTGGGCGGTACTTATTCTATATCACATGTGCATGTTTATAATAGAGAGGGTGTTTGTAGTTCTAGATTAGGATATTTTAAAATAGAGTATTATCAGGGAACTTCATGGGTGCAATGTTTAGATTGGTACTTGCATTCAAATGGCGGGTGCAATTGTAATGGAAATATTCTATTCGATACAGGTAGGCATGATAAGGTTTTCGAGTGTGAAGTTTCTACATCGAAAATAAGAGTTCTTCTTCCTGGTACGAATCGTGTGTTGAATTTAAGAGAGGTATACATATATGGTCCATCTGCATCACCTCCACCACCATCTCCTCCCCCATTACCACCACCTCCACCACCACCATCTCCACCTCCACCGTCTCCGTCACCTCCACCACCATCTCCTCCCCCATCACCACCACCTCCACCACCACCATCTCCACCTCCACCGTCTCCGTCACC
>Ga0160423_10000892_pt1 | contig 24854 bp, 19 predicted proteins | sample CRUFie14St8metaG_FD_108191 | JGI IMG/M metagenome (GOLD analysis project Ga0160423, IMG submission 108191) | Marine microbial communities from the Costa Rica Dome - CRUD Field 142mm St8 metaG | ecosystem: Environmental > Aquatic > Marine > Oceanic > Photic zone | place: Costa Rica: the Eastern...
AAGATGGAAATACCAAAATGAAAGTTAATGATACAGATCTTATCAAGACAAAAGCATTTATTGATGGTGAGTGGATAAATAGTGAGAGTGGAGAACAATTTCCCGTAATCAATCCTGCAACTGGAGAAACAATTGCCGAGGTTGTAAGTTGTGGATTTAAAGAAACCAATAGAGCAATCGAGGCTGCCGAAAAAGCAAGAAAATCATGGGCAAATGTCCCAATTAAAGAAAAGGCAAACATTCTTCAAAGGTGGTTTCAATTGATGATGGATGCGCAGGAGGACCTTGCACAAATTCTAACTGCTGAGCAAGGTAAACCAATCAATGAGGCTAGAGGTGAGATTGCATATGGTGCAAATTATATAGAGTGGTTTGCTGAGGAGGGTAAACGGATTTATGGGGACATAATTCCTCCGCCATCAGCAGATAAAAGGGTCGTGGTTATAAAACAACCTGTGGGTGTCGTTGCATGTATTACTCCTTGGAACTTTCCAAATGCAATGTTAACCAGAAAAATAGCACCTGCATTAGCAGCTGGATGCACCGTTGTGTGCAAACCCGCAAATGCAACGCCTCTATCAGCTCTTGCATTCACCGAATTGGCTGTCAGAGCAGGTGTACCCGCGGGTGTAATAAACATTATTGCGGGAAAAACAGCAGAAATTGGAGAAGAGATGACATCGAATCCAATTGTAAAAAAAGTTACATTTACCGGTTCGACACCTGTCGGAAAAAAACTGATGGCTGATTGCGCTAGGACTGTGAAAAGAACATCAATGGAGCTTGGAGGAAATGCTCCTTTTATAGTTTTTGATGATGCAGATCTCGACTCCGCGATTGCCGGTGCGATGATCTGTAAATTCAGAAATGCAGGGCAAACCTGCGTCTGTGCAAATAGGATTTTAGTCCAAGAGAATATCTTTGATGATTTTATCGATCGATTCAAAGAAGCAGCAGAATCACTCATCTTGGGTAATGGTAAAAATGATGATGTTACGATGGGTCCTCTCATCAATGAAAAAGCAGTAAATGATGTGATTGATTTCATCGACGATGCAAAAAAGAAGGGAGCAAACATATTGACTGGAGGAAGTCGAAGTAATGCAGGCGATTGCTTCGTTGAGCCCACTCTTCTGGACAATGTCGATCAATCAATGAGAGTTTTCAATGAGGAAATTTTTGGACCAGTAGCACCAATATACAAATTCAAAACAGAACAGGAAGCGATTGATATAGCCAATAAAACAGAATTTGGATTGGCATGTTACTTTTATTCCAGAGATGTAGGAAGAATTTGGAGAGTAAGTGAAGCACTTGAATATGGAATGGTGGGAGTAAATGAAGGGATAATCTCAAATGAGATGGCTCCATTCGGTGGTGTAAAAGAATCAGGTCAGGGAAGAGAGGGGTCTAAGTATGGACTGGATGACTATCTAGAGATCAAATATATGTGTTTAGGTGGTATTGACCAGTAAATGCAAAAAATTAATGAAAAAAGGCATTATCACACATTATTGTTATCTAGATTCTCCTTTAGGAAAGTTAATACTTGCTGGAGACAAAAACTTTTTAATTCTGATTGAACTTCCTGATAAAAAAAAGTTAAAAAAACCCAATAAAGGATGGTTATACTCACCATCTCGCTTTAATCCTGAATGTGATGAGCTAATTAGGTATTTTCAAGGAGAATTAAAAAAATTTTCTATCAAATGTCATATCACAGGCACAGCCTTTCAAAAAAAAGTTCTGAATGAGTTAAAAAAAATACCCTATGGACAGACGATGTCATATTCTGATGTTGCAGACAGAATAGACCATCCCAGGGCTTACCGTGCAGTTGGTTCTGCAAACGGAAAAAATAGACTGCCAATCATCTTTCCTTGTCATAGAGTTATAAGCAATAATGGAAAATTGGGTGGATTTAGCGGAGGGTTAAGTATAAAAAGGAAACTATTGGAGTTGGAGCTCAAGCATGCCTAAAATATTTTATTTTGTAATGAATTTAATGTTTTTGATGGTTTGATTCCATACTTTAATTTCTTGTCATAACTGGCTTTCTTCTTGAGCTGCCTGACCTTGTTGCTTTTCTTTATTTCGTATTGATTTGACACTTATCCCAATATGCGGGGAACGAGAGTGATTGATAGTGTCGTTACGATTATAATTCCAATTATATTTAGAGCAATTCCAGCTTTAATCATTCTTGGTATTCTTAAAAGACCCGAACCAAATACAATGGCATTAGGTGGTGTTGCCACGGGCAACATAAAAGCACAACTTGCTGCCAAAGTTACAGGCGCGGCTAAAATAATTGGATTGATCCCCATTTCAATTGCAATTGCACCAATAACTGGTAAAAAAGTTGCTGTTGTAGCAATGTTGCTGGTTAACTCTGTAAGAAAGATTATCATGATGGCAATACTCATCACTAAGAGCGGAAGAGGTAATGACCCTACAGAAGATAAATTTGATCCAATCCATCCTGCCAATCCAGAGTTACTCACCGCTGTTGCTAGAGATAAACCGCCACCAAAAAGGATCAAAATGCTCCATGGAAGATTATTGAGATGTTCCCATCTCAGTAGTAAGGGATCTCCCTTATCGCCACTTGGAATTATGAAGAGTAATATCGCTCCTGCCATCGCAATGCTTGAGTCATCAAGGCCGCTGAGGAAGGAAACTTTAATGAGCAATGGTCTAAGAATCCATGCTAATGCCATTATTAAAAAGACTATACCTACTCTTATCTCTGGCTTTGATATGACACCAAGATCATTTTTCATAATCCTCAACGATTCTTGACCAGAATGATTTGTTTTAAAGTTCACGCGAAATATCCACTTTGTCAGTGACATCCATGCCAAAGGCACCATTACAAAACTTAATGGAATACCAATGAGCATCCATTCAGAAAAATTTATCTGAATTTCATAAGTTTCTAATAAAAATGCTGCCATCATAGCATTTGGTGCTGTTCCAACTAGTGTTGACATTCCACCAATAGTTGACGCGTAAGCAATACCCAATAATATTGAGTATTGAAAATCTTCTTTTTCTTTGTTGTTGATATGTTTATTAGTGGAGTGTATAACCGTGATAACAGAGATAGCAATCGGTAGCAACATCATTGTTGTGGAAGTATTCATTACCCACATACTCAAAGCTGCACTGACGAACATAAAGCCTCCTACAAGAGACTTCCCATCTCCACCAACATATTGAAGGATGGTAAGTGCAATTCTTTTGTGCAGGTTCCATCTTTGCATCGCGAACGCAACAATAAAGCCACCTAAAAAGAGATAGATAACTTTATTTGCAAAAGGCGTAGCAGCTTCTTGGATGGATGAGACACCAAATAAGGGAAATAATACCAGTGGCAACATGGCTGTAACAGCAATTGGAACGGCCTCTGTTGCCCACCATATCGCCATCAAAATTCCCATTATTGCAACTTTATAGGCGACAGCTGACATACCCTCAGGTGTATCCATTAGAGTCATTCCAATCGCCATGAAAGGGCCAAGAAACAAGCCAACCCTTTGGTGAATATCAGGTTTTTTTTCTGTTTTACTGTTCAAGATCTGACTTTATTTTGGTTGAAATAAAACTAAATTATTTGCCAACTAAGCTGGTTATGGCGTTGCCGAGTTTCATAATCTTCCTGAGGGTTGGGTTTGATATAGATTTTATCTTCTCATACCAATCGTTGATAGAATCTACAAAAGATAGCATATTATGGATTCTCTCCCGTGTAATCTTATCGGCTTCATCTTCAGTTTCAATTTCTTTTGAACACTCCTTCAGCATTTTTAATGTTGGGCTGAGTTCTTTTTCTTTTCTTTTTTCAATAATGACACGAAATAACTCCCAAACATCATGAATTGATTCAAAATAGTCTTCTCTGTCTTTCTCAAGATGCTTCATGATTACTAAGCCATAATTCTGAAGTTCTCTTAGGTTTGTGCTGACGGTTGATTTAGAGATATCCAGTAATTCTGAAATTTCTTCATTTGTCAGGGGATTGGGTGAGAGATATAGAAGCGCTTGAATTTGAGCAACTGACCGATTTGTGCCCCAGCGAATGCCCATTTCACCCCAATGATGGATGTATTTTTTTATTGTTGGGGTTATTTTCATAATAATATCTTATGCTAAATGACATTAATGCTCTAATAATATTCGATCTTGTAAGAACTGCAAATGAATTATTTATTGCAGATAATGGCAATCCTATGCGGTGCAGGCAATCCCTCAATAGTTAGGTCATAATTGATAGGGTTTAGACCATTAATCAGTGAATGAGTCGTCATCCACTCAGTTGATCTCTGTTCAAATGTTGATGTTTTATTGATCTCGCCAATTTTTATGTTATTGAAACCACTTAAATTCAGCCATTCGTTTAATTCGTTAATATTTGGAAGGTACCAGACATTCTTCATCTGAGAATATCTTTGTTTATTCGTGTTCTTAAAGCTTGAATTTCCAGGTAGAACCAGAGTCTCAAGAACTAATTCACCTCCAGGCTTGGTAAGTCTATTGAGTTTTTGTAGATGATCTAGATAAGATCTTTGGTGGTAAAGAACACCCATTGAAAAGACTATATCAAATATTTCGTCGTTATCTGGGATATTTTCAAGCTTGAGGGGTAATAATAGGACTGCCTCGGGTTCCATAAAATGACTGATTGCTTCAAATTGCTTCATAAATAGAGGTGATGGATCTATACCCAGAACAAAATCAGCACCATCACCAATCATTCTCAAAGAGTAATAACCATTTCCACATCCAACATCCAATACTCTTTTATTATTGAGTGGCCCGGTTATTGATTTTATTCGCTCCCATTTCATATAAGATTTCCATTCGCTATCAATCACTATGCCATCTATAGAAAATGGGCCCTTTCTCCAGGGGTTTAATAGCTTTAATGATCTAATAATTTTTTCTTTTTTTGCTGAAGATAAGCCAAGGTTATTTATTGAAATGCATCTTTGATTAAGCTCTGCGATTCTTTTTTTCATTTTAGGTAGTGATTCTATAGCTGTTTCCCATTTCTCTTGATCGCCATGACTGGGTTTTTTTTGCTGATGAAACAACTCATTTTTTAAATTATCAAGCCAGTTTTTTTGTTCTCGGAAGACTGGGCGATCAAAAAAGGACTCGATATCAATCATTGTTATTTTAAAGCTAAAAATGAGGCAAAATTAAAATGTTGTAACCAAATACCAAATTTAGTAAATCCAGATTTGCTCAGTCGAGACTGATGGGTTTCTATGTCGTCCTCAACAAGCACGTTCTTGATTGACTCTTTTTTGTTTTCTATTTCTTCTCTGGTATACAAATTTTCGAGTTTAAAATTCTCATGAAGATCAATTAAAAGTTTATTAATATTTTTATCACCTTCAATTATTTTTTCAGACAGAAGAAGAAGTCCACCATCATTGAGTCCATTGTATATTTTGTCTAATAGATATTGCCTATCTTGTTTTCTTATAAATTGGAGTGTGAAATTCATTATTACAATCGATGCATTTGTTATTTTTGTATCGAGAACATCCTCATTAAATATTTGAATATCTAAATCTAATTTTTCTTGTTTAATTATTTCAGAAAATCTTTTCGTCATAAATGAGGACTTATCTATTGCAATAATCTTGCAATCATTATTAACAGCTCCCTCTCCTAAGGCGATAGATGAGGCACCAAGAGAGCAACCTAGATCATAGCAATTGGTTCCTCTCTTGCTGTATTTGGAAGCAAGAAATCGTATGCTATCAATTGTCGTCCTATAACCTGGAATAGAGCGCTCTAGCATATCTGGAAAAACTTCAGCGACCTCCTGATTAAATGAAAAAGAGCTTGGTTTCATTTTTTTATTAAATAATCTGTCTTTTGACATAATAGTTTGCGTATTTTACTACCTATCTTTATTCTTTATAGACTCAAACAAAAATTAGTTCATTATAAGTCATCATGCTAAGTAACGACCAAATAAAAATATATAATAAACTTGGTATCCCGCTAGATTATGGTGAAAAAAATAACTTAGTTTTTTACAATGATGCCATTGATCTCGTGGATGTCGGCCCAAACATAATTGGAAATCGACAGAAGCTTTCGAGAGAAGCAGCTTTGTATTGGTTTAAGCTTAATGAAGCTGCAGAAAATGATCAAATTTCACTAATGATTGTGTCTGGCTTCAGAAGCTTTGATTATCAGGCAAACCTTATCTTAAGAAAGCTCGAGAGAGGGATCGCAATAGATGACATATTAAAAGTTAATGCTCCTCCAGGATTCAGCCAACATCATGCTGGGATTGCCGTGGATGTTGCCACAAAAGGACAAGCACCCCTAATTGAAGAGTTTGAAAATACAATTGCATTTGAATGGCTAAAAAATAATGCAAATAGTTATAATTTTCACATGCCTTATGAGAAAAATAATATATACGGGTTTGTGTATGAACCTTGGCACTGGATTTTCAATTAACATTTTTTCAAGATAAATATTGACACTTAAGCCAGACGATTAGACAATACCCCGCTTGTCCTCGGGGAGGGGTACTCAAGCGGTCAACGAGGGCAGACTGTAAATCTGCTGGCTATGCCTACGTAGGTTCGAATCCTACCCCCTCCACCAAATGGCGTTAAACTACCGTCAAAGACAGCAGAAACAAGGGTTTTAAGAACTAAAGACTATAAATATACAGAAATATTAAAAAAGATTAGCACAAATATATTAACGTAAAATTACCTTTTATTAAAATAATAAAAAGTCTATTTAGATTAATAAATTTGCGCAACTTAGGAGAGTATTAGAAGAATTTAACAATAAAAAAATACAATGCAGTGGGTTGCGGGTGTAGTTCAATGGTAGAACCTCAGCCTTCCAAGCTGATGATGTGGGTTCGATTCCCATCACCCGCTCCAATTAATGGAAGGAATATGTCAGATCTATCATCCACTAGCCCACATAGCTCAGGGGCAGAGCACTTCCTTGGTAAGGAAGAGGTCCCCGGTTCAATTCCGGGTGTGGGCTCCAAAAAAAAGATTTTTTTTTATTTAAATAGTAAAATTTGTATCAATAACATAAAACTTAAGAGAGTGAAAAATGTCTAAAGAAAAATTTGAACGTAATAAACCGCATGTAAATGTGGGAACAATTGGTCATGTTGATCATGGTAAAACTACTTTGACTGCGGCATTAACGAAATGCATGGCAGAGCGTCATGGCGGTGAAGTTCGAGATTATTCTCAGATTGATAACGCACCTGAAGAGAGAGAGCGTGGAATTACTATTGCGACTGCGCACGTTGAGTACGAGAGCGATAATCGTCATTATGCACACGTTGATTGTCCAGGCCACGCTGACTACGTGAAGAATATGATCACTGGTGCAGCACAGATGGATGGAGCCATACTAGTTTGTAGCGCTGCTGACGGACCGATGCCACAAACACGTGAACATATCCTTCTGGCCCGTCAAGTAGGCGTTCCATATATTGTTGTTTATCTCAACAAGGCGGATCAAGTAGATGATGCAGAGTTGCTTGAACTTGTCGAAATGGAAGTAAGGGAGCTCTTATCAGCTTATGAGTTTCCAGGAGATGATACTCCTATAGTGACTGGCTCAGCCCTTAAAGCATTTGAGGGTGATACATCAGACATTGGAGTCCCATCCATAGAAAAATTGGTTGAGGAAATGGATAATTATATTCCTGAACCAGAGAGAGCCATAGACGGTGATTTTCTAATGCCAGTTGAGGATGTCTTCTCAATATCGGGACGTGGAACAGTAGTAACAGGAAGAATTGAAAGAGGGATTGTTAATGTGAACGATGAAATTGAAATCGTGGGTATTAAAGATTCCGAAAAAACAACATGCACTGGTGTAGAAATGTTCCGCAAGCTCCTTGATCAGGGGCAAGCCGGCGACAATGTAGGAGTTCTTCTCAGAGGAACAAAACGTGAGGAAGTTGAAAGAGGGCAGGTGCTATGTAAACCTGGATCAATCAATCCACATACACACTTCGAAGCTGAAATCTACATTCTCTCGAAAGAAGAAGGTGGGCGGCACACACCATTCTTTAAAGGGTATCGACCTCAATTTTACTTTAGAACGACAGACGTAACAGGTGCATGTGAGTTACCAGATGGCACTGAAATGGTTATGCCCGGTGATAATGTAAAAATGTCAGTTGAGCTCATTTCACCAATTGCGATGGAGGAAGGTCTTCGATTCGCAATCCGTGAAGGAGGCAAAACTGTGGGGGCCGGAGTTGTTGCTAAAATACTGAAATAATAATTAATTTGTTGGTTCAAAAGGCCAGTAGCTCAATTGGCAGAGCGGCGGTCTCCAAAACCGCAGGTTGGGGGTTCGATTCCCTCCTGGCCTGCCAAGAAATTGGCAAGTTGAATATGGGTAAAGGTTTAAGTTCAATTCCATCAGATATTGGGGTAGTTAGATTTGGATAATTCATCAGCACAAACTGAAAAGAGTAGTTTTATTGACACTATTAAGTTGTTGTTGTCTGCAGCAGTGCTTTTTAGTGGGTTGTTTTCTTACTATTACTACCTGCAAGTTAGTCTGCCTCTGAGGGTTCTAATGGTACTGGCTGGACTATTTGTTGGAACAGCAATAGCGATGACGAGTTTTCAGGGTAAGCAACTTTTTTCTTTTATCCAAAGCTCAAGAATTGAAATAAGAAAAGTTGTCTGGCCAACGAACCAAGAAACCTCGCAGACAACAATGGCAGTTTTTGTTTTTACTTTGGTCATGGGCATCTTCTTCTGGGGCTTAGATTCTTTCTTGCTCTGGTTGACAAGAACCCTAGTCGGCTCAGCCGGCTGAGTTAATCAATCATCATAGGCGGATAATAATGGCACTCAGATGGTACATAGTCCACGCATACTCAAACTATGAGTATAAAGTAAAAGCTTCACTTGAAGAACGTGTTGAGATGTTGGGATTACAGGAAAAGTTTGGTGAAATATTGGTGCCAACAGAAGAAGTCGTTGAAATGAAAGAAGGTACGAAGCGATCTACAGAGAGAAAGTTTTTTCCTGGTTATGTCCTTGTTCAAATGGAGATGGATGATGAGACATGGCACTTGGTAAAACAAGTTCCAAGAGTTTTGGGATTTATTGGGGGCTCAAGTGATCGTCCCGCACCAATAACTGATAAAGAAGCTAACAACATTCTTCAACGTGTAATAGATGGTTCTGACAAACCGCAACCAAAAGTGATGTTTGAGTCTGGTGAACTTGTGAGGGTCATAGATGGACCTTTTAATGATTTCTCAGGTGTTGTTGAAAAAGTAAATTATGAAAAAAATCGATTGCAAGTTGCTGTTCAAATATTAGGAAGATCGACGCCAGTAGAACTGGATTTTGGTCAAGTAGAAAAAAGTTAAATAATAATTAACGAGGAGCCAATTTTGTGGCGCTTGAACTCGGAAGGTAGGAATAAATGGCAAAAAAAGTACTGAGTTATATAAAACTTCAAGTACCTGCAGGTCAGGCAAACCCAAGCCCACCAGTTGGTCCAGCGTTGGGGCAACATGGAGTTAATATTATGGAGTTTTGTAAGGCTTTTAACGCTTCAACACAGTCAGTTGAACCAGGATTACCGGTTCCTGTTGTTATAACGGTATATGCAGATAGGAGCTTCACATATATAACTAAGACTCCACCGGCTGCAATACTGCTTCAAAAGGCAGCTGGAATTAAAAAAGGCTCAGGAACACCGAATACTGAAAAGGTTGGAAGAGTTAATCGAGCACAACTTGAAGAAATAGCCGCTACCAAAATGCCAGATATTACCGCAGCAGACATGGACGCTGCTGTTAGAACAATTGCTGGAACTGCTAGAAGCATGGGGATTGAAGTGGAGGGAGTAAAATGACCTCAAAAAGAAAAAAATTATCAAATGAAAAGATTGATAGGGATAAGCTTTACTCAGTAGAAGAGGCATTGTCTCTTGTAAAGGAATTTGCAGTTTCAAAGTTTGACGAAAGTATTGATGTATCAATTAATTTGGGTGTTGATCCCAAACAATCTGATCAAGTTGTAAGGGGATCAACTGTTCTTCCAAATGGTACAGGTAAATCAACAAGAGTTGCTGTTTTTGCTCAAGGTGATAATGTGGAAAAAGCAAAATCAGCTGGCGCTGATATTGTTGGATTTGAGGATTTGGCAGAGAAAATAAAGGCTGGCGAAATGAATTTTGAAGTATTAATAGCAACTCCTGATGCAATGAGAATTGTTGGTCAGCTAGGTCAAATTCTTGGACCTAGAGGTCTAATGCCCAATCCAAAGGTTGGAACTGTCACTCCTGATGTTGAGACTGCGGTGAAAAACGCGAAAGGTGGGCAGGTCAGGTATAGGACAGATAAGGCAGGAATAATTCATTGTTCAATTGGCTCCTCAGCTTTTGAGGCTCAAAAATTACAAGAAAATCTTGATGCACTATTGATCGACTTAAAAAAAGCAAAACCAGCATCAGCAAAAGGGGTGTATTTAAAGAAAGTATCCATGTCATCAACAATGGGGCCGGGTATAAAAGTAGATCAAGCAAGCTTGGTCTGAATAAAGTTTTTTCTCAATAACTGATAGTTGTTAAGAAAAATTCCAAATTTAACTTATATCAAATTTGGAGTAAATCGAAGACCGTAGGTGATGAAATTTCATCTTAATTTCCTACGCAGATGGTGTTATCTAGTTGGTTTGGATAGTCACTATCTCGATTGATACGACGCCAGATATTTAAAAATGGTTAGTATCAAAAAATGGTGAACAGACTGAAATCTGTTCGTTTTGTGACTAAAAAGCCAGGGGAAACTTATGGCGTTAAAACTTGAAGACAAAAAACTACTTGTCAAAGAAGTGAATGCTGTCGCAGTTGAATCTATTTCGGCTGTAGCAGCAGAGTATAGAGGACTCAGTGTCGCTGATATGTCTGAACTGCGTGTAGAAGCCCGAAATTCGGGAGTTTATTTGCGCGTTGTTAAGAACACATTGGCTCGTCTAGCAATAAAAGGGACGGACTTTGAGTGTATAGAAGAATCTCTAAAAGGCCCTATTATGCTTGCTTTCACTAAAGATGATCCAGGAGCTGCGGCAAGAGTGGTTAAGAAGTTTTCTAAGGAGCACGAAGAATTAAAAGCTGTATCATTAGTTCTTGATGGGAAATTATTGCCAGCAACAGAAATATCTAAATTGGCAGAATTGCCAACTCAAGATCAAGCTAGAGCAATGCTACTTGGAATTCTTGTTTCACCGGCAACACAGCTTCTTAGAACATTTAATGAGCCAGCTTCAATGCTATCAAGAACAATGTCAGCAAGAGGTAATGGGAAAATTTAGACAAGAAGTAATTTTGCAAACATAGCTAGATAAACATAAAAATATTAAGAGAGGTAAATAGACATGAGTATGTCAAATGAAGATTTGTTAAAAGAGTTAAGCTCAAAATCCATAATGGAAGTTGTAGAGTTAGTAAAAATGCTTGAAGAGGAATGGGGCGTATCGGCAGCAGCGCCAGTTGCTGTAGCAGCAGGGACTGCAGCTTCGGGTGACTCAGAAGCTGCAACCGAGAAAGATGAGTTCGATGTCGTTCTGTCTGGATTTGGTGATAATAAAGTAGCTGCAATTAAAGCTGTCAGGGCCATAACAGGATTGGGACTTAAAGAAGCGAAAGATGCTGTGGAAGGAGCGCCGTCAACACTCAAGGAAGGAGTGTCGAAAGATGAGGCAGAGGAAGCTAAGAAACAACTCGAAGAAGCAGGAGCTACTGTAGAGTTAAAGTAATGATAGTGATAAAACACAGATAGTTGCAGCAAGCTATCTGTGTTTTTTGGCTTAGAAATTTAAATGTGTTTAGAAGTGACATTCTAGAAATCGTAATGAAATTTTAAATAAGGTGCAAAAATAATGGCTTACTCATTTACTGAGAAAAAAAGAATAAGAAAAGATTTTGGAAAACAACCCGCAACTCTCGATATTCCATATCTTTTATCTATTCAAATAGATTCCTATAATAAATTTCTCCAAAATGGTGTTTCTGATGATAACAGGGAAGATATAGGACTTAACGCCGCTTTTAAGACCGTTTTTCCAATTATGAGTTATTCAGGTAATGCATCACTCGAATATATAAGTTATCGCTTGGGTAAGCCAGTGTTTGATGTTCATGAGTGTAAATTAAGAGGACAAACTTACGCAGCTCCCATGCGTGTCAAAGTCGCACTTGTGATTTACGACAAAGATGCTAACACGAAAGAAAAACCAGTCAAGGAGGTAAGGGAACAAGAGGTTTATCTCGGTGAGATGCCCTTGATGACAGAGAATGGCACGTTCGTTATAAATGGAACAGAAAGAGTAATCGTGTCTCAGCTTCATAGGTCACCTGGTGTATTTTTTGATCATGATAAGGGAAAATCTCACTCTTCGGGTAAACTTTTATTTTCTGCAAGAGTAATTCCATACCGAGGCTCATGGCTGGACTTTGAGTTTGACGCAAAAGATTCTCTTTTCGCAAGAATAGATAGGAGAAGAAAATTACCTGTTACGATAATTATGAGGGCTCTTGGCTTATCAGATTCAGAAATGCTTGATTTATTTTTTGAGACAAATGCATTTTATTTAAGTAAAAAATCCATAAAAATGAAATTGGTACCTGAAAGATTTAGGGGTGAAACTGCCTCCTTTGATATAAAAGTTGGCAGAAAAACTATTGTAAAAAGAGGGAAGAGGATTACTGCAAGGCATGTCAATGAGTTAAAAAAATCATCTGCCAAAGATCTAGTAGTCCCTGTTGAGTATCTCGATAACAAAATTCTTGCTCACGATGTAATCGATCAAGAAACGGGCGAGCTATTGGCTGGAGCTAATGAGATATTGACATTTGATTCAATACAAAAACTTATTGAACAAAATATAGAAAAGATAGATACATTGTATGTAAATGATTTGGATAGAGGTCCTTATATATCCAATACGCTTCGAATTGATCCTTCATCTGACCGAATGGAAGCGCTTGTTGAAATCTATAGAATGATGAGACCAGGAGAGCCTCCAACAAAGGAAGCTGCAGAAAACTTATTCCAGAATTTATTTTTTAATCATGATAGATATGATCTCTCAGATGTAGGAAGAATGAAATTTGATTCAAGAATTCAGCACGCAAAAAATAAATATAATGAGCTAGTTAAGGTCGATGAGGATGATGTTAAAAATAATAGAATACTCAATAGACACGACATTCTTTCAGTGATTATGCAACTAATTTCTATCAGAAATGGAGAGGATACAGTTGATGACATAGACCATTTGGGTAACAGAAGAATTAGAAGTGTTGGAGAAATGACAGAAAATGCATTTCGTGTTGGATTAGTAAGGGTTGAAAGGGCTGTAAAAGAAAGATTAAACCAGGCTGAAGCTGATAATCTTCAACCTCAGGATATGATTAACGCAAAACCTGTTGCTGCAGCTGTCAAAGAGTTCTTTGGTTCAAGTCAACTCTCCCAGTTTATGGATCAAAACAATCCCTTATCAGAGGTAACACACAAAAGAAGAATTTCAGCACTCGGTCCAGGTGGTCTAACAAGAGAGAGGGCAGGATTCGAGGTTCGCGATGTTCATCCAACTCATTATGGAAGAGTTTGCCCCATTGAAACACCAGAAGGACCTAATATAGGCCTTATAAACTCCTTATCAGTCTTTGCCAGAACAAATAACTATGGATTTCTTGAAACCCCATACAGAAAAGTAATTAACGGGAAGGTAACACAACAGATTGATTATCTCTCAGCAATAGAAGAGAGTGGATATATAATTGCACAAGCTAATTCTAAGCTCGACAAAAAAGGTGCTTTCATAGAGGATCTTATTTCAGTTCGCTATAAGAATGAATTCACTCTCGCCAATCCGTCAGACATAAATTATATGGATGTATCTCCAAGGCAAATTGTCTCTGTTGCCGCCTCTTTAATACCATTTCTAGAGCACGACGATGCTAACCGTGCGCTAATGGGGTCAAATATGCAAAGGCAGTCAGTTCCGACACTGAGATCCGAAGCCCCTCTTGTTGGTACTGGTATGGAGAGAACCGTTGCCAAGGATTCTGGTGTTACAATTATTGCTAAAAGAAGCGGTAAGGTTGATTCCGTTGATGCATCAAGAATAGTGGTTCGTGCTGATGACGGTGAAACCGACGATGCTGGATCGGGTGTTGATATATACAATTTAATCAAATACACACGCTCCAATCAGAATACTTGTATAAATCAAAAACCTCTCGTTAAGCCAAATGATGAGATAAAAAAAGGAGATGTTCTTGCGGACGGACCATCTACTAATCTTGGAGAGCTGGCACTTGGACAGAATCTAATGGTTGCTTTCATGCCTTGGAATGGCTATAACTTCGAGGATTCTATATTAATATCTGAGAGAGTTGTTGAAGAAGATCGTTTTACATCAATTCATATCGAGGAAATGACTTGCATAGCGAGAGATACAAAATTAGGGCCAGAAGAGATTTCAGCTGATATACCAAATGTTGGTGAGTCGGCATTGAGTAAGCTTGATGAATCAGGCATTGCCTTCATCGGTGCTGAAGTAAATTCCGGCGATATTCTTGTCGGTAAAATAACACCTAAAGGCGAAACCCAACTAACTCCAGAGGAAAAATTGCTGAGAGCAATATTTGGTGAGAAGGCTTCAGATGTTAAGGATTCGTCACAAAGAGTTCCATCTGGAATGGATGGAACAGTGATTGATGTCAGAGTTTTCACAAGAGAGGGAGTTGAGAAAGACGAAAGAGCACTCTCAATAGAGAAAGCTGAACTTGAGAAAGCCAAGAAAGACTTGGATGACACTAGGAGAATTATGGAGGATGATCTCTATCTCAGAGTTGAAAAACATCTTACAGGAAAAGTGGCTCAGGGTGGACCAAATGGATTGAAGAAAGACAGTAAAATCACAGCTTCATATCTCAAAGATTTAAATAGAGAGAGTTATTTTGAAATAAGACTGAAGAATGACAAAGCAAACCTTCAGCACGAGAGATATGCCGATAGATTGAAGTCCTATCAGGATGAATTCGAGAAACTCTTCAAGGAAAAGAAAGAAAAAATAACCTCTGGGGATGATTTAGCGCCTGGTGTAATCAAGATGGTAAAAGTTTACATGGCTGTCAAAAGAAGGATTCAACCTGGAGACAAGATGGCAGGTAGACATGGAAACAAAGGCGTGATTTCAACTATTGTTCCTGTTGAAGATATGCCCTACATGGAGGATGGTACACCTGTGGATATTGTCTTGAATCCTCTTGGAGTTCCATCACGAATGAATGTTGGTCAGGTATTAGAAACACATTTAGGGATGGCGGCTAAGGGAATAGGGAATAAAATCAATAAAATGCTTAAGGAACAGGAAAAGCTACAGTCAATTCGTTCCTATTTAGAAAAAATATACAATACTACAGGTGGGAGAAAAGAAGATCTTAAGTCATTCTCTGATGCTGAAATTCTTGAGCTTGCAGAAAACTTAGTAAATGGAATGCCAACAGCAACACCTGTTTTTGATGGAGCGACTGAAAAAGAAATTAAGAATCTACTTAAAATTGCTGATCTTTCAGAATCAGGACAATTTGAGTTGCGTGATGGCAGGACGGGCGAACTTTTTGACCGTCCAATTACAGTTGGCTATATGTATATGCTTAAACTAAATCATCTAGTAGATGATAAAATGCATGCTCGTTCAACAGGTCCATACAGCCTGGTAACACAACAACCTCTTGGAGGAAAAGCACAATTCGGTGGACAGAGATTTGGTGAGATGGAAGTCTGGGCGCTAGAGGCATATGGTGCAGCTTATACACTTCAGGAAATGTTAACAGTGAAATCCGATGATGTTCAAGGAAGAACCAAAATGTATAAAAATATCGTAGATGGAGAACATGAGATGGATGCTGGAATGCCAGAATCTTTCAATGTTCTCGTAAAAGAAATTCGTTCACTTGGAATAAATATAGAATTGGAAGCCGACTAATGAAAGATTTATTAAATTTATTTAGACATCAAAATCCCGCAAACGAATTCGATGCAATTCGAATTTCATTAACATCGCCAGAAAAAGTTCGCTCTTGGTCGTTCGGCGAAGTCAAGAAACCAGAGACCATCAATTATAGGACCTTTAAACCAGAAAGAGACGGATTATTTTGCGCCAAAATTTTTGGGCCAGTTAAAGATTATGAATGCCTATGCGGTAAATATAAAAGGTTAAAGCATCGTGGTGTAGTTTGTGAAAAATGTGGCGTGGAGGTTACACAAACAAAAGTACGAAGAGAGCGTATGGGTCATATTAATCTTGCTACACCCGTAGCTCATATTTGGTTCCTTAAATCATTACCATCCAGGATTGGATTGATGCTTGATATGACCCTTCGTGAAATTGAGAGAGTTCTTTATTTCGAAGCCTTCGTTGTTATTGAACCTGGAATGACACCTCTTGAAAAAGGTCAATTGATGACAGACGAAATGTATCTAGATGCAGTAGAGCAATATGGGGACGAATTTGATGCTGCCATGGGGGCAGAAGCTGTTGCGGCATTGTTATCCTCTTTCGATCTCCAAACTGAAATGTTACAGGTACGTGAAGATATGGCCGCGACTAAGTCTGAAACTAAGATAAAAAGACTTACAAAACGCTTGAAGCTCTTAGAATCATTTTTAAATTCTGGAAACAAACCTGAATGGATGATACTAAATGTTCTTCCTGTATTGCCTCCTGATCTTCGTCCACTTGTCCCTCTTGATGGAGGTCGGTTTGCTACTTCGGATCTCAATGATTTGTATAGAAGAGTGATTAACCGAAATAACAGACTGAGACGTTTATTGGAATTGAATGCTCCAGATATCATATGTAGAAATGAAAAGCGCATGCTTCAGGAGTCAGTTGATGCTTTATTAGATAATGGTAGAAGAGGTCGAGCAATTACAGGGACGAATAAGAGGCCACTTAAGTCACTCGCCGACATGATTAAGGGAAAACAAGGTAGATTTAGGCAAAATCTTCTAGGGAAAAGGGTAGATTACTCAGGAAGATCCGTAATTGTTGTGGGCCCAACTTTAAAACTCCATCAATGCGGGCTACCAAAAAAAATGGCTCTTGAGTTATTCAAGCCTTTTATTTATTCAAAACTTCAACTTCGCGGTGAGGCTTCAACTATTAAAGCAGCAAAAAGAATTGTTGAAAGAGAAGGCACTGAAGTCTGGGATATACTTGCCGAGGTTATTAGAGAGCATCCAGTTATGCTCAATAGGGCGCCAACACTCCATAGACTCGGAATTCAGGCTTTTGAACCTGTATTAATTGAAGGAAAAGCTATTCAGCTTCACCCTCTTGTCTGTACAGCTTTCAATGCAGACTTTGATGGTGATCAGATGGCTGTCCATGTTCCTTTATCGATTGAAGCTCAATTAGAGACCAGAGCGCTCATGATGGCTTCAAATAATATTCTTTCACCTGCGAATGGTGAGCCAATAATCGTTCCCTCACAGGATGTGGTGCTGGGTCTCTATTATATGACCAGATCAAAAGTAAATGGGAAAGGTGAAGGTATGATCTTTTCTGACATTGATGAAGCAAGAAGAGCTTATGAAAATCATGTAGTTGAACTCCAAACAAAAGCAAAAGTAAGGGTATCAATTAATGAGGAGAATGCTGAGGGAGAGATTGTATTAAAAAATAAACTAGTTGAGACTACAATTGGAAGAGCCCTCCTATCAACACTTCTTCCAAAAGGATTAAGTTTTGATTTAGTCAATCGAGATATGACAAAAAAAGCAATATCAAATCTCGTAAATTCCTCATACAGACTTCTTGGATTAAAAGAAACAGTTATCTTTGCTGATAAACTGATGTATACCGGGTTTCGTTTTGCCACTACAGCAGGGATTTCTATTGGGGTTGATGATATGGTCATTCCAAATTCAAAGAATGAAATACTCAATTCAGCAGATATTGATGTGAGAGAAATTCAGGAGCAATTCAATGATGGTCTCGTGACTGATGGGGAGCGATATAACAAAGTTGTAGATATCTGGACGAGAACCAATGAGCAAATAGCCAAAGCCATGATGGATAAATTAGGCTCAGAAATTGTTGAAGATTCAGATGGAAATGATATTAAACAAGATTCCTTTAACTCGATATACATGATGGCTGATTCTGGTGCTCGTGGATCTGCAGCTCAGATTCGTCAATTGGCCGGGATGAGGGGGCTTATGGCGAAGCCTGATGGATCAATTATTGAAACACCAATTACTGCTAATTTCAGAGAAGGGTTAGATGTATTACAGTACTTTATTTCAACTCATGGCGCTAGAAAAGGATTGGCTGATACGGCTTTAAAAACAGCAAACTCAGGATACTTAACTAGGAGACTTGTAGACGTTGCTCAAGATTTGGTGATTACTGAAAAAGACTGCGAAACTTCCAATGGTGTTTCAATGACACCTATAGTTCAGGGAGGTGAAATAGTTGAACCACTTCATGAGAGAGTTCTTGGGAGAGTTGCAGCAGAGCCCATAAAGATTCCCGGCTCTGACGAGGTTGTTTTTGAGGCGGGGACATTGCTTGATGAGGCAAAAGTAGAGGAACTTGAGAGCCTATCTATTGATTACATGGTTGTTAGATCACCCATTACCTGTGAGGTTAGATATGGTGTGTGTCAACAATGTTATGGAAGAGATCTTGCAAGAGGTCATAAAATAAGTTTAGGCGAAGCTGTTGGTGTAATTGCAGCTCAATCTATTGGAGAGCCAGGCACTCAGTTAACAATGCGAACATTTCATATTGGTGGAGCAGCAACGAGTTCAGCTGCAACTAATTCAATTGAGATAAAAAATTCAGGCATTTTGAAATTGGAAATTGATAAGACAGTAACCAACAAGAAGAAACAAATTGTAGCAGTAACTCGATCTGGCATGGTTAAAGTTCTTGATGATCAGGGAAGAGAGAGGGAGAGGTATAAAGTTCCTTACGGAGCCGTAATATCTGCGAAAGATTCATCAAAAGTTGAACAAGGACAAATTATTGCGACATGGGATCCTTATACGCATCCGGTGATTACAGAGGTTGCAGGAAGTCTTCATTTCGAAGATTTTGTAGATGGTGTGACGGTAACAGAACAAGTTGATGAGCTCACAGGGTTAACAAATATCGTGATTGAAGATCCAAAGAAGAGAGGAAGTACAAGTAAAGATTTAATTCCTCAAATACGACTTATGAAGGGTAAAAAGCAGTTATGTTTCGCAAATACTGATATCCCAGCTGACTATCAACTCCCAGCAGGAGCGATAGTAAGTATGAGTCATGGTGATAAAGTTGCTGTAGGAGATGTTATAGCAAGAATACCGCTGGCTGCCTCTAAATCGAGAGATATAACTGGAGGACTTCCAAGAGTAGCGGATTTATTTGAGGCAAGAAAACCAAAAGATCCCGCTATAATGGCTGAATCAACCGGGACAGTGAGTTTTGGTAAAGAAACAAAGAGTAAGAGACGTCTGATCATTACGGATGAAGACGGAAATAATCATGAAGAATTGATACATAATTACAGAACACTCAATGTTTTTGAAGGTGAGCAAGTATCAAAGGGCGAGATAATTGCTGATGGAGAGCCAATTCCTCATGATATTCTTCGTCTTCAAGGCGTGGAGCCTCTCGCTGATTACTTAATCAGAGAAATACAGGATGTATATAGACTACAAGGTGTTAAAATAAATGATAAGCATATCGAAGTTATTATTAGACAGATGCTTCGCAAGGTTATAGTAGGAGAACCTGGAGATAGTTCTTATCTGAGAGGAGAGCAAATTGATAAATCTAGAGCTTTAGAAGTAAATGATGAGTTAAAACAAAAAGGAAAAGACGAGCTTACATACAGTCCACTTTTGCTTGGTATAACTAAAGCATCACTTGCAACGGAATCATTTATTTCAGCTGCGTCATTCCAAGAAACTACAAGGGTTCTTACAGAAGCCGCAGTTTGCGGAACAAAGGATGATCTTAGAGGTCTAAAAGAGAATGTAGTAGTTGGCAGATTAATTCCCGCAGGGACAGGTTTTGCTCATCATGCGGAGAGAAGGATGACGCAGGAGGAAGATCTAGCAGAACAGCTTCAGGGCCTGGAAGATACAATTAGTTCGGATAGTTCGACCGAAGAAGATCATGATCATAAAGAGAAGATTGAAGAGACAATTGATGATCAAGCATAAAAAAGAGGTAAAGTTTTAATTATCAGCTTGACAGTGGCTCCCTCAGGAAAATACAATGCTCAACACTTTATGTTGGATAATATCAACAAATTAAATAAGAAAAAATATGGCAACGATAAATCAGTTAGTTAAAGGCGCTAGAAAAGTTAAATCGTATAAAAGTAATGTACCAGCATTACAAAACAGCCCTCAAAAAAGGGGTGTGTGTACTCGTGTCTACACTACTACACCAAAGAAACCTAATTCTGCAATGAGAAAAGTTGCCAGAGTCCGACTCACGAACGGTTTTGAGGTTACCAGTTACATTGGCGGTGAAGGTCACAATCTTCAAGAACACTCTGTAGTTTTAATTCGTGGTGGAAGGGTGAAAGATTTACCAGGTGTGAGATATCACACAGTAAGAGGTACTCTGGATTGTTCTGGTGTAAATGACAGAAAACAAGGAAGGTCCAAATACGGAACCAAAAAACCAAAATAATAGTTAAGATTATTTAAAAAAATATTTCAGAGAAAAAAGATGTCCAGAAGAACCAGAGCGCCAAAACGAACGATACTTCCTGATCCAAAATATGGAAGTGAGTTGTTAGCTAAATTTATGAATATGATCATGAGCCATGGAAAGAAATCTGTAGCAGAGAGAATAATCTATGGCGCGATTGATTCCATCTCAGAAAAAGAGACAAAAGATGAGTATAAATCCCTAGAGTTACTCGAAAGTGCATTAGAGAATGTCAAGCCAGCAGTCGAGGTAAAATCGAGGAGGGTAGGTGGTGCAACCTACCAGGTTCCCGTTGAGGTTAGACCCGCGAGAAAACAGACACTAGCTATGCGATGGATTATCGATGCAGCTCGAAAAAGAAATGAAAAATCCATGGCCGCGAGACTGGCAAACGAACTCCTTGATGCTGCAGACAATCGTGGAACTGCTGTAAAGAAAAAAGAAGATACGCATAGAATGGCTGAGGCTAACAAAGCATTTTCTCATTATCGTTGGTAGAGAGAAGAGCATAATCTTCCTAAAGTAAGTGCCTAGAGTAACGCCAATAGAGTTATACCGTAATATTGGTATTATGGCTCATATTGATGCGGGAAAAACAACAACCACTGAAAGAATCCTCTACTACACTGGCGTCTCACATAAGATTGGTGAAGTTCATGATGGTGCTGCGGTTATGGATTGGATGGAGCAAGAGCAAGAGAGAGGTATAACCATAACATCCGCTGCCACAACTTGCTTCTGGGATGGAATGAATAAACAACATGCTCAACACCGAATCAATATTATTGACACACCTGGGCATGTGGATTTTACAATTGAAGTTGAAAGAAGTCTTCGTGTACTTGATGGTGCAGTCACTGTATTTTGTGCAGTAGGAGGGGTAGAGCCTCAAACTGAAACTGTGTGGCGACAAGGAAATAAATACAATGTACCCAGAGTAGTATTTATAAATAAAATGGATAGACCTGGCGCAGACTTTTATAGAGTCATAGAGCAGATTAAAGAAAGACTTGGATCGACGCCCATACCAATAAATATTCCAATCTTAAATGATGATCATTTTCTTGGGGTAGTGGATCTAGTAAAAATGAAATCAATATATTGGAATGAAGAAGAAAAGGGATCTAATTTTAGTTACGACCGTATACCATCAGATTTAGAAGAGTTAGCACTTGAATGGAGAGAGAGGTTATTAGAATCTGTAGCAGAGGCAGATGAAAAACTCTTAGAAAAATATCTTATCGATGGAACCCTTAACCCTGAAGATATCATTTCTGGATTGAGGCAACGATCAATAAACAATGAAATAGTGGTAACGATGTGCGGCTCTGCTTTCAAAAATAAAGGAGTTCAACCGCTATTAGATGGTGTGATTGATTTTTTACCGTCACCAACAGAAGTTCCTCCTATTAATGGTTTATCTGAAAATGGTGAAGAGGATAAAAGAAAAGCTTCGGATAATGAACCTTTTTCTGCTCTAGCTTTCAAGGTTGCAACAGATTCATTTGTAGGTAATTTGACATTTTTTCGAGTCTATTCTGGATCAGTAAAAACAGGTGATACAGTCTTTAATTCAATAAAAAATAAAAAAGAAAGGATAGGTCGACTTTTGCAAATGCATTCAAATGACCGTAAAGAAATAAATGAAGTTTTGGCAGGTGATATAGCAGCTGCGGTAGGACTCAAGGACGTAAATACTGGTGATACCCTGTGTGATACGAAAAATATTATCTCTTTGGAAAAAATGGAATTTCCAGAACCTGTTATATCTGTAGCAATTGAACCAAGAACTAAACCTGATCAAGAAAAAATGGGAGTAGCACTTCAAAAACTAGCGAAAGAAGATCCATCGTTCAAAGTTCATACAGATCCAGAGTCAGGACAAACGATTATCTCAGGAATGGGGGAACTTCATCTTGATATTATTGTTGATCGCATGTTACGTGAGTTTAGTGTTGATGCGAATGTTGGAAATCCTCAGGTGGCATACAGAGAAACAATCAGGAAAGCTGTCGAACAGGAAGGGAAGTTTGTAAGACAGTCTGGCGGCAAAGGACAATATGGTCACGTTTTCTTGAAAATTGAACCTTTAGAATCTGGCCAGGGATATGAATTTATTGATTCAATAGTTGGTGGAGCTATTCCAAAAGAATACATTCAAGCTGTCGATAAAGGTATTCAAGATCAAATGCAAAACGGTGTTATTGCTGGATATCCCGTTGTAGATGTTAGGGTAACTTTGTTTGATGGATCTTTTCATGATGTTGACTCCAGTGAAATGGCGTTTAAAATAGCCGCTTCAATTGCATTTAAAGATGGAACAGACAACGCAAAACCTATACTATTGGAGCCCATTATGAATGTTGAAGTTGTGACACCCGAGGATTATATGGGCGATGTGATGGGCGACATCAACAGAAGAAGAGGTATGCCTCAGGGAATGGAGGATTCTCCAGCTGGAAAAATTATCAGAGCAGAAGTGCCATTGGCAGAAATGTTTGGTTACGCAACAGATTTAAGATCAATGACACAAGGAAGGGCAGTATATTCTATGGAGTTTTTGAAATATAATGGCGTACCAAAAAACATATTAAATGAAATAACAAAAAATTGATGTAACAGAGTAATTAGCTCTAACAAAAAGAAAGGAAAAGACAGTGACAGCAAATCAGAATATCCGTATAAGATTGAAGGCATTCGATCATAGATTAATTGATTCCTCTGCCAGAGAAATAGTAGATACCGCGAAGAGAACAGGTGCTAATGTCAAAGGACCTATACCTCTACCAATGAAAATGGAGAGGTTTACAGTTCTCATCTCACCTCATGTTAATAAAGATGCAAGAGATCAATATGAAATTAGGACACATAAAAGACTTATGGATATTGTTGATCCTACAGATAAAACTGTGGATGCGCTCATGAAATTAGAGCTTCCAGCGGGTGTGGATGTACAAATTAAGCTGAATTAGTCAATTTATTGGGTATTTTAGTAAAAATCGTCAAAAATTAGGCAAAAAGTCCAATATTTGCTTGATACAAGCCAATCTAACGTTATAATGGTCGGCTAATTTTAGCCGTTCCAAGAGTCGGCTATTAATTAGATACACCGAAGTTATGGTGGAAAAATTGTCACTTGTAATTAAGTGTGCACGGCAAATCTTGGGAATGGATTTATCCAAAATGGGTCAGTTCAAAATCATAGATTTAAGTATGGGGCTGGCCCTTTATTGTGCTCAGATGAAAACAATTTTTTATGAATAAAGAAGATAAAAAAAAGGCAGGCATATTGTGAGTGTTGGATTGATAGGGAAAAAGTGTGGCATGACAAGAGTCTTCAATGAAGATGGTGCATCTGTTCCCGTCACTGTTATTGAAGCTCTTCCCAATCGTGTTTCACAAATTAAAAAGACAGATAAGGATGGGTACAGTGCTATACAAGTATCATCAGGCAGTATAAAACAATCAAAGATTAATAAACCATTGTCTGGTCATTTTGTATCAACAAAAACAAAACCTGGCAAGAATATCTGTGAATTTAGAACCAAAGGCAGCAATGTTGATGAGTTCAAGACTGGTATGGAACTCAAGGTGAATATTTTCAAAAAAGGGCAAAAAGTTGATGTCACAGGCAAAACAATTGGTAAAGGATTTGCTGGAACAGTGAAAAGACATAATTTCAGCACCCAAGATGCAACGCATGGAAACTCTTTGGCACACAGAGCACCAGGTTCAATTGGACAGAACCAAACACCAGGTAGGGTATTCAAAGGGAAAAAGATGGCTGGTCACATGGGTAATGTTCGCCGTACGGCGCAAAACTTGGAAATTATTGATATTGATACCGAAAAAAATTTACTGCTCATTAAGGGTGCAGTACCTGGTCATCCAGGGTCAGATGTAATAGTAAAACTTGCAGTGAAATATAAAAATCAAGGAATAACTCTAAACAATACTGATCAAACAGAACAAACCCCAGCAGAAGAAGCTCAAACAGAACAAACCCCAGCAGAAGAAGCTCAAACAGAACAAACCCCAGCAGAAGAAGCTCAAACAGAACAAACCCCAGCAGAA
>Ga0160423_10000893_pt1 | contig 24850 bp, 24 predicted proteins | sample CRUFie14St8metaG_FD_108191 | JGI IMG/M metagenome (GOLD analysis project Ga0160423, IMG submission 108191) | Marine microbial communities from the Costa Rica Dome - CRUD Field 142mm St8 metaG | ecosystem: Environmental > Aquatic > Marine > Oceanic > Photic zone | place: Costa Rica: the Eastern...
GCAAACAAGTGTCGCCAGAGGGAACTGATCTATTATATCCCTTATTTCGTTTTCCTCGTCTTCTTTAAATTGTGGCGGTAAATACAATCCAAACCCTCCTCCTGTCCGCTGCTCCGAACCGCCCATTTATAATAAGTTGACCTAGCAGGCGTAGAGCTAACATTGGCAATAGTATTAAAATTATCAGGACTATCGCATCCGAAACACAAAAGAGAAACAAACATCTTATGACTTGAGTCACAGATCTTCCATTTGGTTCAAAATCTCAACGCGCCTTTTATATCCACCGATATTCTCTTGATTATTATTTTCATCGATGGCTTTTTCAAGCCACAGATAATCGTAGTCACTTTTTTTTGTTACACTAATCTCTCCGTCCACAAGATAGGAGTAGCCTTTAAAGATCCAATCATTTTTAGACATAGACTGAAACAAATCCATTGTGCTTTCTGTTTCTATATTATAATTAGTTCGAAACCAACTTAAGTTAGCCATATCTTCAAGTGTAGTTTTATCGGGTTTGGCGCATGCATCCTTAGGATCACTCACTTTACAAAAATCTGTTCCAAAAAAATGTTTTTGATTAACAAATAATCTTCTTTCACAAACTTTTATATCATAACGAGAAGGAGCACTATATTGCGTATCATATGCGTTTTCATCGTAACTCATCTCGTCAATTAACTCGTACTGATCCGACGTCAACTCCAAAGCCCCCCAAGTATACCCCACTGAAAACTGGATATTGATATTCAGGTCCTCGTTGACCCAGAGAGCCTTTTCATAAAAGGTGTCTTTTATCTTATTTTCTAAAACGACATTTATTATTTTATTAACCCACATTAACTTCCCACCGCTGTGTTTAGACAAGAAAATCACGCCTTATCAATATGGTAACAAACATTAAAAATCTATTTTTCCTTCTAACGACTTTAGAAAAACTTTCCGTGCCGCAGTTTCATCAAATTTTATTGGATTTGATGATGCGGTTGGATCTGCTGCAGAGAGAGTTCCGATACGATCGAGCTTAGAATCGTCTATATCCATCTCCGATACTGTGTGGGGTATGCCGAAAAAGTCACGTGTCTCTAATATCCAATCGCATACTGCTAGATATCCTGAACGTTTTAAGCCCAGATAATCTGACACTCTAATCATTTTTTTTTCAATTGCGGAACGATTAAAATCCATAATATATGGGAAAAATACAGCATTGGTTAAACCATGATGCGTATTATAAAGTCCACCGACAGAATGACTAAGTGAGTGAATGCCCCCCAATCCTTTTTGAAAGGCTGTCGACCCCATTGATGCCGCTGCTAGCATATAACCTCGTGCCTCCAAGTCACTCCCGTCTGCATAAGCAAGAGGCAGATATTCCTTAACTAATCTCATCCCTTCTAGCGCAATGCCATCGGCCATTGGATGGATCCCTGGTGCACACAAAGCTTCAAAACAATGGCTCAGTGCATCGATACCCGTCCATGCTGTGAGATTTTTAGGAAGACCCGCGCTTAGCTCAGGATCTGAAATTACGATAGCTGGCATCATTTTAGGATGAGCAAAAATCCGTTTTGCATTAGCTTCCTCTTCTGTAATTAGCCCAGCACGTCCTGTTTCAGAACCAGTTCCAGCGGTAGTCGGCACAGCAATAATCGGTGCGATTTTGTCAGGATTTATTCTTGTGTCACCATCAGCCTTGACGTGGAGATCAAAAAGCTCACTATTTTGGCCTTGATACATGGCGATTACTTTTCCCGCGTCCATTGCCGAGCCGCCGCCAACAGCAATTACACCATCATGTGAACCATCACGATATACATGCGCGCCATCGATTATGTTTTTCCCAACAGGGTTTCCTTGTACTTCCGAAAACAGGCTTATATCTAAACCATTTTTCTTAATGGATGAAATGACATTCAGCACTACCTGCGAATTTACCAAACCAATGTCGGTAACTATGAGGGGACGGCTTATATTCAAATCAGAGCAAGCCGAAGAAATTTCAGAAATGCGGCCAACCCCAAAGCGCACTTGTGTTGGATAGTTCCAGTTTGCAAATAAATATTGTTTGGTCATCATAGCAAATTTATTAAGAGTTTATATCACAAAGTATATGTTAGTCCGGAACATCATCTACTACAAATCTTTACCACACTGAAATTTAATAAACCGAGCGTAAAATCAATTATCGTTTTTACAGAGCATTTCTTAGTCTACGAGAAGTGCGAATCCAAGTTTAGAAATTTTGCCAGGTTATGTTGGTTTTATCTTTCGATAAAAACTTTGTTGTAATGACTATCCGAAATGATTAGAAATTTTAGCAGCCTTATTTACTTAACCTTTCAGCAGAAATAAAGTTACAACCTAATCTGATCGGCCAAATATTTTTAAAAACTCGATACCAACAACTAAGTTTCTAAAAAATGCATTTATTCCATAAATTTTTAATTCTACTTTTTCTTGCTATATGCGGCACTATTTTTTATCAGACTATAGGCCTTTTTGCTTTTGTCCCGGTTTGGTTGTTGTGTGGCCTTATCGATTTTGTCAGGCATACCACAAAAACACCCCAGCTATTCAAAGAGTATTTTACAGGTAAGGGTAAACTAACATTTATTTTATCACCCCTAAACTTGGCGATAGATTTAATATCACATAAAAATTTGCACACTTACGATCTAGACCAATTACCAACCGACATTAGGCAAGAAATAGATCACGTGATAACTGTCTTTGATGAGCAAAAAGAAAAAATTGAAAAATGCTTTGCACAATCTGACAATGACAGGACCATGTTATTTTACAAATGGTATGGAAGAAACATAGACGAAAGCATCGCTGAGTTTTTGCCAGAATTCAAACATGTAAAGACAATTGGAGTTTCTTTATTTAAGGAAAAGACCTCAACTTCCAGGCACTTCGGGCCGTTCAGAGCAACGCTTCGGGTTTTGTACAACTTCAACAAAGTCCAGAAGGATGGCTCTTATATCGAAATTGACGGTACTATCAACATTTGGAAGAAAAACGCTCTTTGCATTTTTGACGATACTCTTGTCCACCAGAGCTTTAATGAAGAAGAGGATTTAAGATATTGCGCCTTTATCGATGTTTTGCGCCCTAATTATGCCAATAGAGCACTGCAAATATTACTTTTTTCGGTTGGCTTATTCTTGAAAAATACAAGGGCGGTTTTCTACAAAAATTGGAAAATGATACAAGGCTAAGACACTAAACAGATTAAAATTGAGCCCAGTTAGACTTGCCAACCGCTATACTGATGTTTGGCAATTTGACATTTCAAATTGTACTAGGTTGACTGGTATGCGTTTCCAAAAATTTATTTGCACTTTGAAATATTTTCACTCTGCGATCGTTCGACATTTTTTCAAGCATTCTTGTTTGAAAAGACAGACGCGGGTTGCTGCCGTAGAACTGTTTGTTTTTTTCAATAAAACGCCAGTAAAGGCCATCTACAATATTACACCATTCACCTTTTTTGTAATTGCTCATTTTAAGAAGATAATTTGAACCGCAGGTGTAAGGTTTAGTTGACATTAATCCACCATCAGAATAAGTCGCCATGCCGAAAACGTTAGGCACCATCACCCAGTCTGATGAATCTATGAACATTTCCATAAACCATTTATAAATGCTTTTGGGATCGATTTCGCATAACGTCATTAAATTACTTATCACCATTAACCGTGGGATGTGGTGTCCATAGCCATCTCGGATCGCGAGGCGTATGCAATCGTCAAGAGGGACAATACCCGTTGACCCCTCATACCAGCTGCTGGTTAATTTTCGATGGTGACTCCAAAAATTACTTTCCGACTGTTCATTTCCTTTTAGTTGATAAATTCCCCTTATAAATTCTCTCCAGCCTAGGACCTGCCTTATATATCCCTCCACCGAGTTAAGTGGTGCGAAACCAAGATTGAAGTGCTCAACTATTCTTGAGATAACATTTTCTGGAGTTATAAGACCGATATTTAAAAATGGGCTAATACAGCTATGAAAAAGAAAATTTTCACCCTCCCTCATTGCATCCTCGTATACACCAAAGTTTGAGAGCCGCTGGTCAAGGAATGAGGACAATTGCTTTTGTACATCCGCCCGCTTTACTGGAAACCAGATGTTTCCGAGCGATCCTGGATGATGGGGAAAGTTGTTTTCTATTATTGAAATTATTTCGTTATGATACTTCGACTGTTTTGGCAACTCCAGTTTTGGGATGTTAACACCCGTGGGTATGCGCTTTCTGTTCTCATCGTCAAAAGACCATTTCCCGCCGGTGGGTTCACGATCACTGTTAATCAAGAGTTGAAATTTCTTTCTTCCTAATTTGTAGAAATTTGCTAGCCTGAAAACCTTACTGTTTGAATGAATTGACTCGAATTCTTCTCGCGAAAACATAAACATTGGAGAGGTGTGGAAAATCAGTTTTTTAGAAGCTAAGTGTTTTTCGCTTTTTATGCGATCCTCAAAGAATTTATCCTCAATTTCAAAAAAATTTATCTCATCAAAGCCTTGCTCTTTTGCGAAATTATCTAGCAACTCAATATAATCACAACTTTGTTCTCTAGTTTCTAATTGAAAATAAGATACTGCTATCCCTGCCCGCTCCAATTCATCCCGATACTCCCGCATCGAGCATAAGAAAAGATAAAGTTTTAGCTTATGGTGTTTTTCATAAGTACAAAGCGCATAGTCCTCTGCCATAAAGACGTCGGTACAACCCAGCCCCTTCAATAATTCAGGATCGAACAATTGATTACCTAAAATAACAAACAGTTTTTTTGCCATCGCTCGCTTTACCGGTCGTAGTTATTATAGAGAACGACGATAGTATTTGCTTACCATTAATCAAGTACCCGACAACTCCTTGTTTCGGAAAGCTTGACATCAAAGTTGGCCTAAGTTGACGTTTGTTTGATTTTGCTACAAGACGCAGGTGTTCATGGTCACCTTTAGCCAAGTACGCTAGAATTAGTATACGTTTTTTCGATTAATATGCTAAGGAGACTTATTTGTTCCGCTTTTCCTGCTCACCATAGTCGAGTGTCGCTAATCCAGAGCCTTCAAAACTTTTGGCGGTGACATTGGTAACTCATAGAGTCGCTTACCTCCGGTGGCATCAGCGATTGCATTTGCTATCGCCGCTAGCGGTGGGACCAGAGGGATTTCGCCGACACCTTTGACCCCATGAGGATGATCTGGGTTTGGAATTTCAACCATAACCGCGTCAATCAATGGAAGGTCTGAAGCAACGGGCATACGATAGTCTAGAAACCCTGCGTTATCGAGACGTCCATCCTTATTATAGATGAATTCTTCATTTAGCGCCCAACCGATACCCTGAACAACACCGCCTTGGATCTGTCCTTCAACATAAGCTGGATGTATTGCTTTACCTACGTCCTGGCTTGCCGTGTAACGGAGAATTTTTACTCGACCCGTTTCCGTGTCAACTTCAACGTCGACCATATGAGCACCAACCACGCCCATATGACCAGTTGTGTTTTTTGATACAGCAGCCATAATTGGTCCGCCGGTTGATTCGGCTTTCGCCGCAAGTTCTTCCAAACTCAGCGGTTCGAAATCACCCGCATTGGAACCAGCAGGGCGAGCTGCGCCGTCCTTCCATTCGATAGCTTCAACGTCAATTCCCCAGATCCCTGCTGCCCGAGACTTCAAAGTTTCAATTACTTGATCCGTTGCTTCATTAACGACAATACCAGCCGCGAACGTAACGCGGCTGCCGCCAGTCACGGCACTTATCCCAACGTTGTTCGTATCACCAATTTGCGCTTTAACTTTTTTGTAGTCGATACCCAGTTTTTCTGCGGCAATATTTACCATGGAAGCACGACTGCCACCGACATCGGGATGGCCAGTTATAACTAGGGCGGTGCCATCTTCGTTTATATGCAGTTGAGCACTTGATTCACCGCCAGCATTTCCCCAATAACCAATCGCTATACCGCGACCTTGATTAGGCCCTAATTCAACTTTAGCATTTGGGTGATTACGAACGGAGTCAATACACTCCTGAATTCCGGCCTCCCCGATTTTTGCACCGTAGATCGTTGGCTTATTCAGAGGTAACGCGTTACGTAGCCTCAGCTCCCACGGATCTATATTAAGTTTTTTAGCAATCTCGTCCAACATGGCTTCAAATACATAGTTGCCTTGGGGTGCTCCTGGCGCCCGGTAGGCCGCGACATTTGGACGATTGGAGACAATATCTAAACCTTTTAAGTCTGCATTTTCAATGTCGTAACAAGAGAACGAGAAATGGCAAGCGCGGCCCACAGGTGAGCCCGGATAACAACCTGCCTGCATGTTGTAAACACCTTGGACAGCGGTTATTTTTCCTTCTTTTGTTGCGCCGACTTTTAATCGGGCTGACATTCCGGGAGCTGGACCAGTACTGTGGAACACTTCTTCTCTCGTATTTTGCATTTTAACTGGTCGACCACATTTTTTTGACAAAATCATAGCTAGTGGCTCTAGGTAGATGATGGTTTTACCGCCAAATCCTCCCCCAATTTCAGCAGGAATTGCTTTTATATTACCCGTTGCCATTCCCGTTATCGCAGCTGTTAAACCTCGCACCATAAATTGACCCTGACTGCTACTCCATATCGTGGATTGGGAGTCTGGCTTGTAACTGACTACGCACGATTGTGGCTCTATGTACCCTTGGTGCACCGCTGCCGACTTAAAATCTCGTTCTACTACTAGGTCTGCTTCTGCAAAGCCTTTTTCTACGTCACCGGTCTTAACGGTCATTATATTAGAGATGTTTGTTGGACCCTCAATTCCTTCTGTTTTTATCCAATCATGCAAAATAGGAGCGTCGGGGGCAGCTGCCTCATCAACATCTATTACGTGGTCTAGAACCTCATAATCAACTTCTATTAAATCGAGCGCTGCTTTTGCAATCTCCTGCGAGGTTGCCGCAACCGCTGCAACTGGATGTCCTACATAAAGAATTTTTTCTTGTGCCATGCAACAGCGGGATATCCAGCGAATATCGTTCGGGCCTGTGGGCAAAGGAACATCCAATGGAAGGTTCGGTAAATCGGCGCTAGTCATTACTGCTAAAACGCCCTGCAATTTTTCCGCTTTTGAAGTGTCGATGTTCTTTATCAGTGCGTGAGCGTGTGGACTCCGAAGAACCTTTCCCCAAACCATACCCGGCATGGTGTAGTCAGCTGAGTATTGAGCTGAACCCGTAACTTTTTCAATACCATCGGGCCGTATTGTAGGTTTACCAATCCATTTATTATCGGGTGACATATAGTTCATTATTTTATTCCTTATTAACACCTATGACCGCGGTTGCATCTAAGAGATCGGCTTTTTAGCGCTGAGTCCATACAAAACTAGTAGTTTGCCTAAGACAGCTACCAAACCTAGCAGACTTCCCCAAGACTTAGATAAGCCGAATTATTTCTTTGTCCATTTTACGAGTTTAAGAGAGTTTTTTATCTTTATCAATGCTGTAGCTAAGATGCGACAATTTTTATCAAAACTCTGGTCCATTTAGCACTCCCTAAAATACTAAGCAGTTTGCTAAGCGCATTTCTTCTTATATCGGTCATTGAATTGGGCATCCGTATCTAAAAGACTATGGGGGTATTCTATCAGATTTTTAACATTAAACCCACGATGCGTTGTGAGTTCCAACATGCACAGGTCCTGTCTCCCAAAATGGAACCGTTTCGGACATGACTTCTGGAGATTTTACGTGCGATATATCACCCCACGGCGAGGGGTGTATCTCTAACAGGTCCGCGATGTCTTTTTCTTCGGGATTCACGACAGATAGACCATCAACGCGTCCTAGTTTATTAATCCATTGACCTGTTTGAGCAAGAGAAACCCTCACCATCCACGAACCGCCTTCCTCAACTCGCCTTTTAAGCGCCACCATCGCACCCAAAGCGGCAAGATATCCAGTCCCGTGATCAAGCGCCTGACAAGGTAATGGGTGCGGTTTTTGTGTCCCAGCCGCCATCATACCCTCATAAACGATACCACTAGCACTCTGCGTAAGGCTGTCGAAACCGCGCCAATCAGCCCATGGTCCTTTGTGTGAATACGCAGAAAGTGTCACATAAACGATTCCTGGCTTTATATTTGCCAGCTCTTCTGGACCAAATCCTCGTCTAGCAATACTTCCTGGTCGATAGCCTTGTACGAAAACATCAGCCTCACATGCCAACTCTTTTAGACGTTTAACCCCAGAATCCGATCGGAGGTCCAAAAACGCGGAGCGCTTCCCAAGCCCAGTATCAATTACCAAAGATTCAAGTAGTGGCAAATGAGATGCACCTATTCTCATGACCTGAGCCCCATGCGAAGCGAGGGTCCTTCCACAAACGGGCCCCGCTATCACTTTGGTCAGATCCAATACTTTTATACCTGATAGCGGACGGCTAACATCTGACGGCAGAGGCATAGGAGGCGATTCTCCAATTTTGAAGATCTCTATTACTGGGAGCTCTGATAAAGCTTCAGCTTGAGGATGGACTGCCCATTCCTCAGGTGACCGAATCAGGGCCACGCAAAGTAATTCCTCTCTGCATCGTTTTTCGAGGTCTAGCCCATTCCACTTAGCGACAGCCTCTTGAACAGCTTTGGGATTGTCAGCACAATTCAAAACTGCAAGGACGCCCGCGCGATGATGCGGGAACTGGCAATGCAGTTGGATCCATCTATTATCATTTGTTTTGTAATATCCAGAAATTGGTGACCAGAATTTAGTGCGGGGTTGATCAACAATACGCGTATAATGTTCACTGCAAAACGCTATGGCAGCATCTCGGCAGTCCAATGAAACGTTCTGATGATTGCCTGTACGCAAGCGCCAAATCTCTGCGGCTGCCAACGAGGCCGCTCCAATTGTCGCAGAAGCAGCTGTCCCCACGCGAAATATTGACGATAAGACGGGATCTTCTCCGCTTAGGTTGATATTGTCTAATGCAGTGGCATCGCAGCCTGTCATCTGCCAAATTTCGTTAAGTGCTTCGGTTGCGAGTCGGTTGGAAGTTTTCACCATCGGATACCACACTTTCTGATTCGGATGTCGCTAGTGTATTCACAAGGTATTGCTTCTGTGGCCACCATCAATATCCCGCCCTAATAGCCTCTGCCATTTTTTCGGCTATCATTACCGTAGTCAAATGAGTGTTTGCGCGCGGAACCTCGGGCATAACAGAGGCGTCGATTACCCGAAGCCCCGTCGAGCCTATCACTTTACAACAAGGATCCACAACAGAATTTGGATCGTCTACCGCACCCATGCGACAGGTGCCGCTTGCATGCTGAGCGTCTGAACATTCTTGCATTATCCAGGCATCCAGATCATCACCTTCCAATTCTTGATCGAGAAAGCGTCCCGAACTTCCATATCGGACGCCAACAGAAATATCGGCAACTGGACCACTTAGGCCGATGGCACGAAGGCGCTGAACGCCATCCCTCATACGCACCATATCCCGTTCGTCCGATAGCATATTTTCTTCAATATTGGGGTCTTCGTTGGGATCCGTAGATCTTATCTCTACCGTTCCCTGGCTAAATGCTTGATAGACGGAAACAGCAATTCCACCTCGACTTAATCCGCCCTCGCCTTCTGGGTTCATATTTCTGGTGATCATGATCATGTCATTATCACCAGCACCAGCTAATCTAGAGCTATAACGAACACAACAGTTGGTATGTCGGTGCATTCGAGTTGAGACCTGACATTCGCGTTTAAGATCTAGCACAATCCTCAAAATTGGGTGGTCTAATAAATTTTTACCAATTGGTAACTCCTTTATTACAGGAATATTAAGAGCTTGTAATAGTGATGAAGGACCAAATCCTGAGCGTTGTAAAATAGTAGGAGAATGAATAGCACCTGCGCAAAGTAGCACCTCTCTGTTTGCCCGAAGATTTTTCACCTCACCCCTCAGGCTAACTCTTACGCCATTGACATGATGCCTATTACCTTCAAATGATAACGTATCAACGATGGCATTGCCTTCGATAGTCAAATTACTTCGACCTCTTGCGGGCTCTAAATAAGCGTCATTAGTAGAGACCCTATTACCATTCTGGCTGTTTATGGCGTATGGTGATACTCCAGTGCCCCACGGGGCATTATGGTCTTCACACCAACCATATTCTAGATCTAAGCCGGCCTTCATTAACGCTAAATCAACGGAACCCCAGTTCTGAGGTTCAGCCCTAAATATCGGAATTGGCCCCAAACTTCCATGATATGGGGCATTCCCAAACCGTATATCGTTTTCAAGTTTGCAGAAATAGGGCAACACCTGTTCCCAGCCCCATCCAACGCAACCAAGTCTTTCCCATCTATTGAAATCATCTGGCAACCCTCTAATGGCAATTTGCCCGTTGATTGTCGAAGATCCGCCAATCGCTCGGCCACGCCATAATAGTTTTGGTTCTTGTGATGCAGTTCTTCGAGCCAGTAACGTTGGCCAACGGTAGTTATCGTCAGCGATGGCATGTAGTGGATTGGGAATACGGATGTTTTCCGGTGTTTCGGCGGAGGTAAAGTCACGACCTGCTTCTAACAGCAAGACTTGCGTTTGCGGATCCTCACTTAATCGCGCCGCGAGGACTGCTCCAGCTGATCCTCCACCTATAATTATATAGTCGAAATCTATTCTCATCAAAACGTTTAAAGGCCTTATGGGCTCTTTTCACAAGTGTTATTATAAAACACGTATACCTAGAAGTAGTGCCGTTTACCACAAATATCCTAGCTTCTTTTCAAATACCGGCGCATAAATTTTTTCTCGCATATAGTCTTGCTAATCAGGAGCATCTCCTCATTTGACTTCTCATTTGCTTGGTGGCGGACGCATCAAGAGTAAAATTTGCATCTGGTTGCTCGACAACGTGATAATGAGGCTGTTGGCAGTTAATCTTAAATACGCGCAATTACAGTCATGTTGACGATCAAATCTGCAGCCTCTCTTTTACTCATATTTTCGCGTTTCGTCAGATCGTGGATTGATATCATAAACAACTAAATTTGCATCAATGGTGTCAAATACGTTTGTATCAAAATAACGATCTTTTGATTATGGAACCCATTTAGTTAAATTTCACTGGTGGTCTTTTCAGTCCATAATGATCTCGAAGCATTGTTCCTTTGTATTCTTCGCGAAATACTCCACGTTGTTGCAGTAGGGGGACGACCTCCTCAACAAAAACTTCAAGCATCCATGGAATTATTGGCGGCATAAGATTGAAGCCATCCGCGGCACCAGATTTGAACCATAACTCAAGCTCATCAGCAACTTGCTCAGGTGTGCCTGTAAAAATAAAGTGGCCACGCGCCCCCGCAAGCTTAGCGAGGAGTTGTCGCAAGGTTGGTTTCTCGCGCGCCACCATACCTACGATAACCTCTGTGCGACTGCGAGCAGCCTGAACCGTAGACGGATCGGGAAAGTCGTCTGTTGTAAGTGGCCGGTCAAGTGGTAAATGCGAAAAATCATAGCCGCCAAATCGACCCGTTAAGCGCTTACGACCAACCTCAACATCGGTAAGTTCGTTAAGTTCTTTAGCAATCTGTTTGGCTTCTGCCTCAGTACCAGCGATAATTGGGCTAAACCCAGGCAGAATGATAATGCTATCAGGATCACGTCTTTGGGCTTTCGCGCGTGATTTCAGGTCTTTGTAAAAATCTATAGCTGTTGCCATCTCCAAGTGAGCTGTAAAAACAGCCTCTGCGTGCCTCGCTGCAAATTCTCTCCCAACTTCCGATGAGCCTGCCTGTACAAGGACCGGCCGACCTTGCGGACATCGTGGAACGTTCAGTGGACCAGCTACTTTGTAATAATCACCCGAATGGAAAATCGGTCGGATTCCGTCTATTTTTGCATAAAGACCACTTGCTCGGTTATCGACGATTGCGTCGTCGCTCCAACTGTCCCAAAGTGCCTTGGTAATATTCAAATACTCTTCAGCACGTAAATATCTTTCAGCATGTGATACTTGGTCACTAGCCCCAAAATTTCTGGCTGCGGGAGCGGACCAGGTGGTTACGATATTCCAACCTATTCGTCCTGCACTCACATGATCTAGACTTGCAAATTGTCGTGCCAAATTGAAAGGTTCCATATAGGTGGTCGATGCCGTAGCTATGAGACCGATTTTTTTTGTTGCCATAGCGAGCGCACCCAACGTCGAAATTGGTTCCAGCCAAGTTCTTGCAGCCTGAGCTACGTCATCATTTACAACTAGCGTATCGGCAAGAAAAATTGAATCGAACAGTCCAATTTCAGCGGTCTGTGCTGACTCAGTCAAATACGAGATATCGGTCAAAGCTTTTGGTGATGATTTGGGATGGCGCCACGACGCCTCGTGGTGACCGCGACTGTGTATGAACAAATTAAGATGCATTTGTTTGCCCATCGGCTCAATCTCCTAAATTTGATGCCCAGAATATAGTTTTATATCACTTGTAATGCGCAGTAATATCCCCAAGCCTTGTAGTTTAGACATTAACGAATGCAAGGTTGTAGGAAGAAAGGTTTTTTAGATAGCAAGTTAAAAAACATACCTTCGATTTTATAAAACATATCAACTTCTTCCTTGCTTAAAACATGTCTTCTCTTTCATATAAAAACTGCACGTAAAGAGGAGAATGAAATGCGGCTAGAATCAAAAATAGCTTTGGTGACGGGCGCGGGTGGCGGCCTTGGTGGAGCCACAGCAATTAGGTTTGCGGCCGAGGGCGCCAAGGTTGTTTGTAGCGACCTAGATTTAGCTAAAGCTGAAAAAACCGTTTCCATAATTGAGTCGAAAGGTGGCTCAGCTATTGCCCACCGATGCGATATTGCAGACCCCGCTCAATGCGATGCTCAGGTTGATGAGACAATCAAGTGCTTCAACCAACTTGACATTTTGGTCAATAGTGCAGGCGTTAGCCTACATAGATTAGCTCTCGACACGACTATTGAGGATTGGAACCGAGTTCTCAATATAAATCTGACTGGCTCCTTTTTAACATCAAAAGCAGCAGCTAATGCTATGCTGAAAAATGGTGGTGGTAGAATTATTCAAATTGGATCCATCTCAGGGCAGAGAGGAAATATGGGTGGCATCGCCTACGGAGCCTCAAAAGCAGCGGTAATGCATATTTGTAAAGTTCTTGCGACAGAGCTTTCTGGACAGGGAATAATGGTTAATGCGATTGCACCTGGCCCTATAGAGACCGGATTAAGCAATCATGGCCCGAGCCGAAAGCAGAAGTATCAAGAAAGAATTCCCGTTGGAAAATATGGTTCAATAGATGCAGTGGCCAATGCAGCACTTTTCTTTGCATCGGATGAATGCGAGTGGACGACTGGAACTATATTGAACGTTGACGGCGGTTATGGTGCGCAAGGCGTCGTTTATGATCCTGTGGAAATAACCCATTAAGCCAAGTGGTTTGTTAAATTATTTTTGAGAAAATTCCCTAAGATACGGTTTCCAAAACTTAAATCTACTTCGTTAGTCGCTTCACATCATTCCAAAATTTAGCAGCTGACTCTTTATTATATCCCTGCATATGCCTACGTTTTAGACAATTCTCGTAGACCCACTTTTGCAGATCGACAAAACCTTGGTCTTTTTCAGAGGCAGAAGCGCTTCCATCTCGTTTTTTCACATACAATTTTGTATCGTCGTCATAGTTGACTGTACACGTTGGCAGCATATGCCAATCATCAACCTACCGGATAACTTCATATAATTGACTTTCAAATTATGTGCGCCTTCATATGTCAGGAGCTGTACATTTGGCATGTGGTTCTTTAGTTTCATCTCTTCGCAGGCAGATGCTGGAGTACTGTCGTCTCGAAGGCCATTTACAACGAATATTCTGGCGTTTTGCGATAGTTTTGGCGCTACGTTTGTAGGACAAGCAGCATTCAACATGAAAGCGTGGGTAACAGATTTCAAGGAAGGCAAATGAGAAATTACAGGTTCTACCTGAGACGCCAATATGGCAAGTGAGCCTGTCGAGCTTGCAAGCAGCACCACCTTTTTAGGCGGCACAAACTGTTTGTTCACGAACTCTAAAGTCTTCGCCAAATCATGCACAATCATGGCTGACGTGTAGGAGCGCGTAAATTTCTTTTCGTATCTCGGCGCCGCTCCATTAACAACTACTGTTGCAAAACCGATGTTACGCATCTTCTCGGCATAGAATAGTTCGTCTTTCATATTGGCTGTGCTAGAGGGTAAAATTATGGCAAGACCATGCGAACCAATTGCATCTTATTGTTGGAAAGTAAGCGTAACCTCTATTCTTTTTCCTATTTCTCCTGACAGCATTTTAGAAATTGAAAGTGGACTACCCACCTTTATTTTAGATTCCATCGCAAGCGTTTGGCCTCCAATAAAGATCCCCATTAGTGTGACCAAACCACAGAAGGCTGCTAAACTTTTCATCTCTATATTACTTCTCTAAGCAAAATAGTTTTCAATCAGGCCCTCTCTCACACGCACATTTAGAGGAGTGTTAAATGTGGTTCGTTTCGGATTTTTAAACTGTAGATATTAAGAAAGACACGTTCTTTGGCGGCAGTGAATTTAGTTTAATCCTCTAAGTTTTTTTAACTTTCCTAACTTACTTTTTCCAATTTGTTATATCTCCTACAAATAAGTGAGTATTATGACAGAAAAACCCGATATTTTTCTAAATGTCTCCTCCATCACTGTGCGTAAAACTCCTTACGATATCTAGCGTCTCTGAGACGACTTTTTCCCCCAGCAACCATCTGCAAAAATCTTCGCTACTTCTTTTTTCAAAAGTCTTTTTACGTAGCTCTCTTAATTTAACTTGTTGGTAATCCTCAAGGTCTTTCTCGGTAAGTCCATTTTCATTTTTGAGGTGCGACATAACCCAATTATACATTGCCACATTACCGCTTTCTTCGCCCATAATCTCGACTAATTTTTTCCATTTATTAAACTGTTCTTCATTTAGATTATGATCGTCCATAATTTACCCCGTTCTCTCCTCAAATTCAGGTAACCTGAAATGTTTCTACCGGCTTGCAGATAAAACTTTCAAACTCTTGATCCTTTATAATTGAAAATAGTTTATTCCCACTCAACAGTCACCCACTTCAATAACTCATATATCAACTACTTTGAAGCACCGCCAGAGCACCATTTAGCATTCGTTTAACTAAAAAGCCATGCCACCAATTAATTTGCTTCTACAAAAATATTTGATTTTATTGGGTAACGACGAAGCTAATTCTGCAACTGATAAACCAATTGCGGCAAACAAAATGAAAAACCACTAGTTTTTGGATTTTGTTTGCGCTTAAAAATCGGTTTTCCTTAGTTATAAAGCAGGTTCAGTCACTCATTTACCCATTGGAAACTATAACTTTGATTCTGGGCTGTTGCATTTTTATTGCTGTGGCCAGAGGGGCAACGTTCTTAGTAGAAAGAGTAGTTTCAATCAAACGGCTTGTGCCATCAAAAAAACGGACACAGCAGCACACCCAATCGCAAAATACTTACGACCGGAAAGCTTCTCCATACCTAAAAACACTGAAAAAAGCATGGCGACTGCAAAGCTTAAATTAGCTATAGGCACTACAACGCTTGCCTCACCATGCTTGAGCGCTTCGATCAACGCGTTGACAACAGCGAAAGCGAGGGAGCCCGAGACCAGAGCATATGCTAATTTTTTAACTGTGATACGAACACGCTTCTCTCGGAATGCCGCGTAGGCGAGCCCACCAACGATCCAGCCAATAGCCGCTATCACCAACAGCCCCTCTGCACTCGCACCCTGCTCTAGAGCAACTTTCGAAGCAACACCATATATGGCTCGGGAGGCAGAAGCCACGACCGCCATCACGAAAAATAAAACAGGTATGGACACAGCATCACCGCCATCACCCCTCCGGTAGAGGATTAATACGGCCACAATACCGATCCCAATACCAAGCAGTTTGATAAAGCTTACATCCTCACCCAACAAAACAAAGGAAATCGCGACCACACCTATCGTGTTGAGTCGGTATATCATTGAGCCCAAACTAACATCAAGGCCAGTTAAACTCTCGATCAATAAAATGTTCCCCAAGACAAGAAATGCACCGGTCACAAGACCATACATTACTGTGACCTCATCCAGACGGAGTTGTACATCGGTTATAGTCAAGTATGTCAGTTGCAAGGCCAACCAGACAACACCGCACCCAAAAACATACATGCCACGGGAACGCACCTTCAACGAAAAACGCTTAAACGTAACGTCGAGACAGCCCGCGGCTGCAAGACTGACGAGGGCAAAGGAGATCGCATATGTCATAGGAACTGCATCAACAATCCGCTACTGGCTCGTGGTGCCAGAGCATTACCAAAATTCGATCAATAACTAAGGCCGGACATTCTATCACCGTTCAATAGTGACGAAACATAAATTATTAGGAAATATAATGACTTAAGCAATACAAATATAACGTGTGTAAGTTTGGTATAACGTTAAATGTTTCGAAATTCTTAGACTAGAAAAAATAAAACATTTCCATTCAAATCGTTCGCATTCATGTTCTGACATATTGCGCTTAACTCAACAAACTGATTTGGCGGAGCTACCGGAATGTAATTTTGCTGCAGACCATCACCTCTCAACGAAAGATTTCTCAAGAACGAAGTCACCCTTCGTGTTTCCGTTACCTTCCAAGCATCCCAATGTTTCTTCAAAATATCTTTTAAATTCTAAGTTCATCGGTAGCGAGCCACAAATCATCGCGCTGTCTTTGTCTTTTTCGAATGGTTGTATACCAGTCTTTTTATAAAACGATCCGTTAAATAGTGCGTCAGTAATTCGACCTGTATTTTCAAAATCCTCACGTGTTACCGATGGATAGAATTTAAATTTCCCTTGGGTGACTTCTCCCCAAACCTGATGTTTGTTTAGGTTTTCTAAAAAATCTTTATGAGCTAGCTCTTTAACTAGCCTCGTGCTCCATAGCAATATTACATTTTCATATTGCTCGTAGGTTTCTAATCCCCTCACCAAGCTCATAAACGGTGCAACCCCCGTTCCTGTGGCCAGCAAGTAGAGGTTTCTGCCGGACTTCAAATTATCCATAACAAGAGTCCCTACAGCTTTTGTATTTGTAATGATTTCATCTCCACATTTAATATGTTGCAATTTACTAGTGAGGGGGCCGCCAGGCACCTTTATCGAAAACCACTCCATGTAATCTTCATAATTTGGCGAAGCAATAGAATATGCTCTTAGAAGTGGCTTATTGTCGACCTCCAGGCCTATCATTAAAAACTCACCATCACGAAAGCGTGTGCCTTTGTCTCTTGTCGTTTTAAAGTGGAATAGCCTTTCCGTGTAATGTTCAACTTCCAGCACTTTTTCCCTTACGATCGCCATAGTATTTTTCTTCCTTCAAAAATAACGGCACAATTGCCTTATTGGATGAGTTATCACCAGAAGTATAAGGTTTTCCCTATTTTTCAAATGTCTTTTGATAATTCTCATGCACCTAGCGGCGAATTGTTCAATAATTTGATCGGTTATTTTTTTCTTATCTGTGTGTCAGGCAATTCATCTCTCAAATTGAGTCGTTTTCTGATCGAAGAAAAGGGATAATATTGTGCGAACAAGTGTCAGTGCTAATTCCCTATCTCTATATCTCTAATCACTAACCTTAGGCATTCCCGCATCGATCCATTCCTAAATATATGATTATGCGATACTTTTAAAACGAGACCATTTCTCAACTATGGGATTACTCCCACTCAATAGTTCCAGGAGGCTTTGAAGTGATGTCATAAACAACCCGGTTTATGCCAGACACTTCATTGACAATTCTATTTGCAATGCGCCCAATTAGTTGGTGCTCAAATGGGAAATAGTCTGCTGTCATTCCATCAGTAGAAGTTACCGCCCTTAATGCGCAGACATATTCATAGGTTCTGCTATCGCCCATTACCCCAACTGTCTGAACCGGTAGTAAAACAGCAAAGGCCTGCCAAATATCGTCGTAGAGACCCGCTTTTTTAATCTCATCAAGGTAGATTAAGTCGGCTGACCGCAATATTTCAAGCCTATCTAGCGTTATCTCTCCCGGAATGCGAATAGCTAGTCCGGGTCCGGGAAAAGGATGTCTAGCTACAAATTCTTGAGGCAGATTAAGTTCACGGCCTAAGCTACGCACCTCATCTTTAAACAATTCCCTTAATGGTTCCACCAGCTTCATCTTCATACGCTCTGGCAGTCCACCAACGTTATGATGTGATTTTATTGTAACACTCGGGCCACCAGTAAATGATACAGACTCAATGACATCAGGATATAGCGTTCCTTGAGCCAGGTAATCTGCCCCCCCAAGTTTTTTGGCCTCCTCATCGAAAACGTCGATAAATAATTTCCCAATAATCTTCCGCTTTTGCTCCGGGTCAACCACGCCTGCCAAATTTGTAAGAAACAAATCCTTCGCGTCTTTATGAACCAAACTCATCTTAAAATTGTCGCGAAATAATGAAATAACTTCGTTTGCCTCATTAGCCCGCATCAAACCATGATCGACAAACACGCAGGTTAACTGATCCCCAATGGCTTCATTAAGTAAAACTGCAACAACCGAGCTATCTACTCCCCCGGACAAACCACAAATCACGCGACTGGTCCCGACTTGCATTCTTATTTTCGAAATAGCCTCTTCTTTAAAGGAAGCCATAGACCAGTCACCAGAAGCCTCACATATCTTGTGTGTAAAATTTTCAAGTAATTTCTTACCATCCGGGGTATGAACCACCTCTGGATGAAACTGAACACCAAAATACCTTTTTTCTTCATTTGCTATAATTGCAAAAGGCGAGGCATCTGAAACACCGACCACATCAAAGCCATCTGGAATTGTATTCACACGGTCTCCATGGCTCATCCAGACCTCATATTTATTACCGGGCGCCCAAATGTTTTCAAACAAACTGCAACTTTTCTTAATCTCGACAAAAGCTCGGCCAAATTCCCTGTGATCAGATGCTTGCACGTCGCCGCCAAGTTGCTGCACCAGTGTTTGTTGACCGTAACAAATGCCAAGGATAGGGACGTTAATTCCAAAAATGGATTTGTGGGCTGCAGGTGCTTGCATTCCGTGCACGCTAGCGGGTCCGCCGGAAAGTATTATTCCTTTCGGATTAAATTCCTCAAGGAAAGATGAATCAATTGAATTGAAAGGATGTATTTCACAATAGACCGACAATTCTCGAATACGTCGAGCAATTAATTGTGTGACCTGCGATCCGAAGTCTACCACCAGTATTTGATCGTGTTCAGCGCTCAATTTTTTAATATTCCTTTATTCGATCCTATTTTTCAACGAAGGCGTCTCACAAACTTTTTCTAGCAACCATTTATTAAAGAGACTAGCGCCTTCGAACTGAGCCCAATGACCAATGTCTTGAAAAACCTCAACAGTCGCGTCGGGTCGCTCTGTTTTCAACATATCAATTCTGCTCTCAAGAGTTCCCTCTACTGTTCTATCTAACTCACCCCAGACTGCGTTTACGGGGGCTAGTATATTCGGCAGCGCGTCCAATAATCGCGTTGTCATGGATATTGGTCGAGATAAAGTTCTAGCCCTATCCGTGTTAAGCAACTGCATGAATATGGCAAGTTCTCCAACATTTTCGGGATGCGCTAGCATTAGCCACCGCATATTATTTTTAGCTGCAGCTATTCTCTCCTCCTCGGACATAGCTTTGTGAATTTTTACCATTGAATTTGCTATTCGTTCTCTAGGGCCAAACCCTGCAGCCCCAACAATATTAAAACTCTTTAACCGTACATCGAGCTTTTCAGCAACAACAGCACCTATTACTGATCCAAATGAAAATCCAACTAAGTCAATCTTACTGTTTTCTGGCAATAGGCTTGTAATCCCATAATACACGACTTCGGCTATTCCCTCTGCCGTGTAAGGTGGACCAGGATCATCACTAGCTCCCAGCCCCGGAAGGTCCGCTACGATGACTTTAAATCCCTCAGCCGCAATTTGTTCAATATTACGGCACCAATGGCTCCAGTCCCCGTGACCGCCGTGCAGGAAAACAATTGGCGCTCCCTCACCCCAAATATGCCATACCATCTGGCCATTACCACACAATGTCCGCTTTACTTCTGACCGGCTTTCTATGTCGTTTAACCACGCTTGGGGGTCAACTTCCGCTTCCTCAATTATAGCTTTCATCAACCTTCACCTGGTTGTAGCGGTCGAGTATAGGTTGGGCTAATGATTACTTCGTTCAGAGTTACTCTTGCAGGAAGTTTCATTATAAAAACAACAATTTCGCCCATATCTTCTGACTGAATAAGGCGTTCTCGCTCCTCCTGCGGCACAGGTATCGGCCGATGGTCTAAGATGGGGGTTTCAACTTCACCTGGGCAAAGCACACATGCCCTAATACCGTTGTTACCCTCTTCTATATTCATGAGTTGGTTTAGTGCCATTACCGCATGTTTTGAAGCTCCATACGCAACACCAGCTCTTGGAGAGTAGTTCACGCCAGCTTTTGATGAGGTTGTAATAATTGTTCCTTCTCCCTGAGGCCGCATTACCTCAAGGGCAGCAAGAGCACAGTTGTATGCCCCTTTGACGTTGACATCAATTACTTCATCCCAGCCCTCTAAATTACCACCTCCCCAACTACGGTTGGTAATATTTATGCCATGATTATTGAATAAGAGATCCAACTTGCCGTAACGATTTTGAATATCTTTTGCTAACTCCATCATGCCTGGCCTATCCATTGCATCCCCCTGAGCAATTTCAACGAAGCCTCCAGCATCCTCTATTTTTTTAGAAACTTGTTCCAGGGGAGCCAACCGGCGTCCGGTTAAAATGACTTTCGCACCTTCTCGTGCCATTGCAATTGCTGCACCTTCTCCGATACCCGTACCTGCACCAGTTATCCAAGCTACTGTATCTTTTAGATCTCTCATGAAATTATTCCCTTTTTGGTGTAAAACAAATTGCAAAGCTATAGAATAGATCAGACACACAACTCACCCAAGAAAATATTCTGGATTTACTCAGTGTATCAAAAAAAAATTCGAGCACTACGCACCATCTGGCAGGGCCTTTCAGGAAACGCCAGGGGATCGGTTTGGCTTTTAACTGGAGGTCTCTGTGCAACGATAATGATCACTGGGATTAAATTTGTTGGTCAACGGCTCCCTGTTATTGAAATATTATTTTTTAGACAGATGTTTGTCTTTTTTTTCCTCGGTCCGGTAATTGTTCGTGAATTTCCAGCGGCCTTTCGCACAAAAAGATTGAAAATGCATATTTCAAGATGTGCGGTATCTATCGTTGCTATGACCACAGGGTTTACGGCAATTGTTCATCTCCCATTAGCTGAAGCGACCTCAATAAGCTTTTCGCGAGCGCTATTTGCGACATTACTAGCGGTCCTAATATTGAAAGAATTCGTCGATATGCGTCGGTGGATCGCAACTTTTGTTGGTTTTTTTGGCGTATTGATTATTGTTCGGCCAAGTCCCGACGAAATAAATTTTTATGCTTTACTTGCAATATTTTCAGCCGCTTTGGTTGCCTGTAATCTCATCATGACAAAAACTCTGGCCGCTACCGAGAGCCCAAAAACAATAATGGCCTATCATGCTGGTATACTGACGATCGCATATTCTCTTCCCACTTGGTGGCTATGGGTTCAACCGACGCTAATTGAAATTAGCTATATTGTGGGCGTTGCTCTTTTAATGTCCATTGTCCAATACTGCATGATAAAAGGATATAAAGAAGCTGAGGCGTCGGCGGCGCAGCCGTTAGAGTATGTCCGTTTATTGTATGCTGCTGGGATTGGTTTTTTAGTTTTTAATGAAATTCCAACAATATGGACCTGGACTGGGGCCATTCTTATTATCGGCAGCTCACTCTACACGATTAAAAGAAATACGATGAAGGTCGACAGCAAATAAAAGAATCATTAGTTTAGAAAATATCAGTTTTAAGTTTTCATTAACGAGGTGAAAAATGGCGAAGGCGATGTTTGGGGCAGGATGTTTTTGGGGTATTGAGGAAACATTCAGGAAAGTCCCCGGCGTATTGGATGTTGCAGTTGGATATAGTGGCGGCAATAAAGATAACCCCACCTACGAAGAGGTTTGTTCGGGCACGACAGGACATGCAGAAGTTGTCGAGATAGACTTTGATGAAAAAAAGGTAAGCTTTGATAATTTATTGAGCGTTTTTTGGGATTGTCATGATCCAACTCAGCTGAATTATCAAGGACCTGACATAGGAACGCAATATCGCACGGCTATTTTCTTCATGGATGAAGCACAGCAAACGATTGCAACCTCTTCTAAAACAGATGAACAAAAAAGCGGGAAGTACGCCAGAAACATCGTAACAGAGATCTCTCCTGCAAAAACGTTTTGGCGAGCAGAAGAATACCACCAACAATACATCGCAAAAAACAGGAACAGGTTTGGTCGTCTATTCGGTTAGCAAAGTCAAACTTTCACTATTACATCATCGCAATAGCTAAAAATTAAAAGTTTCATAGGGTGAGCGCGAATACCAAAAACGCTTATCAGCTAACCGCAACCAAGAAAATCAAGAGTTGAATAAGGAGAAAATTGATGGAAGTTCGCTTGGATGGGAAAGTTGCATTAATAACAGGTGGGAGTTTAGGCCTTGGAAGGGCAATGGCCATTCGCTTTGCAGAAGCCGGAGCATCTGTTGGAATTACAGCTAGAGGTGAAGAAGCACTCGCAAGCACAGCAGCCGAAATAAGAAAAATGTCCGGTAGTAACCGCGTCGCTACTTTTTCCTGTGATGTCTCGAACTCAGGCTCACTTGAAGAAATGCATAAAAGTATAACATCTGAATTAGGTCCAATAGATATTCTTGTAAATAATGCTGGCACCTCACAGAGGGGTCCCTTTCTTGGCGTTTCAGATGAACTATGGCAAAACGACCTAGACCTTAAACTTTTTGCTGCGATCAGATTAACAAGACTGACGATCCCAAATATGAAAGAAAAAAAGTGGGGCCGAATTATAAATGTTTTGAATATTGGAGCAAAAGCACCTCCCGCAGAGGGAGCACCCACCGCTGTTAGCCGGGCAGCAGGAATGGCCTTAACCAAAGCGTTAGCAGGCGAATTTGCAAAAGATAATATCCTAGTAAATGCCTTACTGGTTGGATTAATTGACAGCAACCAGCATTTGGTTCGACACCAATCTTCGAATTCGACTGGCTCGTATGAGTCATTTCTTGAAGATATGGCCACTTCTCAAAATATTCCTTTAGGACGAGTTGGAAAAGCAGAAGAATTCGCGGACGTAGCCTGTTTTATGGCGTCAGACAGAGCAAGTTACTTATCAGGAACAGCACTCAATGTAGATGGTGGGAAAAGCCCCGTCGTTTAATGAGATTAGTGCTTAGAGAAAGAGCCTAAATCTTGCGCAACCCTGCTGCTGCAGCACTTATCGCTACGATCTCAGGCCAAATTGCGGTCGCGATGGCGATAATGACTATCCCAGTATTGGCGCCCCAGATTTCTCAAGAAATTGAGATAGACGCTAGTAAGGTCGGTTTATATTCTGCCATAGTCTTTATGGGCGCTATAACTTTTACATCAATTGCGGGGTCCGTTATCGATCGATACGGCGCCGTTCGCACAACACAGATCGCTTTAGCAGTATCTAGTTTTGGGCTCATTATTTCTACGGTATCAATTGTACCAGCGATGATCGTAGGCGCATTTGCTACTGGTATGGGTTACGGGATTGCCACGCCGGCTGCCAGTAATCTCTTAGCAAGAACTGTCGAGGCAAAGAGAAGAGGTCTAATTTTTTCTATAAAACAGTCCGGCGTTCCAATAGGAGGGGTTTTGCTTGGATTAACTGTCCCAAGAATAGCGCAGGATTATGGCTGGGTTACGGGTGTACTTTCGGTAGCTATAACACTTCTAATATTAGCGGTATTTCTGCAAATTATTCGAAACTATTTTGATAGAAATTTAGATAAAAATCGAAAAATATCACCCTTTGAAACACTAGAAGCGTTGAAATTAGCATTCGGTGATCCAAAGCTGCGACCACTCGCGATTTCGTCCTTTATTTACGCTATGATGCAACTGTCTATTTTTACTTATTTTGTCGTTTTTCTGGTTGAAAAAGTTGATTTTACGCCAGTATTGGCAGGGTTTGTTTTCTCAATAATGCATTTGGGCGGCACATTTGGACGTCCCTTTTTAGGTTGGGTCAGCGATAGAATTTTGCCGGCTCGGCCTTTATTAAGTTTAGTTGGCTTTTGCATATTTTTTTGCAGTTTAGCCTTAATTGCGCTCAATAACCAATGGCCGTATCCTTCGATACTATTACTTTCGGCAATTACTGGTCTAATAACGGCAGGATGGAATGGTGTTTATATAAGCGAAATAGCTCGGGTAGTAGACCCAAAACAAATAGGGAGAGCAACAGGAGGAGTTTCAGCCTTTACTTTTTTTGGCGTTGCGATCGGGCCCGCTGTATTTAGCGGTGTATTAGAGTTTTCGGGTGATTATACCGCACCCCTTCTAATTCTTGGTATAGCTGCTCTTGGACCAGCCATCCTCTTGATGCTAAAGTCACCAGAAAAGCCTTGAGCGTTCAGTTTAGCAGATCATTTATATAGATTGAAGGACATAACTATATGAAGATTGTCATTATGGGATCCGGTGGTGTGGGAGGGTATTTTGGTGCAAGACTTGCTGATGCCGGAGAAGATGTTAGCTTCGTAGCGAGAGGCCGTCACCTTGA
>Ga0160423_10000894_pt1 | contig 24837 bp, 23 predicted proteins | sample CRUFie14St8metaG_FD_108191 | JGI IMG/M metagenome (GOLD analysis project Ga0160423, IMG submission 108191) | Marine microbial communities from the Costa Rica Dome - CRUD Field 142mm St8 metaG | ecosystem: Environmental > Aquatic > Marine > Oceanic > Photic zone | place: Costa Rica: the Eastern...
ATTTATTGAGAACGCTCCAGACGTAGAAAGGTTTTTAGTTAGAACAAAATCTACCTATGCAAGAGAGTGGATGTTTTTCACACACCCAGATTGGGATAAATGGGGACAATTAGCGGAATTCCTCAGAGAAAAATCTCCCCCTGAACTAGATAATAAAACAGTAAAGAATATTTCACTCTCTGAGGCGCGCCGGTATCACGGGGCTACTTTAAGTATCGGAAGAGGGGCTCGTCGGCAGTTCCTCCGACAGGTGGACCTCACTGGCAGGACAAAACTTCTCGATATTGGCGGTGGTTCGGGGGCTTATTGCATAGAAGCCTGCAAAAAATATCCAAAACTGACAGCTACCGTTTTAGACCTTCCCGAAGTAGTACAAATAGCTGCCGAATTCATCGAGTCATTCAGCCTTTCAGATCAAATATCAACACTAGCAGCAGACTTCAATTTTGACGCGTTCCCATCAGGTCTTGATGTCGCCATTATGGCAAGTAATTTACCAATGTATGGGCGAGAGGCGATCGGTCATGTTATATCCAAATCGTACGACGCTCTTGTGGCAGGAGGAGAAATGCACTTAATAGGTGAGGCATTAAATGGCAGGCGAGATGGACCAGCTGACCCCGCCATGTGGGGGCTTGCACAAACACTTAATAATTCAATGGGATTAGCGCAATCGGTCGATGATTGCATGCTATATTTCAGCAATGCTGGGTTTATCAACATTCAAGCAAAAGAATTTATACCTGGTGTACTAAAACGAATTAGTGGCATTAAGCAGGCATGAATTTAGCCGATGAGGTTTGCTCTCATCCACCGCTTTCGCCTTCTTTGAAGGCGATCAGTTGATGTTTCCTCTTCATAGTGGGCAGCAGCCGGAGCCTTAACATTTTTATCAGAAACATCCAATGCATTGACTACACATGTTGCAAGGAGTTTTCCATTTTCAGGATCTTCCATAACGGCCGCAACGTATATTCCACATTCCTTACAAACCAAAAAGTCCGTTATTCCCAAACCAAAACGATACTTAGATAGTTTACTGTTATCTTTGATATAAACTTCAAGCTCGCCTTTTGGATCGGCAGTTGCTCTAACGTTATGTTTCCTACAAAAGCTGCATTGGCATGCCCTTACTGGTAATTCGTCAAACGAGCTAGAGATGTTGAAGCACAAAGTAATATTCCCACAATGACACCCCCCATTAATTACCTCACCCACAATTACTTTCCTCTTCAAAAAATCTACGTTTTTACATTTACATTCTTTTCTCGGTAGAGAACATAAAAACCTGCTGAAACTATGATGATTGCTCCGAGCCACATATCCAGGCTTGGTATGTCATTAAAAATTAAATACCCCAAAGCCGCCACCCATATCAGCTTGGTGTAATTATAAGGTGCCAACAATGAGGCTTCAGCGTTATCGAAAGCGGTAATCATACATAGATGAGCCATTGCTCCCATAGTTCCAGTTGCTAAGAACACAAGGATATGCGTGACAGATGGTGTGGTCCAGACGAAAGGCACAATTAGGCTGGACCAAGCTAACCCCCCAAGGCCAGTATAAAATAGAGTTGTATGTGTCCTTTCAGTCGCAGCCAGCAGCCTGGTCATAATTTGGAAAAGTGCGAAAAACAGAGCTCCCAATAATGGCATAACGGAAGCAAAATGCCAAAGATCACCGCCGGGACGGATTATTACAATTACACCTACTAAACCAATACCTACCGCGCTCCACCTATGTATATCCACCTTCTCTTTTAGAATAGGAACCGCCAGGGCTGTTATGAACAACGGAGCAACAAAGCCAATCGCTGTGGCCTCCGCTATTGGCAAATACGTCAGACCGATAAAAAGACTTGATATTGAACAAACCAAAAAAGCAGGGCGTATAATTTGGAGCAATAGCCGTTCAGTTGTTCGCAGTTTGGACAGTTTTTTTTTCTTGAAAAGAAAAAAGACCCATAATGACAGATTTATGCCAACGAAATAACCCCACACAAGTTGGATTGAATGAAGGTCCCTTGTAAAAACTTTACAAACCGTATCGACCACAGAAATGAGAAAGATTGCTATCATAAAAAACAGAATGCCCCTCAAAGGATGTTGTTTTTCCGATGAAACCGACATCATTCTTTACTTTTTATAATAAACGGAACAGCGCCGAGACACTTCTAGATAACTAAATACCGACGTAACATTATAAAGCCAAGATGAGGTCACTTGACTGAGAAGCTTTCCCCACATCCACAACGGCTAACTTCGTTAGGATTATTGAAGACGAAACCGGACGACATTCTGTCTTCTTTATAGTCCATTTCGGACCCCAAAATAAACATGACGGCTGTCGGGTCTATAAAAAGTGTGACACCACTTTCTTCTACTTTATCCTCAAACTTCTTCTGCTCCGTAGCATACTCGACAAAATAGCTTAGTCCTGAACAACCGGTAGATTTTACACCAACCCGTAGCCCGAGGATTTCTTTATCTTCACTTTTTTCAATAAGGTACTTTGCTCTCTCTACTGCTGCTGCGGTGAGGGTTATCGGTGCTTTTCCTGGTTCAAACTGTAGCATTTGTAGACCTCATAAAACCGTTAGCAATACTACACGTATTTTCAAAAAATTAGAACAAAAATTGATCAATAAATATTAAGAATTAATTTCGCATCTTCCGTCATCCTATCCTGTGTCCAAGGGGGTTCCCATGTCAAGACTACTTCTACCTCCCCGACGCCGTCGACGCCGGAAACAGCAACCGCTACATCAAATGGCATCTCACCCGCAACCGGACACGCCGGAGCCGTTAGCGTCATCAAAATACGAACGTCTCCATCTTCGAGACGCTCCGTGTCATATATTAAGCCCAGGTCATAAATATTGACAGGTATTTCTGGGTCATGAACAGTGCGAAGTGCTTCAACTATTGCTTTATCGGACGCCTTTTTTTGACCTTCTATTAACTTGGCCCCCGCTCTTGCTGATGTTCCTTCAGGTACTGCCGGCTCCATCATAAATGATCCATATGGATTAGTTTCTGGTCCAAACTCGCTCATTTGAAAATCTCCTGAACCTTCTCTAAACTCTCAGCCAGGGTATCTATGTCATCTCGAGTGTTGTACAAACCAAGGCTAGCTCTTGCGGTAGACGGAAGATCAAATCTCTCCATGAGTGGTTGTGCACAATGATGCCCTGCTCTAACCGCTACCCCATTCTGATCAATAATGGTAGCAATATCATGGGGGTGAGCGCACTCCATCGTAAATGATATAACGCTGACCTTTCCAGGAGCTGTCCCTATCAATCTTAAGCCTTCAATAGATGCCAATTTCTGCATAGCATAGTTAAGTACGTCCAACTCGTGCTCGCCAATAGCTTTTATTCCGTAGCTGTTGATATAATCTATCGCCTCACCCAATCCGATGGCTTGAGCGATTGGCGGGGTTCCTGCTTCAAACTTATCTGGAAGGTCTGCCCAAGTCGTTTTTTCGAAAGAGACGGTATTTATCATCCCTCCACCTCCTTGATAGGGAGCCATTAACTCTAGAAGTTTTTCCTTTCCATAAAGAACGCCAATTCCCGATGGTCCATAGAGTTTGTGTCCGCCAAACGCGTAAAAATCCACACCTAGATCCTGAACATCGATAGGCATATGAACAACGCCCTGAGCCCCATCAACGACAGTTATTGCTCCGTGCGCATGCGCCAAATTATTGATTTCTTTGACCGGCAACACTGTTCCTAAAACGTTAGAAACGTGGCAAAAAGCTACAATTTTTGTTCTATCCGTAACAACCTGTTTAAAATCTTCAATGGTTATCCCGCCGTCGTCATCTACCGGTACGACCTTAAGTTCACACCCAACCTGATCTCTAAGAAGTTGCCATGGAATAATGTTAGAATGATGCTCGGCATAAGTGATTACTATTTCATCACCAGGCCTAACATTATCTCTGCCATAGCTATTCGCCACTAGGTTGATTGCCTCTGTTGTGCCCTTGGTGAAAATGACTTCGAGGTCCCTTTCTGCGTTTATAAATGCTGCAACTTTGGAGCGAGCATTTTCGTATTTAGTTGAAGCTTGTTCCGATAAGTAATGCAAGCCTCTATGAACGTTAGAGTATTCCTGCTCGTAAACATCGCTTACAGCGTTAATTACTTGTGCAGGCTTTTGGGCGGAACCTGCTGAGTCAAGATATACCAATCGCTTACCACGAACAGATTGGCCCAATATCGGAAAGTCTTCCTTTACTTGATTTGGATCAAATGTTTTTTTACTATCTTCCATCGCTTCTCTCGAATAATTTCTTTTTCAATAAATCACTCGCAACTTTGCTAAGTGTTTCCCTAATTACTTGTGATTGAATTTCATCTATTACCTCGCCTAGATATCCCTCCACCAACAAACGCCTGGCAGACTCCGCATCTATCCCACGAGCTTTCAGATAAAAAAGATGCTCCTCCTCCAATTCACCCACTGTTGCCCCGTGACTACACCTTACATCGTCAGCGTATATTTCCAATTCAGGTTTGCTATCTATTTCCGCTTTGTCCGATAGTAACAGGGCTCTATTCATCTGATAGCCGTCTGTCTTCTGTGCTTCAGGATGAACGAATATTTTCCCTTGAAAAACTCCCTTAGCATGATCGGCCAATACACCCTTAAAAACTTCCCTGCTCTTGCTCCCTTCAGCTGCATGTTCAATGAACGTTGTATTGTCTATGTGCTGATTTGAAGTACCTAAATACGCACCATTAACGCAGCATTCAACTCCTGGAGCTGTTATAAGACTACGGACTTCATTTCTTGACAGAATTCCGCCCACACTCATTACGAAGTTGTCATAAACTGCATCAGCTTCAATACTTGTTTGGGCCAAGGCTAGGTGGGTCGAAGTGTTTGTATCATTTTGAAATTTGTAGTGTCCGAGCCTAGCTCCAGCTTTTATGTCGATATTGCTTACACAACTTGAAAAATATGTACTTCCAGCGTCACCTGCATGAGTTTCTAGGAGATTAACCTGGCTATTTTCGCCAGCTGATACAAATATTTTTGAGGAAAAGCCTACGTGATCACCATATCCAATCGAGACGATATGAAGTGGAACATCTGACTGCCAACCCGGCATTATCTCGATAAAAAGAGCGCCCGACAAAATCGCATCATTCAAGGCTTTGATAGGCAAGCCCTCTTTTGGAAGAATAGCGTGGTTTTCAAGGCAAAAAAGAGCTCTCTGCTCATCTCGCATGTCCTGAAAGCTATTTATAAAGATGCCGTCGCCAATCTCGGATAGGTCTGAAAGTTCCCGTTTAAGTTCTCCATTTACCAGAACTATTCTAGGGGCATCAATGGGTATAATATTTTGGCATGGTAGTATGTCTAGCTCACTAGTTTGGGGAAGGCGGAATTGAGTTTTTGCCAACTTATTAAGATTGGTGTATCGCCAACTTTCCAATTTAGGGGACGGCCAACCAAGCCTGTAGAACTCATCTCGACCCTTTTCCTTTATTTCGGATAACCATTCGCCGAGGTTTTCATGTGCTGTTTCACCGCTTGCGGAATCGATGAAGTCATTGAATGGTGCCGCAGGTCCAATGCTTGTATTCATGATCAACCTTTACCGTCAAATTCCGCATAGCCGTTTGCTTCTAGTTCTAGCGCAAGTTCTTTACCGCCTGATCTTTGGATCTGACCGCGCGCTAAAACGTGTACGTGGTCTGGTTTGATGTAATCCAGCAGCCTTTGATAATGGGTTATGATCAGCATACTCCGCTCATTGGTCCGCAGCGCGTTGACACCATCTGCAACAAGCTTAAGGGCGTCGATATCCAGACCTGAATCAGTTTCATCTAATATTGCAAGCTTTGGCTCTAAGACTGCCATTTGGAGTATCTCATTCCGCTTTTTCTCGCCGCCTGAAAAACCTACATTGACGGGCCTTTTAAGCATATCATCGCTCATATTCAGATCTTTTGCCTTTGACCTAACTAATTTAAGAAACTCCATAGCATCAGCTTCTTCTCTCCCCTCATATCGCAAGCGCGAATTATATGCCTCGCGTAAAAATGTCATACCGGTGACACCGGGTACTTCGACTGGATATTGAAAGGCTAGAAATACGCCTTCGTTAGCTCTTTCGTCCGCTTCAAGTTCCAGTAAATCTATATCCTTGAATTCAACCGAACCATCCGTGACGCAGTATCCATCTCGCCCCGCTAAAACATAGGATAGCGTGCTTTTCCCAGAGCCGTTTGGCCCCATGACAGCGTGAACCTCTCCAGGTTCAATTTTCAAATTAATGCCGCGCAAAATTTCTGTTTCACCAACATTTGCGTGCAGGTTTTCTATCGACAAGATAGACATCTCATTTTTTCCCAGAATTTATCCCAATTTTCTATTATTACCTAGCCGACGCTTCCTTCAAGGCTTATACCGATCAACTTTTGCGCTTCAACTGCGAACTCCATAGGAAGCTCTTTCATGACTTCTTTACAAAACCCATTCACGATCAACGATACCGCTGCCTCGGAGGATAGACCTCGTTGCATACAATAAAACATCTGATCCTCACTAATTTTAGATGTAGTAGCCTCATGCTCAACTCTAGCAGAAGGATTACGTGATTCTATGTAGGGAACAGTATGCGCACCGCACTTGTTACCTATTAAAAGGCTATCGCATTGGGTAAAATTCCTAGCACCCTCGGCCCGAGGCAGGATTTTAACCAATCCCCTGTAGGTATTATCGGCTCGACCAGCGCTTATACCTTTTGAAATGACTGTTGACCGGGTGTTTTTTCCAAGATGGATCATTTTTGTGCCCGTATCAGCTTGCTGCGCGTTATTCGTAATTGCGACTGAGTAGAATTCGCCGATAGAGTTATCGCCTTGCAGAATACAACTAGGGTACTTCCATGTTACAGCTGAACCCGTTTCTACTTGTGTCCAAGAAATCTTGGAATTTTCACCCCTGCAGGCACCTCGTTTGGTAACAAAATTATAAATTCCGCCTTTACCGTTTTCGTCCCCCGGGTACCAATTTTGAACGGTTGAATATTTTATCTCTGCATTGTCTAACGTGACGAGTTCAACGACCGCTGCGTGCAATTGGTTTTCATCCCGCTGTGGTGCGGTGCATCCTTCCAAATAGCTGACGTAGGCGCCTTCATCAGCGATGATAAGAGTTCTCTCGAATTGTCCGGTGTTTTCGGCGTTTATGCGAAAATAAGTGGAGAGCTCCATTGGGCACCTGAGCCCCTTTGGAACATAAACAAACGATCCATCCGTGAATACAGCGCTGTTCAACGTTGCAAAGTAATTGTCAGAATATGGAACAACCGATCCTATATATTTTTCAACAAGCTCTGGGTACTCGCGAACTGCTTCTGATATTGAACAGAAAATTACGCCCATCTCAGTCAATTTTGCCTTATATGTCGTAGCTACCGAAACAGAGTCAAAGACAGCGTCGACAGCCACGACACCCGATAAGAGCTCCTGCTCTTTCAGCGGTATTCCAAGTTTCTCATAAGTTTTTAGTAACTCTGGATCCACCTCATCTAAACTCTTTGGGCGATCAATATTCTTTGGGGCAGCGTAATAATGCAGATCCTGATAATCTATTTTATCGTAACCAACCTTTGCCCAATCGGGCTCATCCATAGTCAACCAGTGCCGATAGGCCTTCAAACGCCATTGAAGTAACCAATCCGGTTCTTCTTTTTTTGCGGAAATAAACCGTATAATATCTTCGTTCAAACCCTTTGGGGCTGTTTCCATTTCTATGTTGGTGACAAAGCCATATTTGTATTTGTCAACCTCTAATTCTTTTACCCGATCGGCGGTATTTGCATCAATAGACATAGCTGTTCTTTAAACTCGTTTCGTAAAATATAGTTTTCAGTTTCCAACCGGCTGAGCCGCACCCTGGCTCATGGTTTTTTTACTTTTTTCTAGACGGGTGGTCGTTATCATATCGGCCAAAGTTAAGTTAAAAAGTGCAGTCCTAATGGCCTCATTAACTGTATTCCAGTTCCCTTTCATCGGGCAGAGTGCTTCGATACTGCAGTTTTCCATAGCGCTGTCTACACAAGCTGTTAGCGCGATAGGCCCTTCAAAGGCTTCTATAATTTCAGCCACTCGAACATCATCAGCGCGACGCTCAAGTAAATAGCCCCCGCCAGAACCCCGATGGGACGTAACGATTAAGGCGCTGCTAAGAATTTTTAAGATTTTTGATACCGTAGGCAAAGGTAACCCTGTCGACACCGCAACCTCAGTCGCGGTCTCTACCTTGCCACTATTCCTCGCTAGTTGCCCCAAGACAACAACCGCATAATCCGTAAGTTTGTTTAGCTTAATCATTTACTCTTCTCGTTTTCCCAGTATCAACATAAGCTGTTTTTAAAGAAAAACAATCTTATTCGTACTTAATTAGTACTATTTCAAGTTTTTTTTAAAAAAATCACAAAAACATAGCTAAGATCGCGCGCATTTTATCCAATTTTTGGCATCAACATTTATTTTGATTTTGAAACTTTCTATTCTAAAGTTTGTTTTGTTCCCGCATACGTAAAGCTAGGTTAGTTTACGTCGTCTTTTTAAGACGTTGCTAAAGTGATTGAGATATGAGCCCACAAAAACAACGCCCTCTTCTAGCTAGTTTATGGATGATTGGAGTACTAGTATCTCTTTCAGGAATGGCAGTAGCCGGCCGTGAACTTTCTTCTGAACTAAATGCCTTCCAAATATCTTTTACTCGGAGCCTTATCTGTCTAATGGCGTTGATAATAATCTTGTGCTTTATTGGATTTGATAAGGTAACAACAACGAAGCCAAAATTGCATCTTTTAAGAAATACTATTCATTTTGGTGGCCAAACTGGGTGGTTCTACGGTGTTGCCTTCCTGCCGCTTGCTGACGTTTTTGCCATAGAATTTACAGCTCCAATTTGGACGGCCCTTTTAGCAGTAATATTTCTAAAAGAACCTTTAACGAGCTATCGCACATTAAGTATTTTTTTGGGCTTTGCGGGTATTATGATTATTCTTAGACCGGGGATTAATATAATACAACCAGCAGCATTGATCGTGCTTTTTGCAACTTTCTGCTTTGCCTCGACATATGTCTTCACTCGGCATATGTCTATCACGGAGTCTCCACTAACCATTATTTTTTATATGAACCTCATACAGCTACCTATTGGACTACTTACTTCTCTACATGATTGGAGTTACCCATCAATGCAGAGTTGGCCCTGGGTGTTATTACTTGGCTTGACCGGTCTTGGATCGCATTTCTGTTTTGCTCATGCCTTTCGACATGCTGACGCAATAGTAGTAACTCCGCTCGATTTCTTTCGTTTACCTTTAATAGCATTAATTGGATGGACATTTTATAATGAGTCATGGGATTTATTAATCTTTTTAGGGGGGACTATTATATTTTCTGGAAACTTACTTAACTTATGGACTGAGCATAGAGTAGCAAAAGTTTCTAAAAATAAAAATTTGGCGGAGTAGTGTTTGTTTGATCTGAAAAATTTACAACTCAAAAAAAATTTTGGACAAATGGTCCAACAAAGACTTGTTCTTAGGGCGATCAATAGGCTTTAATTATAAGAAATCATTCTAAGGTTAGTGATCCGTAAATTTATTAAGAAATATTAGGAAATTTCTGATGCCCTTTGAAATTCTTGCTCTTCACGGTGATACTTGGCAAATCGAAGCTACCGTAAACAAAAAGTCTGAAATCGAAGAGATTGCCACTCAAATACTTGGGGAGTCTGGCGTTAGCGGCGTTCGGGTAGTCCAAGATAGTGTTTTAATCGAAAAATCTATCAACGACTTAGAAGAAGAAGATTTCGTATTTGAAAAAATAAAGGAAGCTGTACAGGAAAAAATCTTCGTTGGTGAAATTGATAGTGCTCCCAACTGCAAAGTGGCAGACGACCTTTTGAAATCCGATGCGCTCAAAACACTCAACCGTCTTTTCCGTAAATATCTGGATAAAAATAACATTACCGCCATGGAAGTTATTCATAATGGCAAAGAAATAAAGCGCCTGAACGACGCAGATACTCTGGTGCCCTCAGCGGTAGGAAAAGTAGCTAAAATCCAATCAGAAAACAGCGATGCAAGTTCAAATGAAAGACGGGATATTTTGTTTGAATTCATGCAAGAGATAACCAACAAGGCGAATAAAGCTGAGGAAAGCGGCTTGCCTGCAATCAAAAAAACCAGCTTTAAGGAGGCAATTTCAGCGCTTAAGGAGACTGCCTCCGAAGGAGAATTCCAATATTTACTTAATGTTATCATAGCGAAAGAATTGATAGACACCCGAAGTTATTGGGGGAAATTACTTCAAACTATCCGTTGGGCATCTGATCTAGATGATCCGGTAGTTGAAGCCGCTCTTGATCGATTTGTTGCTGATATTTTGGCAAACAATTCCGTAATCCAAGACTTACTAGGCGACCAGTTAGATCTAGGAAGTGCCATAATTGAAATGCTTGATCTGGGGTCTGGGTCTTTAGAAACCGGTGATATCGAGGAGCTCCAAGAGGAAGGAATTGAGTGGACAAAGGCGAAACTCAACCAAATTATGGCCCGACCGACATTTACGGTTAGTCAATTAATACTACTAGAACGAGCGGAGCAACAAATCGCTGGGTCCGGGAAATTGTCAAAAGAGGGCGAGACCGGAGAAAATGCGCGTTTCAATGCAATTTTAGATAGAGTAATAACCAAAGACGAAGTCTTAGGTGGTGCTCAAATGGCAGAAGCGCTTACTGAACGTCAAACCCGGCTCATAAACAAGGGCGGATTGACAGGTCTTAAGGAGTCAATAAATATTCTTATTCCATCGTTGAGATCTCCGGCCCGCAAAACAGCATTTCTTCTTTCAATAGCCACCAGCAAGATGGCTGAGGAAAAGCTTGAGGATTTCATCAAAGAACACATAGAGACGCTCTTAGTTAAACCGTCGTCAATAAATGGTATCGTTAGCCCTGATTTACCGCCAAATAGGAAAATGGAACAAATTACTTCTAGTTTTCACCAAATAGAGAAGTCTAAATTAGATCAGGAATCAAAGGATAAAATAACAGCGAAACTCGATGATATTTTAGCCTCGTATTTAGAAGAATCAAAAATTATTGAGAAAATAGATAATCCTAGCCGGCCAATGCACTTAAGGGCTATGATGCTTGTTGGCATGTGCCAATCTGAGATGCTGCCAAAAGGAAAGGCATCAAACATCGCACGTGACGTTATAACCGAGCATTTAAAAAAACCGAATTTTAATACAGAGCTCGTTGCGCAAGTCGATGAGGGCGAGAAAGATAAAGTGATAGAAAGGTTTCAATCACAATTGAAGCGCGCAGGAATATCCAATTAGTAGCTACAATGTTCTAGTTAGTGAAATTTTTAAGTACGTTTTACAAAGATTTGAGTGACAGAGCAGCGAGTTTTGTCATCTACAGGACAAAAACTTTTTAATAGTTAAGTTGTACGCCAATGGCTCTTCCAAATATGCAGCATGGCCGCTCTTTTCAAATTGAATATGTTGTACGTCAGCAATGTGAGCTGCCATATCAGTAGATCGTTTTGGTAAGACTATCCTATCGTGGCGACCAGTGATAATTAAAACCGGTTTAGTAAAACCTTTTAAGAACTCACTAGTATCTGAATAGTTTAACACCTCACAGGCTGAAAAGAGCCCCGACCTTTTCACTCTGGAGGCTATCTCAGCAACCTCTTTAAAAATTTCTTCGGATGGTGGACAGGCCAGCATTGATTTTGCTCTGGCCTTACCGAATTCCTCAGGCGGCATGCGCGCAATATCATTCAAACGCGAAATATAGCCCGCTTGTAAAGGTTTTCCCAGAGGTTCTCCGTGGCCCGTAAAAGTACTTGATAAAATCAATTTATCAACCTTGACAACCTCCGACCCTGCTATTCCTTGCGCAATCACCCCTCCCATGGAGTGTCCAAGGATGTTGACGCGTTCAACATTTAGAGCGGCTAGCAGCCCTGTTGCTGTTGATACATAGTCGGCAAGCGTACCGTTTCGCAATGCGCTTTTACCATACCCGGGCGCATCCCATGCAATTAATCTATAGTCAGAAGTTAGCCCTTCAAATTGCTCTCGCCAGGATCGAGAATTACCGCCTATACCATGCATCAAAAATAAAGTGGGTCCAGAACCACCGTCGATAAAAGAGACGATTTCCCCGTTTACTTCTATGGTTCTATGGAAAAATTCTTTAGTTCCTTTCATCATCTCCTCATCTAAACTTTTGTGCGACAGTATTCCTAAAACTAAAGTGGATATGCACTAACTTAATTAGCGATAACTGGATTGTTTTGGTTCTAATTTGCTAACCTCATTATCATCAAACATTATTCGCCCATTTTAGCCAATGCCAGGTTGATTATGCATATGTGCTATTAAATTTTTAAATTCTCTAAACTCGTCGTCATCTAGAAAAAGCTTTAGTCCACCTAAACCCATAAGAAACGGCAGCCCCTACTAGCCCGCTCCCTATTATAATAAAGTCAGAGGGCACCTAGATTATCCCCTATACGTAACGTCATCCCTGAGAATTCACGTAGAACGACTAAGTTGGTTCATTACGTCACTTGAAAATCCCAGGATTATTTTTTCTTGTGTTTCGAAAATAGGCCTTGTCATTAATGTTGGTTTTTCCAGCATAATATTCACCACATCTAACTTTTCGAAATTTTGCTTTAATTCATCGGGCAGAGCTCGCCACGTTTTGCCTCGTTTATTTATAAGTTTCTCTTCTCCGACATTTTTGATCCACCTTTTTATATCGTCAGCCGTGATAGCCTGTTTGCGAAAATCTATAAATTCAAAGTCTATTTCATTTTTCGTTAGCCACTTTTTTGCTCCTCTACATTTGTCACAGTTCGAAATACCGAAAACCCGCATCATTATTCCAAATTTCTCAAAGTTAAAATTCATCTACGATGCTGAGAATAGCTTCAACCGTTGACCTTCCCAATGCCATGCTCCTTGACGGCGACCAGCCATATTTTTCATCAGGAGCATTTTTTGCATCCTTGAATGGCATTTCTAAAGTCATTGCCACTACCCCATGATAGGCTGAGAAATATCCTGTTGCCGTCGTTTTCATTCCTTTCCCACGTTGCACCTTCGGATAACCATAGGTGGTTTGAAAATCGCCGTTGGACTTTGCTAGGTTATTACGATAAGCATCTAGCAATTCAAGTTGTTTCGCGCTAGCCTCCGCTATGCCCTCGAATCCAGCAATGAAGTTATAGGGAAGTCCTTCATCTCCGTGAACATCCAGACAAAACTTTATCCCTGTATCAATCATCATTTGCCGCGCATAATAAACTTCCGGACTAGACCCTTTTTTTGGATTTTCCCACTCTCTATTTAAATTGATCCCTTCCGCATTAACCCGCAGATTCCCAAGTGCACTTCCATCGGGATTCATATTTGGTATCGTGTAGATGGTTGCTTTTTTCAATAGCGATCGAACAGCACCATCGTTTTTATCTAGCAGACGAAGAAGAAGACCTTCCATAAACCACGCCGCCATGGTCTCGCCCGGATGTTGTCGTGCTATTATCCAAAAAGCAGGTTTTTTTTTGGTCTCATTGTCAAATTTTAAGACCTCTAATGGACGCCCCTTTGCCGTGACACCAGGAACCAATAAAGAGACATCTTGTGTAGCTTGACACTTTGCCACAAGATTAGCGTGCCTTTCAGAAGGATACATTGCGAAATATGAGAGATATTCGGCATCAGACTCAGGGGTTATTTTTATCTCTAGAATACCATTTTTAAATGACGTAGGCACTCTCTGCCAATCACATTTGTCTGAAGATTTCACAGCTTTATAGTCTTCCCAGCCTGACGGAAAGCTAGCTTGCGCGGCATTTAATATTTTTAACACGCACGGTTTATTTCGCGCTCCAATTAAGCGAAACGCAAACCACTGAAAGAACTCGGATTTTGTATCTTTCCTAATTTTTAGCCTTATGTCGTCAAAACTATTGGCATCAACAACTTCTATATTACCTCCCTCAAAGGAAGAATCTATCAACACCATTATTACTCCAGACCAAGATGAATTTTAAAAATATCATATAACCTTATTGAAGTATCAATTGGCAAAGTCAGGCTCTTTTGCTTCGACTAAGCGTTTCATGCCTTCAAAATGCTCAAGATTTCTGCCTTCTCTAGCTAACCGGCCCATTTCAGAAGCAATCTCTTCAGGGATAAGCTGCATTTTCCCGCCACCTGAAACGGCCAAAAGTTGATACATACAAGCTCTTTCTAATTGATAAGCATCAAGATATGCCCTGGCAACGGAGTTTCCAACGATCATTGCGCCATGATTACGCATCATCAAAATACGTTTTTGGCCAAGAATCTCAGCCATATGCTCACCTTCGGACTCATCGCTTAAAACGCCATCATAAACCTCATAATAAACAACATCATCATGGAAGCCTGCAGCCTGTTGGGAACTCCTTGTTTCCAAGACCATATCCTTTCTTATTGACATTGCTGTAATATAAGGAGCGTGAACATGTATCACGCACTTCGCATCTGGTCGCGCCTTGTGGACGGGGTGATGTATTATCCACCCTGCCCGAATAGGCGGGCGGTCTCCGGAAATTAATTCACCCTTTGGAGACATTAAGGCAAGGCTGCTTGCTGTAACCTGACTCCAGTGCGTATGACCTGGGCTTATCAATATGTTATCGGGTTCGTCTGGAGAGGTTAAACTTATATGGTTCCAGACGCCTTCATTCAATTCATGCATTACGGCCAGTCTATGTGCTGCTGCTACATCCAGCCGAGCCTGTCTCTCTGCAGAGTTCTGCATTTCTATCCCCCTTCATAAAACCATAAAACTAATAAAACCGTATACAGATGGTTATCCCATGTTTGTCCGTTATGTAATCAGCGGCCTCCTACTAAACCGCAGATTAAAATTGTGACCTTTTCTTTAAAAACCTTTTGTTAGAGATGCGAATACCTTAATATAGAAGGTTAAATACACAAGCGCTAAACAACAGATTTTTAGGCAATATATTAATAAATGATAGAAAAAAGGAAAAAACCGAAGCTAAGAACGTCGATGCGCAAAGAGGATAAATACTCGTTGTTCAGTCTTGCAAAAAATGCGGTTTCGAAACACGAAAACTGGTCGCAAGCTTGGCGATCACCAGAACCAAAGCCAGAATACGATATCGTAGTTATTGGCGCAGGGGGCCACGGGTTAGCTACAGCTTATTATCTCGCAAAAGAACACGGCAGCAAAAGTATAGCGGTTATCGATAAAGGATGGCTGGGAGGTGGCAACACGGGCAGGAATACCACGATCATCCGATCTAATTACATGTGGGACGAGAGCGCTGGTATTTATGAGCATTCACTAAAACTTTGGGAAACACTAAGCCACGAGCTAAATTTCAATACGATGTTTAGCCAAAGAGGTGTTTTGACCCTCGCGCATACGGAACATGAATTAAAAGAAATGACACGACGTGTTGAAGCAATCCGCTTAAATGGGATAGACTCAGAGGTCCTTAGCCCCCGTGCTATCAAACAGATTGTGCCAATAATAGACATAAACCCACAATTAAGATACCCCGTGATGGGTGGCTTTATTCAGCGACGCGGAGGAACTGCTCGACATGATGCAGTTGCATGGGGATACGCGCGAGCCGCAGACCAACTCGGTGTAGACATTATCCAGAATTGTGAAGTAACGGGCTTTAACATAAAAAACGGAGCGATAACGGGCTTAAGAACTGTTAAAGGGGAAATCAAAGCCAACAAAGTAGGTTGTGTTGTTGCCGGCCACGCTGGCGTTGTTGCTGAGATGGCAGGTTTTAGACTTCCAATTGACAGCCGTCCACTGCAGGCACTGGTATCAGAACCCATTAAACCAATTCTTGATACAGTAATAATGTCAAACAGCGTTCACATGTACGTAAGTCAATCAGATAAGGGAGAGCTAGTTCTGGGCGCAGGGGCAGATTCTTATAATTCATACTCACAGCGCGGGAGCCTGAACATAATAGAAGGTATGCTTGCGGCGGCGGTAGAACTTTTTCCAGTCTTCTCTCGTCTCCGCATGTTGAGATCATGGGGAGGAATAGTCGACACGTGCCCAGACGCATCGCCAATCATTTCAAAAACACCTATCAAAAATCTTTACTTTAATTGTGGATGGGGAACAGGAGGGTTCAAAGCAACACCGGGTTCGGGTCACGTCTTTGCCGATCTTATAGCTAAGGATGAACCAAATTCAATCGCAGCCCCTTTTTCTCTAGATCGGTTTGTAGGTGGCTACCTGATAGATGAACATGGGGCTGCAGGGGTAGCACATTAGCGGAGAGAATCTATGCTGCATATAGAATGCCCTTGGTGTGGTTTTCGAGACGATGCTGAATTTCACTATGGCGGAGAGGCCCACATTACTCGTCCTGATCCTTCAGGAACCTTAACGGACGAAAAGTTTTCCGAATATCTGTTCTTAAAGACCAATACGAAGGGACTGTTATTGGAAAGGTGGTGCCATAGGTCTGGATGTCGTAGGTGGTTCAATGTGCTGCGCAACACAATTACCAACGAAATCCTAGAGGTTTACCCCGTTGGCGAGACGCCACGTTCCAAACAAGGTAAAGAGACATACGATAGAAACTGGCGGCGTAAATCGCCCTCAAAACAGGCTCCTAAAACGGATGAAGCAAAATGAGTTCCCAACGTTTCAGGTTGAGAGAAGCTGGCCGAATAGACAGGAATGCGCCATTAAAATTTAAATTTGATGGGAAAATTTATGAAGGGTTTCGAGGCGATACTTTGGCCTCAGCTCTTCTCGCCAATGGTGTTCATTTGGTTGGCAGAAGCTTTAAATATCATAGGCCACGAGGACACCTAGGTGTAGGCACCGTGGAAGCAAATGCTCTAATACAAGTTGGGGACGGGAATACTACTGAGCCAAACGTTCGGGCATCTCAAGTAGAAATATACGACGGGCTAGTCGCCTCGAGCCAAAATCGATGGCCCAGCCTTCTTTTCGATTTGGGCATAGTAAACGACCTGCTAGGAGGGCTTATCCCAGCTGGCTTTTACTACAAGACTTTTATGTGGCCGCGCAAGTGGTGGATAAAGTACGAGTATTTTATCAGACGCGCTGCTGGACTTGGCAAGGCCCCAACCGGTCGCGATCCAGATCGGTATGAGAAAATGCATGTCCATTGCGATATTCTAATTGTAGGAGCCGGCCCGGCCGGCTTGGCGGCCGCACTTGCCGCAAGCAAAACAGGCGCCCGCGTCATTATCGCAGATGATCAAGAGACTTTTGGCGGGAGCCTTAATACAAACACGGATTGTTATATAAACGATCAAACCACGGTAGATTGGGCGAAAGATGTAGTAGCTACTTTAGAAGGCTTACCCGATGTTACGATGCTCCCAAACACCAGTGTTTCTGGTTATTACGAACAAAACTATCTAACGTTGCTAGAAACGACAAAACCCCATCTTTTTAAAAGTACAATACAACAAACACGACATCGGCTTTGGAAAGTGCGAGCGAAACAGGTAGTATTAGCCACTGGTATGATTGAACGTCCGCTCGTGTTTGCGAACAATGACCGTCCTGGAATTATGCTCTCATCGGCGATACGAGAGTACATCAACAAATACGGTGTAACACCAGGCCAGAGCCCTCTAATTTTCACAAATAATGATGATGCATATCGGACCGCGCTAACAATGCGGCAAAATAATATCAATGTGGTGGCTATTGTAGACGTACGCGAAAATCCTGACAGCGAACTTTTCAGACAAGCCAAAGAGATGCAAATCCCAGTCCATGTCGGCTCTGCTGTAGTAACGACCAGGGGTTACAGCCGTATCAAATCAGCGACGATTATGAAGCTATCATCAGATGGGAAAACACTGACCGGAAGGCGAAAAGTTTTAGGATGTGATTGCTTGGCTATGTCGGGGGGCTGGAACCCAGCAATACATCTTTTCTCTCAAAGCGGCGGCAGGGTTAAGTGGAACGATCAACTAGCTACCTTTATTCCAGGTGAAGCAACCCAAAACGTTTTAGCCATAGGAGGTTGCAATGGAGTCGCGGACCTTGCTAAATCGCTAAAAGAAGGCTTGCAAGCAGGAATTTCGGCAGCAAGATTATCCGGAAACAAGGGGCATCCTCCTGCAACCCCTTCTGTCCAAGAACCCGTACAATCTGCAACTCGGTTTTTATTGCCAATCCCAACGCAAAAAAATAAATTTGTGAGCGAGAAAGTGTTCATTGATTTCCAAAACGACGTAACACTATCTGACATTCAACTTGCCTCAAGAGAGGGATATAATTCTGTCGAACACTTAAAACGTTACACGACAGTTGGCATGGGTACTGACCAAGGGAAGACATCGAACGTAAATGCACTCATGATTTTAAGTCAAATCCTAGACTGCAAACCAGAGCAAGTTGGCTATACAACGTTTAGACCACCATATGCTCCAACAACAATCGGAGCTTATGCAGGTCGAAATATTGGAAATTTATTTTCACCCGTGCGGACAACGGCAATAAACCCCTGGCATGAAAAAGCAGGTGCAAAATTTGAGCATGTAGGCCAATGGATGCGTCCCTGGTACTACCCGAAGGTAAACGAAACAATGCGACAAGCAGTGGATCGGGAGGTTAAAGCGGCTCGCACAAATATAGGAATTCTAGATGCCTCGACCCTAGGGAAAATCGACATACAAGGACCCGATGCAGCAGAATTTCTTAACCGTGTTTACACCAATGCTTGGCTGAAACTCCCGCCGGGCACATCGCGTTATGGTTTAATGTTGAAAGAAGATGGCATGGTAATGGATGATGGGGTGACAACCTGCATTAAGGAAAACCATTATCACATGACAACAACCACCGGCGGCGCTGCTAGCGTGTTAGAGTGGCTTGAAGAATGGCTTCAGACCGAGTGGCCAAACCTTAAGGTCTATCTAACATCTGTAACGGAACAATGGGCTGTTGCCGCAATATGCGGCCCAAAAAGCCGAGATTTACTTCAAGAACTATGCACGGATATAGATTTATCAGACGAAGCATTCCCTTTCATGGGATATAGGGAAGGAACTGTTGCCGGCATCAAAGCTAGAATATTCAGAATCTCTTTTACCGGGGAACTAAGTTTTGAAATTAACGTACCGCGTAGTTACGGATTATCTTTGTGGGAAAAAATTGTAGACATAGGAAAAAAATATGAAATCTGTCCATATGGAACAGAGGCCATGCATGTCCTTCGCGCTGAAAAAGGTTTCATTATTGTTGGACAAGAAACCGATGGAACAGTAACACCGGTCGATTTAGGCATGGATTGGATTATCTCCAAAACAAAGCCGGACTTTATTGGAAAGCGAGCCTTGTCTCGTAGGGACATAATTAAATCGGATAGGAAACAATTAGTCGGACTATTAACCGATAACGCAACCGATATTCTTCCGGAAGGTTCACAAATTGTCGAAGAAGTTCTGCCTCAACCTCCAATGTCAATGATAGGTCATGTCACATCGAGCTATTTTAGTCCAAACTGTGGACGCCCGATAGCGATGGCGCTAATCAAATCGGGCAGAGATAGAATGGGACAAACGGTCCACATTCCTCTTAAAAAAAAGTCTATCGCCGCGACTATCACCGATGTTAATTTTTTAGATAATGTAAGCGAATAAAAATGGCTTCTAACGACAAAACGATTGACCCCGCCACTAAGACCTCTCCTCTAGAAACCAAGCTTATTTCGAATAAAGGTCCCGCTGATGCTGACATTACACTAAAAGAAAATAAGTATGTGGGAAAAATGGTACTAAGGGGATCCCTCAGCGAAAAAAAATTTATCACCTCAACAAAAAAACATCTTTCACAACAATTTCCAGCATCGCCTAACTCGTTTTATGACAACACTAAAGTTCGCGTCATTTGGCTAGGACCAGACGAGTGGCTCATCCTAACTGACGCAGCAGAGTTGGATTCTTTGAAGGACGATCTCACACGAGCATTAATAAAATCACATTCTGCATTAGTTGATGTCTCAGACAACTCGACTATCATAGAACTAAAAGGACGATATTCACGTGAAATCCTTATGAAAGGTTGTTCACTAGATATCCATCCGAACGTTTTCCAAACTGGATGCTCTGCCCAAATAGACCTTGCGCTCGCGAATATTATATTATTAAAAACAGCCGACGAACCTATCTATCAGATCATTGTACGGGCAAGTTTTGCCAGCTATGTATGGGATTGGCTGGTAGACGCCGCGCACGATTTTAAGGTACGGATAGAAAATTAGATCAACGCGGTCCCGAACAAAAAATATATTCTGAGTTATCAAATATGGAAGAAGAGCAGCATCGAGTGCTGCATCCATACCTTGAAAAATATGAGGGCGCATCTTTGGTGGCGATAGAAGCGCACCAGCTTTTTGAGTTTATCTATCCACTTGGGTTACGGCCCCGTATTCAAAAAATGATTTCTGACGCTACGCAGCTTAAAATTGGAGGCGAGTTATTGGTAGCAGCAACGGCCGTGGGAATTTCTAGCTTAGTCGCGTATCACGCGCCAGGTTCAGATGAAACTAGATATTTCCCGCCTGACTGAGCTCTGTAACGAATTTAGCAGTTTTTCGTGTGTATCGTCGCACCGGACACGGATCAAAATTGCTACACGCCTGCTTAGATATAGCAAAAAGTGAAAAAGCCCGAGGTTTTGCGGCTTTGTTAAATTCGCGTATGGTTGGTGACAAAAAGATTTTTGACAAGAGTGGCTTTTCAGAACGTGGTTATAGTAAAATTATTTTTGGTCAAAAATATAAAAGATACTCGCTTATCCTTTAATCTAGGCAAAAATTTAAGTAAAGGCCCACCGTTGCCAGGCACCCGTACCGTGCGCATTTGGCTTTTCTAGCTCTGAAACACCAGACTTAAAACACATCCTCCAAACCAGTTTCAACAGACTATCAAATTTGCAAGACGTAATAATCAAAAATTAGCTGCCAAGCTCGTAATTTGTAATTGGGGGACAAGAACAAACAAGATTACGGTCGCCAAATGCATTGTCTATTCTTTCAACAGGGGGCCAATACTTGGACTCTAATTTGGTAGTCGATGGAAAAACGGCCTCTTTTCTTGAATATTTTCTATCCCATCCCGATTGAGTAATAGAATTTGCGGTATGAGGCGCAAACTTTAGCGGACTTTCGTCAACATTCAACTCTCCATCCTCTATTGCCTTAATCTCATTACGAATAGTTGCCATTGCTTCTAAAAAACGATCTAACTCTGCTTTTGACTCGCTCTCCGTAGGCTCGATCATAAGCGTGCCGGCAACTGGAAAAGACATCGTTGGTGCATGAAAACCGAAATCAATTAACCTTTTAGCTACATCCTCAACGTCTATCCCAGTCGTTTCTTTAATTTTACGAAGATCGATAATACACTCATGGGCCACGCATCCATTTTCACCGGTGTAGAGGACAGGGAAGTGCTCATTTATCTTTTTTGCAATGTAGTTCGCATTCAATATAGCAACCTGACTGGCAGAAAGCATACCGTGCGCGCCCATAAGTGTTATATAAACCCAGGAAATAGGCAATATCCCCGCGCTTCCCCAAGGAGCTGCACTTATTGGGCCAACTTTATAATTGTCGGAGCGCCCAAACCTATGTCCAGGCAAAAATGGTGCAAGATGTTCCGCCACCGCTACAGGCCCTACTCCCGGACCTCCACCTCCGTGCGGGATACAAAAAGTTTTATGCAAATTTAAATGACTTACATCCGCTCCGAAACTACCAGGTTGGCATAACCCAACCATCGCATTTAAATTAGCTCCGTCAACATATACCTGCCCACCAGCATTATGAACTATTTCGCAAACCTCTTTTATCCCACCCTCAAAAACACCATGAGTTGATGGGTAAGTTACCATGATGGCTGCAAGTGATTTCTTATATTTATTCGTTTTTTCGCGAAGATCCGCTATATCAATGTTGCCGGAGTTGTCGCAATTCACAACAATCACCTTCATGCCACACATCGTCGCGGAAGCTGGGTTGGTACCATGAGCCGAACTAGGAATTAGACAAATATCTCTTTCTACATTCCCTCTGCTCCTATGATAAGCTCGAATAGCAAGTAGGCCAGCATATTCACCCTGAGATCCCGCATTCGGCTGAAGAGATACAGCTGCATAGCCTGTACAATGACATAGCATCCGTTCTAATTCGGCTATCATTTCGACATAACCCTCCACTTGGTCTTTTGGTGCGAAGGGGTGTATTTTGCTAAATTCTGGCCACGTTACGGGAATCATTTCCGTTGTGGCGTTTAATTTCATCGTGCAGGAACCTAACGGGATCATCGATCTGTCGAGTGCGATGTCTTTATCAGACAATCTTCTTATATATCTCAACATTTCAGTTTCAGAGTGATAGCTGTTGAAAGTAGGATGCGTTAAAAATTCTGTCTTCCGCTCTAAAGCTGAAGGTATTGCTGATCCAATTCCACTTGCCAATATTGAATCAAAAGATGGCTGTTGCACGCTATCAAATGCCATAAGAGACCAAAGGCGTTCTATGAGATCCCTATCACAGGTTTCGTCAATTGAAATGCCTACCTTATCGTCAAACGCCCTAAGATTAATTCCCTCTACCCGTGCGGCTTCTAAAACCGAGTAGGTCCAATCCTCGGTCTTTACAATGATCGTATCAAAAAATGCAGCTGTCTCGACAGTATAGCCTAGCTGTTTAATTCCCTCGGCTAGGATCTTTGCAAGAATGTTTATTCTTTTGGCAATTTGCCCAATGCCATCCGGGCCATGATAAACAGCATACATTGAAGCTATGACAGCAAGTAAAACTTGCGCCGTACAAATATTGCTTGTCGCTTTCTCTCTTCGGATATGTTGTTCCCTAGTCTGGAGAGCCAATCGTAAAGCAACATCACCGTTAGCATCCTGCGAAACTCCAACGATGCGACCAGGGATGGACCGCTTATACTCTTCCCGAGTGGCAAAAAACGCAGCATGCGGCCCACCAAAACCAAGAGGAACTCCAAATCGTTGACTAGAACCAACGACAACATCAGCTCCCCATTCCCCTGGGGGCTTAAGCAGCGAAAGTGATAATAGGTCCGCAGCTACAATAGTCATGCCACCATTAGATTTTATATCTTTTGTTAACTTTGAATAATCTTTGATTTCGCCATTGGTAGAGGGATATTGTAGCAAGACGGCGAAAGCCTGATTTAAAAGATTTTCACGTTCATCGCCAATTACTACCCGGATTCCAATTGGTTCAGCTCTTGTTTGAATAACGTCAATAATTTGTGGGTGGCACGAATTAGAAACAAAAATTACATCACTCTCGGATTTAGTGATCTTATGACAGAAGACCATAGCCTCCGCAGCAGCAGTTGCCTCGTCTAGAAGTGAGGCATTAGCCATTTCCATCCCCGTTAAATCACAAACCATCGTTTGAAAATTAAGCAACGCCTCAAGTCTACCCTGTGATATTTCTGGCTGATATGGTGTATACGCAGTATACCATGCTGGATTTTCCAAAATATTTCTCTGGATAACGCCGGGTGTAATTGTGGGGTAGTACCCTGTTCCAATAAGCGATCTTGTTGGTTTTATACGGTCCGTGAAAGTTCGAAGTTTGGCCAAGGTCCGTTGTTCACTAAGAGGGGCTGGCAATTCAAGAGGTAAATCAAGTTTTATACTTTCCGGGAGTGTGGCTTTCATCAGTTGCTCGATATCTTGAAAGCCCAGTTCATTAAGCATTTCTTGTTGATCTGCTGCTGACGGTCCTATATGTCGCCTTATGAACTCGTCGTCACCGTTGTCCAATATCTCGATATTATTGCCGCTATCCATATGAATATCTTTCTAGTGTAAAACGCTCAGAAACTATTTTAATTCTTCGATAAATTTATTGTATTCCGTTTCATCCATTAGCTCCTGAAGTTCTTCGGGAGCGTCAATTGTAATTTTGAAAACCCATCCCGATTTTGTCGGATCACTATTCAATGTCTCAGGGGCATCATCTAACAAGTCATTCCATTCAATTACAGTGCCCGAAACTGGGGCAAAAATATCACTTGCGGCCTTAACAGACTCCACAACTGCGACGTCGTCATTGCGCAACACTTTTTCTTTCAACTTTGTGACCTCTGCGAAAACAATATCGCCAAGTTGCTCCTGGGCATACAATGTGATCCCAACGGTGCCCAAATCATCCTCCACTTCAATCCATTCATGTTCTTTTGAAAAATATATTTTCGACATTTTGACGACCTCCCCAATTTTATTTTCGAAAATACTTCGGGCTCACAAAAGGCAAATCTACAATTTTCGCTGGTAAATATTTACCCCGAACTGAAAGCAAAACTTCTGTGCCAATCTTACTAAACACCTCTTCGACGTATCCCATAGCTATAGGGCGTCCAAGAGTTGGACTATAACCACCACTGGTTATTGAACCGATTTTCCTACCTCTATCCAAAAATATTTCACAACCTGCCCTCGCCGGCGCTTTACCGAACGGGGAAACACCAACCCGACATTTTTTAATGCCATTTACAAGCTGTTCTTTGATTATCTCAAAACCCGGGAAATTACCTTCTTCTCGACGTCGCTTACTGATGACCCAACTGAGACAAGCCTCGACAGGCGTCACATCTTTTGAAAGGTCTTGACCATGGAGGCAGAGACCGGCTTCTAGACGTAGCGCATCACGTGCCCCTAAGCC
>Ga0160423_10000895_pt1 | contig 24799 bp, 25 predicted proteins | sample CRUFie14St8metaG_FD_108191 | JGI IMG/M metagenome (GOLD analysis project Ga0160423, IMG submission 108191) | Marine microbial communities from the Costa Rica Dome - CRUD Field 142mm St8 metaG | ecosystem: Environmental > Aquatic > Marine > Oceanic > Photic zone | place: Costa Rica: the Eastern...
GAGGTCGTGAAGCAAGCGGTCGTGGAGAGAGTCATCGAGACCGTTTAGAGGCTCGTCGAGCAGCAAGAGTTCAGGCGCCGGAGCAAGTGATCGGGCGAGAGCGATCCGTTTCGCCTCTCCTCCTGAAAGTTCACCGATGGCACGCCCGCCGAAACCTTCGAGCCCGACGAGTTGAAGTACTTCCGATACTCGAACATCGCAGTCAGATCGCCGTACGCCCTTTCGCCGAAGCCCGTACGCGACGTTGTCTGCGACGTTGAGGTGCGGGAAGAGTTGGTTGTCTTGAAAGACGAGCCCGATATTGCGTTGTGCGGTCGGAACGTTGGTGATCTCCCGGTCGTCGAGTTGCAGGGTGCCACCATTGACGTTGATGAGACCCGCAATTGCGGAAATGAGCGTAGATTTTCCGCTCCCTGAGGGTCCGACGATGACGGTGGTGGTTCCGTGAGGCACATCGAACGAGGCCTCGGTGATAACGGGACGACCTCCACGGGCGATACGCAATTCGTCAACGTAGAGCGAACTCATCGTTTCCTTCGATTCGATGACATGTCGAGAGCGACCACGATTCCCATTGTGACCGATGCGAGGATGGTCGACAGCCCATAGGCGCGCGCCCTGAAATCTCCTCCGGTGCGCGAAAGAAGCCGTTCGATCACAATTGGAAGAGTTTCACCACCGCTTCGCGACAGCATGCTTGTCGCTCCAAATTCGCCAAGAGAGATCGCTGCGGCAAGGCCCGCTCCGGACAGAAGCGGTACCGCAACGATGGGAATGACCGAGTGGGCGAGAGCTCTCACCGGGTGAGCTCCGAGTGTTGCTGCGGCGTCAATTTGTCGACGGTTGAGCGTTGACAGCGCTCCGATGGCCGGCCGAATGACAAATGGGGCTGCGATGAGTGCGTGACCGAGGGGAACCATGATTGACGATGCCCGCCAGTCGACGGGAGGGACATCGAAGGTGATGAGAAGTCCGAGGCCGAGTGTGACTGCTGAAATTCCGAGCGGGAGCATTGCGCTGAGATCAATCGCTCGGCCGAGTTGTGGTGACGCTGCTGTTGCGGCGATGACAAGCCCTGCGAGGACGACTGCAAACCCCGTTGCGATCGAGGCTGTGGTGAGCGACGTAACGATTGCCCGAGCAGGGTCAAAGCCGAGCCGTAATCCGGGCCGAATCGATGTGTCGAGCAGGTTCGACCACCCTGAGGCGCTCAACTTGCCGTTGACCGTCAACGACCCGTAGATGAGGGCGAGTAATGGGGCGGTGACGAGAGCGCAGCTCGCGGTAACAACCAGGGCTGATCTTCGGGAAATGAGCTGTCGATGTCCGTGCCGATAGGGGGTTTGCTGCCGTCTCACATTGAGCCATACGACAAGAGCGAGGGCGAGTGTGACGACTTGAATCAGAGCGAGAACTACGCCCCGATCGACGCGCCCAACGATGACCGTTTCTCGCCATATTTCCACCTCGATCGTTGTCGCAGTGGCAGACCCGAGTATCCGGATAATGCCAAAACTGGTAAAAGATAATGCGAAGACGACGGCCGAAAGACCGAGCAATGTGGGACGCAACAGCGGGAGCGTGATCGTCCTAAAAAGTTCAGTCGGGCGAGCGCCGAGCACTGTCGCTGCCCGCTCGAGTTCAATTGGTAGCGGTGCGGCAGCAATTCCTCTCACAATGACCGCTAAGTTGAACAAGGTGTGGGCGAGCACGATTGGCAGTAGCCCGTCCGGGTCGCCGGGGAGTAGCGCCTGTACGCCTGCTGCCATTACAACGGTCGGCATGACGAATACGGCAGCGAACATGCTCAAGACGAGTTGACGGCCGCGGAAGTCAGATCTCGCAACAATGAGCCCTGGAATGATGCCGAGGGTGACGGTAGCAAGGGTTGAGAGGGTTGCTTGGAGAGTCGTGAAGCCGAGAACTTCCCAGGTGCGGGTATCAGCAAACGTCGACCTGATCGCATCGATGCTGATGGCGTGAACGATGAGCATCGCAACGGGCACGATCACGAACCCGAGGGCGATAACGGCAGGAGGAATGGTGGTCGCGCTGATGAACCAGCGGGGTGGTTGATTTAGCCGGTGATGTCGATCCATTGCTCGACCCACTCGGCTCTGCCGGTATCGATCTCTGTTGGGGTGAGTGCAGGTGGAGTCTCTGGAATGACTGCGTGGTCAACGAAAACTTGATCAAGTTCGACATCAGCAACAGGGAACACGTAGAGGTTGAGTGGAATGTGCTGTTGGAATGTGCTGCTCACCAAGAAATCCACCAGTTGACGAGCCTCATCGGATGCCTCGGTTCCGCGAAGCACTCCAGCGAATTCGACCTGGCGGTAGCAGGTGTCTTCAATCACGCCAGTCGGGGCGACCGATGCGTTCGGGTCGTCGCCGTAGAGCACCTCGAACGGCGGGCTTGAGCCGTAGCTGACGACAAGTGGTCGATCACCGCCGGCACGAGTGAACGCACCGTAATAGGCCTCTTCCCAATCATTGGTGACGAGCACGTCGTTACCGACTAATTCCTCCCAGAAGGAGGCCCACCCATCACCGAGACGAGCGATGGTACTGAGCAAGAACGCAAGCCCAGGTGATGAGGTGCCGGGGTGCTGTACCGCAAGCAGACCCTTGTAGGCCGGGTCGGCAAGTTCGTCGAGCGATGTGGGAGGTTCGAGGCCGTTATCGGTAAACCATGACCGGTCGTAGTTGACGCACACATCTCCAAAGTCGACTGGGGTCACGACGCCATCGCCGAGACCAACGAGTTGTGCGTCAAATGTGGACGCTGCATCAGCAACATATGGCTCAAAGACGTCCGTTGTTGTTGCCCGACTGAGCAAGGTGTTGTCGATACCCCACATGACATCGCCTTCGGGGTTACCGCTTGCGAGTACCGCTTTTGTCACCATTGTTCCCGTATCACCGGCATTAAGAATGTTGACGGTGATTCCGGTGTCTTCGGTGAACTTGGCAAGAGCGTCGTTGAGATCGGTGTCGGCTGCTGGAAACGACGAATAGGTAACGAGCGTGAGTTGATCGACGTTATTCGAACAACCGGTGATTGTTCCGGCGAGGAGAATGACGAGCGTGAGAGCGATGAAGCGGTTGTTCATGGTCAGCCTTTGTTGGGGAGTTGATGGAAGATTGCGAGCACGCCCTCTCGGACGGTGATCGCAACGTCGCCTTCGACGATGTTGCTCACCCCGCGTCCGCTGAGCAGGGTCAATGATTCATCGTCGAGCGACCATTTTGTGCCGGTCATTGTGATGCCGTTACATGGTGCAGAAAGGGCAATCACCGAAAGCGTGCTGTTGAGTGGGGGAGTGAGTGTGGCACGACCGGGTCCGTGAAGGATGGTTGCTAAATTGTCACCCCACTGCAAGGAAACATCGGGGATACTCGTAACGTCCTCATCGAGTAGCGCACCGATGACGGCAAGTGTGTGGTCGAGGCGGTCACCGCCGCCTGATACGACGATGAGACGGGCGGGCACCCGACGAGCCGCAAGTGAAATGGCGAGCTGTGTGTCGGTGTCGTCTTTCTCGGGGCAGTACTCATGGACAGTCGCATGCTGATGTGCCCATTTCAGGCCACGCCGAGAGATTGAGTCGAAATCGCCGACAACTTCTTTGGGGACGAGCCCGACAGCGCGGGCATGGTCGACCCCAGAATCTGCGGCAATGACATAGGCGTCGTCAGGAATATGTTCAACCGACTGGGGTTGAATCCGTTCGGCTCCTAGCACGACAACCACGGTTTCGTCGATGTTGCTGAAATTGGTGTCCAAGTTGTCCCTCCGCCGGCATTACCCGGATCAGGTTGTACGGGTCGGTGACATTTGGCCACCCTCTCAGCCCACCGCCATGAGCTCCCCTATGAATGCTGTCGAGGATCGTAGCGAGTTATTGGTTAAGGAGCGAGTTGAGCGCACCTTCTGCACAGGGTGCGTCATCTCGGCCAACGTCGGTTATCCGTGAGAGGTAACTCACCGAGACGTAGCCGGCTTCAACCGCTCCGCCGTCGGTGTGGTCAGGCAAGGCGATTGCGTCGCCATAGGTGAACTCGACTTCGTAGGTGCCGCCCGTGCCGCCGATTGGTTGCAGTGAGGCAGTCGACATGCTTCGGATCGTGCGATAGTCGATCGTGGTTCGCTTCCAACCTCTGAGATCTGCGAGTTCAACATTCGGAACGTTGATGTTCGCAATAATTGGCTCTTCAGGGAGTCCATCGTCGAAAAGTCCTTTGACGAAGTGTTGCGCAACGGTTGCGGGCGTTTCCCAGATTTGGTTGAGCACGATGTCATCCCACGCTTGGCCTTCCACACCCCAGCTCGAGACGGCTTGGCTGACAGCGACTCCACTGAGACCACCGTTTCTGGCGGTGAGGCATGCACCGATGGTTCCCGAGTGATACACCGACCTCCCAACGTTTGCTCCGGGATTAATCCCAGAGACAACAAGATCAAAAGGTTCACCGAATGCACCGAGGCGACCCATGAAGGCGCAGAGCCCGGGAGGTCCGGCGACCGCCCATGATTCGGGAACTCCATCGATGTGGGCTTTCTTGACCTGTGGCTTATTTCGGTAGATCGCAGAAATTGCTGCACCCGCACCCGATTGGTCACCGTCGGGAGCGGCGACGACAACATTGCCGAGGGGGGTCATTGCTCGAGCGAGATAGTGAAGTCCGAGCGAATCGATACCGTCGTCGTTGGTTACGAGAATGCGCACCCCTTCTTCCTAGTGGATGAGGGTGTCGTAACGGCAATTACGAGCCGAATTTCTCCGTGCTCTCCATCGATCGTTTACCTGTGATGACGACGAGGATCGAACCAGTCATGACCAATGCCATACCGGGAGCTTGATTGATCGAGATGGTCTCCCCGAGAAATACCCATGCAAGAAATGTCGACTGTGCCGGTTGGCCCGCCTGAATCATGCTGATGGTGGCGATGGGAACGATCTTTTGGGCGAACACGAGCAGACTGTGGGCAATCACCCCTGTTAGCACTGCGAGGATGAGAATCGACCCCCAGGTCTTCGAGTTGTCGGGAATGAACGCATCGGATGCGATGAGAAGGGCGACCGGGGTCGCAGCAACCATCGCAACTGGCATCATCACCGCCATAAAATCGACGGTGGTTACCCCGTGGGCCCGCGCACGTTTGGTGAGAAGTAGATAGCTGAGAAATGCACAAAAGGCGGCTGCGACCAAGAGGTCACCTTCAACGGTTGCAACGCCATTTGCTGGGCCGAATGACAGCACGATCGCAATTCCCGCAAACGAGAACACACCCCATCGCAGCGCTTTCCACTGTGGGCGTTCTCGGAAAAACAGGAATCCGAGAGGGGTGAGCACAATCGGGGCAAGGGCATTGATGAACTCGAGGTGGGCGACGCTTGTTTTCGTCGCGGCAGTGAACATCACGGCTATGTTCGCTCCGAAGAGCAGTGCCGCAGGGGTTACGTATTTCCATGTCGTCCGCGATGGGAATGGCACACCTTTCGCGAACCGTCGATAGATGAGAAAGATCCACCAAAACACGGTTGCGACTGCAAGGCGCCACCATGCAATGACCGAACCGGGTGTGCCAGGCCATTTGATGACGACATATGAGAGTGCAAAGCATGTCGAGGCGCCGAGCACAGCTAGTGGGCCGAGCAGGGCGGTAGGGCGATGCTTGGGAGGTTGTTCCGTTGGGGTTGTTGGCAAGGGCTAGTTGCCTCCAATGGCAAGCCATGATGATGCGACGTCGGCGTCACCAGCAATGTCAATTTCTCCGACTGCTCCCTGACGACCCCACAGACCAGCAAAAATTGCTGCGGCCGGGCTGCGAAGTGCGGCGTCGCCCTTTGCATGCTCTCGGGTGATGACAAGTCCATCGGCTGATGGGACGATGAGCCACTCGCCATCGACATCGGTGCAGTGGATGTGCAGCGTTGTCGTCGGTGCGATCACGCCCTCGCCGGAGAGCACTCGAGGTAGAGCAACAGTGAGGTACTCGTCGATGCCGTCGGATGCCATTTCAGCATCGACATCTGGGATGATTGAACATGCGAGCTGGGCATCGAGCAGGTGGATTGTTGTTTCGTGGGTGAGGCGGCGGAGCCAGAAGCCAGCGAGTTGAGGTGGTTGAAACGGATGCCAGGTCGGTGCCGATGGGTCAACGCCTTGAAGCGCATCGAGCGCATCGGTTGCGCTTGTGGTGAACCAATCGTGCAGTTCATCTGGCGAATCGGGTCTGCTTACCGCACCTCGTTCAGGCATTGCGGCCGTTCGCATCGCAACGGCGGCCCATCGGTACACCCAACCAACGTGGGTCGCAAGGGTGGCGAGGTCCCAATCGCCACAGGTCGGCACTGCGGTGTCGAGAGGTTGAGTTTCGAGGAGCGATGACACGGCAGCGCTCTCGGTAATGAACCGGGCAACATACTCTGATGGGTCTTTAGGGCAGAGTAGGTAGGAATCGACCGTCATGTACGACGACGGTAGCCTGCGGGTATGGGTCAAAATGATGACATCAAGAGTCCTTTTGCCGATGCAGTTGAATCATCCCCCGCTGACACGATTGTGGAGATCACTGAAAGTGCGCTTGAGATGATGAGAGAACTGCGTGCATCTGAGGCTGATGCAGATTCACTGGGCCTTCGTCTCGCCATTGCATCGGCGCCAGGGGAGGACTTCCGTTACGATCTGAGTTTCGAAGAATTCCTTACCGCAGCGTTTACCGATGAGGTGCGGACGATCGGAGACTTCAAGGTCATAATTCCCGGAGACTCGGTGGAGTTCTTGAAGGGGGCAGTGCTTGACCATAATGAAGCGCAGGGCCTCGTCATTCGTAACCCGAATCGTCCAGCCGCTCCGGTCGTCGATGGTTTGATGAATAGTGATGCGCTCTCTGCAGAGGTTGAAGCGGTGCTCTCAAGCGATGTGAACCCCGCTCTCGCAAGCCATGGCGGATTCGTCACCTACATCGGTCACGATGGTGAAGGCATGGCGTATCTCACCATGGGTGGTGGCTGTCATGGTTGCTCAATGAGCAAAGCCACCATGCTCGATGGTGTGCAGACAATGCTCGTTGAGGCGGTCCCCGCAATTACCGGTGTGCGCGATCTCACCGACCATTCGACCGGAGCGAACCCCTACTACAACTAGGCGTAGCCGTAGGCGATCAGTTCGGGTCGTTCAGATCGCCGACAGCGAGCCATCAAGGTCGTCCCATAGGTCGTCGACGTCTTCGAGGCCGATTGACATTCTGATAAATCCAGGGTGGATGCCCATCGCCCGTCGGGCATTCTCATCAAGGCCTGAATGGGTTGTCGTCCACGATTCACAGATGAGGGTCTCGGGGCCGCCGAAAGAGGTAGCGCATCGCAGAAGGTTGAGGCGTTCAACAAGTCGCGCGAACCCGTCTCCGTCTTTCAGTTGAAACGACACCACCGACCCGAAGCGGGTCATTTGCGCAGCCGCCCGGTGATGCTGCGGATGTTCCGAAAGGCCGGGGTAGTGCACAGTCTCGATCGCTGAATGCGCCTCGAGGCGAGTGGCAATGTCGAGAGCCATATCGCTCTGTCGCTGTTGGCGCACATCGAGTGTGCGAATACCGCGGAGCGCAAGCATGGCGTCAAACGGCGATGCCGAAGCGCCGTGCAAAATGCCGTAACGCCAGATGTCGTCGAGGAGTTCTTGTTCGCCGGACACCACACCGAGCGTTGCGTCGTTGTGGCCAGCGATTCCTTTCGTCGCAGAATGCAACACGAGATCAACCCCATGTCGAATCGGTTGCTGGCCGAACGGTGTCGCAAGGGTCGAGTCCACCATGGTGAAGGGCCCCTTGATGGCGCCAAGTTCATCGAGGTCAACGATGTCGAGCATGGGGTTCGACGGGGTTTCTGCGATGACGAGCATCGTGCGCCCAGGAATCACTGCGGCGGCCATTGCCCCAGGTTCGCTGCCGTTTACCCATGTCGTCTCGATACCCATGCGGGCGACAGGGCCGTTCAGGAAGGTAGCGGTAGTTCCATAGATCTGGGTGGTGGCAACAATGTGGCTGCCGGTGGAACACAAGGCGAAGACGACACTCGCAAGAGCGCCCATGCCAGAGGCAAATGAAAGCGCAGCTTCGGCACCTTCGATGTCGGCAACAGCATCGGCGAACGCCGACATCGTCGGGTTGCCGTGACGCGAATAAAACTCGTCGGGTCCGACTGAGTGGGCCATGTCATAGGCGTGCTCAGCAGTATCTGATTCCCACACGGCAGTCGCCCAAATTGGCACCGATAGCCCGCGATCGTTTGCGCCGCGGCCACTCGAGATTGCTCGGGTGGCCTGATTGTGTGAAGAATTCTCGCTCACCGGTCGTACGGTACCGGCGGCTGAAGTCGCTCAAGCACATCGGCGTGAAGTGCCCCGTTACTGCTGATGGCGGTAGGGCCGTCGTGACTGGAATCGCCAAGATGATTCGTGAATGTTCCACCTGCTTCCTCGACGAGAAGTCGAACTGCGGCGAGGTCGTAGGGCTGAACACCGACGGCGTCAATAGCGATATCGATTGCGCCTTCGGCAACGAGACAGTGCTGCCAGAAATCGCCGACCCCTCGTGAGCGACGAGCGCTCATTGTGAGATCAATGAGCGCGTCTGCACGGCCGAGTTCACGCCAGCCCTCGTTTAACGTAACGTTCACTTGTGCGTCAGCGATGTTGTCGACACCCGAAACGGTGCATTTGCGACCATCGGCCCAGGCGCCGCCACCTTTGATCGCCCACCAGCGGCGACCGAGCGCAGGAGCGGAGACGACGGAAACACAGAGTCCGTCATCGGCATGGTAGAGGGCGATAAGGGTCGCCCATATGGGGATACCTCGAGTGAATCCAGAGGTGCCGTCGATTGGGTCAACGATCCACTGCCACGGTGACGACTCATTGCCCGTGACGCCATGTTCTTCGCCGAACAGACTGTGGTCGGGTCGAGCGGCGAGCAGGCGCTCTGAGAGTTGTCGTTCGGTCTCTCGGTCGGCTTCGCTTACCTCTGAATGGTCCGACTTGTACTCAACGCTGAACGAACGATTCTCAAAGGCCGGCAACGTGACAGCATCGCAGAGATCGGCAAGTTCAAGTGCGAGCGAAAGGTCATCGTTGAACACAGAAGCAGATGTCGACACGCCATCACCCAAATTCAGGAGAGCGCCGATCACGCAAAGCAGTGAGACCCTCCGCTGCATCACCACCAAGGAAGTTCAGCATTTCGTACGCAAGTGAAGCCTCAAATGCCGGAAGCGCCTGGCGCAGCCAGTGGTTGAGGGCTCGTTTCGTGAACTTGATGGCATCGTTCGGGCCAGTTGCAAGCGTCTGGGCGATGCGCATCGCCTCGGGAAGAACATCGTCACCGTCGACCGCTTTTGATACGAGCCCGATGCGCTCGGCCTCAGCGCCATCAATGAAGTCAGCGGTCATGAGGTAGTACTTCGCCTTTGCCATGCCGCAGAGCAGTGGCCAGATTGCGACCGCATGGTCGCCGGCGGCAACTCCAAGACGGATATGGCCGTCAGTGAACTTCGCTGCCCGGTCGATGATGCTGATGTCGGCCATCAACGCAACTGCGAGCCCCGCTCCAACCGCAACTCCATTGATCGCTGACACAACCGGGGTATCGCATTCAATGAGAGTGCGAACGATGTCACCAGCCTCTTTCATGACGGTCATCGTCTGCGGGTAGTTGCCTACCTGTTTCGTGATCCAATCGAGATCACCACCCGCGGAGAAGGAATTGCCCTCACCGGTAACAACCACCACTCGAATATCAGGGTCGCGATCGAGGTCGATGAATACCGTTGCGAGCTCGGCGTGCATGACCTCATCCGTTGCATTCAGTTTTCCCGGATTATTCAACGTGACAAGTAAGACGCCATTGTCATGGTCGGTGAACTCGAGACGGGTGTAGCGGCTTCTCCACTCAGCAGATGAACTCATGGTTCGATCCTACGCAAGAGAGGGTGCTCTCAGCCGAGGGCGGAGCGAATGCGGGTGACGACGTTGTCGGCGTCAAGGTCAAACTTGGTGAAGAGTTCGTCAGGGGAACCGTGGGGAATGAACACGGTTGGCAGACCAAGGTTGATGCACTGCGGACGGGTGCCCGGCGATTCGGGGAGTATTTCGTTGACTACTCGGGTGAGCATCGTGCCGATACCGCCTTCGACGATGCCATCTTCAATCGTGACAACGAGTTGGTGTTGGGCTGCATCGTCAAGCATGTCGGGATCGAGAGGCACACAGGAGCGAACATCCCAGACCGAGCATTCGATGCCGTCAGCGGCGAGTTTGCCAGCGACGGTTTCCGCGGTTGCAACCATGCGGCCTACTGCGCAGATCACCACAGAAGCCGGCTCCGTCGGAGTCACAACTTTTCGAGCATTAAGACCAGTACCAACCCCGTCAGTTGCTCTTGGTGCCCCGCCGCGTGGATAGCGGATCACAATCGGGCCGTCATCGGCGAGATCGACTGCATCTGACAGCATTTGTTCGAGTTCATCTGCGTTCGATGGCGCAAGCACGCGCATGCCGGGCACCTTTGAGAGCAGGGCAAGGTCGTAGACGCCGTGATGGCTCGCTCCATCGGGGCCGGTGATACCAGCTCGGTCCAGGCAGAACACCACCGGCAAACGGTGAAGAGCAACGTCGTAGACAACCTGATCCCACGCCCGCGATAAAAACGTTGAATAGACAGCAACGACTGGTCGTAGACCAGCCATCGCCATGCCGGCTGCGCCGGTGACCGCATGTTGCTCGGCGATGCCAACATCGAAGACTCGGCCCGGGAATCTTTCCTGCATCGGGATGAGACCTGTTGGGCCTGCCATTGCTGCGGTAATACCGACGATGCGGTCGTCGCGCTCGGCAAGGTTCAGCATCGTACGAGAGAAAGCCTCGGTGTAACCGGTGGGGCAACTCGGAGGAGGCCCTGATAGTGGATCGAAAACAGGGGCGTCGTGTAGGTGCTTTTCGTCATCTGATTCAGCGGGGGCGTAGCCACGTCCTTTTTGGGTGAGCACGTGGACGACGATTGGTCCTTCTTCGCTGAGTTGTTCTGCTTGGCGGAGTGCACTTTCGAGAGCCTCGATGTCATGGCCATCGATTGGTCCGGTATAGCGAACGCCGAGGGCTTCAAAGAATGATGGTGGCTGAAGAAATTCGCGCACGCCAGCTTTGAAGGCATCAAGAGCTCGCTCAGCCTGGGTACCGATGCCGGGGAGTTCGTGGAGGAAGCGCTCAATCTTTCGCTGGCGGCGCACGTACACCGGGTTCATACGAATGTCGGTGAGCGCACTCGATAGTGACGAGGTGATGCGATCGCTAAAGCTTGGGTGGCTTGAGCGTTCATCCTCTTGTTGGGCGTTCGCCCACAGGTTTGACACAGTCGGCGCATAACTTCGTCCGTTGTCGTTCAGCACGATGATGACGCGCCGTTTTGAATGTCCGAGGTTGTTCAGCGCTTCAAATGACATTCCGCCGGTCATGGCACCGTCACCAATAACGGCAACGATATGACGATGGTCGGTGGTGCCTGCGTCTCGACCAACAGCGAGACCATAGGCATAACTTAAAATGGTTGAGGCGTGGCTGTTCTCAACGAAGTCGTGGCGGCTCTCTTCTCGCGACGGGTAACCCGAAAGGCCATCGGCTCGGCGGAGTTCATCGAATTGGGTCTGCCGGCCGGTGAGCAGTTTGTGCACATAGGCCTGGTGCCCGGTATCCCACAAGATGGCATCGGTTGGTGACTCAAAAACTCGGTGCAGAGCAATGGAGAGTTCCACGGCACCCAGATTTGATCCGAGGTGGCCTCCGTTGCTGGCGACGGCATCGACAATGACTTCGCGTAGTTCATACGCGAGTTCGGGTAGCTGTGCTACGGGCAGACGCTTTAAGTCTTGCGGGCCATTGAGGGATTCCAACAACATGGTGAAGGAGACGTTACCTTGGCTGCTGTGTCGATGTCGTCGGGTGCTCGCACTTAGTTTGGCGATGAAGGTGCGAGCGACACGCGACAACCCTGTCTCCTAGCATGTAGGGATGATCGAAAGTGATGTTCTCGACCGAGTGTTGAATGAGGCCCGCTGCCATGGTGCGGGATTTGCTGAGGTTTACGCCGAAGACCGCCGCAATACGGGAGTCGCGTTTGATGATGGGCGAGTTGACGGGGTGTCTTCAGGTCGTGACCGTGGAGCCGGAATCCGTGTGGTTAACGGGGTGACGACTGGGTACGCCCATACCTCAGATCTCAGTGAGAGGGGTCTGCTTGCTGCCGCTCGGGCAGCCGCTGATGCAGCCGGTTCAGCTGATGGTGGCTCTGTCGCCGTTGCTCTTGACGAAAAGAGGTCAGGCGCGGGCACGAGGGTCGAGGTCGACCCTCAGGTGGTGCCGAAGGCACGGCGGGTCGAGATGCTGACCGAAGTCGATGAGATTGCGCGCAGCATTAATGGTGCAGTAACTCAGGTGAGTGCAGGTCTCAGTGACAGTTACCGCTCAGTGCTGATTGCGAATTCTGACGGCGTCTTCATCAGTGATGAGGTCACTCGAGTCCTGTTTCGAGTGAGCGTTGTCGCAGACGGCGACCTTGGCATGCAGACGGGCGCTGAGTCGCTCGGGTTCACTGGTGGTTGGGAGGTCTTTGACCGTTACTCGCTAGCCGATCTCGCAACCGAGGCCGCAGAACAGGCGGTTCGGAAACTTCATGCCCGACCTGCTCCTTCTGGGCAGTTGCCGGTGGTGATTGCGCAGGGTACTGGCGGTGTGCTGTTCCATGAGGCCTGTGGCCATGGGTTAGAGGCCGACCATATTGCGAAGGGTGCGAGTGTGTATGCGGGTCGAGTGGGCGAACTTGTTGCATCTCCGTTGGTGACGCTCGTCGACGACGGCACCGTTGATGGCGAGTGGGGTACGAGGTCATTTGATGACGAGGGTCAGCCAACCCGTCGAAATGTCCTTATCGAAGATGGTGTGCTCGTCGATTACATGTGGGATCACATTCGGGCGCGAGATGAACAGAGGTCACCGTCGGGTAACGGCCGCCGCCAAGATTACGCAAGCCTCCCGATGGTGCGCATGACAAACACGTTTGTGCTCGCCGGAGAAGATGACCCCGATGACATCATTTCGTCTACCGAGCACGGTGTCTATGTTGCCAAACTTGGTGGCGGCAGTGTGAACACTGCCTCTGGTGATTTCGTGTTTGGAATGCGTGATGCGTATCTCATTGAGAACGGCCAGATTACTGAGCCTCTGCGTGAAGGAAATCTCATTGGTAACGGGCCTCAAGTTCTCAGCGATATCGACATGCTGGGCACAGACTTTGCAATGGGTGGTCCCGGCACCTGTGGTAAGGACGGTCAAGGAGTCCCCGTCGGTACAGGTCAGCCGACCCTTCGTGTGGCATCGATGACGATCGGCGGGACGGCTGCGTGAGCGAGTCTGATAGCAATTCAGAACTGTTTGCTCTTGCCGATTCGTTAATCGACACAGCAAACCCTAGCGAGCAGATCGAGGTTTATATCACAAGAGGTTCGAGCACTGAAGTACGCGTTCATAATGGCGACGTCGAGCACTTTGTGTCAGCGATGTCCTCAGGAATTGGTATCAGGGTGATCAAGGATTGCCGTACAGGGTTCGCACACGCCGGAACTCTCGATGCTGAGATCGCATCACAGGTGCTGGCTGAGGCTCGAGAAAATGTGAGCTTCAGTTCGGTTGATGAGTGGGCGGCCCTTGCCGAACCTGATGGCGTCGACGTCACCGAACAGGAGCTTTGGAGCAACGAGCTTGAGAGCTTTCCAACCGCTGACAAGATCGAACTTGCGAAGAGGCTCGAACGGATGACACTCGATAGCGATGTGCGAATTCGTGTCGATGACACCAATTTTGTTGACGGCGGTGGCGAGGGTCTTGTGGTGACGACGACGGGTATTCGGCGATATGGCCGGTCAAACTCGTGTTATCTCAGTGTGTCGACGCTGGCCGATGACACCGATGGTACGCGAACTGGTTTCGGCTTTGCTGTTGGGGCGCACCCGGGAGAATTCGATGTTGAACGCGCAGCTCGTGATGGAGTCGACCGGGCCACTCGCCTGTTGGGTGCAACGAAGCCGGCGTCGCGCTCGACGACGGTTGTGCTTGACCCGTTTGTCGCCTCTCAACTTTTGGGCATCATCGGTTCAACATTGAGTGGAGACGCGGTGGTCCGAGGGCGAAGCCTTTTCGCTGATCGAGTGGGGGAATCGATTGCAGCCCCCACATTTACCTTGGTCGATGATCCGACCGATCGGCGGGCCTACACCGCAACCGATCTTGATGGCGAGGGCCTTGCGGCCCGGCGCAATGTATTGATCGATGAGGGTGAGTTGCGCGGATTTGTGCATTCAAGTTATTCGGCCCGACGGGCGGGTGAAGGGACAACAGGAAACGCGTTGCGTGGCGGATACGCGGGGTCGCCTTCGGCTGGCTGCCTTGCGTTGCAGTTGGTTCCAGGTGAGCGGGTGCAGGCAGATCTCATCGCATCGATTGACGACGGAGTGCTCATCGAGGGAGTGAGCGGTTTGCATTCGGGCGTGAACACCGTGAGTGGCGATTTCTCTGTTGGAGCAACCGGAATGTCGATTCGGAATGGGACGATTGCCGAACCAGTCCGAGAGTTCACGATCGCGAGCACGATTCAACGTCTTCTCAATGACATCGTTGAGGTTGGTGCTGATCTCGAATGGTTGCCGATGCGCGCATCGGCGCCGTCGCTTGTCATTCGTGACGTGATGGTGTCAGGAAGTTCATAACCTTGGATATTTTCCATGCGCTTGCGCTCGGTCTCGTGCAGGGCTTCACCGAGTTCTTGCCGATCTCATCGAGCGGGCACCTTGAACTTGTCCCTCGAGCATTTGGGTGGAGTCGCCCTGATGGCTCAGCTGCTCAAGCGTTTGACGTTGCTTTGCATTTCGGAACGCTGCTTGCAGTGGTTGTGCATTTTCGTCACGATTTGCGCCGCTACGTCGTCGACGGTCTTCATGCAGCGCGGAAACGGTCGACAGCATCGACTGAGGGGCGGCTGGCATGGTTGTTCACCGTGTCGGCGATACCGGCTTTAGTTGCTGGCCTGGTGCTGAACTCGTGGATCGATGAGCATCTGGGGACTCCAAAAGTCATCGGTTGGTCATTGATTGGATTTGGGTTCGTGCTATTGGTGGCCGACCGGGCAGCGCAGAAACGACCGTTGCAGTCGTTGACCTTGCGCGACGCGACCACGATCGGGTGCGCTCAGGTGCTCGCTCTGAACCCTGGAACCTCGCGTTCAGGTATCACGATCTCGGCAGGCAGGTTGCTTGGGCTTGAACGTGAGGCAGCGGTTCGTTTTTCGTTCGTTATGGGCATCCCGGTGATTTTCGGAGCGTTCGTGTTTGAGATGGCGCAATTAGTGTCGGACGGCGTTCCAGACGGGTTGGCAGGAGCGATGGTGGCCGGCGGCGTGACGTCTCTTCTGTCGGGTTGGTTCGCGGTGGCAGGGTTGCTGCGGTTCGTGCAGACTCGCTCATTCACGCCGTTTGTCGTCTACCGAATCATTCTTGGAGTGGTCGTGCTCGCCGTGGCGTACCTCTAGTCGGCGGAAGTCGCCATCGTGTTCTACTGCGGCGTGTTACCGGTAGCGCGTGCAAGTTCTTGAACGAGGCGCTGACGATCTGCCTTTACGAGCGCAAATAAAGTGAGAGCGGTGAGCAGAGTGGCGATATCAATAACGAGCGGCTCTTGGGCTCGCCACCGTCGTGCCTGTCAAGCTCGATTGGTGGGCGCGATGCGCAGGCGTACAGCCGGCGAGTGAGAAGAAGAGGGTAGGTGTCCGGGGCTCGCTGTGACGCAAGCACGGCGGCAGGTCAATCGCTCGTTGACGACGTTGTCGACGAACTCGTCGAGGTCGACGTTGATGAGGTGTCAGATGACGCAGACGAATCAGATGAATTTGACGAACTTGGCGTGCTTGATGTCGAGGAGGTTGACCCGCTTGAGGATCCACCCCGGCTGTCGTTTCTATAAAAGCCGCCGCCCTTAAACGTCACACCAACCGGCTGAAAGACTTTTTTTACTGCAAGTACCTCACCTGAATCGGGGTGGGCACATTCGGTAAGTGCATCATCGCTAAACGACTGCTGCACCTCAATGGTCTCTCCGGTGTCAACGAATTTGTACACGTAAGTTGGCATGGCAATTCGCAGGATATCGTCGGACACGTGGAGGTACGAACTCTCGTGATCCCAGCGGCCGGGCTTGGCACGCGGTTTCTTCCAGCAACGAAGGCGGTGCCAAAGGAACTTATGCCGATCGGAGACACCCCTGCGATTCAGTTGGTAATCGATGAGGCCCTTGGCGCAGGAATCGATCACGTCGTCATCGTCGGCAGTGGAGCAAAGCCGGCGCTCGAGCAGTATTTTGCCGCTCGTCCAGATCTCGAACGCATGTTGCGTGCAAAGGGCAACGATGCCATGGCAGATCGTCTTGCATCGATCGGGCGAGACTGGAGGGTGAGCGTTGTTCACCAAGAAGACCCGAAGGGTCTCGGACACGCCGTGGGGTGTGCCTCTGGTGTTGTCGATGGCGGCGCATTTGTCGTGTCGCTTCCTGACGAGATCATGGGTGGGTCGCAATTCCTTCAGAAGATGATCGATGTCTGCACCTCGACCTCAGGCAGCGTTGTTGGGTTAATGGAGGTTGACCGGTCGGAAGTCCCTGCCTACGGAGTCGTTGCCCCCGAAACGGAGATGCTTGATGGAGTCGTAAAGATTGCTGATCTTGTCGAGAAGCCGGCGATTGACGAAGCACCAAGCTCGTTGATCATCGTTGGCCGATACGTCTTGACGGTTGACATTTTCGAAGAGATCGCGCGACTCCCCCTCGGAGCTGGTGGCGAACTTCAACTCACTGATGCGATCCGTGCTCAGGCTCAGCGTTCACCGTTGCATGGGGTTGAAACGATGGTGAACCGTTGGGATATAGGAACTCCAGCAGGTTTTCTCACCGCTGCAGTTGAAATGGCGTTTCTCGGCGGTGGGGTCGAAGGGTTGGATGGTGAACTTAGCAACATCGTTGAACGACATCGCTTGTGACGCCGGTCATCTCCGGCGGAATGCGCCCTCGATATCGAGCGGGAGGCCGTACGCATCGACAGAGAACTCGGTGACCACCCCGAGGTGTTCGACGTGAAATGTTGTACTGCTCCGGCGGTGATAGTGACGAAACCCGACGGTGAGTCCGAGGGTTTCAACATCGATCTCAATGGCCTGAATGATTGCTGCGCCGTCGACGGCCGGCTGATTTCGGCGAGCGGGTACAAGATGATCAAACGGCGTGCAGCCGAGTGCGAGATCAGTACATCCGTCGAGTTCTGGGCGATGCGCTCCGTTCATTTCGCCCCAGCGCCCTTGGCCGTCGGTGCCGAGCCAGAGATCGGGCTCATCAAGATCTCGGAAGAGGAGAAATTGTCGGATTTCCCACATCGGTGAGAGGCGAACGACATATTGAATCTGTTCTCGCCCAACCATTCCTGAGGCAGTCCACGCTTCGTTTTCCCAGCGGAGCGTGAGTTCTTCATGATAAGCGCCATCCCACGTATCCCACCGAGCTGTGAATCCATCGGCAGGAAACGGGGTGAATGCGCTCACCTGCCCATTCTGCCTTGCGTGAGGCCGGCCGACTCGCGGTACCGTCAGCGATGTGATTCCGTTGCCAGAAGCCCAATCATTCGTCCTTGAGCGGTGTCCGGCGCGCTCACCAATTGAAATGCCATTTGAAGAAGCCGCAGGACTGGTGCTCGCCGCCGACGTTGTTGCGAGCGAGTTGGTGCCGCCATTCGACAACACTGCTGTCGATGGGTATGCCGTCATTGCGGCCGATGTTGCGGCCGCGAATCATCAACCGGTTGATCTGAAGGTTGTTGCTGAAGTCGCTGCGGGCGCAGCAACCGACCGAGTCTTGGCTCGAGGTGAGGCGATCAGGATTATGACTGGGGCACCCATTCCGGCCGGGTCCGACGCCGTTGTCATGGTGGAGGATTCTGAAATGGTCGGCGACGATGTCGTTCGATTGTCGCGAAGCGTGAAACCCGGAGATGCCGTGCGTCCTGCGGGTGATGATGTGCGCCCTGGTGAAGTCGTGTTGCCTGCCGGAACGTTCATCACTCCTCCGGTGTTGGGGGTGCTGGCGATGGTGAATGCGGTCACCGTGTCGGTGTATCCAAAGGTAAGAGCCGCTGTGTTGTCGACCGGCGATGAACTCGTTGATGATGGTCGTCCTCTTGCGCCGGGTGAGATCCGTGAAAGTAATCGTCGGATGCTTTCGCTTGCATTGCAGGATGCGGGTTGCGAGGTGATCGATCTCGGAACCGTTCGTGATGACGAGGCCGAACTTGAGCAGGTGTTGCGGTCGGCTGCTGCCGACTATGACGTTGTCGTATCGAGTGGTGGTGTTTCGATGGGTGATTACGACGTCGTTAAAGCGGTGCTCGGCCGTATCGCTGATATGCGCTGGATGCAGGTGGCGATTAAGCCGGCCAAGCCATTTGCCTTCGGGCTGCTCGATGGCACGCCGGTGTTCGGCTTGCCCGGCAACCCGGTCAGTTCGTTTGTGAGTTTCGAGGTGTTCACCCGTCCGGCACTGAAACAGATGATGGGTTCGCCTCGACTAGCCCGCCCGAGCGTTGTGGGAATTGCCGATGTTGCTCTTGAGCGGCGACGAGACGGCAAGACGCACTTGCTTCGGGTGCAAGCTGAATTTGCGGACGATGGGCGTTGTCATGTGGTGCCTGTTCGGGCTCAGGGAAGCCACCAACTTGCCGCCACGTCGTCGGCGACGGCGATTGCCGTCGTTCCTGATGGTGATGGGGTCCCCGTCGGGGGAGAAGTAGCTGTGCTTCTTCTTCTATCCTGAAGCAATGAACGCTGTACAGCGCGATCTTGTCGACCCGTTTGGGCGGGTGATCCGAGATCTCCGTATCTCGGTGACTGATCGTTGCAACTTCCGTTGCACGTATTGCATGCCCGAAGAAGGTTTGAAGTGGCTCGATCGAGACGATGTACTCAGTTTCGAAGAAATCGAGCGGATCTCGGCGCTGTTTGTTCAGCGTTTTGGGGTGGAGGGAATCCGTCTCACGGGGGGAGAGCCGACTGTTCGGGCCGGGATTGTTACGCTCGTTGAAAAGTTGTCACACCTTGGCGTCGATCTCGCGATGACGACGAACGCTTCGCGACTGACCGCCCTTGCAGGAGACCTCAAGGCAGCGGGGCTGCGGCGTCTCAATATCAGTCTCGACACGATCGACCGCACACGCTTTGCGGAGATGACACGGCGAGATGAACTTGATCGGGTGCTCGACGGCATTGATGCCGCTCGAGATGCAGGGTTTGACCCGGTGAAGGTCAACGCAGTCATCGAGCGTGGCGTCAACGATGATGAGATCGTCGACCTTGCTCGTTTCGGTCGAGAGCGTGGCGTTGAGGTCCGATTTATCGAGTTCATGCCACTTGACGCATCAGGAGAGTGGGGTAACCACAAAGTTGTCGGTCAAGACGAAATTGTTGAGGCGATCAATGCTGAGTTCCCTCTTGTACCTGTTGCGGCTCGCGGAGCGGCTCCCGCTGACCGCTGGCGTTACGTCGATGGGTTTGGCACGGTTGGGGTGATTCCGTCGGTGACGAAACCGTTCTGCGGTGACTGCGATCGCGTGCGCTTAACTGCAGAGGGGCAGCTGAGGACGTGTTTGTTTGCGACAGATGAGTTCGATCTTCGGTCGTTGTTGCGAGGCGGTGCCGCCGATGACGAGATTGCAGACAGGATCATTTCTGCGGTGGCGACAAAGTGGGCGGGTCACCAGATCAACCAAGTGACATTTACTCGGCCGGCGCGAACGATGAGTCAAATCGGCGGTTAAGAGTCGGTTGGATGTGGAGGCGAAATGAATGACGGTGTGTTCACTCACCTTGACGAGTTTGGTGCTGCCCATATGGTTGACGTTGGCGACAAGGAGGTGACCCGACGTCGAGCGGTCGCACGTTCTGCGGTCGCAATGGAGCCGACGACGGCTGCTGCGATCGCTGGTGGAGCTGTGAAGAAAGGTGACGTGCTCGCTGTTGCACGTATCGCCGGTATCCAGGCGGCAAAGCGCACTGCCGACATCATTCCGCTCTGCCACCCTTTACTATTGAGCAAGGTGGCTGTCGATCTCACCGTTGAGCACTCTTCCGTGGTGATTGAGGCGGTCGTTGAGACCACCGGAGTAACTGGGGTTGAGATGGAGGCGCTCCATGCGTGCACAGCTGCTGCACTCACTATTTATGATATGTGTAAGGCGCTTGATCGGGCGATGGTTATTAGCGATGTCATGCTCATTGAGAAGTCAGGTGGCCGTTCAGGAGACTTTCACCGGCCCGAGTGATGCTTTTCACATCATCCCAGGCACGCGTTGCTGTCTCTGTCATAATTGTCGTATATTTGTAACACTTGGTCATCTGGTGTTGGCCTAGGACTTTTAATTTATGGGTGAACTGGTTCTTCTTATTGTCGCTGCGGCTTGGGCTGCCGTGCTTCTGCCGCCGTTAATTCGGTCGCGTTTTGAGAACCGTCCCAACTCTTCAGTGACCGACTTCAACCGCCAACTTGCTCGCCTGCAAGGCTCGGTTCCAAGCCGAGCCTCGACATCAATGCGTTCAGCAGCCCGCCCGCTTGCTGGTTCGCAGATTGCAGCGCAGAGTCGGCGAGAGGCCGCGGTGGCTCGCCGCCCGAAGGTTCATGGCTCGCCATCGATTGAGGGTGCGCAGCCTTCCCGGCAACCAATGTCGGTAGCACAGGCGCAGCGTCGTCGCCGCGCAAACGTGTTGCTCGGCTTAGTCATAACGACTGTTTGTCTGTTGTTTCTTGCAGCTACAACGAAAGAGATTTCGATGTTGTATCTCTTTGCAATGTCGTTTCTGTCGCTTTGTGGCTACGTGTATTTTCTCGTCTCAGTCCGGCAGCGTCCAAACACTTGGGGGCCGGCGGCTCAGGGCGATGATTGGCTGCGTAGCTGAACTTCCGCGCCGATACACTTTCCGCCTCCGGGGCTGTAGCTCAGTTGGTAGAGCGCAACAATCGCACTGTTGAGGTCAGGGGTTCGATTCCCCTCAGCTCCACTCGAGGGTCCTCCTGAAATTTCGGTTCGACGACTATTTCGAGCGGTAAATATTCACCGCTGAGGATCCCAAGAATTCTGGAAGAGGTGGTCGCATCTTCCTGACGGTAATTTGAACACCAGTGACAGCAGGGATCGCGAGCACCTCTGTAGCGATTCTTGTGGCTACTTTTTCGAGTAACTGGTGTGATTCGTTCCGGATAATGCCTGCAACCAATTCCGTGACCTCACCATAATTTATGGTGTCACCGAGATCGTCAGATGCACCGGCTACTGAGAGATCTGTCTCGATAGCTAGATCCACCTCAAAGGGTTGCGCTCTGCTCTTCTCCTCAGGAAGAACGCCTATTCTTCCAAGAGCCTGAATTTTGTTTAATTCAATACGGTCGGACATTGTCAGTTTCTACCCCTTTGAGTGGTTCACTGACCAATCGTCAAGAGCTTCATTGATATTGTTCGAAAGTGATTTAGCTGGAGCAAAAAATGCTCTCTAAAAGCTGGAGCATTACGTGTTTACAGATCGTTGCTCACCCGGTCTTATTGATTGCACGAAAGTCCTTGTAAAACGCAATCGGAAATCTTGAAACAGAAATTGCAAGCCTCAAGTCTGATCACCGACCAACAGCTCCTGAAATCCGATAGCGCCTCACTCGGGAGTCCTCCCATCAGCCCGTCTCAATGAATCTCGGCGCCGGGAAGACGGTTGGTTAGTGTCTTTTTATGTCATCGGATACCGAGGTAACAGCTCCCGATGCTGCTCATCTCTTACGTCGGGTCGGCTACGGCGGCTCGGCACAGGAAATTCGTGGACTTACCGGAAAGACCCGTCGAGAATGCGTCGACATTGTGCTCGGGTTCTCAGAAGGCGACGTTGTTCCAGAAGGACCAGACGTTGGACAGCCGGAATGGGTTCTCAATACTGACGAATTCACCAACGTTGCTGACGAAATGATTCTTTGGTGGATTGATCGGATGTCGACCCTTCCCAATCCGGTGAAAGCACCGAGCTTCTGCCCCACCAGAGCAGACCACTTACCCATCTACGAACGCCTCGCATTTTTTTGGCATGGTCACTTCGCCTGCGACATCGTTGAAGTGAGCGACAAAGTAGCCATGTGGGATCAGATCCGCATGTTCCGTCGACTTGCTATGGCTAACTTCGACTCACTCACTCGTGAAACTGCAGTTCACCCCGCGATGCTCGTGATGCTCGATAACCGTTCCAACAAAGTAGAGAAGCCGCAAGAAAATTTCAGCCGAGAATTGATGGAACTGTACACGTGTGGGATCGGTCACTTCTCTGAGAACGACGTGGTAGCTATGACCCGTGCGTGGACTGGTCATTTAACGAATGTAACGAATGGTGATGATCCAGAAAATTATTCTGACTTTGCACAGATGAAGGAGACTTATATTTACGAACCGGAAGCGCACGACCACGGCAGGAAATATTTGTTCGGTATCAATGCGAATTGGAACGGAATTGCACAGAACCCCTCTGAGAGGGATGCAATCGAGGAGTTAGTCCTCGGGGCCAAACGCGACGCAACTTCGCTCCGAGTTGCAAATTTGATATGCGAGTACTTTTGCAACCCGGATCCCTCCTCTGGGTTCGTTGAAGACGTCTCCTTTGCATTCTCAGACAGCGGTATGGAGATCTCCGCTCTGGTTCGAGCAGTGTTGCTCCACGATGAATTTTGGTCGCTTAAATCGAGGTGGGCGTTGGTGAAAGATCCCGTCGATTATGTCGTCTCAATCCTCAAGCACACAGGCTTGAGCAGTCATGAAATTGACCTTGACTGGACCCGCCTAGAGTCGATGGGCATGGTGCCTTTTCACCCGCCGAGTGTGGCAGGTTGGGGATCAGGCACCGATTGGCTTACAACCTCTTCCATGGCTGCCCGAGGAAAAATCGCTCACGAGCTGCACTGGCGGGAAACAGTGGAGAAGGATCTTGAGAATCTGATGGACTTAACTGTCGACGAGGCGGTAGGGCGGATTTTGGACTTTTATGGATTGCAAGAGGTCTCAAATGGAACGCGTCAAGTGTTATCGGATTGGTTTAGAAGAGCTCGCAACAAACCTTGGTGGGCGACCTCGCAGGCACGAACGCTTGGAGTGCTGGTCCCCGAATTTCAAGTTCGTTAGGGACGCAGATGTTCACAAATGAAAATACTCCAACACGAAGTTTGATGAGCCGAGTTGCACCGTGAGCGAACGACGCGTCATTCCTGAAACCATCAGTAGAACCCGGATGAGTATGGAACGACGACAATTCTTAAAGGGGATGTTGTCTGTCGGTGCTCTAGAGGGGCTTTTTGGGCTGTCCGGGTCCATAAAGCATTTAGGTGCAATCGCTTCTCCGCTGGCAGATAACAAGAAAATTCTTGTCACGATCGCCCTAGATGGTGGAAATGACCACCTAAATACGCTTATCCCCTGGGATGACGGTGTTTACCACGACAAGCGGCCGCATTTAACCGTCCCCGTAAGTGACGCCCAACTGGTCGGAGAGGGACTATACCTCCACCCAAATCTTTCAAACTTGAAGTCCTTCTACGACTCAGGAAACTTGGCGCTCATCCGCGGAGTTGGACATGCCGCCGATGACCGAAGCCACTTCTCATCAATGGCACGGTGGATGACTGGCACTGAGGATCTTGCAACGGGCACAGGTTGGCTCGGCCGATTCAAAGATGGATCAGATCTTGGACAGTTTGGAACGGTCGCCATCGGTCGCACTGGAATCCCGAGAATTCTCCACGGCCCGAAGTCGTCCGGTATCGTCCTGCCTCCGTATGGCCAGATGAGTCTTTTTAGGTCCTGGAGCGAAGACGGGTGGGAGCCTGCTTGGAACGCTCTTCGCTCTTTCGAAATGGCTCAGGCGGGCAATGGTGCATTGCGATCTGAGGTCGCCAAGAGTCTGCGCTTAACCGCCGAAACCGGCGACCTAGTGTCTCCAATTTATGAGACAGAGGCTGGCGCGCCAGGTGGATTTGTAAATGATCTTCTTGTAGCTGCAGACATACTCAACCTAAATATTGGAACGCAGATTGTTCACGCCGGACTTCCAGGATTTGACACACACGATGGGCAGAAAGGCACTCATGAGTTTCTTATCAGCGAATTAGACATCGCTATTGGTAATTTCTTTGCCAACCTCCTTCCATCTGTCCGAGAAAACACTGCTGTTCTCATCTTCAGTGAATTTGGCCGCCGAGTATCGCAAAATGAATCCGGTACCGATCATGGAACTTCGGGGCTCGTAATGCTGGTAGGAGACAGGGTTCGAGGGGGGCTTCATGGAGTTCAGCCATCACTTCGGCGGCTCGATTCTCGAGGCGACCTTCATCATGAGGTTGACTTTCGGTCGGTCTATGCCTCAGTAATCAGCCAGTGGCTGGGCGCAGATCCAGAGGAAATACTGGGCCGAGACTTTGGTCAACTTCTCCTTTTCGATTCGCCCAGAGCTTTTTTATGGTGAGGAAAACTTCGAAGGCCGAGCAACCATAGAAGTAGTGGAGGACTCATCAGATACCGCCTGTTGGCCAAAATACGTTTTCTGAAATGACTTTGCTGGAACGTTCACCAACATGTGTTTGGCAAGCCC
>Ga0160423_10000899_pt1 | contig 24761 bp, 14 predicted proteins | sample CRUFie14St8metaG_FD_108191 | JGI IMG/M metagenome (GOLD analysis project Ga0160423, IMG submission 108191) | Marine microbial communities from the Costa Rica Dome - CRUD Field 142mm St8 metaG | ecosystem: Environmental > Aquatic > Marine > Oceanic > Photic zone | place: Costa Rica: the Eastern...
CTCGGGCAAGGGAAAAGTCATCTTGTACGACACGGAAACGAGAAAGGTGTTGACCAAGGTGGTGGGGCACACCGCCGAGATCTTCTGCATGGTGAAGGTGAGCGGCGCCGCGGACGCCAGGGTGATCACAGGCAGCATAGACTTCGTCGTCAAGGTGTGGGACGAGGACGCCATGCTCGTGTCGCACAGCGCCCACCACCACGGCGCCATCCTGTGCGCGATCCAGTGGCGCTCCGAGTCGGACGAGGACCCGCCGCAGATCTGGACGGGCAGCAACGACGGGTCCGTATTCAGGTGGAACGACGGCGACAGGAACGGCAAGGTGGACAAGGAGGAGGGCACGACGCTGAGGCACAGCACCAGCGAGGCCGTGACCTGCCTGGAGCAGGTGGACGGGTACGTGTGGGCCGGAACGGAGCGCGGCAAGCTGGTGATCTTCGATCCCGTCGAGGAGGACCCCGTGTGCGAGATTCCGGCGCACAAGGAGCGAATCAGCTCGGTCAGGGCCATGGGCAGGGCGGCCTGGTCCGCGGGGTCCGACAAGGTGATCTTCGGCTGGAGCTCCAAGACGCTCCCGGTGAGGCCTAAGCTGCTGTACAAGGTGGACGCCGAGATAGGGTACGTCAAGAACATGGTCAGGATCAGCTGGGCGGTTTGGGTGTTCCACAGCAAGGGGCTGGCCATTTACGCGTCCAAGAGCACCCTTGAGGAGGCCAACGACAGGGCCGGGGCGCTAACGGAGGAGGGGCACAGGCTGTCCGAGAGGATCAAGTCTCTGGAGGACGACGTGCTGCACCACATGGAGGTGCGGGACTCGCTCGAGCACCAGCTGCGGACGATGTCCCAGCGCCAAGAGAAGGCCAAGGCCGACCTGGCGGAGGCCAAGGAGAGGTGCGGGGAGCTGGAGGCGGACCTGGAGAGGGCGACAAAGGATGGAGAGGAAGCCGAGCTAAGGCACGGCGAGAGCCTGCGGGGCAAGGAGATCGAGGCCGAGCAGGCGATCCAGGAGGCCCAGCAGTCCGAGAGGGAGAGGCAGGAGGAGCTCGCGGGGCTCAGGGCCAAGGCGGAGGAGGAGGCCGCATTGGCGCTTGAGAGGGAGAAGGCCGCTGAGGAGGAGAGGGCGAGGCTCATGGGGGAGGCCGAGAAGAGGGCGTCCGAGCTGGAGGAACTTCGGTCTGAGCTCGGGGCGGCACGGTCAGAGCTGGATGCGGAGAGGAAGGCGAAGGACGCGGAGGTCTCTGGCCTGAAAGGCGAGATGGAAGCCGAGATGGAGGCCGAGAGGAAGGCAAGGGACGCCGAGTTAGAGGAGCTCAGGGGGAGGCTCGAGGCCCAGGCAGAGTCCGGGAGGAAGGACAGGGAGGCAGAGGTCTCTCGCCTAAAAGACGAAATGGAAGCCGAGAGGAAGGCAAGGGACGCCGAGATGGAAGAGCTCAGGGGGAGGCTCGAGGCCCAGGCGGAGTCCGGGAGGAGGGACAGGGAGGCAGAGGTCTCTCGCCTAAAAGACGAGATGGAGGCCGAGATGGAGGCCGAGAGGAAGGCAAAGGACGCAGAGATGGAGGATATGAGGAGGAAGCTTGAGTCCGCGCTCGACGCAGAGAGGAGGGAGAGGCAGGGGGAGGCAGAGGGCCTGCGGGGCAAGATCAAGGAGTACGAGGAGCTGATGAGGAGCTCCGAGGGGGAGAACCGAGAGCTCCTGCGGGCGAGAGATGACGAGAAGAGGGGGCTCGAGGAGCAGCTTGCCAGCGCTGTGAGGGGCAGGGAGGAGGCCGAGGCGGAGAATTCCGGCCTGCGAGACCAGGTCGAGCGAAGCTCGAAGGAGCTGGAGATGCTCCGTGGGGAGTCCAAGGGCCTGGGAGAGAGGGCCACGGCGCTCGAGTCGGAGCTCTCGACGAGGGAGGAGGCCCTGGCCTCAAGGGTGGCGGAGATCTCGGACCTGCAGAGGCAGCACGAGGCTCTGCAGGAGACGTCCACCAGGGCTCTTGACGATGCACTGTCCAAGTCTCGCGAGGAGATGGAGGGGATGAAAAGGGCAATGCAAGGGGAGATCGAGGGCCTGAGGCAGAAGCTGAGCGAGGTCAGCGAGAGCAGGGATGACGCGGCCCGGGAATTGGAGGGGAGGCTTCAGGAGGCGAGGGATGGGCTGTCGGCATTGGAGGAGTCACTGAAGCAGAGCGAAGAGGGTAGCTCGAAGCTCCGGGAGGAAAACGCCAGGCTAGAGGAGGAGGTGCAGAATCTTCGCACCAATCACGCCAAGACCCTGCTGCTCGCTGGGAGCAAGCACCAGGAGCTCCTTGCCAGGAGCAGAAAGGAGATGGAGGAGAAGAGCCAGGACTACGAGAGGCAGCTCGAGGCCAAGGAGGCGGAGATCAGAGATCTGCAGGCCAAGCATTCGGAGACTCAGGGCGAGTACGAGGAGCGCATGAGGGAGCTGGAGCAAGCACAGGAGACCAAACAGCATGAGCTCGAGGGGTCTATCAGCAAGCTGGAGGAGGACTTGGAGGATGCCCGGGACGAGTGTGAGCGGCAGAGGCAAGATGCGGAGCAGATGCAGAGGGAGCACGAGGAATTGCTCAGCGCCAAGGAGAAGTCCCACTCGGACGAAGTCTTGCAGCTCGAGAGCAAAATCAACGAGTGCGAGCACCTTTTCCACGACCAGCAGGAAGACCTGATCCAGAAGCAGCTGGAGCACGAGCGAAAGCTGAGCGAGGAGAGGGAGGCATTTGAGAGCAAGCTGAGCGCTGAGCGGCAGGAGCACGAAGAGAACTTGATCGCGGAGAGGGAGGAGAGGGCCAGGATGCAGGACGAGTACGAGAACCAGCTGGGGACGGAGCGGGAAGAGAGGGCAAAGGTGCAGGAGGAATTCGAGAAGCTGCAGGACACCACCCACCATCTCGAGGAGGAGCTTGGATCCATCCAGGCGGGCTTCGACCAGGCGGAGGCCAAAATCAGGGAGTACCAGAACATGGTGAACTCGCTGAGGGACATCCACGAGGAGCAGACTAAGATTGCAGACGGCAAGCATGAGGAGGAAAAGGCCCGCTTGCGGCACGAGATCGAAGACTTGCGGGAGGGTGCAGAGCAAATCAAGTCACAGCACGAGGCAGCGATGAGGCGGCAGGAGGACGAATTCGAGGAAGAGAAGCAGACCATGGCCAGAAAGCACGGCGCTCAGACCCAGGAGCTCGTCGCAAAGATGGAGGAGCAGGGCAGAGCCTTCGATGCCAAGAAGAGACAGATTCTTGAGCACTACAAGACCGAGATTGAGAACCTCACCAGGAGCTCGAAGGAGGTCGAGCAGAAGCTGCTCCTGCACATCCAGACGATCGAAGGCGTCAAGAGGACGTTAGAAGCGGATCTATCGAAGACCCGGGATGAGCTGCAGAGGCAGACCCACAAGGGCGAGGTGTTGGGCAGCAAGGTTGAGAGCCTGCTGCAGAGGAACGAGGAGCTGGAGGAGACTGAGAGGGAGCACGCGTCCGAGAAGGAGCGCATATTCATGGAGCTCGAGGATCTGAGGTCACTCGTGGAGTCCACCAGGGGTGCGAACCCCCTCGCGTACGCCAACATGTTTCACCCGGATGGCGTAGACGTGGCACTGTACATGAGGACACTCAAGCAGGACATCTTCAACACGATCTCGGAGCTGGGCAAGGAGGTCGGGGCTCTGAAGCACGAGGTCGACGTCCGAGACAAGACCATCGTCTCTCTGGAGGACCAGGTGAAGGCCTCGGAGGAGGCCCTGGAGAAGAAGAGAAAGAAGAAGCGGAAATGGAAGATGGCCTATCTCAGGCTGTCCGCCACCAATGCAGAGGAGGTCAACGGCCTGCAGGGCCAGCTACAGCAGACGAGAGAGGAGCTCATGAACCAGCAGGTGATGTACAAGAAAGTCCAGCAGGCGCTTCGGCAGGCGGCGCACCAGCTCCAGCACGCCAAGGGCCTGGAGGGCGCCCTGGACCAGGCCCAGGGGGAGTATGCACAGCTGCTGACAAAGCTGAGCTCCGTAAGGCAGCAGGCGGAGAGGGACGGCAGGGAGTCCAGGGCCACGATCAGCAAGCTCCAGGCAGAGCTGGACGCCAAGACGAGAATGTTCGAGCAGGCTATGTCGGAGATGAACCAGGAGGTGAGCGCACTGGCGCAGATCAAGAGGCAGCGCCAGGCCGCCCAGGAGGCGGCGAGGAAGCTGGAGGAGGAGGCCCGGCTGGCCAGGAGAAGAAAGGCACAGCAGCAGCAGGAGGAGGCCCCTGCGAGCCCGTCGTTCCAGGAGAGGGAAAGGTACTCTGGCTTCGTATGCTGACCGGGCGGCTGCTTGGGGCCACAGCATCAATCGCTAAATTAACGGTTTTGGAGAGTGTAATACAAGATTAGTGACAGGCGGTGAGGGCATCCCTAGAGTAGAAGCGGACGTCATGGTCGTCGTCTTCTTGCAGGTCCGACAGCCAGGGCTTAATCGTGCTCTCCACGATGGATGGGTCCACGTGCGGGATGACCGTCTTCATCAACTTGCAGGCGTGGAACCTCACGTTGGGAACCTTATCCTTGTTGAACTTGAGCATCTCCGGCAGAAGGACAGTGGTCAGGATGTCAGAGCTCACAACAGTGGCCATGGCCGCGACCGCCTCCAGGATGGTCATACGGAAGAGGTAGTGGGGGTGGGTGATCTTGTCCATCATCTTGGGGAACACGAACTCCTGGACCCAGTCGCTCCCAAAGTCCTCGGCAAGGTTCTTCAGGTTGTGGGCGGCCGCGTGCCTGATGGTGCTCACTCCATCCTCGAGCCACTGGATGCAAAGCTTTCCCAGGATGTCGTTGAAGGAGAAGATTCCCAGCTGTCTGGCCAGGAGGGGGAAATAATTTATGATGGCAAGCCTGACACGCCAGTGCCTGTCCTCAGCGAGGGCAACGATGGCGGGCAGCAGGTTCTTCTGCAGCAGCTGGATTCCGATGATCTTGCTCACACTCTCCAGGTTGCTGATGATGTTCAGCCTGACGTCAGGGTACTCATCCCTCAGCAGGGTCAAGATAATCGGCAGGACGTTCACCTCCACAGTGTTGGCGTCGTCAAAGATGGGGGAGATGGCCATGACCACGGTGGCAATGGCGGCACGCACGTGCTGCGAGGTGTCGTTGGAGAGTTCCGTCAGGGACGGCAGGATCTCCTTGAGGGTGAGGCTGCCGCCAATGAAGCTGCAGAAGTCCCCAGCCTTTCCCGCGGCCGCCACTCGGACCTCGGCCTCGTTGTCCCTCAACAGCTTGACGTAGACGGGAACCAGCTCGGCGATGGTAACCTCCTGTCCGATCACCTCGCACAGCTCGTACACCTGCTGGGCGACCATGTACCGCACCCTCCAGGACTTGTCCACGGCGAACTTCTGCACGGTCGGCAAGATCTTCGAGATGCTGCCCTCCTTCCCCAACAGCTTTGCCAGAGCAGAGCAGCTGCCCACGGCCAGGAGCCTGACAGAGTCTTGGTCGTCGTCGCAGAGCTCTGCAAACATCGCGATGACGTCCGTGACCAGCAGGTTCTTCTCCAGCTTCTCAGCGTACTTTCCGAGGTGCTGGGCCGCCGACCTCCTGACCATTGGGGTCTCGTCCTTGCACAGGGCGTTGTACCCGGCCCTAAGCTCCTGCTTCACGTCCTCGGAGGACCTGTCGTAGGCCACCGCGAAGAGGCCGCATGCGGAGACCCTAGCGGTGAACCACTCGGTCTTGGCCAGCGTGTTGACCACCGGGATGTAGTGCAGCTCCAAGAGCCCCGGGGTGAGCTGCTCCGCGACCTTGTTCAGGCTCTCGACGGCCTTGTCCCTCACGACGGTCTCCTCGACGGTGGCAAGAGACTCGAGAGGAGGGAGGAGGTGGAAGGCGAAGTCCGGGCCGCCAACGTAGGGAACGAGATTCCCGAGCTCCTCGGCGAGGACCTGGAGGGCCTCGTCTTCGTCGTCCGTGCTCTCCTGCAAGAACGGGATGAGCTCTTCCCTCGTCCGCTCCGGGCCGAGGGCCTTTGCGATAATTCCCAAACGCCTCAGCGAGTTCAGGCGGATCACGATGTCATCGTTCTTGAGCTCGTCGATCAGCACGGCGATCGGGTACAAGTCGTCCGAGGGGTCCGTCTTATCGCGAGAAAAGTACGGTTAAAAGAGAACAAGAACAGGGGGAGACAGAGAGAGAGAGAGAGACAGCGTCCGCGTCAGCCTCGGGTCGTTTGATTCAAAATCTGCCGTCGCGCAGGTCCTAGGCCAAAGGTCCCCTCGAGGGACTCACCATGTTGGTCTCCTCCTGCCTGTGTTCACGGGGGTGCGCAGCGCTGGCTTTCCTTTCCCTCTCCACAGCACACCGCGGCACACGCTCTTCTGGCGCGCCCTTGTGCCGGCTCGCCCAGTTTGAGTTTCAGTCCAAACCCCACCTGATTTTTTTACGAATGAATGGCGATTTTTCCGGTTTGGAAAACTTCTTCGCGATCCAAGACACCCCAAACGAAGCTGGGCCCCGCTTGAGAACCAGCAGCTGAGCAGGAGAGGGGGAAGGGAGAGGGAGAGGGGGCGGTATTCCGTCGTGGTCGGCGCGATTCCCGGACCCAATCTGCCCCGTGACACATCGGTGCCTTCGACTGTTGGCTTGCGGGTCGCCGCGGGCCACAGGTCGACTTGTTTTGGGTCGCAGGGGAATAGAGGACGCAAACGCTTTAACGAGGAAGCGAGGGGACCGGATAGGTTTCGTGGGTGGATTGGTAGAGGGAGGCGGAACGCGTTCACGAGGAGGGCGAATGCGAAGGGGCCCGAGGGTCGCGCAGAACGTTCGATGAGCAGGAACATCAGAGAGCGCCGCGGCCGCGGGGCCGCGGAGGACGACGACGTGGAGGTCTCTGTCGTCGTGGGGGGCGGGGCAGGCAAAGCGGCCGATAGTCCTCCGAGGAAGGGCGGCCTCCTGAACACGGAGCTGTACGGGGTCCCGGCGACCGACCTGTGCGCGATTTTGTCGGTCTACTTCGTCCAGGGCAGCATGAACCTGTCGAGGATAGCCCAGTCCCTCTTCCTGAAGGACGAGCTGAACCTGACTCCCGCTCAGGTGTCGCTCGTGGAGTCCTCGTCCTACATCCCGTGGACCATCAAGCCGATCTACGGCTTCCTCAGCGACTCCCTTCCTCTGAATGGGTACAAGCGAAAGTCCTACCTCCAGATCTGCGGGATACTGAACAGCGCGGCCTGGATCTTCTACGCCTACTACGTGGACAGCCCAGTGATGGCCACGGTCGCCATTGTGTCCAGCGCCGTGGGCACCGCCTGCAGCGACGTTGTCGTGGACTCTGTGGTGGTGGAGAGGTCCAGGGACCAGGCAACAGCCGGCAGCCTTCAGTCGCTGTGCTGGATGTCCTACGCCGCCGGAGCCATTGTCTCGTCCTTCTTCAGCGGCAGGCTCGTGCAGGAGCTCGGGTCCCGGGGTGTCTTTAAGCTCACCGCCTGCGTGCCGCTGCTGACCTTCTTGTTCTCCTTCGCCCTGCATGAGCGGAGGGTGCGGGGCGCAGAATCTAAGAAACCCCTCGCGAGCAGGGTCTCCGACCAGGCAAAGAAGCTGGCCAAGGCCGTGAGGCAGCCGGCAATCTTGTACCCCACGCTGTTCATCTTCATGTTCCAGGCGACCCCGAATCCCGAGGGCGCCTTCTTCTTCTTCAAGAGCGAGAAGCTGGGGTTCACGCCTGACTTTCTGGGTCAGGTCAACTTCGTGTCTCGCGTCGCGATGCTCGCCGGAATCGGGGTGTACAACAGGTCCCTGAAGCAGGTGCCGCTCAGGACGGTCTTCAAGTGGGTCATCATATCAGGTTTCCTACTCGGGTCGACCCAGCTGCTGCCGATCTCGGGTTACAACAAGACCCTTGGCATCAGCGATGAGGTCTTCGCTCTGGGGGACACCGCCGTGCTCACCGTGCTGGGGCAGCTCAGCTTCATGCCCCTGCTGGTCTTGGCGGCGCAGATCTGTCCGGAGGGGGTAGAAGCCACCCTCTTCGCGACGCTGATGAGTATTCTGAACTCAGGCTCCTTCATAGGGACCAGCCTTGGGGCGTCCCTTACGTCGCTATTTGGGGTCACCTCAGAAAACTTTGACAACATGTTTGCGCTCGTCTCGACCTGTCTGCTGCTGCAGCTCGTGCCCCTGTTCTTTCTGAAGATGGTCCCGGCCGATATCACGTCCGAGGAGTGAAAGGTGAGCGCTTCTCTTGTAAATTGGTTCAAGGGAAGAAAGGATCCTGGATATACATACAAAAGATAATTGGGCTACACAGATATATTTACTTTTCTTCTACAAAATCTGAGCGCAGAGAAGTTCTGAGCGTCAGTCGTGATAATCTCGCAGAATAGCGAATGAGGCTGTCTTCTTTGTGTTTCTCTGCGTCTCACACGTCAAGGTGATACCATGGGTCACCGTGGGAGGAAAGTCCACAGAAGTGAATCTCGGCGGAGTTTAGCGCTGAAGTGATGTTACGGCTTTAAAAACATCCCAGTGACTCTATTGAGCTCCGCCCTCGACACAAAACCAAATACACACACACACACACACACACACACACACACACAAGAGAGAGAGAGAAAGGGAAAAGAGAGGGTCGAGGCAGATGGAACGTACCTTGGTGCTTTGATTTCTTCCCTTACCGGAAGAGGGTCAAGCACGCCTCCGCGGTGGGCCTCCGCCTCCAGTCCGGGTCCACCATCGCCTCCAAAAGGCCCCATCCATCGAGATCGACTGCGGTGTCCCCATCGGCGCTCGGCCCGCTGCCGAGGCCATCCAGGTACGCCACGGCGTCTGCGTACTCAGTGTCCGCAAGGACAAAGTCCCTCAGCTCAGTGCTGACCTCCCCCTTGAAGGTCACACAGGCGTATCTCCTCACCGTGTCGAAGTCCAGCTCGCTCTCCTGGCCAGCGAAGGACCTCAGAACGAGGAACAAGATCGACAGGCCCATCTGCTGAACGTCCTCTGCGATTCCAAAGTTGCGCTTTTGCACAAAAGTCGAGCACCCTCCCCTCTCTGCCCTCCTCCAAAGGTCCTCCTCGTGCTCCCTCCTCGCCCCAGCCGGCCCTCCCCGGCCCTCGGCCCCGGCCTCCCACAGCTCGGCGAGCGTCCCGCCCCCCCTTAGGCTGGCCTCCGTCACGCTCACGCAAAGGCTGAGCTCCCTCAGTTTAGCCTTGAGAGTTTGGCCGCCGCCACGCTCGTCCGTCGTGCTCAACAGGAAGCAATCCGGGGTCACGTTCTGGTGCAGGATGTTCTGAGCGTGGAGCTCGGCTAAACCTTTGAGGGCCTGGCCGACCATCGAGTTCAGGAAGGCCGTCCTGCGGTTCAAGTCCAACTGCGGGTCCACCAAGTTCAGGAGCGTCCAGTTTCGCGCCTGCCTCTGCTCCCCGATCGCCCTGGCGCGCTCCGCCCAGTAGCTCGCAGGATAAATGCACTCGCTGGAGAACACCAGCCACGTCTCGCCCAAGGTGCCCTTGTACGTTCCGAGGAGCTCGCAGACGTGCGCGCACTTGCCGGCGGCCTGAACTGCGGAGTGCCCAAAGATCTCGTTTCGGGCGAGTTCGGAGAAGAGCCGCGGGTATTGCTTGAGGCAGACCTCGCGACCGTCCTCCAGCTCGCCATTATAGATCCTGACGGTCGCCTCCGGGACCGCCTTGGGGTCTTCCGGCCCTTCCGCAAGCCCAGGCAAAGGTTCCTCCACCCTTCTCAAGGAAAGTTCTGCGACCTGCTTGAGAGAACCAGACACAAAGTCATGGGCGACGAAGGCGCGAAGGTCTCCCGTAGCCCGGCACCTGGCGGGAGTGGACCGGCGGACCGGTCCGCGCGAGGGGAACCGCGACGGCCCCGGCCTCGCCACCGCCACCGCGGTCGCCCTTGCCACCGTGGCCATCGGCCGGATTACAGGAGCCGCCGGATTTTTGAAGACCTCCCCTGCCCCTCTCGCTCTGTTTTCAGAGAGTTTTCCCGAAAGAGTCGACTCTTTTGTTGGGTTGGTATACGTATGATGGTTTATATACATAGGCGGGGATCATACTATTTATATACAGTTACAGTCGCTCGCTCGGCGCGCGGCCGACCTCACCCTCCTCATTGTCGCACTGGGTGGAAGAAGGTGCAGCATAAAAACCCGACGAGAAACCAAGCTATGCTGGAGACCACAAACCTGTTTTTGGTGTCGTCCCGTCCTGTCTGGTGGCCGAGGAGCGACTTGATGTAGAGCCAGATCATCGGGAGGCAGGCGGTGATCAGGAGCTTGCGCTCCACGCTCCTCATCTCCAGGGCCTTGCCCCTCGCGAACGAGCTCCAAAGCAGCGACAGGGCGAGGAGGACGGAGACGTGGGTGAGCCACCGGGGCAGCCTGCTGGGCTCCTGCCTGAGCGACCTGGCGTGGCGGAAGGACGCCCTGCGCTCCCCCCTAACGGACCCGTGCGAGGCCTTCTTCTCCCTGGACACCGCGTCGAAGACCCTCGCGACCTCCGCCCGGATCTCACGCATCTCTTCGAAGGTGTCCTCCCGAAGCCTCTCCGACTTCTTCAGCTCCGCCTCATACGCCTGCAGCCGCCGCTGAAGCTGGTGCGTCTCCTGCCTCAACACCTTGGAGTACTGGCTTACCCCCTCGATCTCCGTCCTGAGCTTGTTCCCCAGCAGGTTGTTCGCAAAACTCGTTATGGTCCGGAACACCACATGCGGTAGCGTAAGCGTCAGCATGACGAGCTTCAAGAGACCGACCCAAACCCTGAGCGACAGGGAGAAGGGCGCGGTCGTCAGCTTCAGCGTGGTCCGCGCCGCCTGGGCGGCCATCTTCGCCGGCGCCAAGACCATCCCCGCCACACCAGCGGTTCCTTCGCGCGGCAAACTAAGTTGAAGAGCCCGTGCCCTTCGAAGGATTCCCCCGCCGCGGAAATTTCCGCGGAAAATCGTCCGCGGACAAATCTCTCGGAGACGGAGGGGGGGGAAAGGGAAAGGGCAGTAGTTTCCCGACCTGGCACGGCGACGGAGAGAGAGAGCGAGAGGAGTGTGTGTGCTCCGCGAGAGGGCGAGGCGTCGACATGAAGCGCATCTTCGGAGTGAGGAAGGAGAAGCCTCCCCCACCGTCGCTGGACGACGCGACGAACAACATAAACGCCAGAGGAGACAAGTAAGAGCTAAACACACCGGTTCCCCTGGGTTCCCGGTTCCCCGAGACTCCCGTGTGCTGACCCCGCTCCCCCGCTGCCTCCTCACGCTGCAAGTGTCGACTCGAGGATTGCCAAGCTGGACGCCCAGCTGGCCAAGTACAAGGCTCAGATCAGCAAGATGCGGCCTGGTGCGTCCCAGGACGCGGTCAAGAGGCGCGCCCTCGTCATATTGAAGCAGAAGCGCATGTATGAGGGCCAGAGGGAGCAGCTGTACCAGCAGAGCTTCAACCTCGAGAACGCGGCTTTTGCTGCGCAGAACATCAAGGACAATATCACGCAGGTCCAGGCCATGAAGGCCGCGCACAAGGACTTCAAGAAGCAGTTCAAGGCCAAGGAGCTTGACATAGACTACATTGATAATATGCAGGACGACATGATGGATATGATGGAGATGACGAACGAGATCAACGAGAGCTTGGGCAGGACGTACGCAGTGCCAGACGAGATTGACGAGGCGGACCTGATGGACGAGCTCGACGCCTTGGAGCTGGAGCTAGGCGACGAGGCGCTCGAGGAGGGGAACGAGGGGGAGCCCTCGTACCTTCAGGAGCCCGACCTGCCGTCGGCGCCGACGGGGCAGGGCGCCGATGAGTTCGGGGTTCCCGAGGAGCAAAGGGAAGAGGGGCAGGCCGAGCTGGTGGCCGCGAACCAGGGCTAAGTCGACGGCGGGGGCGTGTTTTGTGTGTTTCTATGTGTGTGTATTTTACATTTTCACGACTCGAGGTCAACTGCTGCGTCATTGAGACACACACAGCACACGGCCTTACCGTGTCCGCTATAGACCCGGATGGCGTCCCCATTGGACAGGTCCCACAAGCACGCCGTGCAGTCCGACGACGCGCTCACGAGGTACGCCGCATCCACCGAGAACACGCAGTCCCACACCCACTTCTGGTGACCCTTGAGGGTCTGCTTCAGCTCAAAGTTCTCCAGGCTCCACAGCTTGATGGTCTTGTCGCTGCTAGTGGTTGCCAGGTGCTGCAGGTCCGGGCTGATCAGGCACTTGAGGATGTAACCCTGGTGCGCCGCCAGCTTGTGGAGGGGTTCGAAGTGGGTGACGCTCCCAGTCTTGCTCAGCAGCCGCCAAACGAAGCAGGTGCCGTTGTTGTTCGCGGCGACCGCGAGGCTCCCGTCGTAAGCCACGCTGATGGACCGGATGGCCGTCCCGATCTCGGGGACGAGCTCGCACGAGCACGACCCCTTGGAGAGCTCCCAAACCCTGACGTTTCCGTTCTGGTCTCCCGACACGAGCTCCTCCTCGTTGGGGTGCACCACGACCGAGTTCACCGCCGCACGGCTCTCGTACTCCTGCTGGAAGTTCTTCGTCCGCAGGTCCCAGAGCTTCACGGTTCCGTCCTCCGAACCAGAGAACATCAGCTTGCTGTCCTTGTAGAAACCCAGCGCGGTCACGTTCCCGGTGTGTCCCTCGTACGTGCTCAGGGGCTGCGGGTTATTTGAGTTTACGTCGTACACCCTGATATGCGGGTTCCCCGCCGTGGCAATGAGACGCTTGTCGGCCGTGATCTCGATTCGGTTGATCTGAGAGTCCGGGTTCTGGATCGTCCGGTAGCACGATCCGCTGGTCGCCTCCCAGAACCTCAGCGTGTGGTCATAGCTCCCCGTGGCCAGAACTACAGACGGGCTTGGCATAGTGGCACTCGTAGAAGTCGTCGTCGTATGTATGTGTGGCCCTTGCGTCTCGAGGCAGAGGGGAGAAGCCCACGTGGAGGTCGTGAGGTCGAGGTCAAGGATGTCACCCCCCCCCTGGAGGTCAAGATCCGCTAGCGGCGGGCGATACCCTCCCCTCCCCCCCCCTCTGCAAGACGGAGAGTCCCGGCAGTCTCAGGGCGCACCCTATAGGCCCTCCTGGAGGCCTTTTTTTTCGGGAAGATTTCCCGGGAATTTTGCCAACTCGGCTGCCGAGAGGGCTCCAGGTCGGAGTCAAAGGCGCCAGGAGACGAAGGAAAGTCGTGTTGTTCCGCGCAGTTGGGCAGGGTGTGCAAGGGGGTTCCTTTTGGAACGGTCGTCAAGGTTCGCGCGATTGTGGCATGAAGACACTGCAGCTGGCGAGGCACTGGGCGAGAAACGCTCGGATTGAACACGCTTTGCTACAACGTTTGCCGGCCGCCGGCCTCGTCACCGGCTCGAGTCTCTTGAAGTATCCACAGGCCAGGTGCCTGAGCCAGGAGACTCAAGGGTCCTCCAAGTTCCCGTACAAGCACATGGTGGGCGGTATTCCCGACGCGATGAAGGTGGGCGACCAGTCCGTGCTGGTCAGGGACCGGGGTGGGTTCCGTATGGTGACCCTGAACAGGCCTAGGGCCCTGAACGCTCTAAACGAGCCTATGATCCTGTCCATGTACGGCCACTTCAAGACCTGGGAGGAGGGCGACCTCGTGACCGGGATTCTCCTCAAGGGAGAGGGGAAGGCCTTCTGCGCGGGGGGCGACGTGAAGGCCGTGACGGAGAAGTACAAGCAGGGTTTTCGCGCGGAGGTCTTCAACTTTTTCAGAACCGAGTACCGGCTCAACCACCTCATCGCCACGATGAGGACGCCCTTCGTCGCCCTGCTGGACGGGGTCACGATGGGGGGTGGCGCGGGGGTCTCCGTCCACGGAGACTTCCGCATCGCGACCGAGAAGACCCTGTTCGCCATGCCAGAGTGCGCGCTCGGCCTCTTCACCGACGTTGGCGCCACCCACTTCCTCACCCACAAGGCCAGGTACGAGATCGGCGTGTACATGGCGCTGTGCGGGGCTAGGGTAAGGGGCAGGGAGCTCGTCCAGATCGGCCTCGCGACGCACTTCGTGCCAAGCTTCAAGCTCGAGGAGCTGGAGTCCAGGCTCGGGGACGCGAGGTGGGGGGGAAGGGACGTCGAGGTCGTGCGCGCCATGATTGAGGAATTTGCCGACCCGCACGAGAAGGTTGACCTCGGGGGGGAGTCCGGCCCGGGGGCCGGCGAGATGTCCGTTGATCCAATCGTGACGCACGCCAACGAGATCGTGGAGATCTTCGCCTTGGAGACCCTAGAGGAAATCTGCGAGGAGCTGGGCAGGAGGTCCGAGGCCGGGAGCGCCTGGGCCCGGGACGCCCTCAAGTCGATCCAGAAGGCGAGCCCTACCTCGCTGAGGATTACCCACGAGGCGCTGAAGAGGGCCAGGCACTCCACACTGGAGGACGCGCTCAAGATGGAGTTCACCATCTTGCACGCGTTCATGGACGGCCACGACTTTTATGAGGGAGTCAGGGCCATCCTGGTGGACAAGGACAACAAGCCCAAGTGGAGCCCCGCCACGCTGGCCGAGGTCGGCGACGACGTGGTGGAGGACTACTTCTCGGACAAGGGAGACGACCTGGTGTTCGAGTCGGGGCGATCCAAGCTCTGAAACGAGGCGGCCGCCTGAATCCACAGGCCGGGCCTCGGTTTTCCCTAATCTTTTTTTCTATCCAAACAAACATAAGTTTATATACGCCCTAGTGCGTCACCAGCTTCTCCCTTTGTTCCTCCAGCTCCTTTAGAACCTCGTCCTCCGGCCGGTAGATGAGGTCGGACGGCCTCCACACCTGGACGCAACCCGCGCCCAGGTGTTCGGTTTGGGCGTCATTTGACGTGCTTATCACCGTCCATGGGTCGTGTGGGTTCCAGTGAAAGTCGCAAACCTCACCCCAGTGCCCAGAGTGCTGGATCATAAGCTGCGGAGGGACATCGGGGGTCCTGGCCGAGGTCTTGGTAATGTCCCATACGTTCAGCAGCCCGTCTTCGCTGCTGGAGGCCAGAACCCCCGCCCTGTCCGGGCACCACTGCACACAGTTTATGCTCTTGGAGTGGTGCCGCAGCTCGACCACCGCGACCTCAAGCTTCCTCCTGTCGAAAACCTTGACGATTCCCCCGCCGCACCCCGTTACCACTAGATTCTCCTCGCTGGCGGACCAGTCCACGCATGTGATGTCTGCGCCGTGGGCTTCCTTGGCGACCTCGCAGTGCCCCGGCCCCTTCCTCGAGTCCCAGAACCTGATCGTCCTGTCGTCAGACACGGACACGATCTCGTGGGAGGTGCTTGGATGGAAGCACACGTCGTTGACAACCGCGGTGTGCCCCTCGAACCTCATCCTCGGCTTCAGCTCAGGGGACTCCACGCCGGCGAGGGATCCGCTCGCCACGGACTGCCTCCCCTGGAGCTTCTCTGCCACTAGGCCGTTGAGCTTCGTCTCGTCGTCATCCAGGGACCACAGGAGGACTATGCCGTCCTTATCGCCGCTGCAGAACGAGGCGCCCCCCGTGGAGGTGGCGAGGGAGAACTCTGCGTTGGACTCGTGGCCTACCAGAATCAGGTCTGCCACGGAGGGCCTGCCGTACTCCTTGTCCTTTGCCCGGTCGGGCTGCCTGTCCGTGTTCCATACGTAGGTCGACGGGGAGTCCGTAGCGGTGGCCACGATGTGTGGGTGCGCGGGGAGCTCCCTGATCTTGTTGACCTCTTCCGCGAGGAAGATCCTTTTCGATATCTTCACAAAGGGAGACTTGCCGTTCTCCGCAAACTTGGAAAGGGAGTCCCCCGTCGAGACCCTAGCCTTGACGACGTCCGCAGTGCCCACGAGCAGAGTGTTGCAACCAATCTCATACTGCTCCCCATACTGCTCCGACAAATAGATTCTCTGCCTCGCCTTGTACTTCTCGTCGCTCAGGACCTTGCCCCACCTTTACTCCCGAAATTACCCACACACACAAAACACGAGGAAGTGAACACGAGGAAGCGCGTGAGGTCTAACGTCAGAGATCCCGCCGACGACGACCCAAAACGACTGGCAAGGAAACCGACTGGCAAGGAAACCGACTGCGGGCGACACACGTACCTGCACGAGAGAGACGCATACTGGCCGTGGTGGTTGGTGAAGAAGTCGTAGACGTAAGGAACGATGGTTTTCCACCGGTCGTAAGCCTCTCTGCCAAGATCTCCGTTCGAGTACTCCAAGGCCCCAATGACCTCCACCTTCGCCTCCCCCTCCGCCTCCGTCTTCATTCTCTTGTTCGCCTCAGGGCGCTCCGCCGCGAGGTCGACCGGCGCGTTCATCGTTTTCCCGCGCGATCCGAGGAGGGGCGAGGCACGGCCGGTTCTTCACGAGAAATTGAAATTTCCGCTTTCGGGGGAAATTCGGGGCTCTCGCACGGGGCAGGGGTGAAAAGTAACGCCAATCCCGATAGGGTTTTGGGAAAAAGCGAGCGAGCTTTGAGGGAGGTGATGCCGATGGTGAGCGTGGCCACGACGAGAGTGGGGGGCATTGCGAGGGCACTCGCGTCGGCCTCCGGATCATGGTGGATGCCCGGCATCGCGTCGTCGTCGTCGTCTCTGTCGAGGAGGAGGAAAAGCAGCAGCAGCAGCTTCGCGGAGCCTATCCCGTTCCCGTCGGAGGAGGCGGCGCCGTCTCGCCCCGACCGTAATGAATCCTCTTCCACCGTGGAGTTCAGGAACGATTGGACCCTGGAGGAGGTGAGCGAGCTGTACAAGACCCCGCTCCTCGACCTCGTCTTCAGGGCGGCGTCGGTCCACCGCGAGTGCCACGACCCGGGCCAGGTGCAAAAGTGCACGCTGCTCAGCGTGAAGACCGGGGGCTGCCCCGAGGACTGCAAGTACTGCAGCCAGTCCAGCAGCTGGTCCAAGGACACGGGCACGAAGGCCACTCCTCTGATGCAGGTGGACGAGGTCCTGGAGAGCGCCAGGCTGGCCAAGGAGGCCGGGTCGACCAGGTTCTGCCTGGGCGCCGCGTGGCGGGGAACCTCGCAGGTCGGGCCCAGGCAGTTCGAAAGGGTCCTCACGATGGTCCGTGGCGTGACCGATCTCGGCATGGAGTGCTGCGCCACGCTCGGCCTGCTGTCTGGCGAGGACGCCCTCAAGCTGAAGCAAGCCGGCCTCACGGCGTACAACCACAACCTCGACACCAGCAAGGAACACTATGAGTCCATCATCTCCACCAGAAAGTACGAGGACAGGCTCCGTACGCTGCAGAACGTGAGGGACGCCGGCATAAGCGTGTGCTGCGGCGGGATCCTGGGCCTCGGAGAGAGGGAGGAGGACAGGGTGTCTCTGCTGCACACTCTCGCTACGCTGCCGCAGCACCCAGAGTCTGTCCCTGTCAACTCGCTCGTGCCGGTGGAGGGGACCCCGATGGCCGCCAAACTGGAGCAGGAGGGCGCGAGGAGGACGACCGCCCTTGAGCTCGTGCGCTACATCGCCACGGCGAGGATACTGATGCCCCACAGCATTGTAAGGCTCTCCGCCGGGCGCCTTTTCATGGAGAAGTCGGACCAGGCCTTCTGCTTCTTGGCCGGTGCAAATTCTATCTTCACGGGAGACAAGCTGCTGACCACCCCGAACAACGACTATTGCGAGGACGAGGAGATGTTCGAGGAGCTGGGGCTGGAGGGGAGGCCTCCCTTCACGTACAGGAGGAACTCTCAGCAGTAAACAGGTTGGAGGAGCTTACATCATGAAGGAAAAGAAAATGAATTTCGTGTAACGAGTCGTTTGCATGGAGAGTGGGTGAAAGGTCACTCCAGAATTCTGGCAGCCTTTAGCATCTCGAGGCGTTCCCTCGTTGAGGTCCCCTCCACGAGCCTCGCGCTGTCCACCTGCTGGATCGTGGATAGAAATGTGCCCACCCAGAAGGACAGGTCCTCCGCGTACGACCTCCTCGCGCCCCACACCTCCGCCTCCTCCCTCGTGACCACGGCCCCCTCCCTCTCCGCGTCGCACCCCGCGAGGTCCGGCTTCTTCGAGGTGGACCTCAGCAGGGCGTGGAGGACAGCGCTCATCTGCCCGCCCCCTCTCCCTCGCATTTGGTCCAAGAGAACCTCCATCTTTTCGTCAACCTCCCTCGCAAGCGCGAAGTTCGCATTGGCATCCTCCTCCCCGTCGTCCCTGATATACTCCGCGTGCGCCAGCCGGTACCCGTCCTGCTCCTCGCACCTGCTCACCCTGAACCTCCTGGTGCCCACCACCTCAATCTGAAAGCGGCCATCCGGCAGGCAGTTGCACTCCTCAATCCTGACCTCGCACCCCACGCCCAAGATGTCGTCGCCCCGGCGCCTCAAGCCAATCATCCCGAACGTCCTCGACCCGGACATGGCTCTGCGCACCAGCAAGCGGTACCTCGGCTCGAAGATGTTGAGAGCCATGCGCTGGTGAGGCAGCACAACGTCCATGACGAAGAGGGGGACCACCGCCCTCCCGGTGGCCTGATCGACCCCCTTGGCGGTCTCCTCCTCCCTCCTACGATCATACTCCGCGCCGAAGTGCTTGCGAAGCACGTTCCTCAGCGTCACATTCACGGCGGCCTTGGAGGTCACGAAGAGGACCGTTCGGCAAGCGGGACAACGGTTTCCGTAATCCTGTTGTTTGTGCGCAGAGATGGGAAGGAAAGACCAGTAGTCAGCAAGTTGTTTTCCTTGATCGTGGTTCCTTTTCTCCCTGACCTGGGAACGTAGGAGGCAGGACCGGCAGAATGTGTGGCCACACGAGGTCGTCACCGGCTCGTAGAAGAGCTTAAAGCACAGCGAACACTCGAAGTCGTCCGCTTCCAGCACGGCCCCGCCTTTGCCCTTGAGCAGGGCCTCCACCCGCGCCAGACCCTCCTGGTACTCCGACCTCTCGGTCGGGCCGGGATCGAGCCCCAAGGCGCTCCTGTAAGCTTTGGCCGAAGATTCATAGTTTTCGCAAAGGTAGAGCGCCCACGCCCGCAGGCCTTGGTACGCAGCGGACGACGGCACAAGCTTGCTGGCACGCTCCGCGTCGCCAAGGCCGCGCTCCGCTATCTGCAGAGGGTCGAAACCGAAGAGGGCGTGCGACTCGGACAGCTGGGCCGGCCTCGACTTTATCTTGACGCAGATCTTGAGGTAGACCCGGGCCCTCTCCGACGCGAGCGATGCCACTGCGGAGTCATCGCCCCCGACGGAGCTGATCACGTCCAGCGCCTGCGAGAAACAGTCGACGGACTCCTCGAGGTTTTCCTCTTCCTCGAGCTTCCTTCCCTTCCTCGCGAGCTCCTCCGCGCTCGATACCGACATGTGCACGACGTCACAGGATGCCTCCGGTCGCCCTCCTTCGTCGCCCCCTCGGCCCCCTCGGACTGGGAGCTCTGCGCGACCACGTCGTTCCCCTGCTGCCAAGCCATCCCAAATCCGAAAAAAAAAAAAACACGAATTCCAAATTCTGGGGGGCAAGCGGAGGGGCAAGCTAGCTAGTGTCTCTTCGTCGCCGCGCCGTCGGTCGAGGGGAGGGAGAGCGCAGGGTTCGTTCGGTCCTTGGTGTGATCGATTGAGGCTTGCCAGGGAGCAGGCGCAGAGAACCTCCCTCCGCGGATAGGAGAAAACTATGATCGTTCGACTCAGATCACGCGACGGGCTGGAGCGCGTCAAGGTGAGGGACGGTGCCACGCTGGGCGAGCTCCAGAGCGCCATCGAGGACGTGACCGGCGTGCAGGCTTCGGAGCAGAGGCTGTCGGAGGACCAAAATCTGCTGAAGCCTAACGAGGCGGGGAAGGTCAGGCTGCTGCAGAGCACGGAGGGCTTGAAACACGGGTCTATGGTGTACCTGTCGTACGGGTTCGAGAGGGACGTCCCCGCGGCGACGAGGAAGAGCTGCTTTGAGGAGAGGGCCTTCGGCACCTCGATGACGGTCGCCGAAATGATCGCGAAGCAGACCCGGATAGAGCGCCAGGAGCATGCCGACTGCGCGTCCGTCTCCATCGAGAGGCACGCCGCGAACGCCTTCCAGCTCTACGTCAACCAAGGCATCGCCTTCTCGATCAAGCGATGCGGCTTTATGTACGGGACCTCGGACGACGAGGGCAACGTGAGGGTGGAGTTCATCTACGAACCGCCCCAGGACGGCTCCAAGGACGACGTCTTGGTCCACGCGGAGGGCACGGAGGAGCTTGGCAAGGTCGAGATCATCGCCGAGCTACTGGGCCTCAAGAGGGTGGGACACATCTTCTCCCAGAGCTCCGAGGACAGGGACTACCTGATCTCGACGAAGGAGCTGTGCGACATGGCCGCCATGCAGGCCGAGCACGGCGACCACTTCGTCACCGCGGTGGTTTCCCTCTTTCACACCGATGAGGGCACAGACGTGCACTTTGAGGCCTACCAGTGCACCAGGCAGTGCGCCAAGCTGCACGGGGAGGGGTGGTTCCAGCTGGACGAGGACGAGCGAAGGTTCTGCGGCGCGGCGACGCTGCGGGACCCGAGGGAGCCCGAGAAGAAGAAGCCTGTGATCGTTGCGGGAAAGGACACGGACAGGGTCGACAACGAGTGGTTCCTGTGCCCGGTGAAGATCCTGGACCACGAGGGCCTGATGACTTCCGACTTCGCGGTGGAGAACAGGCTCACGGCTTGGGGCACGGGAGAGCTCAAGGCGCACCTGACCAAGAACAAGTCTATGCCCTTCGTCAGGACCCTCTCGGACTTCCACCTCCTCCTCTTCCTCTCCAAGAACTTGAACATGGACGCCAATGACATTGCTTGCATCGTGCAGGCCGTGGCGAGCCAACAGGACCCGGGGGAGGGGTACAAGATCATCATCGAGTCTCTGGCGGGGATGTGAGGCCTTGATTTTGTAATACATAGGAACTCCCCGAGCTCGCGACGATCGTGCCCACCAGTTTTTTTGATATTGATCGGTTTTGCCGAGATCCGAGATCCTGAGCCTCAGGACCTGAGGTTGATCCTGTCCACCTGGTGACGATGGTGACCTGCACGTCGAGCCGTCTCGCGCCGCTCGTGTCGCGCGGAGCCCCGAGCGGCCCCCTTCGACCTCGACCCCTGACGCGAGCCCAACGGCACCGGCGCTGCCCCGCGCGGGGTGTTCTGGGTTTGGGTACCGGCCAGGAGTTCGACACCTTCGACGCCTGCGGGTTCTCCGTCATAACGAACCTCGTGACGCCGTTTTGGGTGCTGATGGTGTTCGCTCCGAACTGGAAGGTGACCGAGAGGGTGATGGAATCACCGTGGCCCGTCTGCCTGTGCGCCTTGGTGCACCTCGCTCTCGTTGGGAACGGCCTGCAAGACCCCGAGGCAGCCTCGCGATTGGAATTCTTTGCCACGCAAGCCGTCGTGAAGGTATGGACGATACCACCGCCACAACAAGCACATCCATCTGCTGACTCGTCTCTCTCACTCCCTCCTCATCAGTTTTCTGCCATGCAGGAGATGAGGGAAGCTCCCTCCTTTGTCAGCGAGGAGTGGGCGCACGTGCTGGTCTGGGACCTGTTCGCGGGAAGGTATATCTTCCTGGATGGCAAGGAGAAGAAAGTCCCGACCTTCCACAGCCTCCTCGGAGCCTTCGCCCTGGGACCTGTCGGCCTATTGGCCCACCAAGCGACGATTCCATTGTGGCACAAGCTGGTCGAAGGTCGTGAGACGCGCGGAGAGAGCAGAGAGGAGGACCGGTGAGAGAGAGAGAGAGAGAGAAATGAAATACAATACATCTACACATCTTTGTACTTCTTGTCATTAGGCAGGATCTCAGATCCGAACGCGCGGTCAAAAAAGGAGACCCCGCACGCCAGGACGTGGTGGGTGGTCCAGCTCAGCTGGTCCAGGGCCTGGCTGGTGAGGTTCCTCCTCCTGCCCGGCTCGGCCACCGAGATCAGCCTCTCCGTTGCGGCCTCCCACGTCAGCCTGTGCCTGTCCTCGTCGCTCAGGGGCCTTGGCTCCGTGCTGAGCGCGGCGGTGAGGCACTCTGAGAACTCCGCCTCCGTCTTGTACACCAGGCAGTTGGGAAACTGCGCAAAAAAGTGGTTGGACGGGTGCTCGGCGACGATAACGAACTTTCCCATAGCCAGGGCCTCCGCCGTCGTCGTGGCCACCACGTCGCTCAGGCTGGGGTTGACGAAGACCTTGTAGTCCCTGAAAGAGCCGTCCTGGTGGTCCTTGGCGCCCAAGAAGTTGAGGCTGAGGCCAGTCTTGTTGGCGCGATCGACGATGTCGTCAAAGTCTGGGCCACTACCGTAGACGTCCAGGTCGACGTTCGAGCCGTGGCTCTGCTTGTGGCGGGCCAGGAGGTCCAGGAGCTCCGAGTACCCCTTGGCCCACAGGGCCTTGCCCATGAAGTACACCCCCTTGGTGAACCTCTGAGGAGGGGGCGGCGTGTGGGCCTGAGAGAGAGATGCCGTGCCACCCGCTGAGCTCACAGGGGTTTCCAGGAACTTGGGGGATACCCCGTGGACGTTGCAGATCTCCGACTTGGGCAGGTGCTGCACCGCGCCAGAGAGCTTGATGACCTTGTCGCAGTAAGCCCTGCAGACCAGCGAGTTGAGGCTCTTGAGGAAGTTTTTCTTCAAGTTCCCCCCCTCCTCCCTGCTCACGTAGTCCAGGTAGTTGGTGTGCACGATCCCAACAACGTACTGAAATTTCTTGTTCCACCTCCTGCCCGGGTGGTACCAGTTCAAGTGCTCTGGCTCCTCCAAGATCGCGATATCGGCCTCCCTGTCCGGCACGCACCCAGTGATGTCGCCGATGGGCAGCAAGCTCCCCTTGTCCTTGGCGTACATCGCGGGATAGAACTTGATCCTGAACTTGGGCTCAAAAGGAACGCGCCTCTTGATCCAATCCATGACGTAAGCCTCCTGCTGCTCCGGGGTGTTGAATACGATGTTGTGCGGGTACACGTCCCTCTGGTCGGACAGGGACAGCCAGGGGACCACGAGGGTCACCTTCTTGTTCAGGCGGGAAAGATAGGCCGCCCTGAGCAGGGGGTTGACGGCCGTGCCGGTCATCCAAGGCAGCGAGGCCGTGGTGAAGATATTGACGAAGTTGCCGTTGTCCTTGAGAGAGACGTTCTGGTGCCTCCCGCGCTTCCTCCTCTTCTTGCCACTGGCCTCCAGCTGCTTCTGGGTGATTTGCAGCGCGAGCTCGTCCACAGACTTTTCCCAAGCGCGCAGCACCCCCGGCAGGACGCCCCATGGCACCACAACGTCAGTCCTCGCCCCAGACGAGGATGAGGACGAGGTCGGCGACCCCGCCCTCGACAGCCTCGGGTACCCGTTCTCCAGCGCGCTCTCCACCCGGTCCTGGCAGCTCTGCACCAGCGACGCCCCCTCGATCGACTTGGCCTTGGAAGCGATCTCCTGGAAGGACGACGAGAACTCTGCGAGGGAGGTTTTGAGCGTCGCTGAGGCCCTCACTAGCGGCTCAAAGTCCTCCCCGCTGAAGTAGCTCTGACTCCTCGTCTTGGCCGCGGCGTTCCTGGGCGAGGACGACGACGACTCGTCCAGCCAGCTGCTTGCCATGTCCTTGCCCTGCTGGTAAAGGTTCAGGTTCTTGCCCACGCGGTAGTTGACATACTTTTGGATCTTGAGCGCTGCTGCCTCCTCGGCGCTCATCTGCTCGCGCAGCTGCAGCTCGGTCTCGGACATCGAGCGCTTGTACTTTCTGATAGGGACGTTGCTCCTGTTCAGCAGGTCCTTGAGCGCAAACTCCTCCTGGGTCTTGTTGATGGCCTCCTCCAGCTTCCTCCTCTGCCTGTTGGAGAAGGTCTTGAAGTTTCCCTTGACCTCGTCCCAACCCCAGCCGTCGTACCAACCGAGCGCCACGCTGCCGTCGTGCGCAGGCGACCCTCCCAGGGGGCGCCACAAAGACTCGAGGTTGTGCACGAAGCTCACCCCCCTCCTGCCCGTAGTCGTCCCGCCGCGCTTGGCGAGGACGAGGGACTCGGGCTGGGACCCCTGGGGTTTGGACGCGAAGAGTGCGGTGCCGCTCAGCCGCTTGTTCGCCGCGAGGCCAGAGCCGAACTTCCTGGAGATCATCTTTGCCACGGAGAAGTACGTTTTCGTGGACTCGTCTCCCTCCTCGGCGACGACGACGCCGGGACCTCCTCCCGTGCCTCGGCCCGCCCCGCCGGAGACAACGCCGGCCTCCTTCGCGGGCGGGGAGGCCTCGCTCGTCGTCGCGGCCTCGCCGCTGGCCTCACGCGCGGCCTCCCTCCTCCGGCCGCTCCACCTCCCCCTCCCCCCCTCCCTCCTTTCCGTCGTCGTTGTCATCCTTCGAGAACGCTCCCCCCCCCTCCGCCTCTCTCTCTCTCTCGAGCGCGCGCGCGCGCGGTGTCTCGCCAGGCCCTCGCGGAGCCGCCGTGAACGCGCTTGCACACAAGTCCCGCCGCCTGAGGTCCTCTCTTCTCCTTCTCCGCTCCCGCTCGCGTCGTCGCGGCCCTCCCCACTGCGTTTCCCGCGTGTGTGCCCGTGCTCCCCCCCCAATCCAAACGCCGGAGGGAAAATCAAGGACACCATCTCAATCGATCGATCGAGGATCGTTCCCGTATTCTTGATCGCCGATCGGTGCGGCGTTAAGACGGGAAAACTACAGTGGATTCTGTGATGTGTGCCGAGTTGTCACTGCTGAAAAAGAGCGGTTCCGGTGCGCCGTTTTTTGGGGGGAGGCGACACGAGGCGACACTCGAGGCGACACACAGGCGGCAGAGGCAAGGCGAGCGCGAGGAGAGCGCGCGCGAGGAGAAGAGAGAGAGAGAGAGAGAGAGAGAGAGACGGCATGAGCGGCTACGGAGGCGGAGGCTATGGTGGTGGCGGCGGTGGGTA
>Ga0160423_10000900_pt1 | contig 24741 bp, 16 predicted proteins | sample CRUFie14St8metaG_FD_108191 | JGI IMG/M metagenome (GOLD analysis project Ga0160423, IMG submission 108191) | Marine microbial communities from the Costa Rica Dome - CRUD Field 142mm St8 metaG | ecosystem: Environmental > Aquatic > Marine > Oceanic > Photic zone | place: Costa Rica: the Eastern...
CGTGCAGTGCCTCTACTACCACTCCAAGAAGGGCGCGGAGAACCTGGCAATGTACAAGGAGCAAGACGGCAAGACCGTCTACTTTCGCGGGAATGCGTGCCCGAAGGCGGTGGGGGAGTTGCAGGTTTTGTAGAGATGGTTGAAATTTTTTTACAAGAGGAATTTTTGAAACACACGCCTCAGTCCTCCTCCTCGTCCGTCTCCACCTCCCCCATGCAGATCGCGCATACGCACTGTGAGTTGCCGTTCCATTCCACGCCGTCGGCTACGATGCCACACCGCGTGACGTAAAAGGGAATAGGCTGGCTTTGCGTCTCCTTGTCGTCGCTTTCGTCCTCGGTTTCCTCCTCGCGCGCGCGCTTCGTGCCCCTCGCCTGCTCCTCAGCCTTGTCTGCCTCGTCGTTGGCCTCGTCGTCGTCAGACTCGGCCATGGTGCTAGCAGCGTCGCCGTCGTCGTCAGAATCGGCAATGGTGCTAGCATCAGCGTCGTCGTCGATCGCGACGAGCTTCCCGTCGACGTATTGGAAATACCGGCGTTTGGCGGACTGCGATGAGGAATGCATGCTTGCGGGAATGATGTTGCCAGTCCGCGCCTGCCGGAAGCCTTCGGGAACCTCATGCGGTCCGAGATCGCCGAGGTTGACGACGATTTGTACCGGCGCCAGGATTCCAGATTGTTCCGGCGCCAGACGAGAATTTCGGCATGGTGTTGCGTGTGCGAGAGTCGGCGGGGCGGTGGCCATCATTGCTCGGCCGACGGGTTCTTTGATTCTGTTTCGGTTTCGGTCGCCCAGGAAGGGGGCAAGTCAATTTCTGGCGCCTGAAAATTGTTCTGGCGCCGGAAAGCTGTTTACGCCGCGGCTGGATCGTTTGCCCAACTTTGGCCGGTCCAAACAACGCTTCGAGTCGGTTTTCGAAGGCTCGCGCCCCTCCCCTGACGCCAGAAGGCGTTGGACGCAACACCTTGCCGAAATAATGTCTGGCGCCGGAAGCGGGTCGTCGGGTGACTCTGGCGCCGGAAGCGGGTCCTCGAGTGGCGCTGCTCCTCCTCCGGCGCCGCCAAACCTGGTCGAAACAGTCTCGGCGCTCTCACGGTATTTCAAGTTCGCCTCCGATGAGCACGCCGACTTGAAGCGCAACTTTGACGATTGCACCTTGATAATTGCGAATACGCGCAAGATGCTGAAAATTGAAGAAGATCGTCTTGGTAGCAACGCGCGAGACAAGCAGCTTGTTGCAGTGGCTCGCCACGCGCTGCCCATCTTCCGCGACTCAGAGCACATCCGCGAGTGCAAAGAGGCGGCGTCGTTTGTCGACAGCCTCGGCGGTGCGCAAAAGGTCTTGCAGATCAAGGAGCAGTTCGAAAGGATCCAAAACGGCAAGGTTCCAGTTGAGCAGCAGGACTACGAGGACATTCTTCGAGGCATGAGCCTTTTTGTAGGCTGCTTGGCCATACTCCAGTGGCAGGACGGCGGCAAATCGTTTGTCCTCCCTGTCGAACAGCGCGATGTCAGCTCGCCGAGCGACATCAGCCTCGAAGTCGTCTTCCGCGCATGTCCGACGCATGCGTCTGTACTCACAGTCAACCACGCTACAGCCAGCAAGTTTCTCACTGCGGTGACTGGCTTGAATGCAAAACAGTGCTTCGACGAGGTCGCCTCGGACGACAACCTGCAAAAATTGTTTGATGGATCGAGCGCGGGACTTCGGCAGCGCATGGGCTTCTCGAAGTTCAAGCAAGAGGTCATCATGCAAAGCCGCCGTGCGATTGAACAACAGAGCGGACTTGCTCACATCTTTGCTACAGGCGCGTCATCGCAGGCGGGGTCCTCCAACTGCCCCCTCAAAAGCTTGGCAGACGCGGCGATCAGCAAGGCGGGCCAGAGCGACGACGACTCGGACGACGCCGAGATTGTTGAAGTGCGCACGCGTGAGGACAGGGACCGTGTTGGCCGCGCCAACGCGATTGAGCTCGAGTGAGGAGTCGAGCGAGCAAACGCGCATTGGGAAATATACGAAGCTTGGCACGCATGTGTCAGGATCAAGAACGGGGGGGTGGTGCAGTGGTGTCGTGGTAGTGATGTTCACATCTCGTGGCCTCCTCTTGCGAGAGTCTGTAGAGGTTCCACTGTTGAAACGCTTTGAAGATCTGAGTGTTGAAGATATTGAAGCTAATAAGCGCAAGCCGGAGAAGCCACAAAAACTAGATAAGGCAAAAGTTGCAAGGACAGACCCGGACGGCCAACCTGCCAACCAACCTAAAGAACCGACTCCGAATGCACCCACAGAGAACGAGTCTGCAGACTACGCTGCTGACAAGACTAAGGAAGCACGAGAGAAAGCACTAGACCAAGAACAGGAGAGAGACGAAAAAGCACGGGAGGAGCTTGTGTTGTTCAAACAATCGCGGCTCATGGCCGCTAGGGAGAAACTTGATCAAGATGCCATTGTTGATGCTGATCTCTTCTACTCCCTCTTGACACAGCAAGCACACGGAGAGAGCATCTCTAGGAACCTGCGCGACCCCTCCAATGCCACACTTTACCAAGGCGAAGAGTTTGAGCCAACTGCAACAAGCGTGGATCTAGGAACAAACCAGCCGATGGTTGTTGTCAAGCAAGCAATGAAAGACGTTGACCTTCAAATGTCTTTTGATCAGTTCAATGCACAGCGCTTTCTCAATCCGGAAGAACCAGGAGCGACCGACCTATCAAAGCTTCACGGAGAGGTGGAGATGGGATTTGTTGTATACGATAAGGAAGCAGAAGAACATCAGGGTGGAACTCAGTACACATTCAGGTTTGGGGAGGGCACGGACAATTTGCCCACCGAGCTTGCAAATTCTAAAAATGCTGAGGAAATCAGAAAGCATCGTAGAATGAATTTGTACAAGTACTCGAGCGACCTCCGTATGAACTGTGTCGAGGTGTCTTGGTACAACTTGAAAATGCAGAAGCGATCACTTGGATACCCACTCTTTGGCAAGTCTGAATTTTTAAAAAAGTGCGAGTATGATGATGACATTCTCAGAGACGGTGACGGGTTTCCCGTTGCAGACGCAGAAAACATGAAAAAGTTTCATCGTGCAAACAAGTACCGATTTGAGGTCGCTCGTCTTTGGTACAAGCTCTTCAACTGGCAGCAAGACCCAGTTCAACGCGAGATCTTCCGACAGGCTGGCTTTCTAGAAACCGCCCCGAAGAAAGCAAAAAATAGATCCCAGTCGGCAAAAATATTATCGAATTTGGGAAATGATGATCAGATTGATTTACTGGAGAGGTCGACGAAACAACGCATGATTCTGTCGGTCATTGAGTTGGGAAAGAAGGGCATGTTGGCACCGGGAAAGATCTACCCTGCATTCAAGGAGACGCCGCGGGGAGATATTGAGCGCAGTGAAAACGCCAAATCAAAGGCGGTGTCTGATTCGTCCTCCAACAAGGATGAAAAGCTGCAACGCGGGCGCGAGTTGTTTGTAATCGACGAAGATCCCGAAGAGCCAAACCCTCCCTACCTTGCAAACAATACGGAAAGAAAAGCGGTCCAGTCGGTGCAGCTCGACGGCGCAATGACTTGGCCGTTGGTGATGCCCGCCAAGACGTTCAAGTGGCTGGACTGGATCTCCGACAGCAAGCGTATTCCCCAAAGAAACCAAGAGACGTGGGGTTTCTTCCAAGCCCTTTTCTCAAACAACCTGGGAGTCGACTACATGCACATTTGGAAAAATACTCCATCCGAACTCCTTAATATCATCAAGGAAAAGGGAGGAGGCTTCCTCCCCCCTGAAAAACAAAGGCTCTACGTTTTTGAGATCTTTTCTCAGATTACTACCGACTTGATCGATGCAATGCCGTTTTGGGCAAATGCATACCTGTGCGAAGACCTGGTAGGCAAGGAAGCGGACGAACAGGCTCAGACCCAAGCTAAAATCGACACACTCGAGAAACAACTCGACGAAGAACTCGAGAAAGTGGGTAAAAATATCAAGGTGTCTATCGATGTCATGAATGATCCCGAGTACAAGTCGAAGTATCCCCAAAAGACCAGAGACGACAACGAGGCGGACTTGTACAATCTCGAGGTTGAGGCCTCAAGCTTGCGCTACAAAAAGCTAAAGCTCACAACGCAGCGAAGCTCTGCTTCCGTAAATTGGTCGCCTTACGCAAGCAGAATGGATCAGAGTCGCGATCGCGAAGACAATGACGCTCAGCAAGCCAAGTCCTGGGCTCACGAACAATTAATGCGCTCGGTGACTAATATCTATGTCAACGAGAACCGCAGCTACACCGTGGAAAATGTATATGGCCAAAGACCTCCTCGCAGCTACGATCGAACACTAATTGTAGAAGGAAGCTCGGTTGCCGCCGACTGGTACAGACAATGGTATTACGAGGTGTATCGGAAACTGGGCAACGACGGAATCGGCCGTGTAAACCAACTTGTCATCATGACAAATCTCGTCGAATCTGGTCGCGCGGTCTTGAAGCAGCTTCCTGGCACTGTGCAGCTCCAAGGACACTGTGCTCGGATCCTGGAGCGCAATCTCATCAAGGGAGACAAATTGCTTCCTGTGTACACCTACAAGCTGGAGACCCAGTTTCATTTTAATGGAACTGAAAAACAAAAGGAAGCCGAGCGCAAGGCTGGCAGGCTCTCAGTAAACGACAAGATCGTGGTGAATCTCGACGGTGGTCACATTTGGCCGTTTTCGTATACACAAGCTCTTCGCTATGGAGACAGGCTAGAGTTTGAGAAGATTATTCCAGAACCAGATGACGATGAAAATGATCTAAAGATGATTGCATTAAACAACCAAATTTTTAGGGGAGAAGACGACAGCAACCCTAAGATATGGTGCGCCGTAGAGCTGCCCTACTTTGGACCGCCCTCTGTTTTAGAGGCGTATGGATGGGGAAAATATCACTTTGAACAAGGCAAGTCTTACAAACAAGCACCCGAAAGTCTCAGGAAGACAATCAACTCGATCGGCAACGTTGTTTTTACAGCGTTTGATACCGAAGGGCTGGACGAGACAAACAAATCTGTCAAAGACGAGTACATGCGCTTTCCCGTCACTCAAGATGTGGACGGCAATTACTACATCCAACCTCTATCTGACAATGTTACCATTCCGCCCTCACTGGGTAAGCTAAACACATTCCGAAACATTCCGAAAGGAAAGAAAAGGCTTTCTCTGCGTGTTAGTCGGTTCAAAATATTGGGAACAGTCGGAGGTGGTGGCGGCGGAGGCGGTCAAGGTGGGGGTGAGGGAGAAGTCCCAACCGACGCAACTGACCCACCCAATCTCGCTTGATTATGGGATGCGCGGGAAAACACCAGATTACAGGAGTTCCGGGATCCTTCGGCCTCGTGGAAGGTTGGTGGAAGCGTAACGGGCGTAATAACGGTTGTGCCCATGCGTATAGATCTCAAGCGTGTAGCTTTTATACAAGTGCAAATAGCCGCAAGGCCACCAATATTTTATACAAGCTTTAGCCCCGCAAGCGCAGTGCCACGGCGTTGTGTCTCAGTCGGTCTACGCGCATTTTCTTCACCCCCTCGAGCGCGCGCACATGCAACTGCTCGATATCGTCAGATTCAATGCTGCGCTCAAACAACCGAGTGTCTGGGAACGTCGACCCTGTGACCACGGACACGAGTTTGTTGAACATTACACGCTCCGAAGGCATGCTCAACGACCCGTCACTAGACACAATGCCTAGGCGAATGGCGTCGTCCATGTCACTCACAGTGTCTGACAGAGCCTTTGAAGAGTCAGTGTTCTCTCGCATATCGCTGTTGGCAGCCAAGACGGCCAGAAATGCGGACGCATTCGTAGGCTTGCTCTGCATACTCTTTGCGTCACAAACAAACGCAGATGGGTCGTCAGGAGAGAGTAGATGCTGCCACAAGATGTCAGATACAAATCCACCAAAACGGGCCTTGGCAAAGGCGACCAAGAGCATAGAATGCATCACAAACGACGTCTCTGCGCTGTAGGAGGAGGAGCGCACTCGTGTTGTGAACACAGAGTTGAAGTCGGTAACCTTTGGGACACCGTCCAAGTAGTCTGTAGACACTGGCATGAACCCAGTTCCTTCAAGTTTCCATCGGTCCTCGGAGGCGACAAGCTTGGGACAGAAGACAATGCTTTCTGGATCCATGTTCAGCTTGACCATGGCATGCCCATTTGAATCAGTAGTCAGTTTGCGCACTGCTTCAAACACGGGGCCACATGTAGACTTGAGCACCCCAACCAGGTGGTCGCGCTTTGATTTTACAGGTGCCGTCGTGATTGACTTCATGAGATCAGCCAGACTAAACGTAGAGATTTGCGTTACGGTGACGAGAGCAGTCATGCGGCCAGAAGACGCCTGGATCACAGGAACGGCCGCCAATGGCTTCTCGCCCCAGTCCACGCTGGTCTCGTCCTTGTCTGGCATGTAGGTGAAAAAAGTTGCGAGAACGCATGGTGCAATGTCCTTCTCGGCCATCTCCAGCATGTAATCCAGCTCCTTGGCACACGACGACACACGCTTTACGGGATCTTCAAACTTGACTGGCTCGTCAAACGAAGCGTATGGCTGCTTCCGTAGCGTCACAGTGATTCCTGCATCAATAAAGGCGTCGGTGTCCATGGCGCGAAGTCCAAACGCGTCACCTTCTGGTAGAAATGCAGGCACTCCGGTGGCAAGCATGTTTGCTTCATAGACGAGCCTGTTGTTGAAGCTAGACCGGTGCGTCTTCTTCTCGTTGAATAGTTCGGGGTTGTTGACGAATGCGCCGAGCCAGTAGTCGGCGTTGCCACAAGCCACTTCCTTTGAGATTGCAACGCACGGGTTGCCAGGTATCGCTGCTACAACTCCACGCTTGGAGTTGATGTGTTCCTCGACCCAATCGGCGGTGTTGACGCCTTCTGGCTTTTGCAATGCAAAGTTTGAAACCGGGGCACCGTTTGGTTTTGCAAGTGGACTTCCCCTATGACGCACCTGTTTCTTCAACTTGATGTTTACGGGTTTCACACCCGGTTGCCAGGCAGTATCAGGTCCTGCAGCTTGAATGTCCAAGTCGTACAACTTGGGAACAATGTCTCCATGTAAAATAGAGCATACGGCCTCGGAAAGGCTGAGTATCCTCTTGTCAATTTGCAGCATCTTTACGATGGTCTTGTCAGGGAAATAAAAAAATGGGCTTATGGGGTGGGTTCGAGTGTGCAAGGAAGTGGACCTCTCCTCCCTCCCGGGTTCGAGTGGGTTTGAGATCTAGCGCGGTGCATTACCCCAACTTTGGCTGTGACACACAAAACACGGACAAATGGTCAGCATTGCCGGACATGCCATCACCGTGTTGGGTGGTGTAGCTCACATGGAAACGATCGAACCAAAGACTTTTTGCCGTTGAAGCTGTCGATGCGGCATGCCTCTTGGTTGAACTCACAACTGAAGACAAGTGCTCGTTGTCGGTCATCACACAGAAGGGAAACGGGCTACAAGGAGAATCGGCTTACATTCTGTCCTCGCAATCAAGAACTCGGATGAACCTGCATACGCAACAAAAGCAGCACGTAAGATCTTTGTCTTTGCACAGAAGGAAGCATGGAAGCGCAGAAAGGAAAGGGAGAGCAGGGTGTGAGCGCGGTAGCATTACTCTACGACTCGTTCAAGTAGCTTACGGCTTGCACGTCTCGCCGGACTGAAGATGACCACCTGTTTGTCGGCGCACACCAACACCCTGTCTGAGTTGGATTCGTGTGCACAAAGTCTAGGTGTTGCATGCCTACCTCGCAGCCCATCGACAGAGCCAAGCACGCGGTGAAAATCGCAATCCTGTGTACACACGTGACACAGTCAGAAGGTGTTCAATTCTATCATGAAGTTTGTGCGACGTACGAGAACGTCTTGCCGAAGCGTCTTGGTGTCCTGTGAGCACGCTCCCATGTATCAGTATGGGAACGAGTATCTTTAGGAGGTGGTGTAGACTTACGAGATCATGACCTCGCTGCTACATTTCTGCCAATTGTTGTGCTTCATGATCGCGGGGCGTTGTGTGGCCCACTCTTGCTTGTAGAGGACACGAGCAACACAACGTTCGAATGCAGAGTGGAAAATCATTTGATGTTCAGAGCTGAGCAACAAAGGCGGAAGCAAGCCGCTAAAAGTTCAGGTATGAATATAGGAGGATTTACAGAAGGCTCGGGGGGGACGTACCGCTCCCATCCGGACTCATCGGTCATCTTGAGTAGAGTGCGCAGAGTTCTCAAGTTCACGTCTCCATCATAGACGTCGGAAGGTTGGCGACGGCCGAGGGTGTCTGCGACCTTCATCGTCTCGCGGTCCTGCTTGTCCTCCACGACATTCTTGAGTGCCACGGCATTCTTGCGGGCATTGGATGCATCCCGAAGACGGTCAGTATGTTTTTGAAATTCATGTAAAATGGACTGTGGTATTGTGACTTCCATGTTCACATTCACGGTGTCAATGATGTCCGCCGTGCTGCCAATAGCCCGATAGCGCTGTACCTTTGGGCGTCAGCAGGCTGACTGCGCGCCCCAGCATGCCGCGTTCTGATAAGATGTCGGATTTGCACACTAACCGAGAAACTCGCAAATGAATACTGTTGCTGGTAGAAGTGACATTGAATCAAATGTGGAGTTTACGTTTGATCTGCGTGAGGCCTTGGTGACCAAAGATGTCGGCTCCAATGGTGTGTACGTCGAAGAAAGCAAATGTCCACAGTGTACGGGATTGGTCGGGTTGTCACTGTTTTTGACAGCATCGCAATACGACGTGTATCGAGTCTTTTTGAGATCTCTAGGAATACCAGCAGCCATAGAGTTCATCGGACGGGTTGACATTGTGTTGAGATGCTGCCTGTTCCTGTTTTTTATTTCATACGCGGTTGCGATCTATGTGCATGGATCGGTTGACATTGAGCTCGGAGGCGCCTCGATGATCTATTTTGCTTCTTTTACCACTTCGTTGGCGTTTTATGTGGGAGAGCGTTTAGCCAGACAGTTTGACAAGTATGTCACCTCCCGACCGTGGATGTACTACGTTGAAAGATTTGCGATGGCGTTGTACGATCGCAAAAACTTTGCTGGGCCTAAGAGTGCGCTCCTGGTATCGGCTGTCTTTGTCTTGAGCGCGTGTGGGATGAGTCTGGTGATGCTTTTTGCATTGACCATTCTCAGATACGACAATGACGCAGCAGCTCTTGTTCTAGTGTGCAGTTGCTTTGCAGCTGAGGTAGTTTACACACTCGCGAGACTTGGGAGGTTCAAAGCGCTGACTGAACAAGGGTGGCAGGCTGCTTACATAGCAAGCTTTCATACCACATTCACAACGACTCTGTCTTTCCCAATTACCGTGGTGTATGTTATCATGTTACTGACTCGGGATTAAAAGAGTATGTTGATGTTGATGTCAAAATAAACTTTTGTGATGTAGACAACATGAATAGTGTGTCGGCCGCCACCAACACCACCTCGGGTTGAGGTCTTTAGAATGCGTGAAACTTGTCGACCAGGATTGAGCACTTCATAAGGCACTGACGCTCAGTGATTGTTAAGAGAGAGAGAGAGGTGTCAATGGACGACCTTCTGTGTCTTGACGAGTCATTGCAAAATAATTTGGCCTTTCAAGACACGGAAGCGGTATGCACACAGTCCAAGATTTCCAACCTGATGGACATGGAACTTCCCGAACCGCTCGTCGCCCAACGTGCAGTGTCCATTGTTTCTATTGATGCATACGACCCAGCCGACAGCAGCGCATCATACGTGCCAATAGGGCTGCTAGACGCGGTCGTCAATCGCGAAAATGAAGGACGGTTTGTTCGACCAGATGTGTACGTACGAGCCAATGGCAAAGAAGGAACATCTGAGGAACGTGTAGGCATGCCGGATAGCAATGCACAGACTCCGTATTCAAGCACTGATGCATGGAATCCCGACCCGCAAGCGGCTTGGCGTGCTAATACACAGCTTACGCGTTCTAAACTCTCGGAATTGGACCTTGACCTCAGTCGTCAGATGCAACAGCGTGCAAAGGTCATGAAAAACTACCGCAATACACAATTCGGTTGCGGGATCAGTGTAATTACACAGGTACCCGTTAGTCTTCCTATTGGAGCCGAACAATTGGTGTATAATGTCAAGTTGGACGCCCTACAGGGTTTTGTGACTATTGCACGACGAGACCCGAAAGATGTCGGGTTTCTTGTTGGCTACGAACATGAAGATCCTGAATTTTTGTACGAGGAAATCTCCGAAAGAGAGGCCGTCGCGAGAGGACTAAAAAGTGTCGGTCCTGCCTTTGCTGCACTGCCGGAAAGCACTGGACAGCAGGTCCCGACCCGTTCCGTTGAAGGTCCTCAGGAGCGTCAGCAACTCCCTCCAATCGGGACTAATCCAGGCGGAGAAAATGGTGAGGATGTCTTGCAGGTAGACATTGGCGGTGAACAATCCGGTGACGAATCCGATGATGAATCCGATGCTGAACCCGACGAGTCGGAAGACTCACTTCCAAAATTTGACCTTTTAGAAGCATTCAAAAATGCTGGGATTCCTCTGTTGTCACTGGAAGAAGATGCACCCGAGTACATCAACAACATCAACATTCCTGCAAACATGGTCATTCAGCGGGGTGACAGCATGGAAGTAAGGGCTCAAAAGAATCAACAAATACAAGACTGGCGTGCTGAGGTAGCAGAAAGGAATGAGGCGTATCACAGTTTCATGCGCAATAGAGAGTCCAATCATGCAAACGATATTATGAAGCTGAATAACTGGATCTTCAACACACTCTCGGGCACAGGTAGCGTGCCCGAAACAGAGCTCATGATATACACCATACAAATGGCTCCTCATTTGAAAGCATATGTTGAAGGGCTCACAGGGATAGATGGTCGTCCTTTGTATACGTTCAATCAGGACAATTTCAATGAATACAAAGAGAAATGGGAGGAGACTTATGCTAGCAAGTATGCTGCTGAAGAAATTTACCAGATGCAGAAAGACGAGCTTGTGAACAAAATAACCCAGATCAAAATGCAGTACACCACTGGAGAAAATTATACTCAAAGCGACGAAGCTACTCTCGACCAGTTACAGTCAAAACTTGAAGATTTGGGACCATTAGCCCACTTTGCGCAACAGCGTCTGAAAGATCAAAGGAAGGCGGTCGATAGCGAAAAACTTGGAAAGGCCGTGAAAGATGCCACACAAACCACGCCACGACGCAGAACTACCTTAGAAGTCAATCCATTTTTCATTCCTGATAATAAATACGGCCTCGTCAACAAACACCGTCAAAGTTGCAACCGGATGTTCAATGAAGGCAGAAACGCGGATTGGCAAGAAGAGTACAAGAATTTTCTCGAGTACCAGAAAAAGCTCGATGCAAAACTTGAATCCAATCGCCAAACCATGAATAACCTGGGGGTGTTGCTAAAGGAGCTAAAAGCGGAACAAAAGAAGTTTGTAGCTGAACAGGATGAGATAACTCAAAAGCACAAACTTGATGAAAGCTGGCACGACAAACATTGCAAAGAAGGCGATATACGGGAAAAAAAAGAAGAGCTTGAACAACTCAATAAACCCGGAGAAGATGCTCGATGGGGAGAAGATGAAAAGCTCACACTGGATGAATGCAGCGACCGTGTGTTCTTGTACGTGCCAGAAGAAGTATTAGACAAGATTAGCACAGACGAAGACGTTATCAGAAGGGACGCCCGCGATATTCTACAGAAAAGAAAAAAACAGATCAATGAGGATTTGAACAAGTGCAAGGATGTGCTGCAAAACAACTTTAGTAGACAAGATCGCATGAACAAACTTGCCAAAAAGATTGAACTAAACAGTGTTCAAATCGCTAAAGAACAGAAACGTTACGACGCTGCCTTCAACAAGGTCAAAACAGCAACGCGTATCAGGAGAACAGGTAGTACTGATGTTGAACGGGACAAAGCGTCAAGAAATGCGATCAAGCGGAAGGCTCAAGCAATGTTTGGTCTCGACTCGAAGACAAAGCCAAGTACAATGGAGACCTACGAGGCCAAGAGCGAACTACAAGTAGATCGAGCAATTGAACGTCTTAAATCAAGTCTTGAAGATTACCATCGTGATAAAATAAAGTGGAATAAGGCCTCTGAAAATTTGAAAGCTGCCAAGGCCGCAGCCAATACGCTCAAAGAAAATTCTCATGAAAAGGCACAAGAAAAGGCCGATGCACTTTTCAACAGTGCAAAGGAAAAAACAAAGCAGCTCAGCAAGGATGAAGTCGACTTTCTAAAGTCGATACTGTTTAAGTTGTCAGCCCCTTACAAGTACTTGGAAGCCGTAGGCGAACACGTCATCAAACAAAGCGAGACACTTGAACAAAAACGAAACACAGCAAACCAAAGAGTCAAAGACTGCCATGAACGCGAGAAGAGACATGAGAATGAGAGGCCAGAAAAGCTGATCAAGGCGGTCACACTGTGGCTAAAACACTACAAACCAGCCCAAAGCAAGGTTGAAAAGCTAGCAGCGGAAGGGTCTATCTTCACAAATGAACAAGCTCAAGTGATGGGTATCCTATTGGAGATCCAAGAATTAGTTCCAGATATGTTTGAGGGAACACGGCCTTCAGAGAAGCGCTATCAAAACCTTGTGGCAGCGAAGGTCAGGGAATATTTCAAAGAGATGAAAGAAATCAAAGAAGAATGCAAACGTGAGGAAGAAAAAAGACAAGCTGCAACCAAAGCATTGAACGATCACAACTTAAAAATCGTGTCTAGTGCACGTAGGTTGTATGAAACATTACCGAGCTCTTCAAATCAACCATTGACAACCAACGACCTTGAAAGCTTACCAGACGAAAAGAAGTCAAAGGCACTAGAAGTCTTTTCTTTAATCATTCAATCAAAGTTTGTGAAGGAAAAGTCGACGATATACAAGGAACAGAAAGACTCCATAGGCGAACTTAAAAAGATTCACGAGGCATACCAAACGAAAAAAAACACAGTAATTGGCCGCATACGCAGAAACGCGTTATTTGCTGCAGCACACTTGGACGACGACTTATTGGAAGAGGTTACAAATGCCATGTTTCCAAAAAAAGAATCGCGCCCAAAGAGCTCGAAGTTCAGGAAGTGGAAAATCTCAATGGATGCCGCTAGAAAACTCAGGGAAGACCCAGAATTTGTTCGCAAGATGTTTTTTCCGAACTCCAGATTCACGCCAAAAGCATCCAAACCATCAAGTAGTGAAGACGCGGGTGGCTTGCCTCTCAAATTCGACGCCAACGCCTTTTTGGATGACGTCAGAAACGAGTGGATAGCTGATATTGTTGAATATGCAGAGTCTGGATCTACTCGAGCTCGTCAGTACTACAAGTTGATTTGCAGTGTGTTGAAAAAGATATCCAGTCAGTATCCTGACATTGCAAGCTATGCTGACAATGCAGACTGTGACAACCCGTCAAATGGCCTCTTATTCAAAGTCGATTGGCGTAAAATGCGAACTCACAAACTGCGAGGGCCAGAACAGAAACGTTGCGTGGAACGCTTAGAGTCGTATCTGACTCGATGGGGTTCTCTACCCATAGAGCGCAGGGCCGGCAGCCTGCCGCCTAGAGACTGGCTGCAAACAGCTCTTCAAATGATTTCACCCTGCGCAGACGGAAGCGAGCCAGAAATCGACGAACTTACAGGGGAGTTGATGGTGGTCACAGAAATCGACAAAGACTTAAATGAAAGACACGCAAGACCAGCCACTGAGCAACAAGAGAAAAGACGCACCCCAGTTTCTTGGGTTGAAATATGGAGAAACAATTCCTGGCTCTGTGTTCCGATCAACGACGAACTGAATGTGTTCCGTGCCGACCCAAACAACAACAACAAGTTTTCTTTACACCTAACACAAGAGGAATCTTTGATGCAGTATGCAAAACAAAACAGTGACACGGCCAGAGCAGCACTAACAAACGGACGAAAGTGGCAGCAAACCGCCAACACTACATACGAAGACTTTAAAATGAGTGATTTTACAATGGCATTCTACTCTTCTGTCTTTGACGCTGAAAGTGCAGACTTTGATGCAAAATCGAACAACCTTCTTTATGATGACATTGAGCGTCAGCTTGACGTACGATCTAGGCAGCTTGAAGCTACTAAAAGAACCCTTCCGACATATTCGTCGCGGATACCTGAGTCAGGACGACTAAATATGGATGTGGACTCGGATGTTGACGTAGACGACGACGAGACATACGTCGACGGGCGTGACATGCAAGCAGAGGCTGACATTAGTCGATCACGGCTCCACATTGAGACCGAAAGAGAAAAGACTCAGTGGAGGCTTGACGTTGATAGAGGCTATGGTGGCATGACCATGGCTCGTGGTAAACAGGACGACTATTTAAAGATCAAACAGGCTCTTAGAGACAAATCTGACATGGAGGAACGCACAAAGTTTATGAGAGTTCTTAAAAGCGCAGAAAAACCATCTGAACCGTCCGTCGACGGCCTCAACAAGCAGAGCAGAATTCAATACGCTCAAACCAATGAAGAGTCATGGCCAGACATTTACGAGAAGATCGTACAGGCGTTTAACTACTTCATAAAGCGGTATTACCCATGGCTTCAGGAAATGCAAAACGACGTGAATTCGTACTACAATGAGACGCTTTTTGAGTGGATGGCAGACTTGAAAAGAAACAAGTTTCCATACGTGGAGGTCATTCTGCCAAACGTGCCTCTTTCAATTGTTTTTCCAGACACAATGGACACTACCTACATCTTCTTGGGGCCTGGACCAAGAGGAAATGAGCAGGCCCAGTGGAGTGTCAACGCAGGTCGAAGTAATTACAAGTACGCGGCAACTATGTCGGATCAACGACCTGCAAACTTTCGATTCTTTCGAACATCACAACCACTCCCCATCGTAAAACCATACAAAAAAGGAGATGTACTCAAAGCCGCGATAGAACGGGCAAAAAACTTAAAAATGGCAGAGGAGGAAAGGGGGGCAATGAAACGAAAAGCTGAATCCTCTAAAACTGTACAACGACGCGGAGGTGTTGATATTGCATTTGCCAGAGAAGAATTTGATGCAGAGAGTTCACGTTTACTGTTCTATGAGTTTAAACGACGAAGGCTTCAAGATGTCGCTTCGCTTGGTACACAAATGGGTGGGAGCAGTAACTTCATCATAGATCCACCGGTCGCCCTAACTTGGCAAGAAAAAGGCAAAGCTCCGCAAGTGTTTGAAGGGTTTGTGAAAGACATCAAACCGGAGCAGATGATTGGGGCGATCGGAGCACTCGCGCAATTAAAACCGAACCAATTTGCCACAGTTCTATACAAGGTTGGTGAGGAACAAGTTGGTACCATTGTAAGGACAAATATCCGTGTTGAAGAACAATTTCCCTCAAACTATGAACTGGACTATCAGATTATCAAAGACCCGGACGAAGAAGTACCCCGCGATTTTAAAAAATGGGTCGACGAAAAAGTCTGGAGCAAGGCATTTATGGAAGAAGGAGGGGAGCCCAGCGCCGACGAGGCCGAAGATGAGGAGTACGAAGGTGAGGAGTACGAAGGTGAGGAGTACGAAGGTGAGGAGTACGAAGATGAGGAGTACGACAGTGAGGAGTCCGACGGCGTGGACCCCGACGGCGTGGACCCCGAAGGCGTGGACCCCGAAGGCGTGGACCCCGTTGGCCTTGTGCAAAGATCAACATTCTCTTCGTTGATGACAGAGGTCGATTCTCTCCTACAAGATGAACCAGACGAATTCTGCACCCCGATGTGCGATTTTGAGCACGAGGAAAATGCCATGATCGATGTTGCCCTCAACCTTGCGGCGCTGCACCAAACAAAACCCAAGCAAGCCAAGCATAGCTACAGTGTCTACATGCAGGATTTAGGTTGTCTGAAGAGCCCGGTTATTAGTGGTAGGCCGATTCGCCCGCGTGTGTTGGTCGGCGTTGAAGGTTGAGTTTTGATTTAGGGTTAGGAATACAGTACGCTAGACAGTTTCAGGAAAGAAATATCATCACGACCGAGGATTGCACGGGCTCACGCTCCTCACACGAGGCGAGCTCGCTTGGCGTGAGGATTCCGACACTTTGCGTTCATTCAATCCTTGAGACCGTTCTTGATGAGCCACAGGTTAACTTGCGCCTGCACCTTTGAGTTGGCCTCCAACTCCACAATGCGGTGCTTGACCAGACGCCAGCGCCTGCGTGCGATGACTCCGGCCTCTTGGGCCTGTCCCTTGTCCATCGCATCCTCGATCGATTCCTTCAAAGGCGGAATCGACTTTCTGTTCACGTAAAAGCGGTCCAGGTACTTGAAGACGTGTGCAACAAACGTGGCATAAAACCAACGCTCCTTGCTGCCCTTCCTGTACTTGTAGCCGACCAGCTGCACCTTCGAATGCAACATGTCGTACACGTACTGAGAAAAGTTGTCGTTGTTGTTGCAGGACTTGTACACGACCTGGTAGAGCATTGCATACAAATCAGCAGACCACCCGAGGTCTTCCGGAGAATCGATCCAACTCTCAATCATTCGGAAGCAGTGCACGTCCATGAAGGCTTCCACTTCAGGGAAGTTGGTAACGTCGGGAAACGTCAATTCCATCTCGACTGTTGAAGTGCAATCAACCGCGAGACAGGCACCAGGGTCAAAAACGGGTTCCGGCGCCAGGAAAAAAATCAGCAAGGTGTTGCGTGCGAAATGTGGGGTGGGGTGCTGCTCACATTCCGGCGCCAGGCGCGTGCACCCCCAAATCTGGCAGCACGAGACCTCACATCGTCCCAGGTTGGAGTTGGCGTTTGCCGGCGGGCAGCAGCCGACGCCAGCAGGTCAACCACCGCAACACCTTGCCAAAATTATGTCTGGCGCCGGAACCAACCCCGCCCCTGGCGCCGGAACCAACCCCGCCCCGGCGTCGTCAACTCCATCGAATCCGTCGCAGCTACTTATTCAGTTTGCAAACGTGGCACCTCTTTTCTCTGCGCCCTTGGGTCCTGCCGCCGACGCGTCTTCCTCCGTCCAAGATTCAAGTCTTCCCCGCCGTCCAAGATTCAAGCCCAGCGAGCAGGCTATAAACGTATTGAGGGTCGACCAATGGATACACATCAACAAGCAAAGGTGGCTTGAGTGTATTGGAGGACTCAAGAATGAGATCAAGGCCACGAAGAAGGAACTGAATGACGTTCGCAAAATGGGCCGAATCCTACCCGCGGTCAAAGCTCACCTTGGCGAGGTCATCGAAGTGGACGAAATGACTCGCATGGTTGCAGCAAAGAAGGCGGTCGACGACGTTGGAGGCCTTGCGCACGTCATGCACATGAAGCAGGTGGTCGAAGAATTTGAAGCCAAACAGGCGGAGAAGGTGTCCAAAATCAATGCGGCACAGGCAGCGGCACAGGCAGCGGCACAGGCAGCGGCACAGGCAGCGGCACAGGCAAAGGCCAAGGCACGCCAAAACGCAGCCAAGCGATCCGAAGTTAACAGGGAGTACAAGGCGACGTTGCAAAAGTGCAACTTGCAAAAGGGGGCGGTCTATATGATCAAATGGACGGCATTGGCTCACTTCATGACCAAGGAGGTGCTCGACACCGCCTACTCGTTTGGCATTGTGCTTGGGGAGTGCGAGTCTCGCGACAAGAACCCCAATGCCGACCCTTCCAAGATCCGTGTGAGGTTGACGGTCTACACGCACCATGAGGTCAACGAACTCTACTTGGATTGGCAAGATGAAGAGGGATTCATGACGCCCGTGACCAAGTCCAATGCCGCCAACCTGTGCCACATTGTCTTTGGGGACCAAAACGTAGAGATTCTGCGCTCCGCCGACTGTGGAGACTTGATCTACTTCAACGAGTACAAGGACAAACTGGTGAATGACAGTTTGTTGGCTATCAAGAGCCGTGTCGCGGACTCCTACTCGGAATTGGTCGACTTTGCTTCCAGCTCCAAGGGGAAGCGTGCGCGCCCCGAAGTGAACTACGAGGAGAAGCGCATTGGCAAGCGCCGAGTTTCGCAAGGTTGCAGCTCCAAGACGGCGGCCGGCGAGGACAGCGACGACGAGGACGCCGTGGTGTCAACGCTAGCCGGCAAGTCAGCCGACCCGTGATAAAGGTCAGCCCGGAAGAGCAAGGCATATCCAGCATGAAGCGTTCCTGGGGAGCGCGAGAGGCTAAAATCGTCGCAGCTAGGCAGCAATGGCGGTGTGCAACGTGTAGAGAACTGCTGCCCAGCACGTTTGAATTGGACCACGTCGTTGCGCTTCACCTGGGAGGCTCTGACGACTACGAGACAAACGCCGAGGCAAAATGCCCAGGCTGTCACGCGGCAAAAACACAGATGGAGATGATAGAACTCACGCGGCTTCGGCAACAGGCAAAGCGCGCTGCAATCGAGGAACGGATGAGGGCGATCAAGAAAGCAAAGGAGGACCAACCACTGGATACCCGACTGCCGGATTTGCCCACTCCCACAAGCCCATTTCCCCCATCACAGCCACCCATGCCTGGAGATGCCGATTTTGTGGACGATTTGACGGTGGATAATCCATTCTTGCGATTTGCGTATGACGGGCCCGTGGGGTATAGGGAAGAGTGGATGCGCGCTCGCTAGGCGTGGCCGAGATGTGATATACTTACTGATATAAAACCTTGTGAGTAAAAAGCAGAAAAATGAGCGCCCTAAATTTGTCTCGTGAAGCAAGAGCGTATGAGGTTTTGAAGCTCTGCGAGCTTGCCGCGCGCGGGCTCGTACCCGACATGGACGACGCCGACGACGAGTCAATCGAGTTTATGAAGGGGTCATACAAGGCGCTTTGCTCAAAGATCAAGTACTTGCTGCCACGCGCGTCGGCTCTATGGCGTCCGGAATTCGAAAAGGCGCTCGACTCGTCTCATTCGATTCGCATCGAAAAGTTGGACGACAACAAGAAGGAGGCTAGGCGCGGATTCCTGGGGACATGCATGGCGTGTGGTCGTCAAGAAAAGAATTGCAAATATTCCATCGACTTGGCAGGTGACCTAGACTCTGCGGCGTGGTTGAAAGACCCCCTGAACGTTCATGACGAATACGCCAAGTTCTGCAAAGAATACGAAAAGGTTTACGACGAAAATTTCATACAAGACAATGTCGAGTCGGGTGACCTCCCGGGGGTGGACAAGGGATGCTTTGTTGTGGGAGAGACGTGTCTGCGCAAAGCGAAACTGAGGTATGGCCTACAGACTCTACTACTTGAAGCGTGCTACTCGTCCGAGCGCGACATAGAAGAAATAATGGAGCAAAATCCGGGCGAGCTGACAACCGATACGATCTACACGCTGACTGCCAAAAAGTGTGAGGAGTTTGTTCAATCCCAAGACAACCTAGAGCTCGCTATAGCCGACGAAAAACGACACGCGCCCGACATTGCTTCCGATGGCGAGTTTTGGTCTGTCATCGACGAGTGCCGCGCATTGGTCTCTGGAGAAGACGAAAACGTACTAAACCGGTTGTTACACGAACGCGCTCTTGATACTCTCGAAAAGTTAAAAACAGTTGAGCGCGGCGAGAGTCATGAAAATGATGACGATGATTTCAGCGTGGGTAGTGACGACGAGGACGGTGAAGAGCAAGCTGACAAGCAAGCTGGCCGCCGATCGAAGCGTAAGCGCCACTGCGTGGTCGCAGACGAGACGGAGCATGAGACGGAAGATGAGGATGCGCCTCCCGCAGCGGGTGGGTCCAGGGCACGCTGCGCACCCTCGTCATCCTCTGGCGGCAACGGAGACGGCGAAGATCTACGCCGGCCGAGTGGCGATGGCGACGACGACGACGACGAAGATGCAAACAACATTGCTCCTCCTCGACGAGTGTCGCGTAGAGAGCCACCAGAGTCTATTTCTGGTATCGTGGGCAGACAGCGGGCTACAGGCAACTTGCCAAGCCGCCGAGATGCCGTCATACAGCTAATCGAACTCCAGTTGAAACTTCAACGCGAAGATCGGGCACGAGACTCGGCTATTTGCACCAACGCAATTCTCACGCTCCAGGAGTTGATTCAAAGGGTTGAGGAACTTCGACACACCGTCTAACCTGTGTTGTCGCGCTAAGCGATATTTCAGTAATCGTGTAGGTGTGTCAGGGCCTGATGGCGCGTGTGATTGCGCTAGATGAGCTGGATAATAAGCTGAAACAAGCAATCGTGTGTAGTTTACGAGTTTGTGACGAGGCGGTGGTTCTCCCACAGGCCCACCGCTCGCAGGAAAGCGGTGCATTGAAGGGCGTTGTGATGCGTCTAGATGGAAGTGTGAACGGGCTTGATCCCGAAGTGTTCAACCCAGCGTGGTTTTCGGGCGTGAGCATGATTCCGTTCCCCATCGAAAAGGCCGAGTTGTTGCTCTCCGACGAATCGAAGCGACGCAACGCGCTTAAGAAGCTTGCGTCAGAAGTCCCTTCCGAGATGAAGGATAGCCAAGTCCAAGTGGGCCCTGAGCTCGACGGAGGAGATCAGGACCGCGACACCTCCAAGTGGGAGTGCGGGTTTGATAGTCCAGGATGCTGCGTCGGTCTCTACTCGGCGCTTCAAAACCGAGCCCCAGACGCTCACCTTGAAGGGATGAACCGTGTGCACAAAAGCTACTACTTGGTGTGCAAAGCTGGTGCCGGTATAGCATCACAGACATTTCATGCCAGGCTGAGCGCGTCGCTCAAGTCCGGCAAGACGTTGGACGAGTGCCTGTCAGACGACGGTGCTCCTGGAGCGCGGGCGCTGCGCCGCGTTGCAACGGCGGCCAAACGCAACCGTGCTCGGATTCTGAAGATTGCGGCAGAGTGCTTGGGCTTTCACACAGTCGACACAATTGGGGACAATGCCTCCCCACTTTCATGCCCCTATCGCATTGTCATCCCATCGATTGACATTGTTTACAACTCGATTGTGCCAATCGAAGCACTCGGTAGAACAATCTGGCAGTACACGTCTGGATGTGTCGAGCAGAGCATCAGCCTAGGCGCGCTCACGTGCTCCAATGCTGCTGAAGGGTTTGTCATGTTCACTCCACAAAACGGAGACTTGCGATACGCGGTGCGCAACGACGCCCACAACTCGATTCCTTTTGCAACGCCGCGGGTGTGCAGTAACCGAGACATTGTGACCAAGGCCACCGAAGAACACAAGAAGGCCATCAAGTCAAAAATGCCCGCCCATCCTGATAATTCGTGGATTCGCTCACGCTTCTCGTGGGACTCGAAGAAGTTTATCGAGAATCAGGCGGACATTGAACCCGGCCCCTTGTGGGGCAGCCACGAATCGGAAAACTTTGTCTCAGACTGGGCCAGAGAGCTTGGCCTCTCAAAGGCCTCTGTTGTCAGACTCCACCCCGAAATCGTTGCACTTTCCGCGGTCGAGCCTGGGAAACTGCGAGTTGCTGTGAAAGCCGTAGAGCGTGCGATGTAAGTTGGCAGCAAAAATCCATGTGTGTCCGGTGCAGACAAAATTTGTCTTGAGTCTAACTACGCAGTTTACTTACAAGTAACAGACATTCACAAAACCCCTCGTATCCATGCTTTTTACACTTTACCTTTGGCTTGCCGTCATTTGAGAGGCTGTAGACACACCACTCGGCCGTCTCGGGTAGCAATGCCATCCTTGTGACATGCGGTGAAGGCGGCGGGCAGTCAAAAAATGGCAAACAAACGCGTCCGTTGAAGGCATTGCCCTTGCGTATGTCGTCCTTGTTTTTTACGGTGACCAAGGCAAAGCCAGCAAGCAGTGACGCAATCTTGTGGATGGGATCTGGATCGCTCTCGTACGACCACATTGCTCCGCGCATGGCAGCTTCGTGTGCAACATTCAAGATTTCAGGAAACTGTTTGGTCGCCATGGTGTTGGCCGCGCGCGTGAGACCGACGGTCCGTCGTACACCAACCGCATTCTGTGGCAGCTTGAACGACAAGATAATGTCCCTTAGGATCTGAGAACACAACAAGCAATGTTGATTTTGAAGGAGACGATTGGGTGTCCGGGCGTGAGGTGACGGCTTAGAGTTCAAATGTTGCACATACCGCCTGACCGGCTTCGCTTTCTGCCGCATCGGCAAGCGCGTGCAGCTTTTCGTCTTGGTGTTCGTTGGCCTCGTTGAGCATCGAAACCGTGTCAAGCGTCAGGAATGACGCCAGTGCCTCTTTGCTCTTTTGCTTTGGCTGTACAGACGAAAGCATGGAAGACACCATTGCGTGTGCACTGCACCGAAAAAAGATTGACGAGAGCTCGTGCATGTCTGACATTGCGCCAGACCCGGTCACATACTGTGCTTCCTTGAGCGCCGCTCTACTGACTGCCGCATCCGACTTTAAGACCGTATGCCAAGAAGAATCGGCGTCTGAGTATTCGTTGATCTTGTCGGCAAGTGACTTGCACTTCCACGCCGAAATCAGCTGCTGGGCATCTCTCATGTTCCGAATGCGTCGTCTCTTTCTTGAAGGCTGTTGTTGGTCCGCACCCTCTTCTCCAATATCGCATTCTTCTCCTTCTTCGCCTTCTTCGCCTTGATCACCGTCTTGCTCACCGTCTTGTTCGTCGTCGTCGCCAGTGGCTGTGTCGATTTCCATCGAGTCTGCCTTTGGCTCAGCCAACGCCAACAACGAAAACAATAGGGTCTGCGTGGTTTTCAACAAGGACGCATTGCCTTCGTCTTCAACATCACACACGATGCGACGCGAGCAGTTGATTCCAGCACACATGAGAGCCATCTTGGACGACTGGTTGATGTCGTTGCCTCTCAGCATTGAATCTCTAATCTTGAGCATGCTCGAAGCAGCGCTCCTGTGAGAAGCCACTGGAAGAGGAACGTCCAGTGGCCCAGTCAGCTTTTTGTGGACGCGACCGCAAAGAGAATCCAAACTCAAATCTTCAGAGTCCACAGAGGCAGGCACCTCACTATGATCAGACATCAACAAACGCCCCCCCCTTCCGCCAGACACTACACACACACACTACTCCACAACCTCCAATCCGATAGCGCAGCAACGCGGTAAAACACTCAAAGCTGGAGCCCGGGAGCGTTGAGAGCACCCGACGCCGAAGCAAGGTTTGCGGCGTTCTGCATCAAGGCCTGTGAGATGCTAGGAGGGAGCGCGGGAAGGCCAGTATTCGTGTTCAAAATGCTACTGATGAAGTCGTCGGTGTGGTCGTCGGCATGGTCGGCAGGGGGTGCCAGGCTTGCGTATCGTTCGCGAATCGCACGCTCCACCTCTGCTTCGGTGACGTCGACCTCAGGGAAGATGCCGTTTTCGTCCAGAAACTTGCAGCCGTCGACGATGCGGCCAGTAGTCCGCCACTTGCCACCTTCGGCCTCCAGGCCTTCGAGTTCCATGTCGATTACTGCATTGGACAGCGTCAGCTTGTCTCCGTGCACGGTGTTGATTGCGCTGTCGACAGATCCTTTCGCAATCAGGTGGATGACCGTGACTGGGTGTTCTTGGCCGATGCGGTGGACGCGTTTGCTCGTCTGCAGTACCTGCATGGGGCTAAAAGGACGGGAACCCCAGAAGACCACCGCGTTCGCGCCAGGCACGAGGTGAAGACCAGTCCCACCCGCGTTGATTGACATGAGCAACACGGTGTTCGAACCGCCGAGAAACGAGTCGATTGCTTTGGTACGCTTGCTCTGAATCAACGATCCGTCGTACATGATCGTCTCGCCAGCTTCCGGGCAAGTGTTCTTGAGGTAAAACTCGGCGATGCGAAGCAACGACGTATGGCAGGCGGCGACCATGATGCGTTGGAATCCGCGCTCCTTGAGCCTGAGGACAGTGTCGCGGAGAGCCTTGAGAGCGCCACTGTCCACTTTGGCAGCTTCTTCAAAGAGCTCCGGCCGTTGCTTGAGCTCAGTTGCGCCCTTGTCGGCAAGCAACGGAGACACCAGGAACTGCTGCATCGTCTGAAGGTACGCCATCAACTTGTTCATCTCGCTGCGCTGCGCTCGGCCTCCGTTGCGTTCGATGTTGAAGCGCAGGCGTCGCGCGCGCTGGAGCACGTCGTTGTAGTCTAGCACGTGCTCGGCGTCCATGCAGACATCGAAGCTGACCTCCTCGTGAGTGATCGGAGGCAGAGACAAGATGCTGTCATTGGCGCGATCGACATATTTCTGGTTGAAGAGCTTGATGGTCTCCACGTTTACACGGGTTTGCTCCTTGTCCAGAAACCACTGTTCGGGTCCCTTGAGCCCCGAGGCGAGGTCCATTGCCGTTGAAATTCCCATCAAGTCCTTGGGCGAATTGAAGACGGGTGTCGCGGAGAGTCCGACTGATTTCAGTGCCTTGGACGAAACCAGTTCGTGCGCCTTGGTCCACGCGGTTAGTTTGTTTCTCATGAAGTGCCTGCGTTGTGCACACACACACACACACATCAAAGTCAATCGAGTGTGAAATCACATGCACGCGCATGAGGCATGGGGTGTGCAAACTTACAGTTCGTCGATGGCAAACAAGCTGAAACGTGTCTGGAAAATCGGGTGCAGCTCTGTGTTCGGAATGCGGTCCCATTGGCTACACCACTTATTATTCTCGTTGAGGTGGTGCGCCGTGACATACTCATAGCAGCTCGAGAAGGCTCTCCCGACGGTGTCTCGAGACACGATGATGATGGCATGCCGCGCGATGTTCTCCTTGGTCAACTGGCACAGCCGGTTGGTGTGCAGGATTAGCTTAGTGGGGATGTTCAGGTCCTCCACCACTGCGCGGAAC
>Ga0160423_10000901_pt1 | contig 24738 bp, 32 predicted proteins | sample CRUFie14St8metaG_FD_108191 | JGI IMG/M metagenome (GOLD analysis project Ga0160423, IMG submission 108191) | Marine microbial communities from the Costa Rica Dome - CRUD Field 142mm St8 metaG | ecosystem: Environmental > Aquatic > Marine > Oceanic > Photic zone | place: Costa Rica: the Eastern...
AGCATTAACAACAGGAGATTGGTTCCTGTTTAGTGAAACACAGATTACAGTGGACATAGAGTTTGAAGCTATATTTGGAATAAGTTTCCGTGGTGGACTAACTGTACAACAAAGCAGTCAAACATTGGGTGCGCCCACAGGCTGTAAAGCAGAAATGGATGTTACAATTAGTTTAACTGGAGGCTTAGGCGGCGGTCCAGGATACACAATTACATTTAAAAATACAGGACAAGGTTACCAAGTAGGCGACCAGATTGTTGTAAAAGGAAGTCAAATAGGCGGTACTGATGGTCCTACTTTTGGTACAGGAAACGATCTTGTAATTACAGTTAGTGGTGTGGACAGTACAGGTGCTATTACAAACTCTACTGTAGCAGGTACACCAAATACAACACAACGCACATATGTTAGCCGTAAGATTCCAGGTCCAGCATTTGGTAGTTTATGTCAGGGACTAAACACATTTAGCACACATTGTACAAAAGCAAATGGTACATTAAACTTCCAGGGCACACTAAGCCAAGAGCCCACAGATAATGATTTTTATGATGCACGTTTTCCACATATTTGTGGCGGCAACACTGATATACCACTAAGAAGCGATACTGGTACAGCAACAGAACCTATTACAGATGCACATGCAATAGATGGCATGTTTATGTATGTACGATTTAAATTTACTTTAACAACAGGAACAGTTGACAAAATCCTATATAGACGTTAATATAGTACTATGAATGTAGTTCTTGAATACACACGTGGTCTGATTCCTGTGAATTGGAAAACAACAAACACTGGCTGGACCAGTGGCAATTGTCCTATGTGTGTACAAAATGGACAAAGTAGGCCAGATACAAAAGGCAGAGGCGGTTTTTTCTTTGAGGAGGAAAAGTTTCGCTACAACTGCTTTAACTGTGGATACAGTACAGGCTGGAGCGAAGGCAAACAATTAAGCGGACGTCTTAAAAAACTATACAGTGTGTTTGGTGCAGATAGTGCAGACATACACAGATTACAAATAGAACTAATGCGTGAGCGAGATACAGCAGATTTGCTTATGCAAAAGAAAGCAGAAGATGCTCCTATTGTAATTGATTGGCAGGAAATGAAACTGCCAGCAGATAGTCATCCTGTTAAAAACTTTCCTGTTGAAAAACTAGACAGTAAAAGTGTAGAGCAGTTTGTTAAAGCATGTGAGTTTTTAGTAGAGCGTGGACTGGACAATTGGACAGACTGGCACTACAGTACATTTAGTCACTTCCGTAACAGGATTATACTGCCGTTTCGTTACAAAGGCAAAATAGTTGGTTACACTGCACGTTGGATAGGAGATGTTCCAAATAAGGAAACACCCAAGTACTACGTGCAACAGCCCAATCATTTTGTATTTGGATTGGATCGCACAAAAGATAAAAAGATAACTATTGTTACAGAAGGACAATTAGATGCAGTGTGTATAGATGGTGTCGCTATAGGCGGCAACAAAATGAGTCTTACACAAAGTAAAATAATTGAAAAATACTGTAACCAAGTCATACTACTTCCTGATGCTGATTCAGCAGGCAGAGGATTAGTTAGGCAAGCAATACAACGTGGATGGAAAATTAGTTTTCCACCCTGGGATCCTGATGTCAAAGATGCAAATGATGCTGTACAAAAGTATGGTAAACTTTTTACAGTTAAAAGTATTTTAGACAGTAGTATAGATAATAGTACAAAGGCAGAAGTTATGGCAAAAGGTTACTGCAAATGATGAGAAGGTCCAGTTGCTATGCAGGCAAGAACAGAAATTATGAACCTATATGGTATGATGCGGATTATGATGTGAAACCCATAAGTGCTTATACAGATATAGAACATAGAAAAACGGAACATTTTGCGTGGATTCCAACACGTAGCGATTTTGGCTCGCTTATTTGGATGAAAACGTGTATAATAGTAGAACATTATATAACAATTAATGGGACACATAAACAATTAAAACAAACAAAATATTCAGTGAGTGAGTATATAGAAGCTAAGTTAAAAGGCGAAGTAGAAGTTGGCAGAAGATTATAATTTAGAATTACAAAAACTGTATTTGGAATTTTTGCAAGCGGACAGAGAGTTATTTGTCCGTTGCAATGCTATTTTAAATGCAGATTATTTTGACAGAAGTTTGCGTGGTGCAGTGCGTTTTATGCAAGAGCATGTAGAGAGCTATGGTGAGATGCCTACGCTAGAGCAAATGAAAGTAAAGGGTAGCGTAGAGCTACAGGATTTACGTGATACAACAGCGGCACATCAGGACTGGTTCCTGGATGAGTTTGAGAAGTTTTGTAGACACAAAGGATTAGAAAAGGCAATTTTAGCAAGCACAGACAAACTTGAAGCAGGAGAGTATGGCAGTGTAGAAAAACTTGTTAAAGATGCAGTACAAATTGGACTTGCAAAGGACTTGGGTACAGACTATTGGTTGGATCCGGCGGCAAGGTTACAAATTATTAAAGAACAAAAAGGCGGTGTTAGCACAGGCTGGAAAACATTTGATAAGTTTTTATATGGCGGCTTTAACAGAGGCGAGCTAAACATTTTTGCAGGTGGTAGTGGTAGTGGTAAAAGTTTGTTTATGCAAAACTTGGCACTAAACTGGGTGCTGGCAGGCTTTAATGTTGTGTATGTTAGTTTAGAGCTCAGTGAAGAGCTGTGTAGCATGCGTATGGATAGTATGCTTACTGGTTACAGTACACGTGATTTGTTTAAGAACATGGATGATGTAGATTTAAAATTACGTATGCAAAGTAAAAAAGCAGGCAAACTACAGGTTGTACAACTGCCAAATGGATGTAACGTAAATGACTTGAAAGCATATTTAAAAGAATATCAGATACAACATGGTGTTACAGTAGATGCAATGTGTGTGGATTACTTGGACTTGATGAGCCCTGCAGGTAAAAAAGTAAGTGCAAGTGATTTGTTTATTAAAGACAAATATGTAAGTGAAGAATTGCGTAACTTTGCAATAGAACAAAATGTATTGTTTGTTACTGCATCGCAGTTAAATCGTGCAAGTGTTGATGAAGTAGAATTTGATCACAGTCATATTAGTGGTGGTATTAGTAAAATTAATACAGCAGATAATGTTATTGGTATTTTTACAAGCAGAGCTATGCGTGAGCGAGGCAGAGCACAAATACAATTTATGAAAACACGTAGCAGTAGCGGTGTAGGACAGAAGTTGGATTTAGACTTTAACATAGAAAGTCTTCGTATTACAGATTTAGATGAAGATGAGTTAGAGGATAATAATAATGGAACTAGTGCAATTTATGATAAATTAAAACGACAGAGCGAGAATAAAACGGCTGTTGGTATTAGTCAAACAAACAACATCGTAGAGTCCGCCGTGCATAATACAGATAAACTCCGTAGCATATTAAAGCGGGCTGAATAATTATTTTTCGTTTGAGGGTTCTTCTTCTTGACTATCTCCTGTAGTAATTTTTGTTTTAAAACGCTGATATATGCTCATGTCACTGGTAATTAAATCAGTGAGGGTACCCAGCATATTCAGTAACACATCTCTCTGTGCCGGAGTTGGAATTCGTCCTGCGCCCATAGTCACCATTGCCTGCCTCACTAGTCGAACATCTTCTTCTGGTACAAGCCCATCTTTTGCCAATATCACAAGTTTGCTCAACTGTGCATTGTCCATGCTATCGTTTTCTTCTATTTCACGGAGTCTATCAATAGTTAGACGAATACTTTCTGCGCTTTCTGACATTATTATCTCCTTCATAACTAATTATCACTTTAAGCTAAATACCATTAACAAAAGGGCAAGATTATGAAAAAACGTACAAGATCTATCCTAGAAGAGATTAACAGTATAGGCGATCAGCATGATCGCAAATATCTTGTTGAGAATACTGCTAGTAACGTTATTGCAAGTGCAAGTAATTTAATTCGTCTAATTAATGAAACTTATGATGCAGAACAAAGTAATGATCTTATTAAACGTTTAATTAATAGCATAAGAACACAAGACCCTAATAAGTTTACAAGAGGAATTAGGAAGGCTAATGAAAGTAAAAGACATACTGGGCGTAAACCCTGATAAGAAAAAACATCGAGGTCCACGCAAGCCTAGAATTAAAGGACGTAATTTACGTGAAGGCGGAAGTATGCCTGGTGTGGGAAGTATCCACATCAGTGAAATAGAACCTACTCTTGCAAAACTAGAAAAAGAACTTGGCCTAGACCTACGTAATTTTACATTAGGTAGTGTAGGCAAGAAAGAATTTAGTGGCGATATTGACATTGCAATTAATTTAAAGCCTGAGCAACTAGATGACTTTGGTAAAAAACTACAGTCAGCACCTAGTATAAAAGACATGAAAAAAACTAGTGTGTTTATGACATCAGTTGATATTGTTGGTTATGACGGCAACAAAACAAAAGATGGAATAGAACGCACAGGTAAAGTACAAATTGACTTTATGCCCGGCGATCCAGGTTGGATGAAAACCTACTACCATGCACCACACGAAAAAGACAGCAAGTATAAGGGTGTTTTCCGTAACATCATGATTGCCAGTATTGCGGGCAGATTAAATGTGGTATCAAGTGACGCAAAAACAGATGATGGTCGTCCGCTGGAACAGGAACGCTGGATGTGGAGCCCTGCAGATGGTTTAATTCGTGTTAAGCGTACACCAGTGCCTAAAAAGAATGGCGAAGGCTATACTAAGAAAAATGCAAATACAATTATAGACGGGCCTTATAAAAATGCAGATGAGATTGCAAAACAATTAGGCTTGACAAGTGGTAAAGATTTGTATAGTTTTGAGACATTATGGAGTGCAATTAGCAAAAAGTATGATAAAGATACAGTTGCAAAAATTGCAGATGATTTTGCAAATAACAAAGCAGTACAAGACATAGGCATACCTGATGAGATTTCGTGAACTAATTACAGAAAATAAAAAGCCTTTACATGAAAGAGCTGAAGCACGTATCCAACATTTGGAGGATATGGTAATTTTTGGCGGCAGTAAAGGCGCACGTAAAGCATTAGATACACTAGAGCAAATGGAAAGCAATCCCAAAAGTATTACTGTAAAGTGGGACGGTTCTCCAGCAGTTATATTTGGTAGAGATGCACGTGGCGAATTTGTTTTAACAGACAAAGCAGGATTTAGTGCAAAAAAATATGACGGTATGACTAAAAGTGCTGAAGCATTAATGAGCATGTTGGGCAATCGTGGAGATGGAAATCCAGACGAAGGACGTAAAGCATTTATACAAAACATGGGTAATGTGTTTAAAGTATTTGAAAGTGCAGTGCCAGATAACTTTAGAGGTTACATGTGGGGCGATTTGTTATATTACAAGACACCACAAGTAGACGAAGGAGACTTTGTATTCCAACCACAAAAAGTTATGTATCGTGTCAAAACTAACAGTGATATAGGCAAGCGTATTGCACGTAGTACAGCAGGTGTTGTTGTGCATTATATGCTGGGCCTGGACGGCAGTAGGGAAGTAGCAGATGCAAAAATGCTAAACGAAGGTGCATTGTTAGTAATGCCTCCTGTAACTGCACAACAGCCTCCTAAAATAGACAGAAGCATTTTTACAAAAGCAGAAAGCATGTTACAAAAACACGGCAGTAACATAGATAAGATATTAGATCCAAATACACTTACAGCATTAAAACTAAAAGACTTGTCAGATATATTTTATGCATATATTAACTTTAAAACTAAAACACGTAGTTTAGATAACTTAGCAAAAGAATTTGTTGATTGGCTTACAGGCAGTAAAGTTAGTGGTGTAAAGCAAGAACGTATTAAACAACACATAGGCAGTGAAGCAGTAGCGTTTCAGGGCATGTGGGATATTGTTACAAGTATTATGCAAGCAAAAAATGATGTTATTGCACAACTAGATAATCAGGATGCAGATGTAGAAGCATACTTGGATGGACAGCGTGGTGGCGAAGGTTATGTTATAGGCAAAGGCGATGCAAAATTAGTAAATCGCAGTGGCTTTAGTGCAGCTAATCTTAACAAGCAAAAGTAAGGATAAATATTAGCATGGAACAGAAATACACTAGAACAGAATGGGCATCAATGGAAGGTGGACACACTGTTGAGCCACGTGAAAAAAAGTTTAGTTTTGTAAGAGACTTAAATGAAAGTCGAGAATACAGAACACGTCAGCAAGTACGTAATCATAATGCAAGACAAATTGCAGATCATGCTTTTATTGATTTATTAACTTTATACATTTTATACAACGAGTATAAATTTAGTGTTGTTGCTATTAGATATGCAACACGCACAATGATGTACAGTAACTTCAAAGGTTACAGACAAAACGGAACAGACTTATATATGACTATGCACTTGTTAAGCAGTGGTAATGCTGATAATTTAGCAGGTGGACGTAGTGATGATGCGCTACTTGGTAAAATTAATTTTCCAGAACAAAAAATCAAAGCATATTTAAATGGTATGAAAATGAACCGTTTAAGTCCTAGTGTAGCAAGAATGACTCTACAGGATGTAGAGAGAAAATTTATGATTACAACTAGTGGATATCGTAGTGCAAGACGTCTTGCACAAGATTGGCCAAAGTTAAATGAAACACAAAGAGCACTTGTAGTAACACGTTTGTTACAATTTTATAGAACAAATGCACGTAGAAGTGAACTTTTTGGATTTTTACAAGACTTAGCACGTACTAGAAAATTAGAAATACGTAACGCACATAATGCTGAAAAACCCAGAAGCATAACTGCAAAAACTGCCGCCGCTGCTGTAGCAATGGGCGCAGGTGCATATGCTGGATACCAAATGGGTAAAGCGGCCTCTGATGCAATACTAAAATAAAGGAGATCGAGATGCCAACACAAGTACATGGCACTGGAAGACCTGGAGAACATTTAACAGGCGACATAGAATATTTCACCGCTTATACCCTAGTGGACACAACAGACAGCGGAATAACAGACCCAAATAGCAGTAATACAAAAGGCTATAATCAATCACAAAATTTAAATGTATTGTTACAATTAACAGGCTTGAGAGCCCAGCCTATTGTTAGTAGCGTATTAAAGCGTGAAAATCAAGACATGGCAGACTATAGTTTTGGTAGTGCATTTAGTGGAACTGAAACAATATGGATTGTAAAATTTGCAACAGAGTACAAAGGTGCGTGGGCAAACGCAGGCGACAACACATATCATTTGGTTGAGGATTGTAACGGTGTAGCAGTAACAACAGGTTTAGACGATACAGCAACACTTGCAAGTAACAGTTTTGACACCAAAAATGCAACAAACAAAAACCTATATTTTGTACGTAACGATAATTTATAAGATATTTTAATACTATTGTAGTATAGACTAAATATTGTTGTAGGTATATTACTTACATTAGGCAATATAAGGGCAAACATAGGCAACAAATCAGGCAACATACAAACTCACTATTAAAGAATTACAGAAGTAATTGATTTATAGGTAACGAGAAATATGTCCGAACTGGAAAGAACAAATTTAGAAGCCCACGTTGATCTTTGTGCAGAAAGGTACAAGGGATTGGAAACACGTCTGGATAACGTCGAGAAAGCAGTCAAGGATCTCCACAGTGAGATGCGCAGGATGCATGACGAAAATATGAAAGCAACCCAATCAACTAACAAAATAATGTTAGGTGCTGCGGCAACTGTGGCGGCCGGTATTTTAAGCACTATTATTGTAATACTAATGAACTAGTTACAAAAAAATTTTCTTTAAACTCCGTATCCGTGTAAAAAGATAAATATCATTAGGAGTTTTTGTATGCATTTAACCGAATTATTAGATGATCCAGTTGTTGAAGCAAAACTAGTGTGGGCTCGCAAAGGAAAGCAGTTAACACGTAAGTTTCGCTGTACAGTTGGTAAACGTGCGGGCAGAGTTGTAAGTAAACCCACACAGTGTAGCGCACCAATAGATCTAAAAAAACGTTTTACGCTTAAAAGAACCAAAGCAATTAAAGGTGCCCGTATGGCACGTAAGGCTAGGAGAACTAAAAAGTTTAACCCAGCCAGTAGAATGGTACAGAAGTTGAATAAAAAATGAGATTACTTGAAGGTTTAGAAAAATACGGACATCAAATGCATCTTGCACTAAGTGCAATGATGAAAGACATGTATAATATGGATATTACAGATGATAAAGCACGTGAAATTATTGATACACTTGCACTAAGTGATATGCTTAAATTAGATACTGCAATTGATGACAATGATAATGCTACAATTATGGATATGCTGGGCAAATATATGGATGTTAAAGAGTATAGTTTACCAGGACGTGGCGGAAGCCTAACTAGTCAAGCAAGCTCAAGACCAACTAGTAGTAAAAACCCTGGTACTACTAGTACAACAACAATGAAAAAACCTGTCGCTGGAGGAAATGTAACCGCAACTGGCGGAGCAGATGAAATAGATCAGGATCAGATGGATGCAGAGAAAGAAATCGCAGATAAACAAAAAGAACTTGACGATCTAAAAAAGAAGGCAGGCGTAAAATGAGAACGTTTACAGTCAGTGGTGGAATAGAAACTTTTGTAACACTTAATGAGGGCAAGTGGCTGGAAAAGCACAGTGCTGATATAGTTTACAAGACTGACTTATCTGAACGTGAACAATACATGGCAAAACAGTTATGTAAAAAAGGTATTTTAAACTTACATGTAAGAGAAGGTAAAACATTTTATACAAGAAATGTAAACAGGGTAGTATCATGAAAATAGACAGTATACTTTTGGAAAAGTTTGACGTAACCACTACATCAAGTGCGAAAAGTTTAGTGGAAAAAAGCAAAACTGATGCAGAACTTGCAATGGCAATTGCAACTACACGTACTAAAAACGGAGTACAAATAGGTAATTACCTAGTGGAAAAACAACTGTTTAATATTAGTGGACTTAAAAAGAATTATTATAATATAATAGATACTGAACAAGAAGAAGTCTTGTACAGTGAATTAGCAATGTTTGAAAGTGTTATGGGCATTGTTAAAAGATTGCTAACAAGTAATAACACACAAAAAATTGATGTTATTGCAAAATTAGACGAAGAATATGACCGTAATTTGCTAGAAGCATATGGTTATAAACACAGACTAAAAAATACAGAGAATGATATGAAACGTGATGTTTACGAAGCCAAGTATAGTAATGCTATGGCTAAAGTAAAAGACACAAAACATAGAATACTCAAAACACTATAAATACAATATAATGTAAACGGAGATCAACAATGTTTTTACAAGATTTAGATACAAAAGAACAAAAGTTCGACAAAATCCAAAAGTATCTTGAAGAAAATTACGGATATGAAATGGACATGAGTGCTATGGATGCAGACAAAGTTGCTGGCATCATTAAAAGCACAACAGACAAAATGAAAGTAACCGAGGATGCAAAAGAGTATACTCGCTTACACATGATTGCAGAAGGCCTAAAACTATGGACACCTGCACCAATGCAAACAGAACTTACAGAAGTAGTTACAGAAGCTGCAGACGAAGAAGCTGTTGAGCAAGCAAAAGTTATTATTGCGGCACAAGAAATGAATGACGCATTACAAAAAATGATCGAAGACACAGCAGAAATGCAAGTACAAGATCTTATTCCACTAGTAGATGCTATGAAAGCAGAACTAGGTATGGAACAAGCAGAAGCATTTAACGCATCAGTAGATTCAGCACTAGGCGGACTAGTAGATGCACTTAAATCTGCAAAAGAAGGTGTAGAAAATGCAATCCTATCAGCACAAGGAATGGGTCCTGCTACTGATATGGAAATGCCTGCAATGGATCCAGAAGCACCTAGCGACATGGACATGGACGGCATGGATGCAGATGCTCCAGATGACGATGATTTTACAGGTGATGATGCCGCTGCTGATGCAGAGGGCGAGCCAGAAGGTCGTGAAATGAAAGCCGAAGCGGCTGACATTTTTGACCAGATGTTAGAAGATCTTCAAGCAAAAGTAAATGCAAATGGAGAAGTAAGTCGTAAAGATCTAGAGGAAGCACTAGCACAGTTTCGTGAAGGCAAGTAATGAGATATAAGCAACTAATTGAAAGTTATGAGGACGAATTAAGAAGTGCTATTGTTAATATACTTACAGCAATTAATGCTGAAGGTATTGACACAATTGACACTGACCAGCTTATTATTGATCTCCAAGCGCAAGGGTTTAGTGTAGACAAAAATAGTATTTTTAAAACTCTCGAATTACTTCCAATAGTTGCCAATGCTACAAGTCAAACTATTAACATACGTAGTAATGATGTTACTAGAGCAACCGACGCCGAAACAAAAGACAAAGAAGGCAAAAAAATTGACGCATTAGCACAGAAACATGCTAAAAAGGACCTAGGATTATGACATTTTATTTAAACAAAACAGAAGCAAGAATACACGGACGCAACAATTTAACAATATTTGATGAAGTACACGACATTATGCGTAAAGTAATTGTTGCTAGTGATGCTGGGTCTTATGATCTTACTATAACTGATACCACTATGACATTAGCAACGCCAACAAGTCAAGTAACAGGTACAGTTAGCAATCCAACAATAACAGGCACACCAACAGTAATAATTGCAGGTGCAACAATTACATTGGGTACTAGCGGAACAACCCTAAATGCTGTTATTGCTGATATAAATGACGCCGGCGTGACAGGGTTAGTAGCAAGCAAAGACGCAAGCAATAACCTTGTATTAAGTTATACACACAGTCCAAGTAACTGGAGCCTAGCAATAGGTGCTGGTACTGCAAACACTGCACTAGGCTTAACACAAACTACAGTAAGTCCTACAAATCCTGTAAGTGTAGATTATTATAATGTATGGACAGGCGGTTTAACTAATCGCAAGTATGATGATGAAATGACACAAGTTATCAAGTACTTTACAAACTTGGGTTATAACATTGTTCAGCAAAAAAATACACTTACTAACAGTACATTTAAATGGGTAATTTTTTGGTAAAAAAGTCTAGACATTCAAGCACTTAGGTGCTATACTTAAACAATGTTAACTTTAAATTACAAGTACCCATATAAAGAAATCAAACGCAAAAAAGTAAACGGAAAACGCCTGTATGAAACAGAATCAGGCGCTTTGCCATCTGTGACAACCATATTGGATAAAACAAAGCCTAGGCAAAAACGTATTGCACTAGCAAACTGGAAAAAGCGTGTAGGCGAGAAGCAAGCACAAAAAATTGTTACAGAAGCGGCAAGCACTGGAACTTATATGCATGCGATACTGGAAGCATGGGTGTTAAACGAAGAATATTCTGGAGAAAGCACTGTACAAAGTCGTATGATGGCAGAAGTTGTAAAAAACAACACACAAGCAGACATAGACGAAGTATGGGGTAGTGAAGTCAATTTATATTATCCTGGATTGTATGCAGGTACCACAGACTTAGTTGGTGTTTACAAAGGCAAGCCTACTATTATGGACTTTAAACAAACTAATAAGCCTAAAAAACGAGAATGGATTGACGACTATTTTATGCAGGGTGCGGCTTATGGATTAGCACACAACGCATTATATGAAACAAAAATTGAAAACATAGCTATCTTTATGTGTAGTAGAGATTGTGAATGGCAATTGTTTGAGGTAAGCGCAGAAGAATTTCCTGATTGGGAACAAAAATGGGCAAAGCGAGTAGAACAATTTTACGATCAAAGCTAAATATGGATAGCGAGGATTAAAAATATGACAGATACAAGAATTAGCAAAATTCAAGTTCGCAGAGGCAACATGGCAGACCTTCCTATATTAAGTGAAGGCGAGTTAGGCTATGCACTTGATGCAAGAAGAATTTTTATTGGTAACAGTACACATGCTGTAGGAACTGGAGATGGAAACGAAACTTCATTCATAGTACCAACAAGTAGTGCGTATCCGTTAGCAAGTGTATATAGTCCACGCTTTTATCTAGACGGTAATGAAGTAGGTGCAAACGAGTACACAGTTACAAGCACAACTGTAACATTTAGTACTGCGCCTGCCGCTAACGTTGCAATCACAATGCGATGGAATAGCGAACTTGTTGTACGTAATAATCTTATTACACCTCCTACTATAGAACTTGGTGCTAATCAAGCGGCAGGTACTGGAACAGGATTTAGTTTTAGTACAACAGCTCACAATACACTTTTTATGAATTACAGTGTAAAACTAGGTGCAGGAACTGGATATAGAGTAGGAAATCTAAGAATAGTTGTTGACTCTAGTGCAGGAACATATTATATTGATGATCAGTACAATAACTTGACCAGTAGTATGGGACTCACATTTGCAGGTAATATCACTAACAATGTATTCGAGCTTACATACGAAAACACAGAATCATCAGCGGCAACAGTTTATTACACGTTTGAATTGTGGAAAATGTAAATCAGTTAAGAACCATGTGGTTTGACCCTCCTCAAAGGCGCCTTGCGTCTTGGCGAGAGTTTCGAAAAAGTTTGGACACAAGTGATATAGAAGATACTTGTGTACGTATTTTTAGTTGGTGGAGTTATGCTCCACTGGCTGCAATAAGCATTGATCCCTATGATGTGCGTACTTGGCCCAGTGTTTGGGAAATGTTACACAGAGGAGATTTTTGCAAATTTAGTACTGCAATTGGCATGAGCTACACGTTTTTTTATATTGACGAAAAGTTAAAAAATAATATACTAAGAGTGTACGATCATGTAAATTCAGATATATATACGACAACCCTTATTGACAATAAGTGGTTATTAAATTATAACATGAGCTCGGTTGCTAAGTGGACAGAAGTTCAAGACAAACTCACAGTACAGGAGTCTTGGACATGCAAAACAATTGTGGAAGCCACAAAGCATCATGAAGCAGTATAACAACAGATTAGGTAGAAGTAGATGAGTGATATTCAAGTAATAAAAAGAAATGGCGACAAAGAGTCGCTAAACATAGAAAAACTTCACAAGGTAGTTTTTAACGCATGTGAAAACATAAGTGGCGTAAGTGCAAGTGAAGTAGAAATAAAATCACAAATTCAATTTTACAACGGTATACAAAGTAGCGACATCCAGGAAACACTTATCAAAAGTGCGGCAGATTTAATCTCAGAAGAAACTCCTAACTATCAGTGGGTAGCAGGACGTTTGATTAACTATCATTTGCGTAAAATGGTATATGGAGATTTTACACCCTGGCATATTTTGGACCTGATTAAAATGAATGTACAACGTGGTTTTTATGATCCAGCATTGCTGGAAGATTATACTGCTGATGAATGGGACATTTTAAACAATTACATTAAACATGCACGTGATGAGGAAATTAGTTTTGTAGGTATGGAACAATTCCGTGGAAAGTATCTAGTACAAAACCGTGCAACAGGACAAATATTTGAAACGCCACAAATGGCATACATGCTTATTGCGGCAACATTGTTTAGTGATTATGCAAAGGACGAACGTATACGTTGGGTAAAAGATTATTATGATGCAGTAAGCACATTTGATATCAGTTTGCCTACACCAGTAATGGCAGGTGTACGTACTCCACAAAGACAGTTTAGCAGTTGTGTGTTAATTGAAACAGACGATAGTTTGGATAGTATTAATGCTACTAGTAGTGCAATTGTAAAATACGTTAGCCAAAAGGCTGGTATTGGCGTAGGTGCAGGCAGTATTAGAGCTATAGGTAGCCCTATACGTAAAGGAGATGCAACACATACAGGTGTTATTCCGTTTTACAAAATGTTCCAAGCGGCTGTTAAAAGTTGTAGCCAAGGTGGTGTGCGTGGCGGTGCCGCTACACTTTACTATCCTATTTGGCATTTAGAAATAGAAGATTTACTTGTTCTCAAGAACAACAAAGGAACAGAGGACAACCGGGTGCGTCACTTGGACTATGGTGTGCAGTTTAATAAACTGATGTATGAGCGTCTTATTCAAGGTGCTGATATAACACTTTTTAGTCCTAGTGATGTGCCGGGTCTGTATGAAGCCTTTTTTGCAGATCAGGACAAGTTTAAAGAGATATATGAAAAAGCAGAGCGTACAACAAAAATACGCAAAAAGACTATACCAGCGGCAGAGCTGTTTAGTGCATTTATGGAAGAGCGCAAAAACACAGGGCGTGTGTACTTAATGAATGTTGATCATGCAAACGATCACAGTGCGTTTGATAAGCATCAAGCACCAGTACATCAAAGTAACTTGTGTTGTGAAATTAATTTGCCCACTAAGCCACTACAACAGATTGATGATCCTGAGGGAGAAATTAGCCTTTGTACATTAAGTGCAATTAATTGGGGTAACTTACGTAACCCTGCAGACTTTGAAAAGCCATGTACACTTGCTGTACGTGGACTAGATGCACTGCTGGATTATCAAAAGTATCCAGTGCTAGCGGCAGAAATGAGTACAATGAAAAGACGCCCGTTAGGTATTGGTATTATTAACTTTGCTTATTGGCTAGCAAGAAACGATACAAACTATCAGGAACCAGATCTTAACTTAGTTGATGAATGGGCAGAAGCCTGGAGTTATTATTTGATCAAAGCAAGTGCTGATCTTGCGGCTGAAAAAGGAGCATGTCCAGGAACACCTGAAACACATTATGGAAACGGTGTAACACCGAATCAAACTTACAAGAAGGATGTAGACGAACTCGTACCTCATATGGAAAGAATGCCATGGGACGATTTAAGAGAGCAACTAAAAAGAACGGGGATTCGCAACAGTACGCTAATGGCTCTGATGCCCGCAGAGACCAGTGCCCAAATTAGTAACAGCACCAACGGTATTGAACCTCCTAGAAGTTTTGTAAGTGTAAAGCAAAGCAAGCACGGTGTGTTAAAACAGGTTGTTCCTGGCATACATAGACTAAAAAGCAAATATGATTTACTTTGGGATCAAAAGAGTCCTGAAGGATATTTAAAAATTATGGCTGTGCTACAAAAGTACATAGATCAAGGAATAAGTGTAAATACAACATACAATCCAACATTTTATGAGGACGAAAAGATTCCGTTAAGCGTAATGCTACAACACTTGATTATGTTTTACAAATATGGTGGAAAACAGTTATACTATTTTAATACATTTGATGGACAGGGAGAACTGGATATCAATGCAGACGAACAAGAATTACCTGCAGGTGAGCAGGACGATGAAGATTGCGAAGCATGCGTAATATAAGGAGTAGAATCAATGAGCGTATTTAATGCACAAAAAGAAGGACATCACACAGAAGCTTTAGCGTTTTTAGACCCTGAAGGCGGTGTAGATATCCAACGTTATGATACACTAAAGTATCGTAAGTTTGATCAGTTAACTGACAAACAACTTGGTTTCTTTTGGAGACCAGAGGAAGTAGATATTTTAAGAGATGCAAAAGACTTTAAAGACCTAAACGAACACGAAAGACACATTTTTACCAGCAATTTAAAACGCCAGATTCTACTAGACAGTGTCCAAGGTCGTGCGCCTGCTGAAAGTTTTGGAAGCCTTGTAAGTATTCCTGAATTGGAAAACTGGATTATTACATGGACATTTAGTGAAACAATTCACAGCCGTAGTTATACGCATATTATTCGCAACGTTTACAGTGACCCTAGCAAAGTATTTGATGAAATGCTAGAGCTAAAAGAGATTGTAGAATGTGCAGATGACATCAGCAAGTATTATGATGAGCTTATTGAACTAGGCGGTTACTACAATCTGTTAGGCGAAGGCACACATACTGTAAATGGTAAAAAAGTTGTAGTAAACAAATACGAGCTTAAAAAATCCCTTTACAAAACTATTATGAGTGTTAACATTTTGGAAGGCGTGCGTTTTTACGTGAGCTTTGCATGTAGTTGGGCATTTGCTGAACTTAAAAAGATGGAAGGCAATGCTAAAATTATTAAACTTATTTGTAGAGACGAAAACCTACACCTAGCAAGTACACAATATTTGCTAAAAGTTCTACCAAAAGACGATCCAGATTATGCACAAATTGCAAAAGAGGTAGAAGAAGAAATGGTACAAATGTTTGTAGATGCAGTTGACCAGGAAAAAGAATGGGCACATTACTTGTTTAAAGATGGCTCAATGATTGGTCTAAACGAAAAACTACTAAGTGATTTTGTAGAGTGGATTGCAAACAAACGTATGACAGCCGTGGGACTAAAAAGTCCTTACAGTGTACCACAACAAAGTCCACTACCCTGGACACAAAAATGGATCAGTGGAGCAGACGTACAAGTTGCACCACAAGAAACAGAAATTAGTAGTTACGTAATTGGCGGCGTTAAAAAAGATGTAGACACAAATACATTTTCAGGACTGAGCTTATGATAAACGTAGTTGTTTACAGTAAAACAAATTGCCCTTATTGTGTAATGGCAAAACAACTACTTAAAAAGAGTAACATCGAATTCACTGAAAAACTAATCGGTGTAGATGTTACTCGAGAACAACTCATGGAAGTTGCGCCTAATGCAAGAACTGTACCGCAAATTGTAATCAACAATCAAGTTATTGGTGGTTATAATGAACTAATATCGTACATGGAAAATACTAATTTTAACGGAACAGGATACACACTATAATGTTACTAGACGTAAGAAAAACTGGCGATGTAGTCGCCCTTAAACTAATGAGCGGAGAAGAGGTAGTTGGAAGTTTTCAGTCTGATGCTGATAACAAAATTACCCTTCGCAAGCCATTAGCAATGGCTTTAACACCACAAGGTCCTGCGCTAGCACCTTGGATTGCAAGTGCTGATATCGAAATTACCAGTAACTTTGATATAAACAAGGATCATGTTGTAACAATGGTTAAAGCACACAAACCTATTGCAGACGCCTATACACAAGCAACAACAGGCATAGATATGAGTCTGCAAGGCACAGGTATTACTCCCAGATAAATATACTTAACTAGGAGAATATAATGCCAGTAGTTCACAGAGATACAGATGCCCGAAGTTGTGGCGCACAAACACAGGCCGCTAATCCAAATGTATACACAAACAATTTACTTACCGCTGTAAACGGTAATCCAAATACTCATGGCGGAGGCGAGCTAAAAGCCGCTAATCCTAATGTGTATATAGGAGGAGTATTAGTAGTTGTAGATGGCAATAGTGCCGCGGGTGATTCCTATTGCCCTATACCAGGAGGCTCCCATTGTAATCCTAAAGCAGAGGGCGGAAGCAGTAATGTTTGGATAGGGGGTTAGTGAATGTCTGTAGACTTTCCCAACGGCGTTGCAAGTGTAAACGAATACTTAGATACTAGACATCATGTTAAAACTGATGTAACAGGTCAAGTAGGCGACAATGCAAAAATAGTTGTAAAGAGCGAATATGATTACACAATGCGTGAAATCATATGTAACCTGTTGGCAGGAAGAGGACTTAAACTTCCTAACTTACAAGTATGTTTAAGTGTCAATTTAAAAGCAATCTTAAACACACCAGGTATTCAGCAAGAATTATTAGATGCACTAGATGATTTAGACAAACAGTTTGATGAATTTATGGATCACACAAATATAGAAAATGTGTTGGGACGTATTAATAAAGCTCTTGCAGAAGTAACACAAATTGCAAACATGATTAACTTCTGTGCTACACCAGTTGATCCTATTGCAATCCCCAATGTACTAGAACAAACAATGGATAGTTTTTTAGGTTCTGGTAAAAGTTTAATTAATCAAATAGGTAATATGGTTCCAGATAAAGTAGGAGGATGTCTTGCTTTTGATGGTAATGAATTTAATTTAAACTTGTTTAGTGGAGGAATACTAGGAGATCTAAGTGCAGACTGGCTAAGAGTAAAAGGCGGACAACTTACACAAAACGAATTAAGTGCATTTAGTGCAAGAATAAACAGTATTAAAGATGATTTTAAAAGCCTAATAGACAGAGAAAATAGTGTATTAGGAACAGAAAAACTTGGCGGTAGTAGCCATGCAAACGACACTGATACTAATGCAAGTATTAACACAGGCATGGGTGTATTGCACAATGCTGAAGAAGCTGGCATACAAGGTAACACAAGGATTGCAAGTTTAATTAAAGCATTATACGACAAGTTTGCAGGATATCCTGTTGTAGATGCAGATGGAAATGTTTACAACAATATATTTGAACTAATACTAGAACCAGGTATGCTGGACTTGTTACGTGCAGACATAGATCCTAGTCCAGATATTAGTGCAACACAGCCAGTATTTAATTACTGTGGAGAAGTTGTAGGATATACTACAAGTTTTGATCAAACAAGTCCCAAAGAAAGTACAGGAGATATTCCTGTTGACCCCAATAGTCCAGGCTTTAATGCTGGAGGCTTCCCTACTAATGCAAGCGGAGGCACTACAGGAGTTGGTGGCACAACAGTAATTAATAGTACAACAATTAGTGGCGGAGAAATTTTTATTGTGGGCAGTGAAGCCGCACAATTAAACTTAACATTAAAAGAAAGCGACATTGTTGTAAGAACAGACTTGGGAATAAGTTTTGTAAAAAATGCACAAAGCACAGGAACAATGGCAGATTTTACACAACTTGCTATTCCTTTTGATCAGTTTGTACAAAATTTAGATAAAGAAACCGGCAGTGGTATTGTTGTTAAAGATGGTATTTTTAGTAAAACCAGACAAATTGTACCCACAAGCGGACAACTTATTATTAATAATCAGAACGGCACAGCCGGCGATATAGAAATTGGTATGGCAGAAAATCCAGTGTTACCTGGTACAAAAGCCGTACAAATACCACGTGGTACAACAAACCAAAGACCAAACACAGAACCAGGAGAGATGCGTTACAATACAACTGTAGACGCATACGAAGCATATTTTGGTGGCGCCAATGCAGGTTGGCGTAGTTTTGCCACAGGCAGTAGCAGTGTAAACAATGCAAGTAACCTTGGAGGCGGACAGGGTGTTTTTGTACAAAACAACAACGGAAACTTGGAATTCAAGAGTCTGTTAAGCACAGGTGCAGTAACACTTACAACTAACAATGCAACAATAACAATTGGAGATGATCTTACGTTAGTTGCAGTTGGTACTGGCGAAAGTCTTATAAAGCAAAGAAACATAAATGCATTGGAGTTTAAATCTGTAAAAGCAGATAATAACATTACAGTAAGCAGTACACCTGATGAAATAACAATTAGTGGCGATACCACTATAAAGAAAACAACAGTTCAAACAACAGATGCCAATTACACTGAAGCACTGTTTAATAGCTCTAGAATAGCGCCTGACAACAACCAAAGCTGGTTTATAACTGTTACTGCTATAGGACGCAGAACAAATGGTGTTGGTACTATGGCTATAAAACGTGAAGCAGTAGTTGATAATACTAACGGAAGTGTTACAATTGTAAGTGATGAAGGCAATAGTGTTGTTTACAACAACAATGTACAAAGCAATTGGGAACTAGTGTTTTATGACAACAACAACGATTTTAGAATTTTTGTTAAGGGCGAAGCAGGAAACGACATAAACTGGGCAGTAAAAGTAGACTTTTTACCAGTTTCATAACTTTATACAATAAAAACAAAACTTTTTGCTTGACATGTATAGTGCTTTACTGTATATTCTATATATTGCGTGGTATGAACTACCGCGACCGAAGTAACATATATACAATAGAGGTATAAAATGAGAAGCGCATTATGTGATGACGGAAAGCGCCGCATGATTGCAAAAGTTGAGGTACCAGTTGATGGTACTGAAATTGCAACATATGCAATGGGTCATCCAACTATGAAAGAATATGCAAACCCTATGCATGGCATAGAAAAATTAAATAAACGCCAGATATATCAGCTGGCAAAAGACACTATTAGAGAATTCGGCATACATGTGCCTTATGATATAGTTAGTGAACGTTGGAAAGAACAACACAGACAACGTGTAACTAATTATGTTGTAGAGATGTTTCCTGAGTGTGATTAAAAAAAATTACTAAAAGTATAACTTTTTGCTTGACAAGTAAGACGTTTTACCTTATAGTATAAGTATGAGCAAAGGAGATATTATGTTTAAGTTTTTATATACATTTTACAGTCATGCAGTGCTTGGTGCTATTGCAGGATTGTTACTAATTAAATTAGTACTTTACATAATATAAAACAATCTTAAATAATGAAGCGTGAGAGCAGTATGAAAAATTTAGTAAGTGGAGTACTTAATGTTATTGTAATTATAGCGATTACAACAACAGGTTGGCAAATTGCCATTGCTAAAGAAGCAGACCTATTAAGTACAGAAATGTTTGAACAAGAACTTTGCATGGCAAAGAATATATATCATGAAGCACGTAGTGATAACGTTGCAGGTATGTATGCAGTTGCAGATGTAGTCCTTAACCGTGTACAAGATAGCAGATATCCCAACACAGTATGTGATGTTGTATATCAAGGCCCAGTACGTGAGAGTTGGAAGACAAAAAATGATCCTGACTTGCCTGATGACCAGAGAATTTACTATCCTAAAAGACACATGTGTCAGTTTAGTTGGTATTGTGATGGTAAATCAGATGATGTGCATGACGAAACTGCATGGGCTCTTTCACAGGAAATTGCATATAAAATTATGAATGACAGAAAACACAGAGGTATTACAGAAGGTAGCACACATTATCATGCTACATATGTAAATCCTAAGTGGAGTAAAGAACTAACTACAGTAGGTAGAATAGGAAGCCATATCTTTTATCGTTGGGATTAAACTGTATCAATTGCATAAATACACATAATAAAAGGGATTATGTGTAATGCTAATACAAGAAGTAACCACAGACGTACAAGAAGGCGTAAACGACCCACATATTTTTAAAGCCGTTTTTATGGCTGGTGGTCCAGGTAGTGGAAAGAGTTATGTTGCTAAAAAACTCCTTTCCAGTACTGGACTTAAATCTGTGAATAGTGATACTGTTATGGAACTTCTATTCAAAAAGCAAGATTTAGAACTTAATCCTGATACAATAGCAAGTCCAAAAGGACAAGAAGTTAGACAGACGGCTAAGCGAATAACTAAAAATGCACAAATGGGTTATTTAGATGGTCGTTTAGGATTGGTAATTGACGGCACAGGAAAAGATGTAGGAAAAATTAAAAAACAAAGCGAAATGCTACAGGAACTTGGTTATGATACAATGATGATATTTGTTAACACAAGTTTAGATGTAGCGCAGGAACGTAACACACAACGTGCTAGAAGTCTTCCAACTGACATGGTAAAAACTATGTGGAAGGAAGTTCAAGACAACATAATGAAGTTTCAGCAAGGCTTTGGAGCGTCAAATTTTCATATAGTAGATAACAGTGGCGGGTTAGAAGACCCAGCCCGTAAAGAAAACTTTGACCAGGTTTATAGAACCATACAGAAATTCATCAATACTCCTCCTAGTAAAAGACAAGCAAAAGCGTGGATTAAAAACGCACAACAAGCAAAAACACAGGGGTAGTTTAAATGTATGAGTATAAGTGTAAATTAACAAGAGTGATCGATGGAAACACAATAGATGCAGAAATAGATCTAGGGTTTAATGTTGTTGTAAGACAACGTATTAGACTGTATGGCATCGAAACACCAGTACTGCAAACAACAGATGCAGAACAAAAGGAAAAAGCAATAGCCGCTAGGACAAGATTAATAGAAATACTACCTAAAGAATTCGTTTGTAAAACTATACTCAATAAGCGTGGCAAGTTTGGTCGTGTATTAGGACATGTATATTTTAAGAAGGAAGACGGCACTGATATTTGTTTAAATGATATGTTAGTACAAGAAGGTATTGCAAACAAGTATGAGATGCACACAAAAGAATGAAAATATTTGGTATTTGGACATTATTTATAGCACTATGTATTAGTGTAGTTGCGGCATGGTATAGTATTATAGGACTTACTGCTATTTTTGCCGCGGCATTTATACCTATTGTAATTATGGGTAGTGCGTTAGAAGTTGCAAAAGTTACAACTGCAATATGGTTACACCGTTATTGGCATATTGCACCGTTCTTAATGAAATTTTATTTAACTACTGCAACTGTTGTGCTTATGTTTATTACAAGCATGGGTATATTTGGTTTTCTATCTAAAGCACATATTGAACAAACTAGTGCGGCAAATGAAAGTGTTGCACAGATAGAACGTATTGTAACTGAAATTGCACGTTATGAAGCAATAATAGATCGTGCAGAGCAACGTATTGTAAAAGCAGAAGCCAGCACAGGCGAGCGCAATACAGACATACAAGCACAAATAGACAAAGAACAAACACGTATTGATACAGCATATGATCGTATTCAGCCTGCTATTGATGAACAACAAACAATTATAGACACTGAAGCAAAACTTATAGAAGATCGTGTAGCAGTGTTTACAGAAAGCATTGCTAGTTTAGATACAGAACTTACAAGGCTAAATGGCTTAGTAGATGAGTATCGTTTACAACTTAAAAATACAAGTGTTGCAAGTGTAGAAGCACAAGTAAAACCTTACTTGGATCAGATTGCACAATTAGATTCAGATATTGCACGTTTAGACAAACAAGCCGCAGATTATGAAAAACGTATTGCTGAACTAAAGCCTGACTATAGTGCAGTAGACACTTTACAAGAGCAAATTGCGGCAGTAGAGCAACAGATTGTTTTAGTAACAAATAAATTACAAAGTAAAGAAAGAGCAAAAATACAAGAAGGACAAGCAGTAATAGGTGTAACAAGTGATGGTTTATTTGGCAGTAATACAACAAGAGCGTATAACACTTGGTTAGAAGCTCAAAGAGCTCGCATTGCAGACTTACAAGGTCAGGAAACAAAACTTAAAGCACAAGCGCAAGACGTTGTAGCAGTAGAGCGTAATAGATTAACAGAGCTTGTTAAGGACTTACGTGGCGCACAAACACAGGCAGTACAAGAGCGCAAGCAAGGTTTGCTAACAACAATAGATACAATTCGTAACAATGCGGCTGGAGATTTAAAAAGCACACAAGATGCTATACAAACAAAAATAGACGGAGTGTTAAACACAGACATTCCTTCCAATCGTGCAGACCGCAAAATTGCACAAGAAGAAATTACAAAACTACGTAATACTAACAGCGATAAAGTTACAGCCGCAAGGAAAGAAATTGCACGTCTACGTGATAATGTAAATGCACAAATTTTACAAAGCAATCAGCTGATTGCTGAATTACGTAATAATTTAACTGTAGGCAAAGACGCAGACGCTGATAGTATTATAGATGAACAACAAAATAAAATTCGTGAAGCAAATAATACTATTGACAACTTAACAGAAAAAAAGTATAGTTTAGAAGCTGAAAATAGAAAACTAGAAGCTGAGGTAGGACCAGTTAAGTATATCGCAGAAATGGTATACGGTGAAGCCGCAGACAGAAGTATTTTAGAGGAAGCAGTTCGCTGGGTTATACTATTGTTAGTAGCAGTATTTGATCCGCTTGCTATTGTACTAGTACTAGCAGGTGTAATGACGATACACAAGTTTGGCAGGAGTGAGAGACCTCCAATAAAAAAGACTTTTCCTAAAGTTGAACCAGAATTGGAAGAACTTGAGGAGGAGGTAATACAAGAGCCAGAACTTGAATTTTTAAAAGAAGAGCCTAAAAAAGAGATTAAAAAAGAACCTAAAGTAGTAAAAGTAGACAAACCATTACTACCAGAAAAGGAACAAGAGCCCAAGCCAGAGAGCAAAAAACCAGAACTACCTAAAGTAGAAGAACCAGTAGTTGCTCCCAAGCCAGAGGTAAAGGCACCAAAAAGCATTGCAGAAAAAGCGAGCGAAGTTAAAACAATTAAAAACGTAACACTAAAGAAAAGGGTCAAGAAAGATGATCCTGATAATAGTTGGTTAAGTGACAAGTAATGATTTTTGATAATACCGTTTATAGCATAACTCCCCCGTCTTTATACTTGAACGAAAATGGCCCTAGCATTATGTTGCTGGGTTACCAGGATAGTCGTATAACAGACATAAGTAAAATATTTGATAAGTTTTTTCCTGAAAACAGCATTTGTTATTATTATGATGAAAAGCCTATTACAGAAAAAACAGCCGCATGGGCATTAGCAACACTAAAGTTTGTGGATTGGTTAATAGTTAATGCTGACAATCTTAATATTGTTGAAACATACATAGCAAGCACACTTAGTACAAGTGATAATGAAAAAGATCCACTAGTGCTTTGGATTGCAGAAGAACGTAAAAACAATGCATTGTGCAAATTGTTGTTAAGAGACAAACAAAAAATTTATACACATTTAGAAGAATTAGATGCAGTATTATCTGCACAATTAGACATACCTTTTAGTTGACATTAACTAAAGTATATGTTAAATTGGTAACAATGAAAGGATAGATACTTTTTATGGCAAAACACGCCAAGTTTAATAAAAAAATGGATTTAGTAATAGCGAACGAACGCATTAGATTTCCACAAGTTAGAGTAACAGGCTCGGACGGCGATAGTTTAGGTGTAATGAACACTAGAACAGCCTTACAAGAAGCATATGATCAGGAAATGGATCTAGTGCTAATTACAGATAAATCTGATGTTCCTGTTTGTAAAATTACAAATTTAAACAAGTATCTATTTGAGAAAAAACGCCAGGCTAAAGAGCAGGCGAAGAAACAACGTGAAAGTAGAATTGAATTAAAA